>Ga0265293_10007169_pt1 | contig 17369 bp, 6 predicted proteins | sample Munlanlewell138R_FD_192505 | JGI IMG/M metagenome (GOLD analysis project Ga0265293, IMG submission 192505) | Leachate microbial communities from a municipal landfill in Southern Ontario, Canada - Leachate well 138R | ecosystem: Engineered > Solid waste > Landfill > Unclassified | place: Canada...
ACTTATACTGAATTCCTGTGATACGTGTACAGGAGTGAGCGGAACAGGTATAAATCCGGAAAATGAAGTATATTATACTGCATTTCCATTAAATGGAGTAGTACCCAATATTTATAGGACAGATTTTGAAGGCAGTGTAATTCAAGACTTAGTACATGACGGTATTACATTTTCTTCTCCCTCACAGAGCGGAAGAATAGCTTATGTACGTAAGAATTCTACAAGCGGACGAAACGACCTATATACATCCTCGATAGATGGCAGCAAGGTTAAGCTGATAGGCTCCGAGAACGACATATTCAGTATATCGGTACCAATACTCTCACCAAACGGAAAATACATTACTTTTTCGGCTGGAAATTCGAGATTGTTTTACTTTGACAACAATGCTTCATCATCCGTGTTTAATCAGATAACCGGAAGACTTGCATCAAGATGTCAACCTTCGTTTTCACCCGATTCACGTTATTTGGCATATTTTGAAGGAGACGGTCTTACACTGCCATATACTTTAAAAGTGATTGAAGCAGATTCACCGGATAATATTATTACTGTGTATTCCAAAGAGTTGTCAAATGCAATTTTCCCGCAAAGCTCGGAAATAGCTGTTACTTGGTCTTTTAACTCGGAATCAGTGCTATTTACTATACAGAATGGTGATAGTGACGACCTCCATGTGATTAATATTCTAACATCATCAGAACGGATATTATCAATACCGAACACAAAAATCGGTGCAAACCAAGCAGTGATGAATCCAACGGAAGATTTTGTTGCAGTCAGTGGCAGAGATGGAAATATTTGGCTTATTTTCATAGCAACTAATGATTTAAGATTTTCAAAGCTTACCGGGAGTTCGGATATTGAGACTTACAGAAATCCCAAATGGTCGCCTGATGGAACTAAGCTTCTTGTCAACTGCTTTTCGAGTTTTGACAGCGATAATTATTCTACCCTTATGTGTATGGGGTTAAAATTCGATGTTACATTGGCACATACCGACAAGATTTTTATTCTGAGCGCCAATGCTTATCAAGGATTTTGGAATTATACGGCAAAGGTTGAATAAATGAAGAAATTATCGGCATATAGCGACAAAGAACTGGTTGTCTTGATGTTAGACGGCAAGATGTCTAAAGACGCTGTGTTCTCTGAGCTGTATTCAAGGTATTCTCAGAAAATTTACGGATATTGTATCAAAGTATGTGACGATAATGATGAAGCAGATGATATTTTCCAAGAAACATTTGTAAGGTTTTTCGATGTATTCGAAAAAAAAGGAGATGAGATTTCAGCAAAAGGATTGTTGATTACCATAGCAAGAAACTTGTATCTGAATACAAAAAGAAGTAAGAAAAACTTTATAGAATTTGACGAATTTTCTCAGCCTGTTGATGATTATTCTTATGAAGATAACGAATTGATTGACATGATTGATAAAAAGTTACAACTTATTCCACCGGAATACCGTGAGACATTTGTACTTAGATATTATCAAAGTATGTCTTATAAGGAAATTGGAGAAATCTTAGGAATAACTGACAGTACAGCACGAAACAGAGTCTTGAGAGCAAAGACAAAATTACAAAGCCTTCTCCTGCCATTATTAGAGGAGAAATAAAAATGAAAAATATTATAAATTATAGATTAAGAGTTATAAAATGAGTTATGAAAGGCTGATACACGATTATCTCGACGGAGAACTCAACCAAACGGACGAAGCGGAATTATTTTCCGTGCTTTCTGTAAGTCCTGATTTGAGGTCTGAGTTTAACCGACAGGTCAAGCTGATTAGTCTGGTGGCTGCTGATGTGCAGAAGACAACCGTGCCTTCCGATTTGACAGGTGCTATATTTAATCGGCTTGGAATTGCTCCACCTATACCTTCGGCTATTGTACACAAGACGGATAAAGCCAACGGCAATTTCAAGTGGTATGCTGGTATTCTTGTGCTATTACTTATATTTACTACTGGTACTTCCTTGTATTTTCTCAGTGAAAACTTTTCGTTGAAAAACAAAAACGATGGTAAAGCTTCTAATAATGTTGCCATTATTGAATCTTATTCGGATTATTCGGTTGAAAAATCATCTGAATCTAATCAAGGTCAGAATGACGAAATATCAGATTCAGAACAGTCATCTCACAGTTCGATTACCGGCAAAAATAAACATATTGACGATTATCGGATAAACGGCGGATACACTGCTAACAGAACATTTTCCGGCGAAAACTCGTTTGGTACTGATTCGCAATCCAAAGTCTCAGGTCATAGTGATTATATCAATGTATCTCAATCAATGATTCATAATGCTTCGAACAGCCTTGATGGCAGAAGCAACTCTATGAATGCAGTGAATCGCGATAAGGTCAAAATAGCAAGTTTTCAGGTTAACGGAGGGTTTATCTATAATGCCGGAGAAATTGCCGAGCTGAACAATAATAAGTTCAGCATCCAGCTTAGAAGAATGAGTTCTATCAGCAGCTACCCGCCGAATGTTATCAATAATGAAGATAATTTCTTGTCTGATAACACAATTGGTGCCATGTACAGAATAAACAACGATTTCTCTTTAGGTATTGAAGTTGGCAATGAAAGATATCCTCAGGAATTCAGCTATAATAACCTGAATTACACTCAAACACCGGAGATTTATTGGTACGGTGTAGCGCTGAGATGGCAACCTCAAGAATTTCTGATACCGTATAAATTGAATGTTTATGTAAATCTGACTACTGCATATTCATCAGTAGGAACAGTAATTAAGCCACATGTAGGCTTCATTTACAATATTACTTCACACGTAAGTATTTTTACAGGCTTAGAATCATCTAATCTTATTTATACAGTCGGTGGTGATATTTATAATTCAAGAAAACTCGGAATAACAGGCGGACTGAACATAAATATTAAATAATTACTCAATACTCATCATATAATCACTGCATCTTAAGTTGTAACAGGACATAAGATGCAGTTTTCATTTTGCTCGAATCATGCCCTACATGTTATATTTGTTAATACTTACTTTATTTGGTAACTTCAATACAAGATATTATCAATAGACTCGGAATTACAAATTCCAATTATATTTAAGCTAAGTTTATTTTAATGTTAATTACTCATAAAAAAATTTCAAAAATATTTATTTTATTAAAAAAATTTTCGTATATTACAATTGTATATTATGACAACGCATTAAGTGTTTTTTGTTCTTTCATAAGTAGTATGAAAATTAGCTTTATATATGCCAAAAATTAATTTTTTTAAAAATATTTTTTAGGAGTTTTTATGAATAAATTTCGATTTACTGATATTTTTCTGTCCTGCTTAATAGGGACGGTTTTCATAGCCGCATTTTTGCAGCCTCAAACAGCCTCTGCCCAATACTGTACTCCGTCTTACAGTAATTCGGGAATATACATGGGGATTGATTATGTCGAGATTGGTGACATGAGTAATTCTTCCGGATGGCCAAGTTCACCCGGATATACTTACTTCAACGACAAAGTAGTAACGATGAAACCATCTACAACAGTGGAATTTTTTGTGGAATTCGGTTACTCCTACGAGATGGAATTGGCAATTTACATAGACTGGAATCAAGACGGAAAATTTGATCCAAAATATGAATTAGCTTGGGGTTCAGAATACTTGGAGAGCTATGAAGGTTACTCCGGCAAATTCGATGTACCGGACAATGCAACCTTAGGTGAAACCAGAATGAGAGTCATGGTAGAGTATTCATATAGTTTAGGTTGGTACCCGGAAGACCCTTGCGGTAAATACACTTACGGCGAGGCTGAAGACTATGTAGTTAAAGTAATTCCTAACGCTCCTGACGCAACCATTACGGCATTGACGACACCTGCGAACCTCTTCCGTGTCGGAATGAACAACGTAAATGTTACTCTCAGAAACAACAGTTCAGCCGAAATGTTAACAGCTAACATTGATTGGTGGATAAATGGTGCTTTCCAAGGTACTTACTCATGGCAAGGCAGATTGAAACAAAACCAAACCCAAAACATCAACTTAGCTGTTGCAGACTTGGTATATCCCGCAAATGGTCCTTTTAACCCATTCAACTTCAGATTCCAAGTCAGGAACCCAAATGGTTTTGAGGAAGACAGTGACCCAAGTAACGATATTTATGTAACGAACAGAACTCCGATATTGAATGACGCCGGCGTAATAGGATTCTTTGGACCACCCGAAGGATTTGGTCCGGGCGTTACACCCGTCAGAGTTCGTGTCAGGAACTACGCTCCTAAACCACTTACCAGCGTAACAATCCAATGGAGTATTGACGGAGTTGAACAATCTCCGGTTAACCTTACGGGTCTAAATATTCCAAAAGATGAAACCCGTGACCTCGTGATAGGTACTTACAACTTTTACGCAAAAACTCCACTCGGTCCTTTTACTGTAGAATGTCGTACAGAAAATCCTAACGGTGTAAAGGATGAAGATCAGTCTAATGACGAATATACCGGCGGTATTGGTCCCTCTCTCGCAGCCGGTACTTATACAATCGGTACAACAAATTCACACTTCTCTTCACCAGCAGAAGCTGCTTCTTATATTAATTCAAGCGGAATCTTCGGTCCCGGTAAAGTAACTTTTAACATAAAGCCGGGTACCTACAATGGACAAGTTATATTGAACAGTCCACTTCCTAATGATAATCCGATTGAGTTCATAGGTCAATCACAATATCCGAGTGATATTGTTCTATCATACGCTCCGACTGCACAAAACAATTTCATAGTTCTTCTCGAAGGAATGTCAAATATTTCCTTCGGAAACTTGACTTTCAATAATACAGGAAGCAACTCCGGGAATGGTGGCAGAATCATCGAGGCAAGAGATGTCAACGGATTGAACTTAACAAAAATCAATTTCAACGGTATTGCTAATTCACCAAGAAATAATCAAAATTATGCAATAATCAATATGTTGAACTGTACAAATGTTATGCTTAGTGACAACAACTTAAACAACGGTTCGGCATCTGTTTATAATATTGTCAACAAAGCAATTTCTGCGAATATCAATATTTTCGGTAATGACTTCTCTAACTTTTCATGGATTGGTATTCTTAACGAAGCAGATAATCCGATGTATGTAGGCAAAGCCGAATTCGTAAACAATAAGTTTGAAAGTAATTCAGGTAATGCTCCTACAGGTGGTATCAGGTCAATCAATGCAACTACTATCAGAGGAAACCAATTTACAGGCATAATGGGTACCGGTTCGGCAAATGAATCAATCATATATGTTGGTCACACCTCACCAAGTCCTTTATATGTCGCTGAAATCACAGAGAATAAATTGTCCGGTACAAATGTCAATGGTATCTACATTAACAGTGCCAATGTAATGTTAGATAGAAATTATGTGAACGTAACCCAAACAGCTAACTATGGTTTATCAACCATTAAAGCAGTAAATGCTATGGGTGTTGCAGCAAATAATCAGCTCATCGGCAACAATATGACTGCTGTTGATATCAATAATGCCACAGCGTTTGATTTTATCTACAATTCTGTTATCAACGAATCAAATACATTAGCTACTGCAAAATTTTATAATGCAGGCAGAGTTTTGAGAAATCTTATAGTCAATAATGGTAACGCTCCATTTTATCAAGTTGGCAGCATAGCAAATTCCGACCAAAATGTATTCTATACAAACGGTAATATTCTGATAAATGATAACGGAGCAAATATAAGTGACTTAGAGAATTGGCAGTCAAAAGGTAATGACAAAGGTTCATCATTTAATCTGGTTGAATTTGAATCATTCAATGATTTGCATATCAAATACTATGCAACTCCATTACTGCTCGGCTCTCCTTTATTTGCTGACGAAAATTCACTTGCATCGCTTCTTGAGCATCACGATTTCGACGGTAGCCCAAGAATTTCATATTTTGTTGGTTCACATGAACTTATGCTTAGTATCAGAATTGAGCGTCAAACAGAGGGATTTGTTGATTGTGTAGGAGCTACAGAGAACTTCCTCACTGTATCAGCTGCAATTGATTACAATGCTCCGATGACTTATCAATGGGAGTTCGATGGAAGACCTATTGCCGGCCAAACAGAACCTATGCTCTACTTCAAAGACCTTCGCCATACTCAAGCCGGAATTTACAAATGTCTTGTAGGAGGTCCGGGAGCTACTGCATCGGTATATTCACGTGAAGTTGCGGTTTATGTTACAAGACCTACAGAAGTTACAGTTCAACCGAATGATGCAGATGTAGTATTAGGCGGTCATGCCGTACTCAATTTCGAGGCTCATGTTAACGGTAAGCCAATTGAAAATGCTTTAGCAAATGATGAAGTTAAAGTCCGTTGGTACAAATATGTTGACGAAGCTAATGACATACCTTTAACCGATAATGCACGATTCTTCGGTACTAAATCAAATTACTTGACAATCAGAAACTTCTTTACAGCAGACCAAGGTGAATACTATGCGGTGATTGAAGGTCTTTGCGGAACAATTCAGACTGAAAAAGCAAGATTGTCAGAAATTATAATTGACCTTGTCATCAATGAAGCTCCGACAGACCTTGCCTCTTGCGAAGGTCAATCTGCTGAATTCAATGTTGTTGCTTCAACTTCTTCACCAAATACTATTGAATATGTATGGTCAAAGAGTGGTGTTGAGCTTAATGATGACGGTAGAATCAGCGGTTCAAGAACAGCAAATCTCGTGATTTCAGATGTTAATCCTTCTGACGCCGGATTATACACAGTGAAAGTAACACTTAGTGGTACACAGCTTACAGAACAAAGAACTGCAGAAATGAGTGTTTTAAAGGCGCCAACAATATTATTACAGCCACAAAATGCCGAAATTGAAGCAGGAAGACAACTTCTACTTGATGTAATAGCTGAAGGTTCATCAGATGAAGAAGTATTACTTTACGAATGGTACAAGGACGGACTACTCGTTCAATCAAGTGATGACCTGTATTACATTGTTGACGTTACTACTCCGGATGATGGTGGAGATTACTACGTGGTAGTAAAGAATAATTGTGGAGAAGTTCAGTCAGAAACTGTTACTGTTACAATTACAACCGGTACTACAAGCGTGTTTGAAGTTATGTCAAATGGATACTCATTGACTACTGCTACACCAAATCCGGCATCAGTAAATAGTGAAATACGCTTTACGGTTCCAACTGAATCTTATGTTAAAATTACACTTAGCGATGTTAGCGGATCAGGTAAACAAATTCTTGCTGAAGGTACTTTCAGCAGCGGCTCACATCATATAAATGTCAGCCCTGTCGCTTTGAATTTGTCAAGTGGAACATATTTCTACTATCTCGAATCAAACGGTGTAACTCTCATCCAAAAATTAATCGTAGTTAAATAATATTAACTGCATTTAATTTAAATAGCGGCTTATCTGTGAAAATAGATAAGCCGTTTGTTATTTCAATATTAAACAATAAAACTTATCAAATATACTAATCCCAATTTCATCGTTTTATTGAGATAATTATAACATAATCAATGATTTAAAGTTAATTATCACCCAATAAAACAAAATTAATTAAATATATAGATAAATCAATATTATTAAGCATTAAGATAAAACATTATCATATAATTTACGTTAAAAATGTAACATTCTTTGGATAAATTTAAAAAATGACTAAGTATAATTTTTTTTCTGTTATAAAAACTGAGGTTGCTTAAATGTCAAAACTACACGAAAAATTGGCTGAAACACTGCCGTCTCAAATTGAATCAATAAAGAATATGTTGCAAGAACACGGGGACAAGGTTGTATCTGAAGTTACTTTGAAACAAGTATATGGTGGTTTGAGAGGAGTGAAAGGGCTTGTCTGCGATACTTCTGAAGTTCCACCGGACAAGGGACTGATTATCAGAGGTATTGAGCTTAAAAATTTATGGGAAAAGCTGCCTGAAGAAATTTTATGGCTTTTACTTGTGGGCGAGTTACCAAATCGAGAAGAAATAAAAGATTTACAGAGCGACTTGGCTTCAAGAGGGAATGTACCTCAGTATGTATGGGACGTGATAGACAATATGCCGGCTGACAGTCACCCGATGACTATGCTGAATACTGCAATTTTAGTTTTGCAAAATGAGTCTGTCTTTGTTAAAAAATATGATGCCGGTATGGCAAAGCCGGAGTTTTGGCATGCTACTCTTGAAGATTTTCTGAATCTTACTGCTAAATTGCCTTCTATTGCTGCATATATTTACAGGAAGCGTTTTAATAAAGGCTCACGTATCGAACCCGATAATAGCAAAGATTGGTCTGCCAACTATGTTCATATGCTTGGTCTCCCCGACCCCAACGAAGATTTCTCGAAACTTATGAGATTATATCTGACATTACATAGTGATCATGAAGGCGGTAATGCAAGTGCATATACATCAGCTGTGGTAAATTCAACTCTTGCCGATTTCTATTATTCTTTGTCTGCCGGATTGAATGCCTTAGCAGGTCCCCTGCATGGATTGGCTAATCAGGAATGTCTGAAATGGATTCTTGAAACGATGGAAAAATTCGGCGGTACTCCCGATGAACAACAGCTTGAAAAATATGCTTGGGAAACTCTCAATTCCGGTAGAGTAATTCCGGGATATGGACATGCTGTATTGAGAATTACCGACCCGAGATTCGATGCTTTCTTAGCCTTCGGTAAAAAATATACACCTGATGACCCTGTATTTCAAACAGTTTCAAGAGTGTTTGATGTTGTTCCGAATGTTTTGAAACAGGTAAAGAAAATTAATGACCCATGGCCTAATGTAGATGCCGGTTCCGGTGCTTTATTATATCATTTCGGACTCAAGGAATTCAGCTATTATACAGTAATATTCTCTGTTTCAAGAGCTCTGGGCATCGGTGCTCAAGCTGTATTAGCAAGAGCTTACGGTCTCCCTATTACAAGACCTAAATCAATGCCTACCGGTAAATACGCCAAGATGATTAACGGATAATTATACAATTATTTATTTAACTACAATCAGCAAAGAGGCTGTCTATGAGGCAGCCTCTTTTATTAGTCTGCCATCTCGGTTATCCGGCGAATTTTCCAAACATATTCTAAAGTTTCATTTCTGTTCTTCAATGGAATAGTCAAGAATGCCTTATCTTTCTCCTGTCTCAGACTTACTTCGTCAATTTGATTAAGGTAATCAATGAGTTCGGGAAATACTTTCTCGTAATAATCCTTGAAATCAGCAGGAGGGAATTCACATATTAACTTATCATGTTTAATAATAATCCTTGAAAATCCGGTTGTCAATGAAGCAATACGAAGCTTCACAACAAAAATAAGATTTCTTGCCTGAGGAGGCAATTTCCCGAATTTATCCTTAATTTCCCCGACCAATTCTTCTAATTCAGGTAAACTCTTGATAGTGTATAATTTCTTATAATACATAAATCTGTCGGTGTCATTCTTGATATAATCAGGTGGAAACAATGCGTCCTCGTCGTACTCAATGGCAATTTCTTCATTAAGATACTTTGGAGTATCATCTTCAGCTTCACTGAAAATATCGGCAAATTCACCTTGTTTCAATTCTTGTACAGCTTCATTTAATACTTTTTGATATAACTCAAAACCTATATCAATGATGAAACCGCTTTGCTCGGCGCCCAGCAAGTTCCCGGCTCCTCTGATTTCCAAATCTCGCATGGAAAGTTTAAAACCACTGCCAAGCTCAGTAAATTCTTCGATAGCCTGTAATCTCCTAATGGATTTCTGTTGAAGTTTATGAGCAGGTGGAGTTATCAGGTAACAATAAGCTTGAACATTAGACCTCCCGACTCTGCCTCTAAGCTGATATAACTCAGCGAGACCAAAATTATGTGCCCTATTAATTATCATAGTATTTGCATTGGGTATGTCAATACCGGATTCGATTATTTTGGTAGCAACAAGAACATCATATTTTCCTTCAATGAATTTTTCCATAATTTCTTCAAGTTCACTCGGTTTCATTTGACCGTGCCCCACTGCAATATTCAAATGCGGCATATATGATTTTATCTCATTAGCGATTTTCTGAATATCATCAATCTTATCACTAACGAAAAACACCTGCCCACCTCTTTCAATTTCATTATTTACAGCATCAATTATTGCCTCTTTATCCCACTCGAGTATCTCTGTAATAACAGGTATCCTGTTTCGTGGTGCAGTCTCAATCAAGCTTAAATCTCTTGCACCCATTAGCGAGAAATTTAAGGTTCTTGGTATCGGTGTAGCAGTGAGTGTCAGAGTATCAATATTTGCTTTTAGTTGTCTTAATCTTTCCTTATGACTGACTCCGAAACGATGCTCCTCATCAATAACCAGCAAGCCTAAGTTTTTAAATTCAATATCTTTGCTGAGCAGTCTATGCGTACCGATTAAAATATCTATCTTTCCGGATTTGAGGTTTTCGGTGATATTAGTCTGGTCTTTCTTTTTTCTAAACCTGGAAAGCACATCAACATTTACCGGATATTTGCTTAACCTATCTTTGAATGACATATAATGCTGTTGAGCAAGGATAGTAGTAGGAACAAGAACAGCTACTTGTTTTCCTGCTTGTGCAGATTTAAAAGCTGCCCTGATGGCAACTTCAGTCTTACCAAATCCTACATCACCACAAATCAGTCTGTCCATAGGTGAGATGTTTTCCATATCCCGTTTGACTTCCTCAGTTGCGAGAGCTTGATCCGGAGTATCTTCATATATGAACGATGCTTCAAACTCTTGCTGCCAGACTGTGTCGGCAGGAAATGCAAAACCTGATTGAGATTTCCTCTCTGCGTACAACTTAATCAAATCTCTTGCAATGTCTTTAAGTCGTTTCTTGGTACGTGCTTTACGTCGCAGCCAATCGGTAGAGCCCAATTTTGACAGGACAGGCAACGAGCCTTCTTGAGCAGAATATTTACTAAGCTTTCCGATATAATTTAAATGTACGTAAAGCATATCGCCGTCGGCAAATTTTACCCTTGTACAATCCTGAAGCGAGTCTCCGATTTTTATTGATTGAAAACCGTCGAAAATCCCTATACCTTTATCTTCATGGACAATATAATCACCTACTTTCAGTTCTTGCAATTCTTGTATAGTCATGCCCTTAGGCTTTTTTGAACTCTTTGAATCATAGTTACGATTACGCTCAAAAATCTGATGCTCAGTAAAGTAGGCAAATTTTAATTCTTCGCTGATAAATCCTGTTGATAAAGAATTACTTTCCCAAACAATTAACTTTTCCGTAATTTCTTTATTAATGACAATTTGCTCATCACCGTCAGATACTGAACCCTCAAATGATGACAATATCAAATTCCTGAACCTGTCAAGATGTATTTTGCCCTCACAAGCTAATACTATCCTGTAATTTTGTGTAATAAGTGAGTCAAGCTCTCTGATGAACTGCTTGACAGAGCCTGAAAAGGAATCCTGATTTCTCGATTTAAATTTGGCATCCGCTTGACCTACGGAATTTATTTGCAATATTTTCACTTCAGCGTCAACGAGATTATCTCGAATTTCAAGTATATCAATTGTTTCATCAATTATAAGTAGAGTTTCCGAATTTATGTAATCATACGGACTTTGCTCATCATCTGTATCATCACTATGAGTGAACATACTGTCAATAAACTCAATGCTGTCAAGTTCTCTGATACTTCGCTGAGAAAGTACGTCAAATTCCCTTAACGACTCTATGTCATCACCCCAGAATTCAATTCTCAATGGGTTGGATATTCCCAGAGGGAATATATCAACAATCCCTCCTCTTACGGCAATTTGTCCTTGAGATGTAATATATTCACTGCGTTCAAATCCGTTAAGCAACAATTCTTTTACGAATGAATCATAATTTACATTATCATTACGGACTAATTTTTTATAATGTCCCACGATTTTTTCATTTACAGGTACAGTCAAGTCCATCACTGATTTTTCACACACCAGAATTGCATTGTCTGCTTTACTGAATGAAAGTAAGCCTTCGATAAGCATGTCAACTGCTGTACTTGTACTTTCGACCTTGCTTCTAAGAGTTGTCTGCGGTTCTTTGATTATATTGAAATACGCAGAGATACCGGATACTTTCAAATCATGATGTAAATCATCGAGTTTCTGTCTTGTTTCCGAAATGAAGACAATTTTTCTCTTATTTTCGAATAATGAAAGAATAAACAGCGAAAATAGTGAGCCGTAAATATCCTTCACTTTGACTTCCGTTTTGCTGTCTAATACCTGACTTATATATTTAAAGGAATCTGATTTACGGATTTTATTGATTATATTCAGAATATTTTTATTCATTTTCTGTGTGAATTAAGAATTACTTTTTGGTAAATTTGCCGAACTTATTCTCAAATAATTTGACATCATCAGGTTTCACCTTTACCAAGAATTGAACTCCTGTATCAAGGTCTTTCTTTTCTCTGATTTCGGCAATTTTATACAGCAAATTGATATATTCCATATTTGTGTATGGTACTTCAAGTTCGACTTCCGGACTTGCACCATTGTAAACATCTTGCATCGAATCAAGCAGGGCTTGGATATTAATATTTCTTTTAGCAGAAATAATGATAGATTTTTCGTATTCTTGTTTTATGGAATTAATGCCAATCAATTCATCAACCAAGTCAACCTTGTTTAATACAAGAAGAGTAGGCTTTTCACTTATATTCAAAGATACGAGAGTATCTTGGACAACTTTGATTTGGTCGCGGAAATATTTATGTGATACATCCACAACATGAACTATAACATCAGCTTCGGAAGCTTCTGCAAGAGTACTTCTGAAGGACGCAACAAGGTGTGTAGGCAGCTTCCTGATGAATCCTACAGTATCAGAAAGCAAGGCATTCATTCCTGAAGGAAGGGTAATTTGTCTGACAGTGGTATCCAGGGTAGCAAATAATTTGTCTTCTACATAAACGCCTGCTTCGGTTAAAACATTCATCAATGTAGATTTCCCTGCATTAGTATAACCAACGAGAGCGAACCTCGGAAACTTGCTTCGATTTTTCCGCTGAACATCTTTACTTCCTGCTATTTCCTTGAGTTTCTCCTTCAGAATTTGAATTCGCTGCTTGATAATTCTTCTGTCAGTTTCGATTTGTGTTTCACCAGGTCCTTTGGTTCCAATACCGCCAAATTGTTTGGAAAGATGTGTCCACATTCTTGTCAATCTCGACATCATATATTGCATTTGGGCAAGTTCAACCTGTGTCTTGGCTTCATTTGTTCTTGCATGACGAGCAAATATATCAAGAATTAATCCACTTCTGTCAACAACTTTAATCTCTAAAGTCTTCTCAAGATTTCTTGCCTGAACAGGCGTCAAATCTTCATCAAATATAGCCAATGTAACAGAATTTTCCTTAACGTATTCCTGAATTTCTTCCGCCTTACCGGTACCGATAAAAGTCGCAGCATAAGGTTTCTCAAGTTCTTGGACAAACCTTTCTTCAATTTCAGCTCCGGCAGTCTTCGCCAGGAACTCAAGTTCATTAAGATGCTCGTCAGCTGTGAACCTGTCTGAACCTTTGCGTATTACTGTAATGAGTACAGCTTTTTCATTTTTTTGTATATTTTCAGTCAAATTATACTGCAATTAGTAATCAAAAATAAAGTTTAATTTAAAAACAACTATATTTTGACGATTAAAGTATTGGTTTAGCATATTGATAATACATTCCCAATCAAATTAAACATCGTGATAATTATCATAATTCCTCAAATTATACAATAATGTCCTTTTATTGTAGTTTGAGGAGCATAGGACAAAAATCTGACAAGCGTACCATGTCTTTTATCAATCGAGAATCCACGATTCAGATAAAAATTCTTAATAAAGAAATGGGTCTTAACCGATTCATAACCCTTTGATACCATACGTGTACAGAAATCTTCGAGCATAGCAGTACCCAGACCTCTGTTGGCAAGAGATGAAATCACGACACTACCGTCAATTAATACAGATGAATCGTCGGTTTGCCTAAAACATATACCTCCGACAATCCTACCAATCGAATCCAAAAGAACCAGATATTCGTCAAATTCAGATATGGCTTTGGGATACTTTTCCTTGAAAAATATCCTATGCAGAGTACCCACTTCAGCAGGACTTTGAGCTTCTCGCAATACATAAACCTCACCGGAATTATCCTTGATATATGATTTGATGACTGCTTCGTTGCTGATTTTGTTCTCTGAACGAACAATAGAAATTTCAGCACTGCCCTTTGGAAAAAGCATACGAGTGAAAATCATGCGTGAATTGCTGTCATTAATCAATGACTGCAACTCTGCAATTTCGTTCAAGTGAATAGCTCTTACATCCTTATGGCGATATAACTTGTTAATAATCTCTGCAAATTTATCATGAACCGACTCGTTGAAATCTTTAAAATAAGTAAATCTGTACAAATAGAATCTTTCGGGTTCATTCTTAATATCAATATTGTAAAGGCTGATTACTTCGCGTATTGTTTGTTCTTTTGCTTCGGCAGATGCTTCAGGGTTCAAATCGAGCCATTCGTTATATCTTTCAATTGCATTAACAATTTTCATTTTAGGATTGAAATACTTGTCTAATTTTGATTCAAATTCAGTTACTTGCTCATAAAGTTCTCTGTATTGAGAAGTGTCCTCAAGTAATTTGATATCTCTTTTCAAGTTTAACAGAAATTCTTTAGTTTCATCTATACTTAGTGCTTCACTGCAAGCATCAAATATCCATCTCTTTAAAATAACTTTTTCTAACCATGGATAATGAATTATCGGTTTCTCGTAAAAATTCCTGATTATATCATTAATAATCGAAATTGGTGTCCTGTATAATTTCCAGCCGTTTATAGTATTAATCAATGCTCCGTCTCTGAAATCGAGTTCAGGAATAATAACATTATCAGGGGAAATAATACCGGGAATAATCTGTTTACCCGAATTACGCCAACCTGTAAAAAATGCGGCAAGTGCAATGATATAATATTTTCTGAGAGCTTCTGATTTATTAAAATCTCTTCCTGTAATTCGCAGACTAGAAAATTCTCTAATCTTAGCCCAGAGTGACAACTCACCGAAATATTCAAACGACCAGGCTTTTAATTCTTGCCTGTAAGCACCTAATTTGGGTAAGACTCGATATCCGTACGGATAACCCGATATAGCTACATGTCTGAGGATAGTATTTAATATTTCGGAATCATCACTACCTGTGTTTATGAAAAACTGAAGATCATAACGTCGGTTGTTCTTCATCGCTATAACAATTCTGTAATGCAATGTTGAGCCGCTGTTACTAAGTCCGGAAATCCAAGCTCCTCTATCTTTTACATCAATAATACTGAAATCATTTTCATCGAAACAAAGCATGATTGACTGCTTTAAAAACGCCTTATTTATCAAGACATTTTTCACCAATGTGATTTCTCTTTCTGAAATAGCGTCATCAAAGACTAACTTACCGGACCATAATTCTTCAGGATATTTATTTGTACTGCCATCTAACATATCTTCATAGAAGTGATGAATCATCTTGAAATACTTTTTTGCAGATTCGGATATTTCCGGTATCCGTGTATATAACATCCAGGAAATTATTTCATATCTAATCGAAGTGTAATAATCGGGATTGTGTTTAAGAAAATTATACAGCAAACTGAACATATTCTCGAACTGCGAGATAATATTATCGTTATAGGGTAAGTCTATCATCGTACGATAAGCCAACAAACGTTTCCTAAGTGCTTCAAGTCGTCTGATTTCCAATTTGCCTAATGCAATTTTCCTGATTGTATCTTCTGTCAAGTACGATAATCCAGACATCAAGAAAGCCGGGAACTGCTTGCTGTATTCATGGCTTGGTTCGTCGAGAAGTAAGATACGATATGCTTCAGCTCTTAACGATTCTTCGGGATGCCTTGCCAAAGTTTGTAATTTCTTTCTTATAAGGTTTATATTTCTTTCAGTATTCGATTCAATATGCTTTTCGACAGCAAAAAGTGATTTTTCGGCAACATCATTTTCACCAAAAAAAATGTCGCAGAACAGTAAATGCAACTCGGCTAAATGTGCTGATATCTTGCTGTTATAAGAGCTCTCTTTAAAATTATAAGAGTCGGAATCCGGTTGATAAGGCAGAAAAACATTTTCGGAAATATTTTGCAGTGCAGTATCCCAGCCTTCTTTAATGGGACAGAAGTTAAATAAATTCGGATTCCCTGCCCATAACAATGGTTGTCTCGCCATCATACCCAGGTTTAGAATATTACCTGTAATTTCATATATCAAATCACCTATGAGGAATTGACTATCACCAAGAGAACTCAACCTTAGGAATTTTTTGTCCATAATATTGAGCAATCCGGTTTTGATAACAACTATGTCACTTTCCATTATACCCAAATCTCTATAGAACCATCTGGGTATTCTTATTGTTAAGGTCTCAAAGTAAATGTCATGATGATTTTTTATATATAATTTTTCTATTTCATCTTTAAAATTATTCTCAATATTTCTTCTATTATATGAGCCCTTAGGCGTCAATTCACCGTAATCTGCGGAGAAATCTCTGTCAAGAACAGTAAAATTAATTACTCTCTCATAAGGAACGAGCTCTTTATTTGCTGTCATAATAATATGAGTAAAATAATCAAATATTTCTTCTTCACTTTTTAATGATATTATTTCTTCATCATTATCAGGAATAATAAAGAGTGTATTATAAGGCTTACCGTCACCAATAAGAAAGGTCCTCTTGATACCCGGTACGCCTTCAAATTTATTTTCTACATTTTTGGGTGAAACAGTTTGTCCTTTATTGTTTTTATAAATATCTTTCACTCTGTCAATAATCTCAAAGTATCCATTCTCATCTTTCCGGAAGACATCACCGGTAGAGATATAAAACTCTTCCTCATCGGGGTAACTTATTCTGCTATATGGCTTGGCATCGTCAAGGTAGCGTGCAGTATAGTGACCTCTGATTTCTAATACCGAGTTTTCATCTAAGCGAGTAGTGATTCCGGGAAGCGGCAATCCGACTGTTCCAGATTTATAATTATACGGTTCAGTCATGGTAATTCCGCCGGTAGCTTCAGTCATGCCGAATCCGCTACAAAGCTCCACACCATTTTTTGAGAAGAATTCAAACACTTTTGGGTCTAAGTATCCGGCAGCTGAAAGTCCCCAACGAAGTCTGTTTCCGACAGTTTGTTTAAATATCATTTTCATTTCACTCGAATCAGAAACCTCGCTCATGCTTTCTACAGCTTTTTCATATAGTTGTGACCAGCGTAAAGGTACACTGATAAATATTGAAGGATTAAT
>Ga0265293_10007171_pt1 | contig 17368 bp, 27 predicted proteins | sample Munlanlewell138R_FD_192505 | JGI IMG/M metagenome (GOLD analysis project Ga0265293, IMG submission 192505) | Leachate microbial communities from a municipal landfill in Southern Ontario, Canada - Leachate well 138R | ecosystem: Engineered > Solid waste > Landfill > Unclassified | place: Canada...
TTTTACAACTCCTTTGCTACAATTACAAGATTCATATGCCTCTTTACCCAAAGGTGTTGTATAATAAATCCTTCTATCGTCATCACATTTGTCACAGTAATCCACCACAGGAAGCCCACAACTTTAGGTGTGGTAGGAATGTGGCAAATTCTGTTCCCTCCTTTCTGTAATATATTTATAGCCATCAGATTTTTGTATTATCTGACAATATTTATGATTAATTCCTTGTAGCCTTCTTTTAAGTAAGTTTATATCAAAACTACCACTACTTCTACATGCTACACTTCCATACCAAGTGCCTTTATTTTTTCCTTTAGGTACAATAGCTTTAACTACATCCCCACTCATAAAACCAAAGAAATGTTTTTGTCTAGGTAGGTAACTTCTAGGAAAGCCATATTTATCTAAGTTAGTTCTGCTATAACTACCCCTACCCATATTTTTTATAAACACTACTTCATTGGTTTTGAAATATAATTTGTTTGGAGTAGATTCTCCTACACAACAAGCATCATAATAATGTGTTTTAGGCAGTTCTAAATTAATTCTGTTCATCTTAGTTCTAGCACCTGTACCACATTCTATTTCTAAGCATGTTTTTAATAACACATCATATACTTTCCATCTAGTGGCATTAACAATCGCTACATCTCTTAATGGCTTTTGTATTTGTTTGTGTATATTCGGATAGCCAAATTCTTCTGATGTTTTGTTTCCTTTCTTTTGGTTGCAACTTCTACAAGCAATACCTAAATTGCTTACCCTATTGCTACCGCCACGACTTTTAGGTATTAAATGTTCTATCTCTAATGATACATTGCTAATTCCACAATAGATACACTTTCTATTAAATTTCTCTAACAAATATTCTCTAATTTCATATCCACATAAAGTGCCTTGCTGATACTCAATACTAGATATATTAGGATTTTGCATTAACTGTGTGTCGAATTTGCAATTCTCATAAGATATATGGGTAAGTGGTACTAATTTCATTAGTCTATTAACCCAAGACTCAATATTGTCTACTCTGCTTTGCAATGAAGGTGGAATCCACCCTTCTTTTCTTTTTCTATTATTAAATCTCGGCTTTCTATATCTTAGCTTGTTTCTTCTAAATCTTCTATGCCCTCGTCTTTTATCCATCTTGTTTTTTATATTTGTTTTATGGTGTAATTCTGCTAACCACAAAACATTATTGCCATTTAATATAGACAATCCTGTGTATCTTGAGCCATAATCTATTTTTAATCTATATTCTGGCTTGTTTTCATCTTCCTTTTCTTCTACTTCTTTTAACTCTTTTAGCCTAATTGTAAATGGATATTTTTTATGAATAACTGCTTTCTTTTGCTTTAGCAATTTTCGAGCCACCGCCCTATGACAAGGACTTAATGGTTTCTTGTTTTTATTTAACACAAACACCATAGGATTTTCTCCTTTCTCTATTAGCTAAACTAATAGGTAGCACTACTTTTGTAGCCATCCTCGACAATGATATAACTGCTTGTCATGGCTAATACACTATTCCTACCAATCAGAATTGTTTAATATTAGCCGATAGAGCTATGAACTGAATGAGCATCCATAGGTATCATGACAGAAATATCGTAGTTCTCTGAGAACTTAGTCTGGTCATCTTAGGTTTTTGCAAACCCACGACTTTAGTCGTGTGGTAGATGACATTTAGGCAAATCTTCATATTCTTCTCTGGCTATATACATGGTATGTTGCAAGCTTTCCATTACTACGGACAATCTTTCTTCTCTCGCTTTCATTCTTGCCATAACTATTTCACTATCCAATTCTATCATTTTGTCTCTGTGTTTTCTTTTATACTCTTCATCCATAGTTTTAATATCCCACAATCTGGCATTTTCAGCTCTCAATTCTTCGATTTCTTCAATAAATTCATCTTTAACCGATTTCAATATTGAGTGCTTAAATTCTTCCATCATGATGCCAAATTCGGTTAGTTCATTGTAAAATCTATCATAATCGAGGTTCATAAATATATCTCCTTTCTGTAAAGTAAAATTAATATTTCTTCTTGCAATATTTCTTGCAATCTGCCAACAACTTTTCTAAAAAATCCATAGTATATTCTCTTTTGTAGAAACCTGTTCCTTCATCCCAATAATTTCCATCAACCCAAGGGGCAGATAAAAACCTATACTTCCACCACATTCTGAAATTCTTGTGGTCATAACTAACAATTTCTTTTTTAATAGGCATTTGTTCTACTAACCTTTGTTCAACTCTCTTATCTATTTCTTCTTGTTCTTTATCCCAATTTATATATACTATACTTTTGGTCTGATACAATGCATTAGAAGGTCTGCTACTCCAACCTCCCGAAAGATTAGATACCCAAGGTTTTCTTTCTATTTCTATCCATTTATTTTCGCTTATCATATTTTTGAACTCTTCAAATGACATTGAAGTTTTGTAAAATATCCTATCACCATTTGCTAACATTATCTCATAAGTATGCATATTTACCACCTTTCAAAATAATCACAGTCCAGTTTCAAAGTAAATGGATAACTCCCTCTCATAGGTATAAAATCTTTTATATCTATGTTCTCGAAAACTGCTATAATTATCTTATAATTATCTGAATATTTGCATATTGCTTGATTTTTGCACTTATCGCATATGCAATATGATTTTTTATTATCTAAATCCATATTATCATCCCTTCATCAAATCCTGTATTTTGACTTATTACTTACACCTGCCATATTTTGTTCAGCTAAATCTTTTAGAAATACTTCATTGGCAGGAGCATGATATGCAAATCTGCTACCAAAGAACACCAAACATTCTTCTTCCTTTACATAAGAATTAGGCACTAACACATAAGTCCTTTGTTTTGTTATAGCACAACCACCCCAGTCTTCAAATCCGCCTGATGTATTAGCCCACGTTTGAACGAATGTATATAATTCAAAGTCATTCGCTTTTCTAAGGTGTGGCTCATTCAAATAACGATGCAAATCTCTATCTATTATCAACAAATCTATCGCAATGTTTCTTAAATTTAAGCTATTCATTTATATTCTCCTTTCTTTTAATCTATTTCTTCTATTTCTACATCACAGGCTTCATCCTCACTTATAATATTTATATTAATACCCATCTCTTTATAGTACGCATCAAAATCTTTGGTATTATATGAAAAAGGTATTTTACCATCCACTTTGACAACACCGTAGCCGTCAATAAACCTGCTGCCAATTCTTGCTCTGTACTGAGCCAAATGTTCTGCATGCTCTTCGAGTGTATCAAATTCATACATACACTCTGCAAATTCATCCAACTATTCTTGATTTATAACCCTGTCATCAAATTCGATTTCATATCCATCTACTCTTGTAACGGTACATCTAAATTTTTTCATGAAATATTGCCCTCCTTTGTATTTTTATCAAATCCTCTATAATCACACCCAAATGAAAAATTGTAAACATCATTGTTAAAAAGTATATCATGAGCTATTTTGCCAACAGTTTTTTTAAAATTGTTGTCCTGAAACTCCAAATGCAAATCATCATGCCAAATCATGTACTCATCTAAATCCTCGTTGTAATCAAACCAAATATCTAAATTGGGGTAGTGAGAATTTGCTACTTTTATAAATTCTTTAATTAATTCTGTCTTGCTAATTTTTGACCCACCTTTCAATTGTTAACAATTATATCACCTCGGTCAATATTCTGAAATCTTTAAACCAGCTGTCTTTAAGAGTAACTTCCACAGGTTTATTAACTAATTCTGACACATGATTTACCTTGGCATCTTTAAGTGTTTCATCAACAAACTCTATGATTTTTAATATATGTTTTTGTTTATCATCAACATTATCCCATTTGCATTCTTCATGTATATTGACTGTATATTTACATCCATCACAACACCCAGAACTACCACCATCAAATTCAAAACACAAATGTAATCCAAATAAAAATGGTCTGTCCTTACACTGCCCGAATTCTGCAAATGTAATTTTGCCTAATGACTTTTCTTCCATATTATACCATCCTTTCTAAATAAATTATAATTCTCCTTTTAATAATCGCTCTTTCATTTCTTCAACTATGGTATCATGCATTACATTAGCTTTATCATCTGCGTCTATTTCTGAAATTTGCCAATTGCTATGAGGATGTATTTGTTTGCGTACATCAATATCATAGTATCTTGTATCTTTCAGGTTAGAATAAAAGCACATAGTCTCGAAATATCTGTCAACTCCTATTTCTTCAAATCTACTTTTATCAGCAGATACCATTAACCCGACACTACTAACTACTATTTTTGTATCTTGATATTCCAACAATGTATTTCTTCTAAACTTACATCTATCCGCAGATACAAAATGTCCTGCCCAACCCCTTTCGGTAGTTTTAACTTTGTTATTACCATTCATAATGAAACCCTCTCTTCTTACTCCAATAATTCGCATCAGTATGTTCCCATGCTATCATACTAATGTCTATGGTATCATCCACAGTATACATGTCTATATCTTTATCCGTGAGATTGATTGCGTGCAATAGCTTTCTATTTTCTTGATTATCATCTGCTGTTACATATTCACATTCTCCACCAGAACATGAAAAGTCTACAACTTCCATTATGTTCAATAGAAGAAGTTTTGTTTCCTCACTTACATCTATTTTATCATTTTTCCTTGCCATTATTTTTTCTATTATCAACTTTTCGCCAATTATTTTATTCCAATGATTTACAAATTCTGTTGATTTACACGATAGCTCATATAATTCTTCGGTTGAAAATTGCTTGTTAATAGGATAAATGCCATTCAAAAATTCCTCTAACTCTTTGCCAAACTTACCTAACATGCTTACCCACTTTGCAAATACCTCAACATCTTCAATAGTTATAGGATATTTGTCAACAATATCTTCTATTCTCAATTTCAACTACAGCACCTTCTTTCTATTATATAGAATTTTTATAATGTTTTTTAAGTAGAAACGGGCTTAATTTAAGCAAAATTTCAGGGTCTATGTTTTTGAGTTTAAGAGCTTCTTCTAAGCTATAACCCATTAACCCAAGCCTACAAACACTTTCATATTCACTATAGGTCAAGTTTTTAACTCTGTCATAAACATCTTTATTAAATATTATATTACATCTCATAACTTCACTCCCAAAATATATTTACACCAACTTCAAATCTTTGACAAATTGTAACTCGCCTGTAATAAAATTATCATCATCTCTTAATCCCAAACATACACAAGTCAATGTATCAGGCTCTAATTCAGTAAATCCTGCATCTCTTATAGTAATATATCCCAGCTCTTCTAACTTTTCTAATTTTGATTGTGGACAATATAGTATAATTTTCTTTTGATAACCGTTCATATAATCTTTGATTGATTGAGTTGTAGAGCCCATCCCTAGTCCTAATCCTAAAAATATCTTATAAAAATATGTAGCTACAGCATGACCAACTTGGACTGCTAGTTTACCCTTGCTAATCTTGATATCTTCATTTACCAATATATACATTTTAATATCTTTATTTATAACAAACCCACCTTTCTTCACAGAAATCCACCACAGGGAGCCCACGACTTTAGTCGTGTGGTAGATGATGTTCCGGCTCTTTGCCTGTTCCGTTACATCTTTTACATTTCACCTGCTCTCTACGCTCTCCGTAGAAAGACTCATCCGCACCAACACGCCCTTTGCCTTCACATTCCAAACACACCGTATTCATTTCTTTATTAACCTTCAAAGCTGTCTCTAATTTATACTTCGCTTCGTTGTATTCATCTTCTATTTTCTTGATTTTCTCATCTTTTTTAGCTGTGAGTTGATTTATGTCGGACTCTATTTGTTTTATTACCTTGACTAAATTCATAATATACCTCCTTTCATTTCTATAAAACTTCACTTTTATTAATATTATTATTAATCTTCAATAAACCATTTTCCATCAATAATAATCCTTCTTATTTCACCATTGTCAAAATGAAGTGACAAAAACTGTAATATAAAGTCTGGATTAAAGAATTTAGATTCATCATCACTCATTTTCACACATCTTTTTTCAAATAGACTATGATGAACTCTAATTCTCTGTCGGCTATCAATTGCTGTTATGAAATCTACAGGTTGAGGCATTTTTGTCCATTTCAACTGTAAAGTTCTACAATTTATACCAAAGACACAATTACTTTCTACCCATCTCAAGCGACCACCTTCATAGTAAACTTTTCCACAATCCGTTACATACTGCACTTCCGGATTTGCTATAGCCTCCTCAATCATTGCTAGGGTATCCATACACTTCCTCCTTATTTATAATTTTTGCTCATTGCATACATTAATATGTTCTTAATTTTTTGGGCAGAATTTTCTAACTCTAACCACTTACTTTCTACCACTTCTTTTTTAGCTATGTACACCAAAACGTCCAAATCTTTAATTAAATTTTCTATTATAGCTACATCCTCCTTATTATATCTTAATCCTTTCCTAACAAATCATCATATACCCTTTGTATTCTGCAAGCTCCATCACGTATGAAATATTCTAATAAATCATAATGCCGTGCCAGCTCCTCACTATCAGTATCATAATTTTCCAAATTTTCAATCTGTTCTACTTCATCTTGAATCATATAACCAAGATATAACAATGTACCTCGCAGAATTTTATCAAATTCTTTTATTTTCATTTCAAAATCACCTCTTGTTTTATATATTTTCTATTACAATCTTATTAAATGCTCTATTTGCCAATCCTGCCATTAACATTTCGTCTTTTACACCTTCGACAAATAACTCTGACAATACTCCATCTCTGCCTTCAATATAGCACAATATATGGTTTAAATCTGTTTTACTTATGTATAAAGTTTTATTTTTTATTTCTATTGTACCGTCTCTTTTTAAAAAATCATCATATAATTTTTGTAACTTACAACCTCCCTCTCTTAGGTAATATTCTAATATATCATAATGCTGTTCCAATTCTTCATTATCAATATTAAACTTTTCTAATCCTTCAACCCACTCAATTTCATCTCTAATCATATGACCGAAATATTTTAATGTATTTCTTAACAACTCTTTAAACTTTTTTATCTCTATCCTGACAACCTCCTTTATAATTAATAATCAGTTTCTCTGCATATGGCGAAATAGCAAAGTAATTATTATAATGCTGTTTCTTCCAGTCTGGTCAATTATCAATTATATTTCGTATAGCTACTCTGAATTTTTCATCCATTTTTAACCTCCTTAATTATATGTAGCATTGAAGCATTTGTCGCAATTATTTGTCGCAATTATTGTAATCTTTTTCTGTAGCTATAAAGCCATGTCTACTTAAAAATATATCATATGGACATGTATAGACCCTGCCATATCCATACATAGCTTGATACACTACCATTTTTTCTCCTGTTTCAGTGTGTCTGGCTGTAGTTAGCACAAAATATTTATCTCCAATAATATTCTTGTAAATACTACGCTTTTTTATCCTATTCATAGTTGCCTCCTTTCATAATATTTTCTACCTTTTCTATTTAAAGAATATATAATATTGTTGCCAATTTTAGTCTCACAAATTAAATCTAATTCTTTAATTTCATCTGAATATATAAGATTGTCCAATTTGTCAAGACTTATTCGCAAGTGTTTTATAATGTCCTGCTTTGATATTGCTTTATTCTTTATTAATATTTTTATTAATTTTTGAACATCCTTATTTTGTATCACTATACTATTAATGCCTTCATTTACAATATAATGCTCCAAAATACGTCTCCCAATATTTTCATGGGCATACCAATATCCAAAATAAAACTCTTTGTTTCTTTCAATATTTCCATCTACTTCTACTTCATCCCTTATTTCGCATGATATTTCTACTAAATCTTTTAATAGTTTGTAATTATTATCTAATATATTTTTGGTAACATTTCGAGCAAATCTTAATGTATATTTTGCAATTTCTGAAATATCAGATTCAGAAAAAGATTTTACAATACTGTCTATTGCTTCGTTCATAATTATCTCCTTTCACAATATTATGGTGGAGGTAGAGAGAGTCGAACTCTCATTTAGCTCCTGAAAGTATACTACTTAAATTAAAACTCAAATCTTCTTTCAGAAATTCATTATAAAATCCATTGTTTATAAAGTACACTACTTAAATTAAAACTTGATGAAATAATGAGGAAAGAAATAAAATATGAAAGTTTATAAAGCACACTACTTAAATTAAAACAAATCTCTTAATTAATTCTGTAATTCTGCCTTGCCTGTTTATAAAGCACACTACTTAAATTAAAACATAGTAGATGTAAAATCTTTTGCTACAAAAGTTGCATTTATAAAGTATATTACTTAAATTAAAACATTATCAGGATGCAGGAGTACAAGAAAGATATTTGTGTTTATAAAGTATATTACTTAAATTAAAACGAAATAACGTAAGTTTTAGCTATAAGATAGTTTAAGTTTATAAAGTATATTACTTAAATTAAAACTCTCCTGCTATTAATTCAAAATCAGGTGTAACTACGTTTATAAAGTATATTACTTAAATTAAAACTAAATCCGCTATCATCTCCATCATCATTACAGGGTCTGTTTATAAAGTATATTACTTAAATTAAAACTACGTTCTTTGGTTAGAAAATTAATCACTGTTGTTGTTTATAAAGTATATTACTTAAATTAAAACCCTTGATATCACCCGATGCAATCTTTACAAGGTTTCGTTTATAAAGTATATTACTTAAATTAAAACAGTGCATAATAACAAGTAAATATTTGTATAATAATAGTTTATAAAGTATATTACTTAAATTAAAACTTCTCGGTAATCGAAGAATCCGCCTATTTGCCATTGGTTTATAAAGTATATTACTTAAATTAAAACCCGTTGTATTTTATTCCTTGTAATTACTATCTTCTACCATGCCATCCTGTCTGCCTCAATTATAACACATATTTTTATATTTGTCAATGCAACTTTTTCATATAAGATCATTAATAAACATTGATATTCTCAGTTTTGTCGACCACCCACACTTTTTACATTATTTCATATAGACAAACTAAATGTCTAAAAGAAATTACCATATTCGCCAAACTGCAATCCTACATTTTCATCATAATCATAATAAATATAACTATTGTCTTTGTCTATTGCATTATTCATTAAAGTATATTTATATTCTCCTTCACTAATGTTTACAAACAAGCTATTAGCTTCATAATATTGCTTATTTTCTATATACTTCTGATATTCATCTATAAACTTCTCTGGCAAAACACTTGCACCCGCAAAACTTATAATTTCATTATAATTATTATCCCATTTTGCAATTTGAATATCTTTAAATATTTCTTCACATATATTTTTATATTTATAGTATTCTGTGAAATCTTTGTCATACGTATAATCTAAATATTCTTGTATTTTATTTTCATTTACTATATCTATTTTCTGTAACACTTCCTTAGTTTTTCTTATTAAGTCTTTATCATATATATTGTCATCACTATTATAAACATAAATATTTTTAATTTCTTTTAATTCTTCAATTTTCTTTCTATTAATTCTACCCCATCGTTGAATTTGTGAATCAATTGGACTTATTTCTGTGAACATAGCATCAAAATCAATATTTAAACTCACTTCAATCGCTTGTGTGCCTACTAGCACTTTCTTATCTTTTATTTGTTTTTCTATTCTCTCCCTATCACGCTGGTTAAATTTACCATGTATTAAAATAATATCATCAGAGTTATTAATATTATCCTTTAATATTTGATACATCTTTTGTGCTTTCTTAACTGTATTAGCAACTACTATTATTTTGTTACCATTATTATAATTATTTATCATTAAACTTATATCATCTTGTAAATACATATCTTTGTATATTATTTTATGTTTCTTAATTTTATCATTTTCTTCTTTTGTGAGTGTTAATTTTTTATGTATATTTAATTCAGCTTGTATTAAATTCGATAATTTTGTAGGCATACTGGCACTCATGATACAAATTTTAATATTATAATTATCTTTTAGATATTTCAATGTAGTTAATATTAATGCTAATTGTTTTTCATCGTAACAATGTATTTCATCAATAATAAAAATAGAATCTTGATACATGCTTAACATCATTTCATTAAATCTACAGTTGAACATTGCCTTGAATATTTGGTAAATAGTTGAAACCGTTATTTGATTTGTGAAATACTTATACAGTTGATATTGTTTCTTAGAAGTTATATAATCACCATCTAATTCTTTATATAAAAAATACTCTGCTTTATTATGCAACATAGATACTTTAAATCCATCTTTATTAAGTCGCTTATACATAGCATTTATACTTGTCGTGAAAGGTAGTATGTAGAATAATCTTTTATTCTTATATTTGTCTATATTGTTCGCCCAAAATAATGATGCTTCTGTTTTGCCACTGCCTGTTGCACTTATAATAACAACATCTTCATCTTCACATTTTGTTTGTTGCTGTAATGTGGTTAGATTGTTAAAATTATATCTATCTTTTGTGTCTATGCCAGTATATAGCTTTTTCAATCCTGCACTTCCAAGATGGTCACAATAATTTAATAAACCTTTGAGCTTTACAGCTGTTCGATTATGTAGTAAATCTTTATTTCTTGTATATTTTAGTACGATTTCAGATATATCTTCCACTTCAATATTTAATTTATTACTCATTTCTTCTAATTCTTTCAAATATTCATCATAATATATAAAAAATCTTTCTTGTATTTCTGTCAAAGATTTATGATGCGTGAGTATTGCTATTCTTTCAATGTCAGTAAGCCTTTTTACACTTGCAGATAACATTTCGTGCCGAACTTTTCTATGTGTGTTTGTGATGTTGTTTTGAAAACTGTCAACTACTTTACCAATATCATGATAGTTTATTATTTTTATTAGCTGATTATACATTTCTTTGCTTATGTGTAATTGTTTAAGTATATGTATTAAATCTTGGTTGTGTGAATAAATAGACTGTCCATTTAGTTTTGCTTTATAGTTTTTCAACAAATTGATATTTAGTATAGTATCGACCTCCTTTATAGCTTGACTTATAAAATACAATATTCATATTAAAACCCTCTAACCTCTGCATCTCCTGAATAGTATCATAGATGTAGTTTATAAAATACAATATTCATATTAAAACCATATTCTTTCATAATCTGCACCATCATCAATTTATCTGTTTATAAAATACAATATTCATATTAAAACCCCGTTACTTTCTATATGTTGCAATTACTATACTTCACTGCTACACTTTGTCTATCTGCATTTTTTTACAACTATATCTGCCAACAAATGCAATAAATATTTTATAAAATCACACCTATCCTGAAAATTTCAACATTTGTCTATCCACCATACCTTTTACATTACTCCACATCGACAATTGCTAAATATTTATCTATAACTTCACCTACACTACCTATTACAAATCTATCATCATCTTCAAATTCAAATTTAACCTTATCTATCAACCATTGTTCATCTTGTTTAAAATACTCATCCCTGCATCCAATATAGATTTTAGACAGCCTATAATCTTCATTTTCTTCTATTGCCTGTTTTAAATAATCAAATTTCAATCTGCTATCTTCAAAGATATTGTTAAATAATGAATTGCCAATTTCATACTCTGCGAATATCATAAACTTTGCCGATAAATCTTCTAAATTGTTTGTCATAGTTGTTCTTGTGGTCATCAACTGTAACCCTTTAATAGTATCTTTTATTCTTTTTAGTCTAATATTTTTGTCTAATATGATTTCATTATCAGCAAATTCATAGATGTCAGCCTCTTGTTCAGAGTAGTCCCTATAACCTGTTTCATTCGCACTAGCTGTAAATTTACCTACTTTATTCATATCCAAAATAAAACTTGAACTCATATCTGTACTATACACTTCTTTAGCGTACAATAAAGGCGTTTGGTCTGTTTTTCTAACACAAAATTCATTGGTCAATCTAGTGGGTCCGACCGATTGAAGCGTTGACAGCATCAAATTTGACCTTCTTTTCTTAGTTATATTCTTAGTATACTTTTTGCCTTTTTTGCTCCATAACTTTTGTTCTTGTTCTTCTAATTGATTAAATTCATCCTCATCGATAGTTAAAGCTCTTGCAATCATAAAGCCTAACACATCTTCATCATAATTTTTAAAAGGATGCCCTTCACTAACAGCTTCCTTACTCGACAAAGCTGTAACCGAGCTTATATCATGTCCTTGTGTTTTTACAAAACTCTTTAAATTTTTCTTTTGCCATTGTGCCGATGCATAAGGAAAAACTTGTCTACCTTTTCTTATCTTTTTTACATATGTACTATTATCATTGCGGTCTTTCATAGTCTCATTAGTAGCATTATTGCAATTTAATCTGCCATTCTTAACTTCCCTTAATATATTACCCACCAAAAATTTATTATTCATTACCTATCTCCTTTCAACCTGATTTGTAAATTTAATATCAAATAATCTTTGTAATCGTAATGTCTTTCAATAATTTCAGTAGCTTCGTTTAAACTACTAATTAAATCTACTTTACTAGAATAGTCTATTAAAAACTTTCTAAAATCACTTTTATTAACAATTAGTCTTAAATCTGATAAAGCCTTTATACCATCAAATTCTATCAGTTTGTCAGTAATTTTTTCAACTAATTCTATTTCTTTTTTAGTCATATAATCCTCCTTTAGTATATCATACAGCTCTACACTAACATCTTCATATTTGCTCAAATCTCTAACTAAATTATGACCTCTTGTCATACCTCTAAATAAGTTTTTACTAAAAAATTCATCTATTAATCCTGCATATTTAATTTTATTTAATAATATTATTTGATTGTCTGTAATAAACACTTCAATCTTTGTTGGGTTTTGAGGATTGTTGCTAAATCTTATCAATTCTACATATCCCAAATCACTATAAACTTCTTTATCTGATTTTAATTCTGTGACAGTTTCTAAAAACTTTCTTTCGGTTTTGCTGCCTTCTATCTCCAATATGATATTTTTATTTATTCTATTTTGCACATCTGCTGTTATATCTCTCATCATCTCGTCAGAGTCAGTATTGAATAGTATTGCATACCCCATTTTTTGAGTATTAATAAAGCTCAGTATACTCAAATACAAACATACAGGGCAAATATCTACCATCTTTAAATTATTGCCTCTATTTATAAATTTGTCGGGTGAAGGCGTACCAAACATCAAGCTTGAATAGGCAAAATCCATATTGACATTAACCCTTTTTTTGCCACATATACAACACATCTTGTCATTTCCTACATTGTTTAATAACTCCAACATCTGTGTTTTTATATCCTTATTTCTTTGTGTTAGATATGAATTGTGCAAAGTCATAAAACCTAACCTACTATTTGCATGATACATTTTTATTCTATCTGCAAAATCATCATTATATTTTTGTAAATCTTCCAATGTAATGTCCTTGTAATTCACTTTAACATAATGTTCTGCCACAAATAGTCCATTATCTACTTGAAAGTTATATGTTCTATCCAGAAAGCTGTTACACATTACTATTAACTCCTTTAATAAAATTTAAACAACCACATCCAATACTATTATTTTGCCCCAGCCCTAAGTAATATATAATCTTTTGCATCTCCTTAGTAGCCTCTATCCACACGTTATATTCAGAGCCTTTTAATCCACCCTTTTTAATCTGTATAAATTTATCTTTAACATCAAAAATATCATCTATTTCAAAATAAATTTCATCTTCATATTCTTTACCATACATTAATTTATATTTTCTCTGTGAATTGTTGGCTAAGTTTTTAAAATAATCTTTATCATATATGGTTAAATATTCCACCTTGCTATTATCCGTTTTTGTACTGGTTATCACTGGTGAAAATGTATTATATAGCATTATATTAGCAAAATCAACTCTTTTGTCATCATTAATGCTTACTAAACTTAATGTATTGTCACCAACATTCAATTCTCTAAGATTTAATAAGCCTTTTATTATTAAATTTAATATATCTTTTTTACCACTAATCAGTAATTTTATTATCGTGTTTGAATTGCAATGTATTGTATCATTAAATTCTGCATTTTCAAACAATAATGTGAAATTAAATAGTTTGAATCTATGTCCGCTTTCAGTTCTGTATCCTTCGTTATGTAATTGTCTTGCTTTAATCTGATTCACACCACTTATATATTTGTAAATATTCCTTAGTACCTCTAATTGATAGTTATATGGTAGACTCACCTCGTTATCGGTTTTAAATATTATTTGTTTTCTAATCATATGCCTCTACCTCCCCATCTTTATAATGCCATAAAAATATAATTTGCTTTTCTTCGACATCATAATACTTATCATAGTTAAACATCTTATTCAGTCTCAAATGTGCAACTTGATGGTCATATGCATCTAATATAGGATTGTATTTCGTTACTAAATTAGTAGGCTTAATTACACCCTTCCCTATATTTTTGGGTGTAAACTGATTAAAACCCTGACCTTCCTTTTCAATTAAAATTATATCTTTGATTGGCAAATGCACCCTGGCAAGATTGCCAGATTTCCCCATACAAATAGGATAATTGATTTTTACATCTTTCCCAATGTTGGTATAAATAATTAATTTGCAGTCTGTATGATATTCTACGTATTTACAATCAGTCGTAATTATGCCTTTTTTTCGTAAATAGCCTTTGTTAGTAGCTTTGTAAATTGTGGCATCATCTTTATATTTACCCAAACTACTAAATAGATAACCAAATACAAAATCATTAATGTCATTATCATATATAACTTTTAGAATACCAATTATTGTACTTGGTGGTGGCAAATTTATTGTCTTTCTATTATCTCTTCCTAAAACTTCACCAAAATGACCACTAATAGATGTAAGATGAATCTTTTGTAATTTCATGTAATCCCCCTTATAATTATGTTTTATATAATATCTATACACTCCTTCCCTATATTTATATCACTTTATCTTTATCATATCACACTTTACTCCATTTGTCAAATATAAGTTGGTGAACAACTGTTCGCTACCACTACTTTTGAAATATACAAACGCTCCCAACAATGACCAATATTAAAAATATCCACATTAGCATAGCTGGTTTCCTTTTACTGTCTTTATTTTTTATTAATCTAATCATTGAATAAATAAACCCAATCACTCCTATAACAAATAATAACATATCTACCATCCTTTCTTATTTTTATTCATCCTCATACCATTCTCGATGTTCTAAATTATCTTCATCTAATTCTATCATATCGCCTTCACCCTCTAATATCTCGGCACTGTCTGTTATTTGGTCTAATTTCTTCTGTAACCGTCTATTTCTATGCTTTGTATTATATGCTATGTATACTGTAGTTGCCCATAATGAACCAAGCAAGAAACCCAATCCAAACATATCATACCTCCTTATAATTATATTACTAACATAATACCACATCTTATTTCTTTTGTCAAATGTGAATCAGCTAATCATTATTCACACTTCTACACACGGAGATTTGTCTTTCAGCAGAACTTAACTTTTGAATTTCTATTCTTCTTTTTTATATTCTGCTTGTATTAAATAAATAAAATGAATAAATATTTAAAATACTTTTCATATTCAAATGGAAAGATTATAGTATATGGCACAAATTATATAAATGTATAAATATTTTAGAATATTGCCGAAAATATATTAATCAAGTCTTTAGTTGTAAAAGATAGATTTTGTTTAAAAATATGATATCTTCAAAAATCACACTTATTAGTGGTAAGTAGTATCTATTACTTACCACCAATATATGTTACTTTTTTTGTAATTATATCAAAAGTATAAATAAAAAGTAATTCTTTCGCCGGTAGGCGAATCTCCGTGCTTTAAAGTGTATCATTTAAGTAGCACACATAATCATCAAAACTATAGAAATCATCAGTATTATCATCAACTTCAATATTGCAACATATCTCTTTAACAAAGGAATATTCTTTCTTGCAAATGGCGGGTATTTGCCACAATAGATTTGTTAGCTTAATTATATCTTGTGCAAATTTTGAATGTGAATAAGGCTTATATTTTATGCCATTTTCTGAAGTGATTTGACTGTTCTTTGTATTCTCTATTGTAGATTCGATAAATCTTTTTACCAGTTCATCTTTGTTTACTTTTATATTTTCTTGTTTTATATCCTTATTTATCAATCTAATATCGTATACCCAATAATAGTTCAAAATATCCAAAGCTTTACATACCTCCTTTTTGAACTTTCTATTTATATTTGTTATAATCCTGTTGCTACTTTTTATTTTCAACTTCTTATATACTCTTTCTTCTTCATTCTTTATTATTCTTTTGTAAATCTCATCTGCATATGTTTCATCAAGAGCTCTATCTCTTATCAGTATTTCCTTACTCCATTTAACCATATCTTGTCTTTGTAATCTATTCAAAGAGGTATTTAATGCACTGCTAATTACATTCTTTGTTTTCTTTTGATACATCATCACCAAGCCTCTGCTCATATTGTGAGTTTTGGCATATTCTCTATAACCAATATTGAATAGTTTTTCATTCTCACTTGTAAAAAAATCAAATTGATATTTTACTAATCCTGAATAAGATTCTACTATATGTCCTTTGCATTCTACTAATTTGCTCAATATTAGATTATCAAATAAATTATCATACTTTTGAAGATGCTTTCCCCGATTATCAATTGCCGGCAGAACCTTGTCATATATCTTTGTAATGATATATTTATGACCACTTCTTTTGTAGCTACAATATCTTTCAAATTCCCTGATATGATATTTTCTACCATTGCCCCGAGTAGGCTCTACCTCTATAATCTTGCATATTTCTATATAGTTTTTTAAAACCATGCCAACTTTTAGTTTGCCCTTTATTCTTTGTTCTTTTTTATTCATACAATTCCTCCTAAGTATTTTTTATGTTTATGGTTTTCTATTGTTTATTTGTTTGTATAAATCTCTACTTCTTTGTTTAATTCATCACTGTTATCAAATATAAATACTGTTCTTTTATTATCCTGATTATTTGGTTTAATGTCTTTGACTATAAATCCCTTTTGTATTAATAGCCTTGCTAAAGAAGCACTAAATATTGTTCTATACTTTTGTACCACTGCTACACCTCCATATTTATAGTATATCACATCTTACTAAATTTGTCAAATGCTTTTGTAATTGTATTTCACATCCCAATAAAACTTTAATTTTACAATAAAAAAGAGGGGTAACCGCCCCTCTATCT
>Ga0265293_10007172_pt1 | contig 17367 bp, 15 predicted proteins | sample Munlanlewell138R_FD_192505 | JGI IMG/M metagenome (GOLD analysis project Ga0265293, IMG submission 192505) | Leachate microbial communities from a municipal landfill in Southern Ontario, Canada - Leachate well 138R | ecosystem: Engineered > Solid waste > Landfill > Unclassified | place: Canada...
CTATATCTGTTGGCCATTCACCTAACATCCATCCTTGTCGATGTGACAACGACAAAGGGATAGAATCATTATTAGCTAAATAAATTATTTTTTTATCCTCTGGAATTGCTTTTTTTATGTCTTGGGCTATTTTAATCTCAATATCTCCTCCAACATGATCCCCAAAATGATAATTACTAGTTCTAATTCCGTTATAAATTAAAATCGGTAAAATCAATATTGCTAAAATTTTACTTTTACTCCAAATCCAATCCAATCCAATTGCTGCCAAAATAACAAATAAAGGGATATAAACATCAGCATAATATTGATGAGTTACATTCCCATTAGGAACTATCAACCAATAAACAACCACTCCACCAATCCACAAAATCAACGGAACAATATCTTTATTCTTTTTAATTTTAGTTAATCCAATTATTAACCCTAATCCAGCTAAAACACTAACCATCTTTCCCATAGTTTCCCCAATTACATTTTTCCAAATCAAATTTTTTAAAGTCGCTAAATGAAACAACTTCTCTCTTCCTGCTAATACCCAATTTTCCCAACCCATATCAATTCCCAAATTTCTTGTTCTCCACCACCAAAATCCATAAAAGCCTATTGATAAAAATAAAATGATTAAATAATCCTTAATCTTACTTTTACGTAAGTACAAAAAATAGCCCAGCATTGGTAAGCAAATCAATCCAAATGGTCGACTGGCGACACTTATCCCCAAAAATAATCCTGCCAATATTAAATCAAATAATTTTCCTTTTTCTCTATATTTCCATCCAAAAAATAAAGAAACTAAAATAAAACTAACTGCCATTGCATCAGGGTGGATTGCATGTCCCACAAAAAAGATACTTCCTGGAATAAAACTAAAAATAAGAACACTAAACAAAGCCATTCTTTTATTCCACCATCCTTTCATAAATCCAAATAAAGCCATCCCTCCCAATAAATATAAAACTAAATTAACCAGTCTGGCTGCAAAAGGTTGGAATCCAAATATTTTATAACTCCCCGCAATCACTAGTTCATAAAATGGCATTTCTAAGAAAAAATATCCCTCACTGTTTGATACTGGTCTCATCAAACATGCTTTTGGATTTAAAAAATTAGCTTTACCAGTAGCAATAAAATAAGCCACACATTCAGTATCTGTTTGTCTCATTGGATGAGCATCAATAGGAAGAATATTAAAATCCTTCAATCTTACTACTAATCCTAAAGCTAATATCAAAACTAAAATCAACCAACTTTTATTTTTTTTTAAATACTTTTTTAACATCACTTCTTAATTTAGGTTATAATATGACATAATTTTATCGCAAAAATAAAAACTTTATGCCTTCAAAAAAAATAGAAGATAATCTAAACCAAATCCGTCATTCAGCCGAGCATGTTCTTACCCAAGCCATGCAACGTCTCTATCCAAACAAATTTATTATGGCTATGGGACCAGCTACTGATGATGGCTTTTACTTTGACTTTGAAACCATCGGTGATTTTAAAATTAGTGATACTGATTTTTCTGCCATTGAATCTGAAATGGCCAAAATAGTAAAAGAAAATTTACCCATAGTAAGGGAAGAAATTAGTCTAGACGAAGCCAAAAAACTATTCAAAGATAATCCTTATAAAATGGAATGGCTTAATTCTATTAAAGATAGGGGAGAAGTCATTACTATTTATAAGACCGGTGATGAATTCATTGATCTTTGTGCTGGTCCTCATGTTCGTTACACCAAACAAATCAAAGCTTTCAAACTTCTTTCTATTGCTGGTGCTTACTGGCATGGTGATGGAAAAAACAAAATGTTAACTCGTATCTATGGTACTGCTTTTGAAAGTAAAGAAGATTTAGAAAAACATCTCAATAATATAGAAGAAGCTAAAAAACGTGATCATCGTAAATTAGGACCACAACTAGGACTTTTCTTTTTAGACGAAACCGCTCCAGGTATGCCTTATTGGTTACCAAAAGGTACTATTATTATTAATGAACTTCTTAAATTTTGGAGATCTGAACACCAAAAAAGAGGGTATCAAGAAACTATCACTCCTCAATTAAATAAAAAACAACTTTATGAAACTTCTGGTCATTGGGACCATTACCGAGAAAATATGTTTATTTGTGACATGGGAGAAAATGAAATTTATTGTCTCAAACCAATGAATTGTCCTAACGCTATGACTATTTTTAAACAAAGTCTTCATAGCTATCGAGAGCTTCCACTTCGTCTATCTGATTGCGATGCTCTTCACCGTCATGAAAAATCTGGAGAATTAAATGGTTTACTTCGTGTCCAAAAGTTTTCTCAAGATGATGCTCATATTTTTGTTACTGAGGATCAAATTGGAGAAGAATATAAAAGGATTATAGAAATTGCCAAACTTTTTTATTCCATTTTTGGAATTGAATTCAAAATCAGATTAGGGACTAGACCAGACGATTTTATGGGTGATGTTAAAACCTGGGATCGTGCTGAAAAAGATTTAGAAAAAATCTTGATTGACAACCATATTGATTATTTTATCGGTGAAGGTGAAGGTGCTTTTTATGGACCTAAATTAGATATTCTTATGGATGACTGCCTTGGTCGACAATGGCAAACTGGCACCATTCAACTTGATTTTCAACTTCCTCGTAAATTTGAATTAAAATATACAGACAAAGACGGACAAGAAAAAATTCCAGTTGTTATCCACCGAGTCATTTATGGGTCTCTTGAGAGATTTATGGCAATCTTAATTGAACAATTTGCCGGTGCTTTCCCAGTTTGGGTTTCTCCAGTTCAAGTCAAAATTATCCCTATCACTGATGGACAATTAGAATACGCTCAAAAAATAGAACAAACTCTAAAAGAGAATGATATCCGAGTTGAATTAGATGACAAATCAGAGACTATGCAAAACAAGATTAGAAATGCCACTGCTGAGAAAATACCTTATATGGTAATAATCGGCGGTCGTGAAGTTGAAAACAAAACTATTTCTATCCGTCAACGAGATGGTCAAGATCTAGGATCTATGCCTTTTGATAATTTTTTAGAAAAAATCAAAGATCAAGTTTCTAAAAAAGACTTAAATCTGATAAAATAGGCAAATAATTACAAGTTAATTTTTCACTTGAGTAGTTTTAGAAACAAAAATCAAAGTCATAAGTTTTACAAAATAAACCAATATATTAATGCGCCTACTGTTCGTCTTTTAGACGATAAAGGTAAACAAATTGGAGTTATTGATATTAATGAAGCTCGTCGTCAATCCCTTGAAACCGGTCTTGATCTTATTGAAATTAATGGCAAAGCTGTCCCTCCAGTTATTAAACTAATTAGTTTTTCTAAATTTAAATATCAAGAAGCTAAAAAACTCCAATCAGAGAAAAAAGGAATGAAGGGAGGAGAACTAAAAGAAATTCAAATGAGCCCATTTATAGGCCAAAGTGACTATGAAATGAGAGTTGATAAAGCTAAAAAATTTTTTACTACTGGAAATAAAGTCAAATTAAGTATAAAATTCCAAGGTCGCCAGGTAGCTCATCAAGAGTTTGGCACTAATCTAGTTGAGAAGTTTAAAACTGATCTTTTAGATTTTGCTACTCCAGAAGGGGATGCCCGACTTATTGGTAAAAGATTAATGATAACTTTTACTCCTTTAAAAAAGAAGGTTATTACAAAAAATGAAGAAACAAAGTAAAAAACTAAAAATTAAAAAATCGGTTTCTAATCGATTTGAAGTTACTAAAACTGGCAAAGTTTTGCGCATGTCATCTTTCAATCGACATTTACGTCGTAAGAAAAGTAAAAAACAACTTCGTCGTCTTAAAGGTAAACAATCAGTTAGTAACGCTTTATCAATCAAAATTAAAAAATTATTAGGTAAATTATAAAATATGAGAGTTAAAACTGGTACAGTCAGACGAAGCCATCATAAAAAAGTTCTAAAAGCCGCTAAGGGTTTTTGGATGACTCGTCATAAACGTTATAAAGTCGCCCATGAGGCTGTTATGCACGCTGGTCAATATGCCTTTGTTGGTCGACGCATTAAAAGACGTGATTTACGACAATTATGGATTGTTCGTATTAACGCCGCTTTAAAACCTTTTGATATTCGCTATTCAGCTTTTATCAAAATGTTAAAAAATCGAAATATCATTATTGATCGTAAAATTCTCGCCGACTTTGCCGTCAATAATCCAGATGCCTTTAAAGCTGTGGTTGAATCGACTAAATAATTTTTTAGTCATTCAACCTAAACCCCGCAAATGCGGGGTTTTTTGTTAAAATAAAACCATCTATGGATCAAAACTTAGATCAAATAAAAACTAATTATTTAACTAAAATCAATTTAGTTGTCACTGATTCTGAATTAGAAAAATTTCGTATAGAAATTTTTGGTCGTAATGGCTTAATTAACGATCTATTTTCTAAAATTAAAGATATTGCTCCAGAAAACAAAAAACAATATGGAGCTGATTTAAATCAACTCAAAACTGAATTGGAACAAGCTTTAAATAATAAATCTGTTACCAAAACTAGTAAAATAACCTCTGAAAAAAATACAAACTCTATTTTTACTTTACCCAAAATCGGCCATCTCCACCCTGTAACCCAAACTGAAAGACAATTAAATGAAGTTTTTAAAAAACTCGGTTTCTCCGTCTACAATAGTCCTGAAATTGTTACCGATGAGTTTAATTTCACTCGTCTTAATGTTCCTACTAATCATCCAGCCCGCGATATGCAAGATAGTATTTATATTAAAGAACCAGAATATCTTCTTCGTACTCAAACATCAGCCATTGAGGCTTATCTTCTAGCTCAAAAAAATAAAGACCTTCCTCTTCGAGCTGCTTTTCCTGGATCAACTTTTAGAAATGAAAAAGTTAATCGGTCTAATCATTTTGTTTTTCATCAATACCAAGCTGTTGTTGTTGATAAAAATATTACCATGAAAGATCTTATTGGCACCATGGACCTCATGTTTAAAACTCTTTATGGACCAGAAGTTGTTGTTCGTTATCGTTGTAAATATTATCCTGAAGTCGAACCAGGTGTGGGTCCTGATATGCAATGCTTCAATTGTCATGGAAAAGGTTGTCCATTATGTAAATATGCCGGTTGGATTGAAATGGGGGGATCAGGCATGATTCACCCTAAAGTTTTAGAAGCTGCTGGAATTGATTCAAAAATTTGGTCTGGATTTGCCTTTGGTATGGGACTTGATCGCTGGACTATGGCTCAAAAAAATATTAAAGATATCCGTACTCTTATGGGAGGCAATCTCGCTTATAAACCAAACGAATTATAAAAATGAAATTAATACTATCTCATCTTCAAAAATTCTTACCCGATTTAAAAGTAGAACCACAACAACTTCGTGATGATATTACCATGATCGGTCATTTCATTAATTTCTTTGAAATTATTGATAATGAAACTGTTTTTGATTTAGATATTAAGGTAAATAGGGGAGATTGTCTTGGCTATTATGGTATCGCCCAAGATCTTTCCGTCTTTTATAATCTCCCTCTTCAAAATTTAGTGAAAGATATTTCTATTAACAGCAAAGAAGTTCTTTCTATCCAAGTTACCACCGACAACGTTAAGCGAGTCATGTCGGTCAAAATTTCTGATTTAAAAAACACCACTTCTCCTCAATGGCTTCAAACATTCTTAAAATGTCATAACGTTAATTCTATTAATACTTTAGTTGATTTAACTAATTACATCATGTTTTTATACGGCATTCCCAATCATGCTTTTGATACCACCAAATCAGGCGATAATTTAATTTGGGAAATGAATTCTAAATTTAAAGAATTTATTAGTCTTGATGGCTCAAAATTAAATATAGATAAAAATATTTTAATGATTAATAATCCAGATAAAGCCCTCAGTCTTAGTTTTTGGGGTGGGGAAGCCTGTGCTATTGATTTAAATACGACCGAAACTATTATTGAGCTAGCTATTTATGATCGCACCACTGTCCGTAAAAATAGTCAGCAATTAAAATCTGTTACCGAAGCCAGTGTTCGACTTGAAAAAGATCTTGATCCAGAATTAATCCCCATTGCCTTTAATCATTTAACTAATTTAATTTTAGACAACTGTGGTGGTCAAATTACTTCTCAAGTTTTTGACCATTATCCAATGAAATTAAATTCACCCCAAATTGAATTTGATTTCCAAAAACCATCTCTTGTTTCTGGAATTGAAATTCCAACTAGTTTTTCTATTGATGTTTTTACCCGTCTCAAGTGTTTAATCAAAGATAATATCATCACTCCACCATCAATTAGAAAAGACATCACCATCGAAGCTGACCTTGTTGAAGAAGTTGTTCGTTTTTGGGGTTATCAAAAAATACCCATCGATCAACCAATTAGTTTTAAAGAAGTTGGTGATATTACTCCAGTAGAAATTTATTTAATTGATCAACTTAAAGATCAACTTATTAATTTAGGCTATGACGAGGTCCTTACTTGGCCTCTAGTTAGTACCGCCACAGATCCTAAAACTGTTATAACTACTCAAAACAGTATTAACACTGAAGTTATCTATCTTCGTCAAAGTTTGATCCCCTCACTTAAACAACAATTAGACCAATATTCTCGTTTTAAATTAAATGCCACTCAATTTTTTGAAATTGGTAAAATCTTTTTCCAAAAAGGAGATGATTATATTGAAAAAAATGCTTTAGCCATTTTTTGCGATGATTCTAATAAATTAAAACAAGATTTAGATAAGTTAAATTTAAAAGCCGATATTATTGATCAAAATTTTACTGAAATTATAATCGACAATCTTCCTAAAATAAAAAATTACACTCCAAAAGTTTTAAATCAACCAGCTTACGAATTAACTTCTCAAATTATCATCCTTGATGCCAATATTACTCTAGACCATCAAGAAGATCCTATTAACTTAATTAAAAAATATTCTCAAATCATTGGACCAGAGATTCTTTGGGAAATGATTATTACTGATGTTTATCATGATTCCAAAAATAATAAATATCGTTATACTTTCCGTGTTTCTTATTTCAATACTGATGATAAAACCGCTAAAGAAACTCACCTCCAAGCCTTCGATTTGAAATAGTTTGTACTATATATAATAAGTTTTTACCTCTTTGATATACTTAGCAGTATTAACAATAGACTGCTAACTGGCACTAAAAATAAAATATACCCTGTTTTTAGGTAATATTTATAAGCCCAAAGTTGGACTTGGTGTCACAGTTGAAGTTACCGTTACAATTGGGGTAGGACTAGCATTCCAAGCTGTATTGACTCCAATCTTAGATTCTCTCTCTTGGCTATCTCCATCCCGATCAGTCGCTTTTACTTTAAGTGTGTGTGGACCATCAGATAAACTCATGCTCATTTCAAAAGGTCTCTCATTCCAAACCTTTTTTTCCACTCCATCTACCCAAAGTTTTACTTCCACAATTTTTTTAACTGAATTAGTATTAATTTTTACATCAAAAGTACTTCCTACAGTTGTTTCATGAGCTGGACTATCAATTCCAACATTCACCATTCCACCACTATGACAATAATCAGTTGATGGATTGTACTTATCTGTGTCCCCTTGACCACTCAACCAACTATCAATCCCTTCTTGCCACCTATTTCTTCCATCAGTTGACACTGGATCATCCTCTTTAAAAATAAAATATTCTTTTTCGTCATATTCACCTCTAGCAACATCATCAGGAGTAGCTAACCCTTCTTGCCCCTTACAAACCTTCAATTTAACATGGATTGGATCAGAACCATTTGGTTGAGTCCCATCAATAAAATATTCTGTTTTTGATTCAAAACCATCGTGAGCCGGATATCCCGAAATTTTATCCACTGTTAAAGAAATTATTTTTTCTGGAATTGGAAAATCTTCCTTTGTTCTCTTAGGTAATTCATAAACCATAATTCTTTTCCATATTGGAGTTGCGCCACTTACACCAGAAGCTACCTTCCCCATAGGAGTACTATCATTATTACCCACCCAAACTGTTGTTAATAAATTTGGAGTCCAACCAATTGCCCAGTTATCTTTTTTATCATTAGTTGTACCAGTTTTTACTGCCACTTGATAACCAGAAACTTGTAAACCATTAACTGCCCCAAAAGTTAATTCACGAGCGCTATTATCTGACAAGATATTAGAAATAATAAATGCCTCTTGAGGTGTCATTACTTGTTTACCCTTGGTTTCTTTATATTCTTCCAAAACTCGACCACTACTATCTTCTACTTTTAGTATTCCCACTGGGCTTACCTTTTGACCACCATTAGCAAAAGCACAATAAGCTCCAGCTAAATCAATCATTTTAACTTCAGCTCCTCCTAAAGTTACTGCAAACCCAAATTTTGATAAATTTTCTTTTGTTGGTTCTAGAGTGGTTAAACCCATATCGAAAGCCTGTTGTAACATATCTTTAACCCCTACATTGGCTAATATCTTTACTGCTGTAGTATTAATTGAATTTCCCAAAGCCGTTCTTAAACTCATTGGACCATTAAAATTACCACTATAATTTTTAGGGCTATAATCTTTTTGCCCTGTCACTGGCAATGTCACTGGAGTATCCATAATCAAACTAGCAGCTGTCCAACCTTTTTTAATTGCCGTTAAATAAGTCACTGGCTTAATAGCTGATCCTGGTTGTCTTAATGCCTGAGTCACTACATTAAAATTACCATCAGTTTTTTCTGAGAAATAATCTCGTGACCCTACCATTGCTAACACCTGGCCATTAGTTGGATCTATTGTTATTACTGCTCCGTTACTTATTCCCATAGATTCAGCCTTATCAATCTCTTCGGTCACAATAGCTTGAGCTTTATCTTGAAGGTCTAAATCTAATGTTGTAGTAATTTTTAAACCACCACTTTCTACTACTGCCTCTCCATATTTCTCTGCCAATTGTTCTTTTATCCAAAAAACAAAATGTGGTGCAGCCATAGTCGAATTCTTACCTTGGAATTGATAATTTTCCACCTGTTTCATCGTTTCAGTAGCCAAATCCTTAGTAATATAACCATCATCAATCATTCTATTAAGTACATGTTGCGTTCTTGCAATATAAGCTTTTGGGGTACTTGAAAAAGGAGAATAAACACTTGGTAATTGAGGGAATCCAGCCAAAATAGCACATTCTGCTAAATTTAATTGATCAACTGATTTACCAAAATATTGTTGAGAAGCTGTTTCTACTCCCCAAGCCAATCCACCATAAGGAGCTTCGTTTAAATACATCAATAAAATATCATCTTTACTATACTTAGCATCAATTTGGATTGATAAAATTAATTCTTTAATTTTTCTAGTTAATGATCTTTCAGTTGTTAATAAAACATTTCTTGTTAATTGTTGAGTCAAAGTCGATCCACCAGTTACTTTCCCAAAATAAAAAACATTTTTAATAATTCTAAAAGGAGTTAAAAGATCAAAACCATTGTGGCTATAAAAACTTTTATCTTCAACCGCTACTGTTGCTTGTTTTAAATATTCTGGAATCTTATCAAAAGTCACCGGTTCTCGTTTAGCATCATCATAAATATCATATAAAGATTTTCCATTTCGGTCATAAACTTTACTTGAAAAACCATCTCTCCTAACAACCTTAGTAGGAGAAGGTAGATCTTTTGAATACCAAGCAAACAAAATCAATAAAAAGACAAAACCAATCGCAAATACGATCAATAAAACCTTAAAAAATTTAAGCCAAAACTTTTTATCTTTTATTTTTGTTTTTAAATCTAATTTACCTCTCATTTTTGATTTAAAATAATTCCATTTTCTAACAAAACTTCTAGGTAACATTTATCCATTTATCAAAACCATTAAAAAAGGCACCATTCCTGATAGTAGTAAAGCTACTAATGTCACTATTAGGATTACTTTTGTAACTGTTTTACGTTTAATACTCATGGATAAATGATAGCACAATCAAAGTACATAAAAAAAAAGAGCCAGGATACGTTGTTTAAATTTATTAATTAAAATAAATTTAGGTAACGTACCTGGCTTAATAAAGGGGTATTTTGTGAGGTGGCGACCGTATTGAGAATCGAACTCAAGTATCTCGCGTGAGATGCAAGCGCTCTACCACTAAGCTATACGGCCACACAAAATCAAAACAACGCTTTGTTGTTTTAAAAAAAATGGAGCGGAGACTGGGAATCTAACCCTCTTTTTTAATTTATTAGATCATTAGCTATTTATTCAATAATATTAATTGAATTTTGCCACTTAACTAACAACCCAACTTCTTAAAAATCTCCGCATGTTAAACCCACAAAATATTCTTTTTTAAAAAGTACTCGGGGAGTATATCAACCAATTCCTATAAAATCAATTCATTGATATTACCCAAATTAAACCCGAAAACTAAATAAATTTTTGGTATTATATTTTTATGGACAGCCTTTCTCAAATCTCTGGTATTGGTCCTCAAACCATTACTAAATTAATTAAACTTAAAATAACCAAATCTTCTGACCTGCTTTATCATTTTCCTTACCGTTATATCGATTTTTCCAATATTACCGACATAAATAAAACCATAGCCGATGAAAATGCCACCATTACTGGTAAATTAATTAGTTTTCAAAATATTTTTACTCGTACTCATAAAAATCTTCAAAAAGCTGTTGTCACTGATGCTACTGGATCAATAAATTTACTTTGGTTTAATCAACCTTATCTTTCTAAAAACTTCAAGATAGGGGAGACATATAGTTTTGCTGGGGCTGTTTCTCTTTTCCAAAATAAAAAAACTATTATTTCTCCAGTTTATGGTCAATACCATACTGGGAAAATCATTGCTGTTTACCCTCAAACTTCTGGCCTCTCTTCCACTTGGTTTAGAAAAACCATTCAAACCCATCTACCTAATTTTTTATCCAATATTACTGAAACTTTACCTCAAAACATTATTAAAAATTATCAATTACTTGATTTAAAAGAATCTCTTTCTCAAATTCATCTTCCTCAAAATTTAGACATTTTAACTAAAGCTCGTAATCGTTTAGCTATTGAAGAAATTTTGAAACTCCAAATTCACTCTTATCTTTCCAAAAAAGATTGGTTGGCCAAAACACCTAAAATTAAACTCATTCTAAGTCCTTCAATTGATAAAAAGATTAAAAAGTTAATCAGTAACCTCCCTTACAAATTAACTCCTTCACAAAAACAAGTTCTATTGGAAATAATATCTGATCTTACTAACACCAAAAAAGTTACTAATCGTCTCATCCAAGGAGATGTTGGTTCTGGAAAAACCATCCTCGCTCTCATTGCTTGTTTTTTAACTCATCTCAATAATTCTTTGTCTCTTCTTATCGCCCCTACAGAAATTTTAGCCAATCAACACTTTGATACTTTTCAAAAAACTTTAAAATCTTTTAAAGTCCCCATTTTACTATTAACTGGTTCTAAAAAAATTGATCTCAAAAAAATACCTAAAAACGTCATTATCATTGCTACGCATGCCGCTATTTTTCAAAAAAATATTTTAGAAGATAAAGTCGGACTAATTATTATTGATGAACAACACAAGTTTGGAGTTAAACAACGATCCTTTTTATCCTCATCTCTTCACCCCCCACATTGTTTAACCATGACCGCCACTCCAATTCCCAGGACTATTAGTTTAACCATGCTTGGCAATCTTGATATTTCCACCATTACTAGTCTTCCTAAAAAACGTCTTCCTATTAAAACTTTTTTAGTTCCAAATAATAAAATCTCCAATTGTTATGACTGGATTTACAAAGAAATAATCAAAACCAAATGCCAAGCCTTTATTGTCTGTCCTTTTATTGATGAATCAGAAACTATGACTAGTGTTAAATCAGCCATTAAAGAGTTTGAATATCTTTCTAAAACCATCTTTCCAAAATTAAAATTAGCCCTAATACATGGCAAAATTAAACAAAAAGATAGAGATGACATTATTTCTAAATTTAAAAAGAATCAAATAAACATTTTAGTCACTACTCCTATTATTGAAGTAGGAATCGATATTCCTAATGCTTCAATTATGATTATCCAATCAAGCGACCGTTTTGGCTTAGCTACTCTTCATCAAATTCGTGGTCGAGTCGGTCGGGGACATCTTCAAAGTTATTGTTATCTTTTTACTGAAAGTAATAATGATAAATCCACTTCTCGTCTTCAATTTTTAACCAAAAATAACGATGGTTTAAAAATTGCTGAATATGATTTAAAAACTAGGGGACCAGGAGAAACTTTCTCTATTATCCAACACGGTTTCCCTTCTCTTAAAATTGCCAACTTCTCTGATTTAGAATTAATTAAACTTGGTCAAAAAATCCTAATCGATTTAATTAATACCCCAAGTTTTGATTTTTCTGTCCTTACTTCTGAAAACTTACCAATCGAAAATATCATCAATAATTAATCTTCATTTTTCCTAATTTTCTGCTACAATACTCCCATGACAGCTTTACCTAAACACTGGCCTTCTAGCCGCCGACAAGGTCGTCGACGTGCTACCCAACTTGGTCCAAAATTAATTAAACCCATAGTTTGTAAAAATTGTGGTCAACCTAAAATGGTTGGTTTCCAATGTCCTAACTGTAAACAGTGAAAAATAAATTTGACCCACGTCATTTAAAAAGAATTGCTAATGTCCAAGCCCTTTTTGCTTGGAGCTGTGGTAATAATAACCCTCATACTGAGGATACTAAAGAAATTGTAAAAATTATCCCTCAAATAGATAAAATCATTGAAGTTAATGCCCCAAAATGGCCACTGGACAAAATTAATAAAGTCGACTTAAATGTTTTAAGATACGCTTTTTGGGAACTCTTCTATTTAAAGAAAAATCCAGAAAAAGTTGTTATCGATGAAGTTATTGAAATTGCCAAAGAATACGGGACTGAATCCAGTTCCGCCTTTGTTAATGGTGTTATTGGCAGTGCTCTTAAAAACAAAGATGAATCCATTACTTAAAGAACTCCAAAAATTAATTAACTATCAATTCAAAGATGAAGCTAAACTTTTTCAAGCTCTCATTCATCGATCTTATTTAAACGAACATAAAAGTAGTTCTCTTGTTTCCAATGAACGCTATGAATTTTTAGGCGATGCTGTTTTAGAATTATGGGCTTCTGGTACTTTATTTAAACTTTTCCCTAGCTTTAATGAAGGTAAAATGACCAATCTTCGTTCTTTAATTGTTTGTACTATTAATTTACATGAAATTGCTAATGAGCTAGATTTAGGCAAGTTTATTATGTTATCTCATGGCGAAGAAAATCATGGTGGCCGTACTAACCAATCAATCCTAGCCGACACTCTAGAAGCTATTATCGGTGCTATTTATCTTGATTCTGACACTAAAAAAACTTTTATGGTTTTAGATAAGCTTTTTTCCAACAGTCTTCAAAAACTTTCTTCAAAAAAAATCTATAAAGATCCAAAAAGTATTTTTCAAGAAATTGCTCAAGCTAAAAAGGGGATTACTCCTCATTATAAAACCATTTCTGAAACTGGACCAGATCATCAAAAAAATTTCCAAGTAGCTGTTTTTTTAGATGATGAAAAAATTGCTACCGGTTCTGGTAACTCTAAACAAAGGGCCGAAGAAGATGCTTCAATCCGTGCTACCAAAATACTCAGTAATTTAGTATAATAGCCAACATATGCTTAAAATTAAACTTTTACCTCGAGGTAAAAAACACCAAATCACTTACCGTATTGTCGTTGCTGAATGCCGAAGCAAATCAAATGGTAAATTTATTGATGATTTAGGTTTCTATACTCCTCAAACCAAAACTTTAGAATTAAATAAAGAAAAAATGGCTCAATGGATCAAAAATGGAGCCCAAGTTACTAATGGAGTAGATAAACTTTTAAATCCTGATAAATATCCTAATAAAATAAAAAATAAAAAAGAAACTAAAGTTGCAAAAGTTAAAAAAGATGAAACTTCAACAGAAGAAACAGGAGAAAACAAAGAAGAATCTGTTGAAATTCCAACCCAAGAGACTAAAGAAGAAAAAACTGAAGAAATAAAAGAAGAAGTTGCTCTAAAAACCGAAGGAATAAAAGAAGAAGTTAAAGAAGATCAATAATTATGGCAGAAATTAAAGAAACTCTCGATTTTATTGTCCAATCAATTGTTCCTAAAGATACCCAAGTTTCTATTGAAGAAAAACAAGAAGGGGAGCTTACTATTTTCGAAATTTCTGCTCCAGCCGAAGTTACTGGTAGAATCATCGGAAAAGAAGGAAAAATAATTAAATCAATCAGAAACATTTTAAATCTCGCCTTCCCTCAAACTCGTTTTATTTTAAAAATAAAAGATTAAAGACTAAAAGGATTAGCCCTCTCATATTTTTTGAATTCTGTTTCTGTATCGTCTTCCATTACTCCACCATTTTCCATTATTCCAAACTTACTAATTTGACTTAATAAGGTTGATTCTTCATCTGTCAATTTCAGATCGTTTAAAGTCAAATTACCACTAATATAATCAGCTTTATCTGGAATGTAATAAGAAGACACCATTAATTCTAATTCTGAACTAAAATTAGCTGTTTTAGAACTAAATTTGTCAATAAATAATATTGGTAAGCTATTTTCTAAAGCCTTTATTAACTCTAAATTTTTGTCACTTGGTCCCACTAAAATTACATTCACTGGCATTTTAACTGCTACTTCTTTATCAGAAACTTTTAATTTATTATCAGTTGCTGGTGTTTCTCCTTTAATTTCTCCAGGAGATACCGAAAAACTTTTTATTTGGAAACCAAAACTATCCGCTATTTGTCTAATTACTCCAACTAGTAAATAAGATTTTTTCTCTTTTAAAACAGCTTGTTCTAAATACTTGGCATCCGTATTAAGTTGGTCTAAATCAACTGTCAATAAATAATTTTTTTTCTCATTAGTTAGTTTTATTTGAGCATTAACACTGTTAATTTTACCTAAATTAGTTTTAATTTCACTTATTTTAGGAATGATAACTGACCCTAAAGTTATTAAAAAAACTACCAACAAAGCAATTGGTATTAAAAATAATTTTAATAATCCTTTCTCAATCCCAAAAATTTTATCAGGAGTTTTTAAAAAAGAAATATTATTTATTTCTTTCATTTTAAATCTACCTCCATTTTAAATATCCAAACACCATTATCTATTTGAATATCTTTTAAAACTGCTTTAGTAAAACCTTCTAATTCACCATTATTAATTTCGACTATCTTTTCTTCCACCTCACTAACATATTTCCCCTCATTAATACTTCCCTCTAAAGTAAACTGTTTCTTTCCTTCAATTCCAATATCATCAATTTTTATATTCTCTGAAAATATTGATCTAATTCTCTCAATTGAACTCCCATATTCAAATCTTTCTCCTAATACCTGTCCCACTATTTTTGCCCTATATTTAACTTGCTGATTTACCACCATACTCCCCAATAAACTTTTATATTGATTCAAATCAGTTTGATATTTCTTATTAACTTGATTCAACGCCATTTGGGAGATAAAAAAACCTCCTAAAACTAAAATCAAAAGAACTATCCAAATTCCTCCAAAAATCCATAAGAAAAAATTAATTTTAGCCTTTAAAGCTACTCTTTTTGCCTGAAACTTCGCTTGAGATGGTAATAAGTTTATATCATTATTCATTTTATTCCATCAATCCTCTCATAGCTAAACCGACAGCTAAACCAAATCGGCAACCATCAACATTTAAATTAAATTGTGTTTTAATTTTAGTCGCATCTATCTTAGAAAATGGTTGCATCACTTGTACTTCTACTCCCAAAAGTCTAGTTAATTCCTCAGCCATGCCTGGTAAATTAGCTCCACCACCACTTAAAACTAACAATTCCACCTTCTTCCCTCCATTATCTTCCATAAATAAAGCCATTGCTTTTCTTATTTCTTCAGCAATATTATTAAAAACTGGCATTACCGCTACTCTAATTTTCCCTTCAAGTTCAGTCTCTTTCATTCCATAAGCTTTCTTATATTCTTCAGCCGATGCCATATCTAAATTCAATCCCAAAGAAATTGCTCGAGTAATCGATTCACCTCCTACTAAAATTGATCTAGCAAAATAAATATTCCCTTTATTCATATTAAAAATATCTGAAAATTTTTCTCCCAAATCCACAACTATCAATCTTTCCACTGTATTAATATTTATTTTAATTACTCTTCTTAGTGCTACTGAAGACGATTCTATCGCCAATAATTCTAATCCTAGAGATTTAAATAACTTAACATAAGATTGAATTAATTTATTTCTAGCTGCCACTACAAAAATTGTTAATCTCCCAGCATCGTCTTTTTCTACTATTTCATAATCAATTGATACCTCATCAAGAGCATAGGGGACAAATGTCTCTGCTTCAAATTTCAAAGCATCCATAATTTCTGATTCTTTTAATGGTGGTAATCTTACTAAGCGACTAATAACCTCATCTTCTGGCAAACCAGCCACTACTTGTTTAGGTTTTATCTTTAAGTCGGCTAGTAAGGTTTTAATAGCCACTCCTACTTCAACCAAAAATTTACTCCTATCTTCATCTGTCTTTATTTCCATTACTGGAGACTTTACTTCACCTAAACTATCCAAAGACAAAACTTCTCCCAACTTTGATAAGGACACTAATTTTATTGTATTTCTACCAATATCAATACCTACAAGATCACTCATATCTTTAAGTATAAACAGTTTCTCTCATTGACTCAATACACTGTTACCAGCTGTTATTGTTTCCAACATAAAAGGAGGTATTTCATCAAATCTATTTAACACTGTTACTTTAGTGTTAACTCCACCATCCATTTGTCCAATTGAAACTATTTTTTCTCCCTGAGATGGAAAGTTAATATTTCCATCAACTGAAAGATTAGTACTCCCTCCAATTGGAGTCACTACTAATAACATTCCTTGAGCCACAACGATTGATTGAGTACAACTATTATTATCTGCACTAAAACCACTAACAGCACTTCCATTGTTCATATTGTAACCATATCTCCTAATTGAATAATTACCCCCATTAAAACTAACCAAATCTACTTTTAACCCTCCAGTAAAACTACTATCAACACAAATTTGATTGATAGTCCCATCAAAAAAATCAGAACCAACACTACCATCATCTTCATGGTTAACCAACCAAAACAAAAATGGCTTTCCATTTAAAACTACTTCACTAGAATCTAAATTACCTACATTTCCAATATCTGTTGTCACCACTGAAGCATTCCCGTTGTCACTATTATATTGAGTTTCACCAGTAGCCAAATAATATTCCACCCCTGATTCAGCTGTATTGAAAGCTTGTTTTAATAAATTTTCATCAGTGTCA
>Ga0265293_10007173_pt1 | contig 17366 bp, 18 predicted proteins | sample Munlanlewell138R_FD_192505 | JGI IMG/M metagenome (GOLD analysis project Ga0265293, IMG submission 192505) | Leachate microbial communities from a municipal landfill in Southern Ontario, Canada - Leachate well 138R | ecosystem: Engineered > Solid waste > Landfill > Unclassified | place: Canada...
TAATACAGACGGTTTATCGGCGGCCTTTGAAGAAATCTCCTGAGCCTTTGTAATTTTGCTATCTAAAAATGCATTAATGGCACTCGCCCTTTCATCCTCACCTAAGGCTTGTCCAATCATTGCAAGAGATGCCTTGACAGTGTCAAAGCTCTCTCTATTAGGAAGGGCTATAAGAGCATTGACACCAACCTCACTAAACTTATCCGCTTGGTCTTTAAATCTTTCAGGCAGGACGGCTAAATCAGCTCCCGTTGCTATGACTGATTCATAATTGATATTGCCCGCTTTTCCAATTTGAACAAGATCATCATAATTTTTAATAACTTCACTGTATAAACCCCTAGACATTTCTTTGTTTCCAAAACCTGCAATATACTTTTCTCCTCCACCTAATACAACGACAGCATTCAATGAAGGATTGTGAGTTCCAACTACTTTTGTAGCAATTTGAGGGAGAGTAATTTCTCTTCCTGTCACATCAGTGATTTTGATTTCCGTTGTTCCGGTTACCTCCTCTGACTCTGGCTCTGTTGAACAAGCAACAAATGCAAAGATGAGTAGTAAGGATAACATAAGAGCAATAACTTTCTTCATTACATCCACTCCTTTTTTGGTTAATAAACAGATTTTGATTTTGTACCCTCCCCCAAAAAAAATAGTAACGTTTCCGTTACCATGGATAGAATCTAATACAGCAAAAAAAGCTGCACACATCCTTTCCAAACACGGGTGGCATAATCATTTCTAATTATACCAATAGGCTGCTATTTCATAAGCATAGCTGTTAGAAATAGCAGCTCGGATGGTACTTCTAATATTATTTCAATATTATCACCAGCATCTTTTTTTGTCAATTAAAGTCATCTTACCTTATTATTTCTAAAATTAAAAAACTTGAGGCAGCTTGCACTCACCTCAAGGAAAATATATTTTTTAATTTTATTGAGCTTCTAGCTTAAGATTGGGATAGGCATCCAGTGAAAGATCATGACTCTTGCCTTCTATATAATCATAATAAGCACGGCATCCTATCATCGCTGCGTTGTCTGTACACAAATCAATAGGAGGATAATAAACTTTCATACCTTCCTCCTCGGCTCTCCTTTTCAGGGTTTCCCGAATCAAGCTATTGGCCGCTACTCCACCTGCTACCACGATGATTTCTCTTTTCGCCTTTTGAGCCGCATGAATGGTCTTTTGAACGATAACGTCTACGACAGCCTTTTGAAAGCTTGCCGCTATATCCTCTATACAAATAGGGATATTCTTTTGTTTTTGACTGTTGACATAATTAAGTACGGCTGTTTTTATACCACTAAAGCTGAAATCAAGGCTTCCCTTTTCCAGAGATACCCTTGGAAAGGCGATAGCATCTCCCTTACCTTTCTTTGCGATTTCATCTATCTTAGGTCCTCCCGGATACCCTAGCCCTAATACTCTCGCTACCTTGTCATAGGCCTCGCCTACAGCATCATCACGAGTTTTCCCCAAAACATCATATTTCTGATAGTCGAGCACATCGATGATGTGTGTATGTCCACCTGATAAAATTAAGCCTAAAAAGGGAGGTTTAAGCTCTTTATGGGCAATATAATTAGCACATATATGTCCCTCTATGTGATGAACACCTATCAAAGGTATATGAAGTGCATAGGATAACGCCTTAGCCGTTGATAGACCTACTAAAAGAGCTCCTACCAATCCGGGCCCATAGGTTACAGCTATAGCATCGAGATCGTGAAACTCCAACTCGGCTTCTTTTAGAGCTTCATCGATTACATGATTGATATTATCCAAGTGGTGTCTTGAGGCTATCTCAGGAACCACACCTCCGAATTCCTCATGTATTTTAATTTGAGTCGCTATAATATTGGATAATATATCTCTGCCATTTTTTGAAATGGATACTGCCGTTTCATCGCAGCTGCTTTCTATGGCCAGTATAATGACTTCTTCTTTATTTTTCATTTGTATTCATCGCGCCGCCTGTCTTTCTATTTTATTTCCAATTCATATTGAATAATATCCCATTTGATCGGTTTAACTGACATCTGTAATCCGTTGTAAAGTTCCTACAATTTTCACAGGATTTATATGTTTCCATGTTGAAATAATTTGTATCCCCATTCTTAACAAATCCTTTGCAATTTGAAGCAACAATAGCCATCTCATCATTATAATTGTAATCATCATGTTCCATAGAATCACCTCAACTATTTTTTTTACAAAAGAATAGAAAATATTTATTATTATTCATTATTCCTATTCTTTAGGGAACTATGCTAATGTAATTGAAAATGCTTCATTTATTTTTCCACATAATCAGTGCATCTTCATTATTATTATAATATTTCTTTCGAATTCCGGCTTCTTTAAATCCAAACTTTTTGTATAAGTTTTGGGCAATAAGATTGGATTGCCTCACTTCTAAGGTAATACTGTTTATATTGGATTGGTCGAGCACATCCATAAACTTTGTCATCAGTTTGTTCGCAACTCCTAGGCCTTGATAAGATGGATCGATAGCAATGTTAGTAATGTTGCCTTCACCCTCTATGAGCCATACACCCATATAGCCAATGACCTGACCGTCTTTTTCCGCTACCCAGTACTTTGCTAAGGCGTTTTTCTCAAATTCATAAAGGAGGGACTCCTTTGACCAAGGACTAGAAAAGCACAACTTTTCAATTCGATAGATTCCTTCAACATCGTCCCTGATCATCTCACGAATATTGAACTCTTTTATATCATTTGGATTCTCTCTTGTCATGGCCTGTAACCTTTGTTTTTCTGACTTTTTTGTTTATTCTCTGAATTTCTTTCGGCCTCAGACTTCCTCATATAATTAGGTTTTATATTCTTATAATCCTGCGTTTTACCTTCTTGCATCATTTCATAGCCTAATTGGGCTATGGAAGAAGCTCTTTGAGTGCAATTGAATGGGGATGCAAATCTTGCTCTAGAGCCTAGGTGCTTTAGGATATATTCACTGTAAGGTTTGACTCCATCCCCAAGAAAAATAATCTTCTCATGGGTTGTTTTTAATTGAATTTCTTCTATTAATTCATCGATGGCCATAGCCTTACCAGTGACACACTCCATCAATTTTCCATCTTCCCATCGATAGGCTCCGCCATAAACCTGATTTCTTCTTGCGTCTAAAATGGGAACAATAATTCCTTCGCCATCTCTATAATTATAAGCCAGTGCTTTCAAAGTTGGAACACCTACCATAGGTATATTTTTAACTTGTGCCAAAGCCTTAGCAGCTGAAAACCCAATCCGTATACCCGTAAAAGAACCGGGCCCTTCAGAAATAGCTATCCCCTGAACCTCATCGAATTGGATTTCACATTTTTCCAGCAAGCTATGAATCATAGGCATTAATTTCTCCAAATGACTCAGCTTTGTATTCACAATATATTCACCCATTAACTTCTCACTATCCAGCAAGGCTACAGATACTGCAGATGATGTCGTTTCAATACCTAAAATTATCATAAAATTTATATTTCTATCCCTTCTATATGGATTATTCTCTCTTGGTCAGCCTGTCCTCTTTGAATCATTATCATAATTCTATCTTCGGGTATGTATTCCTCAATTTTATCTGCCCATTCAATCAAGCAGATCCCCTCTCCAAAGAGATATTCTTCAAGCCCAATTTCAAACATCTCATCCGGATGATTGATCCTATAGACGTCGAAGTGATATAAGGGTAATTCCTTGCCCATGTATTCATGTATAATCGTAAAAGTGGGACTTGTCACCTCTTCATCAACACCCAATGCTTTTGCAATGGATTGGGACAAAAGAGTTTTCCCTGATCCTAAATCCCCTACTAGGCAGACTATATCCCCTTTTTTTAGGTTTTTTCCTAATTTCATCCCTAATTCTCTTGTATCTTCTTCATTATGACTGATTACCTTTTGCAATAAATCTCCTCTTTCCCTCGACAAAATATACTCCACTATCCGCACTTTTAACGGTGAATAATTGGAGATAATTTTTTATAAATTAACATCGTTACTATCGAAATAATAATCCCTTTCAAGAGATTAAAAGGTATTATGCCATAAAATATAAGCGTTTTAAGATCAACAATCAGTGGATTAGCTGCTGCACTCATCTCCAAAATAGCTTCCATAGGCCATATTTTGGCGTAGAATGGTATCATCACATAATAATTGACGATACCCCCAATAATTGCCATGGACATTGTTCCAACAATCATACCGATAATAGCATATTTTTTTTGCTTATGTCTTTTATAAATAAATGCCGCAGGGATTATCCATGCACAACCGATAACAAAGTTCGCTAACTCCCCTACACCACCGGTGGTTGTGCTTGTAATCCAATGTAAGATATTCTTCACAAGCTCAATCATGATGCCCGCAGTGGGTCCAAGGGCAAAAGCCCCTAAAATTGCAGGTATATCACTGAAATCTATCTTTAAAAAAGCAGGGAACATGATAACCGGCATTTCAAGCACCATCAAAACATAAGCTATAACAGATAAAATTGACACCTTTGTTATCATTTTGGTCTTTTTTGAAACATTTCTTTTTGCTTCCATAATATTGTAATTTCCTCCTTAGAAAAAGCTCTTGATTTGTCTGGGTATATTTTTTGCCAAAAAATTTATGCTAATTCTAAGGCAGTAGAAATAAAAACCTGAGAAAAATCCTCAGGTTTAATTGTACCATAATCCTTTGTATATTCAATCCTAATTTTATGCTCTATCGATAGTGTTCATGCTATGATCTCCATGAAATTTAACCTTCTGTCTCATTGGCTAATTCAAGAATGGCATCTGTATATATCCTGAAAAGAGTCATAAGATGTTCTATCTCAATGTATTCATTTTTTTGGTGCTCAACGCTTGGACCATCGACTAATCGCGGTCCAAAGGCTACTGCATTTTCAATAGCTCTGGCATAGGTTCCTCCTCCTATGACCTTGGGTTTGCTTTCATAATCCTGGGTATGCTTTTGATATACTTTCATAAGTGCTTTAATGACCGGGTGATCTGATTCTAAATATATTGGACCTTGATAATGTTTTTTAATGATACCAAAGGAATGCTCATCAATGACAGACCTTATCCCTGCGTAAATGTCTTCCATATCGGTGTGAAGTGGCGCCCTGATATTGACTGTCATGCCTATGGTCTTCTCATCAACTTTAATCTGACCTAGGTTAAAGATGAGTTCTCCTGAGATATCATCTTTAAAATAGCAGCCAATCCTTTCCCCATGAATATCCATTCCTATTTTATCGTTATAGAATTTTATAAAATCCTGGATAGAATCGTTGTCAAAGGTCAGCTTTCCAAGGAACTGAATCATAATAGAAATAGCATTAATCCCCTTTTCCGGTGTTGACCCATGGGCTGAAACCCCAGCTGCACTGATTTGTATGCCTTTACCCTGCATCTTATATTTTATAGAGTAGTCCCTTTCTTTATTAAATTGTTCAATAGCGTCCATAATAGGCCTATAATCCTTAGCAATCAGAACAGCTTTACAAAAATCTGGAACCATATTAGGTGCATTACCGCCCTCTATGCTCTTAAGCTTTATACCTGTTTCTGTAGAAAGACCTATTTTTTTGACTAAATCAAAGATGAGGATACCCTTTTCACCCTGTATCACAGGGAATTCTCCATCCGGCACAAAAGCCATATGGGGCATTTCTTCTTTTTGGATATAATAATTAATGCCGCCCCATTCAGCTGTTTCCTCATTTGTTCCTAAAATAAGTCTTACTCGTCTATGAAGCTTAATTCCTGCATCGACTATCGTTTTTAATGCATATAAAGAAACTATGGCAGGTCCCTTGTTATCAACAGCCCCTCTTCCAAAAAGTTTCCCATCTATGATTTCACCACCAAAGGGATCCATATCCCATCCTGATCCTTCGGCTACAATATCTAGATGAACAAGCACACCAACAATTTCTTCTCCTTCGCCAATTTCAATATGTCCTGCATAGTTGTCTATATTTTTTGTGGTTAAACCCAGTTCCTTTCCTTTGTCCAACATGTACATCAAGGCTTCATGTACACCATCACCAAAAGGCCTTCCCTCTTTCCTCTCACCATCAACACTTCTAATCTTGATTAGCCCCTGCAAATCCTTAATTATTCTATCCTTGTATTTTTCTGCATGATCCAATTGACTCACTTTTTACACCTCACCTAATCTATATATTCACTTCCTATTATCTCAATCGTGTTGCTATAGGAATTGTTTGCCCTCCAAAATTCTTCTTGATTCAGTTCTAATTCTTCACTTATCGGTAATGGAAGAATGCTGTATTGATACCCTGCAGGCGTATAATATCTATTAACCCAAGTAGGTATAGCCTTGACCTCTTGAATCCTTCCTACACCCGTTTCCAATTCTAATGTATAGACGACTTTACCGATTATGCCATCTTCAGTGTGTCTGTCCTCTGTAAGCTCGAATCTTTGATTGGATATGAAATTCCCTAGAGAGTAAAAAACAACGGTTTCTTCATTCTTGCTGTTGGTTATTATCTCAATAGGTTGAACCACATGGGGATGGGAGCCAAATATAATATCCACTCCTTCTTCAGCTAAGTAAGAGGCTATCTGCTCTTGGTATCGATTCTGTTTCTTATGATATTCATTACCCCAGTGGATATAAAATATGATTAAATCAACATCCGACTCTTCCATGGCCGCAATGATTTGTTTCATGTCTTCAAAACCCTCTTCTAACTTTCCATAATGAAAGATATTGATATTATCCTCTAATTCTTTAGGAATTATAATACCGTTAATCGTTTTTTTATTATTATATTCTTCTGTTTCATAGGTAAAAGAAGCAAGTCCAATTTTTACCCCTGATTTCTGAATGATTCTATAATTCCTTTCATCATCAAAATGGGTACCCAAAGCGGGTAACCTTCTGTACCTTAATAATTCAAGGGTTCTCAAAAACCCTTCTTTGCCGGTATCCATACTATGATTGTTGGCAGTCACCCCTATGTTAAATCCACTGTATAAGAGTGCATCGACCAAAGTATCCGGCGTATTGAATCTTGGATAACTTGAATACCCTTTTTTTTCACCTGCAAAAGTTGTTTCAATGTTGCATAAAGCAATATCAGCGCTCTTGATAATATCCCGGACATGCCTATAATTATCCTTAAAATCATAAGAGTCCGTTGCTTTATGATAATGAGCACTCAGCTGTGGTCCATGAGTCATAATATCTCCTACCGCTAGGATATCAAGAACAACCTCCTCATTTTCAACTTGAATAGCCCCATTGTCTTCAATGTTTTGTTCATTAAGCATTTCCTTTTGGCAGGCTGTCCCAATGAATAGCATCGTTGCAATTCCATATGTTAGCAATAATAATGACTTCTTTAGTCTATCTTTCATATTTTTTCTCCAATGTATAATAATAATCAGCAGGTATATACCTGCTGATTATTATTATACTATATGCCTACAACTTCCTTCACCTCAGGAAACTTTTCCTTTAAAATTTTTTCTATAACTGTCTTGAGTGTCATTTGTGCTCCGGGGCAACCATTGCATGCACCTTGCAGCATGACTTTTACTATACCCTCCGTATAATCAACAAATTGCACATCGCCGCCATCTCTTTGCAAAAATGGTCTTATTTCGTCTATGACAGCCTTTATCTTTTCTTCCATAGATATTCTCCTCTACATCTTTTAGTATAATAAACCTTTACATAGTATTAATATACCAAAATTACAGGAACATAAACAGTATTTTATTGAAATTCTTTTTATAATATCATTTTATTTCCTCTAATTTTTCTTTTTCAAGATGCCTTTTTATTTTTCGGGTCGTTGTTTTTATAAATTCATCCTGTTTTATATTTATTTTTCTTATTTTTTTATGATAAGCCAATTGGCTATTGATGAGGTCCACTTCCTTTTGAATTAATGCGAAAACCTCGTCTTCTCCATAATCATTCCCAAATTCTTCTTCAATTTCTTCATAATTGGGTCTTATGCTGGCATAGATATGGGTTTCTCCGGTTTCATCATTGAGCTTTCCCCACACCATACTCTCTTCAATGTACTTACTTCGGCCTAGATAAAATTCCACTTCCTCAGGGTAAATGTTCTTGCCGTTTTTCGCAATGATAACGTTTTTCTTTCTTCCTGTAATATAAACATAGTTGTTACTATCTAAATAGCCCAAATCGCCTGTATAGTACCATCCATCCTTGATGCTTTCCTCAGTAGCTTCCTTGTTATTATAATAACCTAGCATGATACTATCACTCTTTGTTATAATTTCACCTATACCCTCTTCATTTGGATTAACAATCATAACCTGTGCTCCAGGTATGATCTGACCTGCAGACCTTGCAATAGGTCTTATATCAGGATTGACAGCCACTATAGGGGAGCTTTCTGTAAGCCCGTAGCCCTGGAAGGTCAAAATACCCAAGTCAATCAAGCCCAGCATGACTTCCGGGTCTACAGCAGAGCCGCCGATAATAAACATACGGATATTGCCGCCAAAAGTCTGATGAATCTTCTTGAATAATTTTTTCGATAAATCTATCCCAATCTTTTTAGAACTGTTATTTAATTTTATAGCCTTTCTTACTTTCTTTTCTAGCCCTTCCTTCTCAATCTTTTTCCATATTTTCTTATACATTTGTTCGATAACTAAAGGTACTGTTAAAAGAACAGTGGGCTTGGCTTCTTCCATATTTTTAAGAATATATTTTAGTCCCTCACAGTAAGCAATAGTGGCCCCCTTATAAAGAGGTAATAAAAAACCGCATGTACATTCATATGTATGATGTATTGGTAGAATTGAAAAAAAGATATCCGATGAATCGATATAAACCATCGTAGCCATGGCCATCAGATTGCTGACGATATTTCTATGAGACAGCATGACACCTTTTGCGGTACTGGTTGTTCCCGACGTATAAAGAAGCATATTCATCACTTCAGTATCAATTGGGAGCTCTTGGAAACCTTTGTAGCCTTCATCTATCATTTGATTGCCTTGGCCTATGAGTTTTGAAAAAGCCATATGATTATTTTCATGCTGGATTCCGTCCATATTGATGAAATTTTTTATAGATGTCCACATGCCTGAAGATTGAAAGATATTTTCAAACTTTCCAGAATAGATGATTGTTTCTACACCTGCCATTTGAACAAGATTCTGAATTTCCTCTGCCGGTAATTCCTTATCAAGGGGTACAACAACACCTAAACCACAGACAACTGCCATATAAGCAACAGCCCACTCATAACGATTTTCTCCAATAACGGCAATCTTTTGATCTTTAAAGCCATGAGCCAACATGGCTGTTCCCAAAGCCTCTACATCCTTTAAAAACTGCTGAAAGCTTATACCTCGATAGGGAGCACCCGGTTTATCCTTTACCATAAAAGCATTTTTATTGCTGTACATGATAGCACTAGTATAGAGCATATCTCTTAAATCCACGATTTTTCTTGTCTCATAAAGCGGCTTCGTGTTCATCATTATACTTCCTTCCTCATCGAATTTAGTTCTATTCTACATTTATGCCATATCTTTTAATCTTCTTGGTTGTTGTTTTTTCAAATTCACTCACGATTTCTATTCTTTTAATTCTCTTATAGGGCGCCGCATTGTTATTAACGGAGTCTATGTACTTTTCAATCCGGCTGCGTACCTCATCCACCGTCAAATCACTTTCCATTTCATCCAAATATTCCTGATCAATAACAATTTTACAAGCAACGACGATATCCGAGCTTTTTGCATCTTCCTTTCCATAGATAAGGCTTTCCTTGATGTAATCGCTTTTTTGAAGTTGAAGTTCAATTTCCTCTGGGTAGATATTCTTACCATTTTTAGTGACAATAACATTCTTTTTGCGTCCTGTAATAAAAAGAAAACTATCTTCATCTATATAACCATAATCACCTGTTCTCAGCCATCCGTCAAGAAATACTTGCTTTGTTTCTTCTTCATTTTCAAAATAGCCTTTCATAACAGACTTACTCTTGCACAATATCTCCCCTATCCCCTCTTCGTTGGGTTCAAATATTCTTATCTCTGTTCCCGGTAATGCTAACCCCGCTGAACCATGTTTTGAGTAATGGTCCTTGTTGACTGTAATAATTGGAGAACATTCCGTCATGCCATAGCCTTGAATCATTCGAATGCCTAAATCATTAAAACATTCCACAATTTCAGGGTTTATAGCTGCAGCCCCTGAGATCAATAACCGAACGTGCCCTCCTAAGGCCTCATGAACTGCTTTGAATGATTTTTTGCTTATATCGATACCGATTCTTTTTAATTTCTTTGCAGCGAAAATTCCTTTTCTTAATTTCTTCGCTTTACCTTCTTTTTCCACCTTACGCCAAATCTTCCGGTACATGGATTCGTATAAGAGCGGAACACCTACCATGACCGTTATCTTCGCTTCTTGCATATTTTTTACGATATATTTAAGTCCTTCACAAAAAACAATACATGCTCCCTTATATAGTGGAATGAGTATTCCACAGGAGCATTCATAAGTATGATGGATTGGCAACACAGATAATGCTCTGTCTTCCGAAGTTATATCCACATATTGGGAAGTGTTCATGATGTTTTCACAAATGTTTTTGTGGGACAACATAACACCTTTTGAATTTCCCATCGTTCCTGATGTGAAAAGTATTATTCTTGTTTCCTCATTATCAATGGCCCTATCCAAGTAAGACCTATCTTGATTTCGAATGAGCTTATATCCTTCTTCCAGTAACTTTTTTAAGGAGTAATTATTGCCCTCATGTGCATCTGAATCCATGTTAATAACATACTCGATGGATTTCACATTGGATTTGACATTATCTATAGTATTTCTAATTTTGTCCGAATAGATAATGACACTGGCATGGGATGTGTTGATGAAATTCTCAATATCCTGCTGCGGCAGTTCTCGATCTAAGGGTACAACGACCCCAACACCGTTGACAACAGCTAAGTAGGATAATATCCACTCATATCTGTTTTCGCCTATAATAACGATGTTTTTATCTTTTAAATTTTTATTCAATAAAACCGTCCCCAGTGCATTCATATCATCCCTGAGCTTTTGATAGGTAATAGGTAAAAATTGTCCGGCGGGTTTATCCTTTCTTAAAAAAACATTGTTTTCACCATAAAGTCCGGCACTTGAGTCGACAAGATCTTTTAAATTCTCAATTTGTCTTATGGGATAAAGCGTATTTTTGTTCTTATTTAAATTTATTTTCATAAATCTATCCTCTCAAATTATTCGCTGTTTTCCACATATCATCAGCAGCCTCAATACTTTTCGAGTTCATTTGATATGCCCTTTGGGTAATAATTAATTCAACTATTTCTTCGCCTAGGTCCACATTTGAATTCTCTTTATACCCTTGTCTTATATTACCAAAAGACCTTTCTCGTCCGGTAGATTGAGTAATGGCCATGGAATCGGGGTTTCCATAATAACCCTTTCCAACGCTTAATAGCCTTTGCTCATTTTCAGGTTTAAAGAGTGTAAGCTGACCTACTTTCGCACCTCCTTCCTTGATAAATATGCCACCACTTTCACTGACTTCTAAATCTTCATTGCTGTATCGAGATAAGTTCCTCTGTTCAGTCATTATTATCTTCAACCCATTCTGATCAACCAGATTACCATTTCCACTGATACTCACCCTTATATTGCGAGTTAAGAGTGTTTGATTGTTACTATCCTCTACACCAAAGTATCCCATTCCATCAATAGCTAATTGTAATCTGTCATTGGTCTGGATTAATGCACCTTGTTGAAAGTCTCTATATTCCGAGCTTGTTTTTGCTCCACTACTCATAATTCTTTTTTCACTATTTAAGTCTTCTGATAAAGGTGTGCCTAAATGACCTGCTTCTGTTCTAACTAATTCTATAAATGATTTATTAATTCTCTTATAACCCTCTGTATTTACATTTGCAATATTATTGGACAGAATATCTGTCTTTTCCTGAAAAGATTGCATTCCACTTTTCCCAATATTTAAAATATCCCTCATTTTTTTTACCCCCTAGGTCTATTGAAATATACGAACAGATTAAACTCTCCCAACTTGATTCACGGACTTTTCCAGTACTCTATCTAAAGATTGTATTATCCTCTGATTCGATTCATAGGTTCGGGATATCTCAATCATTTTCACCATTTCCTCTAGCGGGTTTACATTGGATTTTTCTAAATGCTTTTGCAAAATTTTTGTATTGTTTACATCCACTTCTATTCCATTTTCAATGCTGTAGACGCTCTGGCCTAATGGGTTTAATTCTTCAATAGTATCAAAGGTTACAATTTGAAACTGATTTCTTTGAATGCCGTCTACCAAAATCCTTCCGTCCTCTTCCACTACAAATTCATTACTGCCAATCCTAATGGGCTGATCCTCTCGTCCTAATACTCTTTTACCTTCTAGTGTACACAAATATCCATTTAAATCAACCTGAAATTCTCCGTTTCGGGTATAACCTATTTCATTTTCATTCCACTGGATCTTGAAAAATCCTTCCCCATCAATTGCAAAATCAGTATTCCGATGTGTTTCTTCCAGCATCCCCTGTTCAAAATCAACAAAAAGTTTATCGATTTGTGTCCCAAAACCAATTTTACCTATCTCACGCATATAGCTTTCTCCGGTTTCAAGACGCTCTCTGTTTTGCAGGGTAGATTGTTGGACTTCTTTTGTAATTAAGTCCTCAACCTTAAAGCCAACTGTTTGTACATTAGCTAAATTATTCATCACATTAGCCTGTTTTCTCTCCTGAACGATCATACCTGAAGTTGCAGTAAATAGTGCTCTCATCATACCCTTATCCCCCTATTCCTTATCCTCATAACGAACTAACATCTCATCCTCATACTTCATCCCTAATTTTCTGGCCATTTTTTCTATTTCATAATCATTGTAGCCTAACCCCCGATAAGCCATAAAAACAAAATTGGCTAAAAGGATGCCAATACCTATCCCCATGATTAAAACAGGTTTCCTTTTTAACATTTCTATTATATTATATTTTTCATCTTTAAAACTTATTTGTTCTTCTTCTAGGTGATTATGGATTGCTTCTTCATAAACATTCTTAAAATTCTTTTGCATTTTTTTATTTTGCAACAATCCCCAAATAAATAGGCCCGCTCCCACCACGAACAATAAATAATTCATATCCTGCACCTCTTATTTTCATGCAACATTTGTCTTAACTTTAAGAGTATTTTTCCATGTATCTGAGACACCCTTGAAATAGATATATTAAGTATCAATGCAATTTCTTTTAACTTCAATTCTTCTTTATAGTATAAATTTAAGAGTATTTGTTCCTTTTTTGATAAACATCGGATGGCACGCATCAATTGATCTTTATTTTCTGCATCGAGAAGGCTCTCTTGCGGGTCGACAGCTTTAGGATCCTCAATGACATCCATCATTGAGAATTCCTCATCCCCTGAAAATAGCGTCCCCTCAAGATAAGAATAGGACAAATGATGGGATGTTTCATAGATGAAACCTAACTCCGCAACGTCTATGCCCATGTATTCTGCAATTTCATAATCGCTGGGTTCTCTTAGAAGATCTTGTTGTAACTTTTCCTTCACTTGGTACATTCGATTAAGCTTATCCATACTACCCCTGGAAAGAGTACCATTTTTTCTAAGCTCATCGTATATAGCCCCTTTTATACGCCATTTTGCATAATGCTTAAAAGGTATATTTTGTGATGGATCAAATTTGTCGAAAGCTTCCATCAATCCAATTAATCCCAGCGCAATATAATCTTCTCTGCTTAATCCTTGCCTAGGATTTATCTGCATCCGATCCACAATATTTTCAACCAGCGGAATATATTCAATTATCTTTTTTTCTTCATTTGCATCGTATCTCCTGACAATCACGCCAAGCACCCCTTTATCTGCTTCTTAAGTTTTCCCTCATTTTCTCAAAGATAAAATGGATAAGTTGTTCTTCCGTTTTGTAGTCCAAATCCAATAATTGAATTCCTGTTTTGTAAAGCCTTTTCCCAAATCTTTTATTCTCTATTACTCTTGCCACTTTACCTTTGAATCCTTCTTTAAAATAATTATTTTGAATATAAAAAAACAATTGGGTGCCTTCTATTTGCCTCTCTTTAAGGACAACGCCTATACCCCCGGCACTCAAATCAAAAGAATAGGCTTTTATCTTTTTATAATATTTCATGAGCATCTCAATATCTTTCTCCCGAATAGACAACAAATCTATTTCTTGAGGTATGATATAGATTAAGAGATCCAGTATAACATTCACTCTTACAGACTCTCTTCTTTGTATAAGCTCATATTGAGTAGGTTTTTTAATTTCTAATAACGGAATCCGATCATGGATCCTATTAATGATTTCAGCTTGAAAGCTATAGACCTTATGGGATTCATCATCGATATATAAAATCTTCAAGATTTCATGGCTTCCTATCATTCCGACAGATTGTTCACCGGAAGGATAACTGATAAAGATACTGTCAGTACCCAGATCTTGAATTTTCCCATTTCCTATTTTTTGATTGTCAATCGACAATACCTCTACTTTTGCATTGATTTTAAAATCTATTTCCATCATTCCACCCTAACCAAAAACTCGAATCAATCGATTATAGACTTCTGACATTGTATTAATTTTTAACTCTTCATTGCTTGAGCAGATTAATTTATCAGCTATTCTATGAATGCATTTCGTGGCCACCGATTTTGGATACTCTGTAACAAAGGGTTTCCTTTGCATGACTGCGTAACTAACTCGGATATCATCTAAAATATAACCAAGAGAATTTATATCCATCTTCAAAAATTGGGATACAGTATTTTTGAGTCTCTCATAGGTGTATGCCGCTATTTCACTATTTGCCGCACGATTAATAATCAGATGAATTTCCCGTTCCATTTTGAGCTCAGATAACACTTTTAATACGCCATATGCATCAGTCATAGCCGTAGGTTCAGGTGTTGTAACCAATAAAATGGTTTGCGAAAAAGCAATAAAAGACATGAGATTAAAGGAAATGCCTGCCCCGGTATCAATAATGATGGTATCAAAGTCTTCAAGTTCAAGGAATTCTTTTGCAAATCTATTTTGTTGTTCTTCATCTAAATGGGTCATATTGAATATTCCGGATCCGCCGGGAACAATTTTTATACCTTGAGGACCATCTATCAAGGCCTCCTTTAAAGGCCTATTGTGAAACAAAACATCAAACAGCGTTATTTCAGGGAAGACATCTAACAAGACATCCACATTAGCTAATCCCAAATCCGCATCAATAACCAGGACCTTGCTCCCCTTTTGTTGCAATAATATAGCTAGATTGGCAACGATATTTGTTTTACCGACACCTCCCTTTCCACTTGCAACACAAAATATTTTAACACCCTTCTTTTTAATAGTATCTTGCATTTCTTTTTTTCTTTTTTCTTCAACCAGTTTGCGCAGGTTTTCTGCCTGATCTATTACCATTTCATCTCACCCCATATATAATCTGCCAAATTATCTTTATGAGCTTCCTCAATATCATCAGGTACTATTTGTCCTTTGCAAATATAACTGATAGGTTTATCTGTAAAGTAACCTGTATTAAGAATATTCCCCCCATTGTAGGTTTCGTCAAGCTTGGTTAAGATAATACTATCGAAGCCGATCTTTCCATAGTTCTCTAAGGTTCTTACAAAATCTGTATTTTTTAGCCCAAGGCTAAGTACTAAATATGTTGTTCCATCCATTTTTTCTAAGTAAGTTTTGATTTCATTCAATTGAAATGCATTTTTATGGTTCCTGCCCGTTGAATCAATAAAAATTAAGTCTTTGTCCTCAAAAGATTGAATGGCATCAGGCAACTCATCAGGGGAAAATACGGTTTTAAAAGGAACTCCTAAAATATTCGCATAAATCTTCAGTTGTTCAACTGCCCCTATTCTATAGGTATCAATCGTTATCAAGCCTATACTCTTGTTATTTTGCAAGACCTCATTGGATATTAGTTTTGCAATGGTCGTTGTCTTGCCTACACCTGTTGGCCCTATAAAGGTTCTGATTCGCCCCCCTTTATTGGATATGTTAATTTTCTTTTCGATGCCCTCTTCGATAAATCTTTTTACAGCCTCTTTCTCAGCTGTTTTTTGATCCGGAAAATTTCCTTCTTCCCATTCAGAGTCCTTGAAAAACTTTTCAAAATCCTGAATGACAATGCTATGTAAATCCATTTTTACAAGCATATCCTTTATACTTGTAATATCTTTATTTTTTTCTTCTTGCTCTTTGTTAACAAGCCTTTCTATGATATCCTTTATCTCTTTTACTTCTTGCCTCATGCTATTTCCGTCATAAATGGCTTCTTCAAGTGAAGTAGCTGATTCCTGACTCGGTAATTGTTTTTTAACAATACCATTGCCTTGAACTACTCCCTCAGTTGCAGCGGTTACTTCAATCATCTTAGCCTTAAATAATCCGGTAATACCCTTTTGCCTTACTTCACGCTTGCTCACGATGACAGCATCGTTTCCAAGCTCTTGCTTTATTAAAACCATGGCCTCATACATATCCTGCACTAAATAATTCTTAATGATCATTGACGCTCACCATCCCTATCCCTTCTAAATCAATTGAATTCGGTATCTCGTTTAAAGATAGCACCCCTAACTGAGGAAATGTCATTTCTATCAACTTCTTAAAGGCTGCTCTAATCCTAGGTGCTGTAATGATAATCGGTCTTATACTTTGGGAACTTGAAAGTATGTTATCAATGCTTTCCAATATATTCGTTGTTATCTTTGGATCGATTGCGGGGAAGGAACCCTGTATGGTTTTTTGTATATTATCATGAATATATTGTTCCAACTCCGGGTTAATTGTAATGATTTCTAATCGATTCTCACTACTAACGTATTGGCTCGTGATAGTTCTTCCTATTCTGTTTCGCACATATTCTGTTAACATCTCCGTATCTTTAACGGTTGGTGCATAATCGGCTAAAGTTTCTAGGATCGTCAACAAATCTCTTATAGATACTCTCTCTTTCAAAAGATTTTGCAGCACTTTCTGAACCTCACCTAAGGTTAATAAATCGGGTATTAATTCTTCTACAACCGCACTGTAATCCTCTTTTAAAATGTCTATTAATTGTTTTACTTCTTGCCTTCCTAAAAGCTCATAGCCATTTGTTCGGATAATTTCATTTAAATGTGTTACGACCACTGTTGCAGGGTCTACTATAGTATAACCTTTCATTTCTGCTATGTCTTTCTTACTGACATCTATCCATAATGCCGGAAGACCAAAAGCAG
>Ga0265293_10007174_pt1 | contig 17364 bp, 15 predicted proteins | sample Munlanlewell138R_FD_192505 | JGI IMG/M metagenome (GOLD analysis project Ga0265293, IMG submission 192505) | Leachate microbial communities from a municipal landfill in Southern Ontario, Canada - Leachate well 138R | ecosystem: Engineered > Solid waste > Landfill > Unclassified | place: Canada...
CGCTTCGTTCCTCAGCACATCCTATAAAGACATCGTGCCCGCCGGGCAAAGCCGCATTATCCAGTCGCGGTCGATATCGAGGTGTGCCCAGTGCCCCGAATCGATGTCCTCACACATTGTCTCAATAAAAACTTTATCCATAGGGTGCGCTGAGGAACGAAGCGCACCGACCAGCCCCCCGATGCGCTTCGTTCCTCAGCACATCCTATAAAGACATCGTGTCCGCCGGTCAAAGCCGCATTATCCAGCCGCCATCGGTGTTGAGGTTCTGCCCGGTGACCCAGTTGCTGGCCGCGGACGACAAATAGATCAGCGCGCCGAACAGGTCATCGGGTTTGCCAAAGGTTTTCAGCGGCACCATATGTTCCAGCGCTGCAACCAGGGCCGGATTGTCGCCCCGCGCGGCATCGCCGGAGGCGGTGTCCATATGGCCGGGAGCCAGGGCGTTGACATTGATGCGGCCGGCGGCCAGTTCCCGCGCCAGACTGGCGGTAAGACTTACCAGCGCCAGCTTGCTGGCGCCGTAAACCCCGGACGGCATAAAGGCGCCGCCGGAGGTGATATTGATGATCTTGCCGAAATAGCCGTCATCCTTTTCCGCACGGTTCTTCATGTAAGGCACCACGGCGCGGCTGCACACCAGCGGGCCGTTGACGTTGATGGCCATGACTTTGTTCCACCAGTCCAGGTCGATGCCCATCACGCTGTAGTCGGGGATTTCCTTCATCAGCGCCGCGGCGTTGACGAGAATGTCGATGCCGCCGAATTTTTCCGCCACAGTCTTCGCCATGGCGGCGGCGCTGTCCTCTGAAGTGACATCGAGGGCGACAGCCATACAGTCATGACCTTCCGCGCGAATAACCTGGGCGCGTTTATCCGCAGCCTCCCTGTTGATATCCGCAAGCGCCACCCTGGCGCCTGATTTCGCCAGCGCCAGGCCAAAGGCGGAGCCGAGGTCACCGGCGCCGCCGGTGATTATGGCGACGCGGTTTTCCAGTTGGAACAATTCGAGCATGGACATGGATTTTCCTTTCTATTTGTCAGTAGTGGTCAGCCATTGGCGTTGGCGATGGACACCGTCTTGATGCGCAGGAATTCCTCCAGGCCTTCCCTGCCCCCTTCGCGGCCGTGGCCGCTGAGGCGCTCGCCGCCGAACGGGGATTCCGGCTGGATCTGCATGGCGCCGTTGATGCACACGGTGCCGGCGCGCAGCTCGGTGGACAGGCGCAGAGCGCGATTGAGATTTTTGGTCTGGATATAGGCGGCCAGGCCGTATTCCGTGGCATTGGCTATGGCGACCGCCTCCTCCTCGGCATCGAAAGGCGTGATGCACAGCACAGGGCCGAAGACTTCCTGCTGGGCCAGCTCGGAGTCGGGCTTCACATCGGCAAACACCGTGGGCGTGACGTAGAAGCCGTCAGCCCTGTCGGCGCCCACCAGATCGGCACCGGCGCGTTCGCCACCGATCACCAGGCGGCACTCACCGCTGGCCTTGGCCTTCTCCACCATCGCCATGATGCGCTGGCAGGCGGCCTGGTTGACCACTGGGCCGACATCCACGTCGGGATCCAGCGGGTCACCCACCACCAGTTGGCGCACCCGCGCCTCGACCCGCGCCACCACGTCATCGTAGACGCTGCGTTCCACCAGCAGGCGCGTCGGAAAGGCACAGCCCTGGCCGCTCATCATGCCGATGCTGAACATCACCGCATTTTCCACCGCGCGGTCGAGATCCGCGTCGGCGAACAGCAGATTGGCGGACTTGCCCCCCAGCTCGAATACCAGAGGCTTGAGCAGCGCGGCGCTGGACTGCTGGATCTTGCGGGCGGACACCGGGCCGCCGGTAAAACTGATCTTGAGCACGTCGGGATGGGTCACCAGGGCTTCGCCGGCCTCGGCGCCACCGGGCAGGATGTTCACCACGCCCGGAGGGATGCCGGCCTCCAGCACCAGCTTGCCGAACAGGCCGGCGGCGTAGGGCGTCATCTCCGAAGGCTTGACCACCACGCTGTTGCCGGCGGCAAGTGCCGGAGCGACCTTCATCCCCAGCGAAATCAGCGGGCCGTTCCAGGTGATGATGATGCCGACCACGCCATAGGGCTCGGCCAGGGTGTAGGCGAACTGGTCGGTGGGATGGGAACTGGTCACCTGGCCGGTGAGCTTGTCGGCCCAGCCGGCGTAATAGCGGGTCCAGGCCGCCGCCAGATGAGGGCCGATAAAGGCGCCCTTCAAGGCGGTGCCGTTTTCGATACAGGAGAGCCGCACCAGTTCGTCAGCATTGGCCACCAGCAGGTCGGCGAGGCGGTTGAGCAGATCCCGGCGCTGGCGAGGCGACGTCTTGCGCCAGATCTCGAAACCGGCTTTTGCCGCCACCACCGCCTGCTCGACCTCGGCGCTGCCGGCGAGCGGCACCCGGGCCTGGACTTTCCCGGTGGCGGGATCGACATGGTCGTAAAAGCCGGCGCTGCCCTGGTCGAGGAAACGCTCGCCTATTTGCAGCTGTGCCTGGGGGAGTGCTCTGGAGGGTGACAAGTCGTCCATTTTTATTCTCACTGTTATCGATTGATTGGCCTGACATCGTGCGAAAGTGGCGCGCAGGCGGCAATGTATTACACAACAATACAAAAACGCAATGTTAACAGGAGTAATTCATCTTAAAAAAATATAATAACAGGACACATTGACGCTTATGTTGCATAAAAAAGGTGACAGCGGAAACCGCTGTCACCTTGTCGAGGCGTCCGTCGACGCTTACTGGCCGAAATCGTAGCGCACTTCCAGCCCCCACATCCGCGGCTCCATAAAGGACAGGGTGTAGATGCCCAGGGAGTCGGAGGTCGCACTGGCGGCATAGGGCGAGTCATCGTCCAGCACGTTGCGCACGAAGAAACCCAGGTTGATGCCGGTGTTGCCGATACGGTTCCAGTCGAGACGCATGTTGGCAAGATCATAGGACGGCATTTCCGCCGTGCCGATGAAATAGGTGTCCTGCCAATAGTAGTCGGCGTTGAATACCAGTTCGCCGTTGGCCGGCTGCACCGGCAGCACCCAGCGCACTGCCAGGGACGTCGCCCATTCCGGCGATGCCGCGGCGGAACTGGAACTCGCCAGCCCGGCAATCGGCGGAGCACCATCCTCCTTGATGTCCAGATCAAAGAACGCGGCCGTGTTGGTGATCGTCAGAGTGTCGGTGGGCTGCAGCACCAGTTCGGTCTCGAAACCGCTGTGGATGCGCTTGCCGGAATTGATGCCGAGAGAGCTCGACAACGGCGAGCCCGGGTCGGTGGCAGGAACCACCGCCGAGGTGTTGTAGGACACCACCACGTTCTCGTACTTGCCACGGTAGGCGGCGATGTTGAAACGCACCGGCATATCGCCGAGCATGAAGTCGGTTTTGAGGCCGATTTCCACATCCTGCAGGGTTTCCGGTTCATAGGATTGGTAAGGAGCGAGGATCAGGCTGGCGGGCGTGTTGAACGCCGGCGCGTTGAGGCCACCCTCGCGATAACCCTTGCGGCTGGTAACGTAGGCGAACACGCTGTCATTCACCTGCCAGTCGAGGCCGATGTTCCAGGTCTTGGCACTCTCGTCGGCTTTGATGGTGGTGCCCACTGAGGCGCAGGCCCTCTCGCCGATCAGCGGCTCCGGGTCGGTCTGGATATTGGTCAGGCCCACCGAGGCCGAACACAGCTCCTGATCGGTTTTGTTGTAACGGTAACCGGCATTGAACTTCAGGCTGTCCAGCAGTTGGTATCCCACCTGGGCAAATGCCGCCTTGTTGGTCTTTTCCGGATAGGAGTGCACCCACGGGACCACCGGCGAAGCCACCGGGAAAATCGAGCCGTTCTTGCCATCGGGCTTTTCCTCGATCCAGAACGCCCCCACCAGATAGTCGAGCTTGTCCTCCAGCGCCTTGCCGAACACGTGGATTTCATCACTCATCTGCACTTCGCGAATGCGGCTGGAGGCGGTGATGATATTGGGGGCGAACGACAGGCCATCGGTGTTCAGGTCGGTGTGAACATTGGTCTCCCGGTAACCGAAGATGTTGCGGATGGTGACCGGGCCGACGTCCCACTCGGTTTTGTTGGATAGCCCGAACAGTTCACTCTTGTACATCTGGTCGAACTCGGAGGTGGTCTTGTAGGGCCCCCAGCGCTTTTGCTGGGTCAACGCATCGTCGATATCGCGGTCGGGATTGAAGCCAGTGCAAGGCACGGCGGCAGCGCTGCAGTCCCACAAACCGGCCAGGGCGGGCAGCCGCACCAGGCCGCCGGACAATGCCGCGGTCAACACCGAGCCGGTACCGGCCTCGTCCACCTCGAGGTAGTCGACGACGGTGATATTGCGCAGGTTTTCGGTGGGGTCCAGCAGCAAGGACGCGCGGAACGAATTCTTGTGCACGTCGTCCTGGTCGCGGCCGACGCCCATATTCTTGGTATAGGCGTCGCGGCGGGAGATTTTGGCGGCGAGGCGCAGCGCGGCCACGTTCTCCACCAGCGGAATATTCACCGCGCCTTCGATGTCGTTGTAATCGTAGTTACCGATACCGCCCTTGATATAGCCACCGAAGTCATGGGTCGGCGCCTGAGGCGTGATCACCACCGCACCACCGACGGCGTTACGGCCGAACAGCGTGCCCTGCGGCCCTTTCAGCACCTGGATGCTGCCGAGATCGTAGGCGGGAATATTGGAGCCCGCGAAGCTGATCGGCACGTCGGCGAAATAATTGATCACCGCATTGGGGGCATTGCCGATCGGAATCCGCGACATGCCCCGCATCACCACGTTCATGTTGCCACCGCCCCCCTGGTGGACGAAGCGGATACCCGGCGCGACCCGGGTAAGGTCGCCGAGCTGGACGACGTTGCGGCTGACGATCATCTCGTTGGAAAAGGCGTTGACCGAAACCGGAACGGTCTGGGCGCTCTCTTCGCGGCGTGTCGCAGTAACGACGATTTCTTCGATGGATCTGGCGCCCGCCGGCCTGGCATCCTGGGCGAGGCCCTGGGTTGCCGCGGCGATACCGAGCGCGAGAATGCCAATGGATGATTTTTTTATGGTTAGCATGTTGCCTCCTGAAGGAACAGGTCATTCACAGTATTTTTATCGAGCCTTGTCAGCGTCCCGCCGGCAGTGCGCCCTGGTTTTTTTTGCGCACTCGCCACAGTCTGTGTGAGCGCAGCTTTTATATTACACAAATGACATACAAGCAACATTATTGGGTTAAAATAGACAAAAAAATAAACATAAAAAAACACCAGGACATTACAACGTCACTATAGGTGACATTGCCAAGGCCTATTGACAATGTTCCATTCCAAGGCATCATGCAGGCGACTTAAAAAAACAGACCACGCCCGTGCCAGCAACTACCGCAAAACGCCCTACCCGCGTCAGAGCCACTGTCGACAAGATCCTCTCGGCCACCCTGCAATTGGTCGCCGAGCGGGGCGCCGGCTCCCTCTCCATCAGTGAGGTTTGTCGCACGGCCAATATTGCCCGCCCGACTCTCTATCGTCATTTCCCCACCCTGGAGGATCTGACCGACGCGCTGTTCAAGCGGCTGTGCGATGATTTCGACGCGGAAATCCGCGCCGCCGTCGACCGCGATCCCGAGCCGGAAAAGCGTATCGACGTGTTCGCCTCCTACCTCGCCAAACGGCTCGAATCCCCCGGGACACGAATGATCCATGTCCCCGATGCCGATTTCAGCAAGCAGCTCGTCAACAAGTATTTCGAGAATCGCCGGGCGATCTTCGAATGGGTGTTGGGCCCACTGTTCGATCTCTCCGAAACCCTCAGCGGCAAGCCGATCGATCGCCGGCTGGCGGCAGATATTCTGGTGCGCTATTACATTTCGCTGCAGGAACACAACACCATCACCCCGGAGAACCCCCGCGCCGGACTCCGCCAGCTGATGCGCGCGCTCCTCCATCTGCGACCCGAGCACAGTTGACCGGCGCTCAAGCGCCCTGCCCGGCCGGCTCGTCCCCGGACAACGTCTTCTTGCCCGGCAACAACGCGGCAATCGCCAGCATCACCACACAGCCCGCCGTGATGTAGGACATCGCCAGCAGATAGGCCCCGGCATCGGGAAAACTGCCGGGGCCGGTCGGCAGCGTCACCGTGGAACTGTCGAGCAAAGTGGCCACCAGCTGGGCGCCTATCCCCAGGGTGGTGAGACGGATGACCACCATCATGCCGGTAGCCTCACTGGTGCGCGCCATCGGCACGGCCTGGGTGAGCAGGATGATGATGCCCGAGTAATAAATCGCCTGGCCGAGCCCCATGACCACCATGATCGCCAGAATCCAGGGAACCGAATCGTTGAACAGGGTCGCCAGGGCCCAGGTCAGGGTGAGCGTCAACGCCCCGCCCATGATGGTCAAGCGGCCACCGAAGCGGTGGATCAGCCAGCCGGCCGCAGGCCCTCCCACCAGCGCCATCAATGTCATCGGCAGCATGATCCATCCCGCCAGTGTCGCCGACAGGCCGAGCCCGACGCCGGTGGCCGGCGGCTGCTGAAGGAGGATCGACCATAGCTGGATGAACTGGAACGCGCTGAGCCCGAGAACTGCCCCGCCCAGATTCACCAGCATCACTTCCCGCCTGGCGAGCAGGCGCACGTTGATCAGCGGGGCGCGGGCGCGCAGTTCACTGGCGATCCAGGCCACCAGCAGAACCAGGCCGGCGGCGAGAAAGCCCAGGGTCAATGGACTCGACCAACCCCAGCCGGCGCTTTCGGTGGTGACCAGCAGCAGGCAGGCCACCGCCGGCGCAAACAGGATGCCGCCGAGCACGTTGGTACCGCGCACCCCGCCGGAGCCGGGATTGCGCGGCACCCAGCAGTAGACCAGCACCATGGCCCCGGCGCCAACCGCCGCGCCGGCGAAGAAGATCCAATGCCAGCTGAGGTTGTCCACCAGAACGCCGCCCAGCACCGCGCCAAAGCCGCCGCTGACGGTCATGGTGGCGGCCAGCACGCCGACGAACACCGGGGTTTCCGCGGCGCTGGTGTTCTCCCTGATCAGGCCGAGACAGAGCGGGAAGATCGCTCCCGCCGCGCCCTGAATCACCCGGCCGGCGATGACCCCGCCGAGGGTCGTGGAGAAGCCCGATATCAGCGATCCGAGAATGCTCACGGCGATCACCGCCAGCAACACCCGCTGGCGGCCGAACATATCCCCGAGCCGGCCGCAGATGGCCGCGGCCACGGCGCTGGCGAGCAGAAAGCTGGTGATGATCCAACCCACCGCCAGCGGATCGCCAAAATCCTCGATCAGGAACCGCAGCGCCGCATAGAGCATCGACAGCTCGAAGGCCGAGAGGATCTCCGCCACCATCAGCGCGACCAACAGCTGCAACCGCTGTCCGGCGATCAGCCTCATCGCGGCGCCGGCCCTGTCCCGATGCCCTCATGCCGCGCCGGTGCGGCGCGCACCGCCGTCAGCGATTCAACGCGCACCGGCAACCGCGACCCGCACCGTATCCACCCGGCCGATCGGGTCGGCCAGCAGTTGCTCCGGCGATGCCGTCAACAGCGTCGACAGAATGAACAGGGTGCGGCCGTCATCGCCCCCCAGGGCGCAACAGGTGGGTTGTTGATCGATGCCGATACGCTGGCTTATCTCACCGCCCTGGTGAACGCGCAGGACTTCCTGCCCGGTGGGCGACGCCACCCAGACCGCACCCTCGGCATCGAGGCACAGGCCGTCGGGAAAGACATTGTCGAACTGAGCCCAGGTTCTGCGGTTGGCCAGGCCGCCGTCGGCCTCGATGTCGAAAGCGGTGAGTCGCGAGCCGTAGGTTTCCGCCACTATCAGGGTTTTGCCGTCGGCGGAGATCACCATGCCGTTGGGGAACATCAGGTCGTCGGCCACCGCCCGCACCTGCCCGTGCGGCGTGACCAGAATCAGCACCGTCGGCGCCGGCGCTTCGCCCGCGGTGTAATCGAAACCACAGTTGCCGATGTAGGCGCGGCCGCGCGCGTCCATCACCATGTCGTTGGTGTGGAAGGTCGCCAATGCCGACAGATCCACCGCCGTGGGCGCGTCGCTGCCGCGGAAACGCAGCAGGCGCAGATCCGTCATCGACACCACCTGCAAGCTGCCATCGGGAAGCCAGCCCAGCCCCGACGGCCGGCCCGGCACTTCCGCCACCGTCTCGGCACTGCCGTCAGGGGCAATTTTCAGCACCCGTCCGGAGAAAAAGTCCGACAGCCACAGATGGCCATCGCGCCACCGCGCGCCGTCGGGGCAGGTCAGGCCCTTGAGCAAGAGGGTTGGTGTTTGTTCATTGGTCATCTGATCAATTCCCGTCAGCGATAATTCTTAGTCTGCCGCCCGCTGCAGCCGAGCGACCCGGGATACTTGCCGATACTATTTAGCCCTGTCGGCGGCGGAGTTAACAGTCCGCGACGGAGGGGATCCGTTGTCCCAGGATGACAAAGTATTGCAAGACGGCCAACTCCTGCCGGCTGCGATGACAACGTCCGCGCGACGAGACAAAATAATTGCCAATGACATATCATCGCGACAACCGGTGGAGTGCAGATAAGAGTGCCGATAACAGAACGATCGCCGCCCGCCGACACCGGCCGCGAATCCGCCGTGCCGTCAGTGAGAGCCATGACGCCAGTGCCGTCGCGCACGCCACCCGCTTCAGGAGGCCCAAGATGAACAATCCGCCCGCGGTTTCCGCGCCCCAGGATCCCCGCTACAGCCGTTGCAGGCCCTTCTCCACGTCCCGGTTTGAAATCGAGGGCCAGATTGCCGCGCCCGACATCCTCGTCCAGATCCAGCGCTACCACTGGGATCAGCCGCACGACGACGGCCTCTTCCAGCCGCCGCTCTGCTACCTCGACCTGGCGCTGATCCGCCGCCCGCCCCCCGCCAGGGCAGCGCTGAAAGTCGCCGGCCGGGGCTCGTCGCGCACCCCGATCGGCAACTGTGTCTTTCTGCCCGCGGGGGCGGAAATCAGCGCCCACAACCCGACCGGTGAACACCGGATACTGAGCTGCCTGTTCGAGCCCGATCGCTTTCGCCAACTGCTCGATATCGAATGGAATCCCATCGAAATGTCCGCCTGCTTCGACATCCGCAACCCGCACATCCACCACGGCCTGACGCGGCTGGCGGAAGAAATCCGCTCCCCCGGCTTTGCCAGCCAGTTTCTGGTGGAAGCCACCGTCTGCTCGCTGGTGGTGGAACTGGCCCGGCATTTTCGCGGCATGCGCGCCACCAGCCGCGAGTCCGGCAGCCGCCTGACGACTCGCCAACTGGCGCGCATCGAGGAAGTGATCGAAAACAAACCCGGGGCGGCACCGGCACTCGCCGACATTGCCGGCGCCTGCGGCATCAGCAGCCGCCACCTGACCAGGGCCTTCAAGAACACCACCGGCAAAACACTGAGTGCCCATATCACCGACATCCGTATTCGCCAGGCCAAGGAGCAGCTCGCCGATCCCGGGCTGCTGATCAAGACCATCGCCTACGACAGCGGATTTCACAGCACGTCGGCGTTCACCGCCGCCTTTCGCAAAGCCACCGGCTGGTCGCCGCGGCAATTTCGCAAGGAAATTCTCGGCCTGCTCGATTGAGCGGTTTCAGCAATGTCGACCCGGCGCGGGCGACCGCCATCGCCCGCCTCGTTTTCAGCCGCGGCGATCCCCGCCACCGCCTTTCATCCGTGCGTATCCGCCGCCGGCAGAATCGCCTTTAGAAGACTAAACGCTTCGCGCAGCAACACCGGCACCTGGGCGCGGTTGTACACCAGGTACACCGGGTAACTGAATTCCGGCGCCATCTCCACCCGCGCCAGCCGCCCCTGTTCGAGATAGGGCAACACCACCCGGGAGCGGAAATACCCGCTGCCGCCCTGGTGCAGCAGGTACTGGAGGGCCAGCGGGCCGAGATCGATGCTGACCGCCGCCCGCGCCCGCTCCGGCAGCGCGGCGTCGTGCTGCTTGCGGAAATTCGGTCCCCAATCGACGAACAGATAAGGCGTGTCGGTGGCGATCGAACGCACCAGAATGAGCTTTTCCTCCAGCAGTTGCTCGACCTGCATGCCCGGCCAGTAATCCGGCTGGTGGACCAGGGCGCAATCAAGCACACCCTGCTCCAGCTTCTCATGCAGGGTGCGCCGCTCACCGACCTCGACGCGCACCGCCACCGCCGGCCGCTGCTCCCGCAACTTCACCAGCCAGTTCAGCAGCAGCGGATTCCACAGGCTGGTCTCGCCGCCCAGCGTCAATATCTGCACCGTGCCGCGCGGCAACGGCAGCTCGCGCCGCGCCGCTTCCCAGGTGTTCACCAGTTGGCTGGCGTGGGCCACGAACCGTTCACCGTCGCCGGTGAGCCTCGCTCCCGACCGGTTGCGGATGAACAATCTGCAGCCCAGCTGCCCCTCGAGGTTGTGGACGCGAGCGGTGACGGTGGTCTGGGTGACATGCAGGCGCTCCGCGGCGGACATGAAACTGCCGGTACGGACAATTTCGAGGAAAGTGCGCGCCAGGTCGATATCCATTTTTTATACCAATTTCTTTAAACTTAAACGCCATTATATTTCATTATTATTCGTCAACCCTGATTGTCATACTGGCTCCGTTCTTCACTGCGGAGCTGAAAATGACGGCGCAAGCAACGCCCCACCCTTTTGCCGAGCACCAGTGGGCGACGATCCTGCAGCTGCTGGACGGGTTCGATGAACGGCAATCGCTGTGGCTGAGTGGCTATCTGGCCGGCCGCGGCCAGATAGCCACTCCCGCCGCCATCGGCCCGGCTGACAGCGCCACCAAACTGCTGATCGCCTTCGGCACTGAAACCGACAACAGCCGGCGACTGGCGGAAACCCTGGCGGGCAAGTGCAAGGCAGCGGGCATTGCCGCCGATGTCATGGACCTTGCCAAGGTGCGTTCCCGGCAGCTGGCCAAGCGCGAATACCTCGCCATCATCACCGCCACCCACGGCGATGGCGATCCGCCGGAACCGACCCTCTCCTTCTACGAGGAACTGATGGGCGATGGCGCCCCGGCGCTCGACGGGCTCAGGTTTGCCGTGCTGGCGCTCGGCGACAGCAGCTACGAGCGTTTCTGCGTCACCGGGCAGGAGTTCGATCAGCGCCTCGAAGCCCTGGGCGGCAACAGGTTGATACCGCGCCAGGATTGTGACGTGGATTTCGCGGCGCCGGCCGCACAGTGGATGGCCCAACTGCTGGAGCAGTTGCCGAGGACAGCGGCCGCGCCGAACGGCACGGCAGTTGCCGCGGTGCCCGCCACTGCGGAAGGCCCCAGCAAAAGCCAGCCGCTGACCGTGGAGGTGCTGCTCAACCAGAACCTCAGCAGCCCGCTGCGGGCCCATCCCATCCACCACCTGGAACTCGCCCTCGACACGCCGGCGCTCCAGCTCGAACCCGGCGACGCAGTCGGCATTCTGGTGGAGAACCCCCCGGATCTGGTGGCGGCGATACTGGACGGCAGCGGACTGTCCGGCGAGCAGCCGGTAACCATCGACGGCACGGCCATGCCGCTGGTACAGGCGCTGCGCCAGCACCGCGACCTGACCATCCCCAGCAGCCGCTTCCTCGAGACCTGGCAGGCGCTGGGCGATGCGCCCCGGCTGGCCGAGATCATCGCCGCCGGCACCAAGGCCCAGCGGGCCTTTTTGAAAGAACACCAGATCATCGACCTGCTCGATCGCTTTCCCGCCCATCCGCAACCCCAGCAGCTGGTCGACAGCCTGCGCCCGCTGCAACCGCGCCTCTACGACGCCGCCAACAGCCTGGCGGCGCAGGGTGACGAGCTTCACATCACCGTCAAGGCCTTCCACTACCCGTTCGGCCAGCGCCAGGAGGCCGGCATCGCCTCCAACTACCTGCTGGCCTTGCAGCCTGGCGACCAGCTCCAGATCTACCCCCATCGCAACGCCCGCTTCCACCTGCCCGAGGACCCCAAGCTGCCGTTGATCCTGATCGGCGACGGCACCGGCATCGCTCCCTACCGGGCATTCTTCCAGGCCCTCGCCCATGCGGGCCACGAGACGCCCTGCTGGCTGGTATTCGCCGAACACAGCTTCGAGGAAGACTTTCTCTATCAGCTCGACCTCCAGCAGGCGCGCGACGACGGCCTGCTGCAGCGCATCGATACCGTCTTCCACCAGGATCAGCCGGGCCGCAGCCTGGCCACGCCACTGCTCGAACAGGCGGGGGTTCTGGAGTACTGGCTGATCTGCGGCGCCCACATCTACCTGTGCGGCGACAAAGAGCGCCTGGAGGCCTGCGAGAGCCAGCTCCAGGCCCAGCTCGACACCATGCTTGGCCAGGACCACTGGCAGCAACTGGCAAAAGCCAAGCGCATTCATCGCAACCTGTATTAGACGCCGAGACTCTCCGGGAGGACATATGGTCGAACGCAGCGGTTATCTCAACCTGCCTCTGGAAACACTGCACGCCAACGAGCAGCTCAAGGCCCGCAGCCAGTTCCTGCGCGGCCGGATCGCCGAGGGGCTCCTCGACCCCCTCACCGGCGCGGTTCCCGGCGACGATCCCCTGCTGATGAAATTCCACGGCATCTATCAGCAGGACGACCGCGACCGACGCCCCGAACGGCGCCAGCGCCACCTCGAGCCGATATACCAGTTCATGGTGCGCATGCGCATCCCCGGCGGCCTGCTCGAGTCCGAGCAATGGCGCGGTATCGACAGCCTCTCGCGGCGCTATGCCGAGCGCGGCATCCGCATCACCACACGGCAGACGATACAGTTTCACGGTGTCCGCAAGCCGCACCTGCGGGCGCTGATCCAGGGACTGCGCGACCTCGGCCTCGACACTATCGCCGCCTGTGGCGACGACAGTCGCGGCGTGGTCTGCGGCGCCAACCCGCAGCTTTCCCATGTGCACCGCCAGGTGGCGGCGCTGGCGCGGGCCACCAGCAACCGGCTGATTCCCCGGACTACCGCCTATCCGGAGATCTGGTACCGCCAGGAGGTCGCCCCGGCGGATAACGAGGAGCCGGTCTACGGCGATCTCTACCTGCCGCGCAAATTCAAGGTGGGCTATGCCATTCCCCCGGTCAACGACATCGATGTCTACGGCCAGGATCTGGGTTTCATCGCTGTCGTCGAGGATCGGCGGCTGCTGGGCTTCAATGTCTGCGTCGGCGGCGGCATGGGTCAGCTCGACAACCGCGACGACAGCTATCCGCGCCTGGCGGAACAGATCGGCTTCATCCCCCCCGATCAGGCGCCCGCCTTCGCCGAAACGGTGATGATGATCCAGCGCGATTTCGGCGATCGCCAGGATCGCCACCGGGCGCGCTTCAAGTACACCCTCGACAACTACGGCACGGCCTGGTTCATCGATGAACTTGCCAGCCGTCGCGGCGTGCCGCTCGACCCGGCGCGGCCGGTACAGTTTGAGCACAACGGCGACTTTCTCGGCTGGCAGCGCGCCGACGACGGCCAGTGGCAGGCCACCCTGTACATCGAAAGCGGGCGTGTCGACGGGCCGCTGCGCGAACAGCTGCAGGGTTTTTTCCAGCAATACGGCGGACGGGTGCGCCTGACCACCAACCAGAACCTGCAGTTGACCGATATCGGCGACTACGAGAGGGAACAGGTGCAGTGGCGCCTCGACGACCTGGATCTGAGCTGGCGGCTGCAACCGGACAGCCAGGCCGCCCACACCCTGAGTTGCGTGGCGCTGCCCACCTGCGGCCTCGCCATGGCCGAAGCCGAGCGCTACACCCCGCGGCTGCTGGAGGTGTTCGGGCGACTCAAGGCGCAGTACGGCCTCGATACCGCCCCCATCACCTTGCGCCTCACTGGCTGTCCGAACGGCTGCGCCCGCCCCTACCTCGCCGAAATCGCCCTCACCGGCCGCGCGCCCGGGCTCTACAACCTCTATCTCGGCGGCAGCTTCCACGGCGATCGCCTGGCCAGGCTGTACGCCGGCAACATCGACGAAGAAGGTTTCATCTCGCTGCTCGCGCCCCTCCTGGAGCGCTTTGCCGCGCAGCGCCACGACGATGAACATTTCGGGGACTTCCTGCTGCGCAAGCAGTTGCTGGATACCACCCCGGTCAACCTCAACCATGCCTAGATTGCGGAGTATCCATGTCTCACTACCTGTTCGTACAAAGCCAGGACACCTTTACCGAAACCCGCGCCGCCGGCCAGTACCAGCTGGCCGGCCAGCTCCGTGAAGCGGGCCACGATGTCACCCTGGTGCTGGTCCAGAACGGCGTAACGCCGGCGCGCAGGCATGCGCAGTGCCGCCACTTCGATCAATTGCTGCAACAGGGAGTACATGTCATCGCCGATGATTTCTCCCTCCGGCAGCGTGAAATCGATTCCTCGGAACTCAAGGACAGCGTCGCCGTCGGCACCGTCGAGGCGGTCATCGACGCCATGCTCGCCGGCCACAAAGTCATCTGGAACTAGGAGCCAACATGAACCATAGTCACAGCAAGGATAGTCACAGTAAGGAAAGTAAAACGCTGACGTTTGCCTTTATGGACCCGCCTTTCGAGAGTGAGCGCACCGTGACCTTCTTCCGCCTGCTCGATACCGCCCTGGAAAAAGGCGCCAATGTCCGCATCTTTGCCTACGAAGGCGCGGTGGCGCTGGCCTTTGCCAGACAACAGCCACACGGCAATTCGGTCCACGGCCGCGACAGCAATGCCGAGAACCACCCGTTGACCCGCGACTGGATCGCCGCCCTCCAGCAAAAGGCGGTCGCCAGGGAACTCGGTTTCGAATGGATAAACTGCGGCCTGTGCGTCGACGAGCGCGGGGTCAACGAAGTCATCGCCGGCTGCGGGCGCGGCGGCCCCCCGGACCTGTGGCGCTATGCCAGCGAAGCCTTCAACACCCTCACCATCGGCACGAGATAAGCATCATGAAAGTACTGCAAGTGATCGACCAGGCCTTCCGCACCACTACCGAGGAACAGGACGACACCATTATCTGGCTGACCCGGTCGATGCGCTCCGCCGGCGGCGAACTGATGCTGCTGCTCAGTGGCCACGGCGTGCACTACGCCGTTCAGCGCCGGCGCCAACCGGCGCTGGCGCTCGGCGCCTGGCATCAGACCGAACCCGCGGAAATCACCCGCGACCTGGCCGGGCTGGTCGACAGCGGCGTGCCGGTCTATGCGGTCGAGGAAGATCTCGCCGACCGGGGGCTCGCCCATCTGCCACTGCAAAACGGTGTCCGGGGGATTTCCCGCCAGGGCCTGGCGACGCTGTATGACAGCGCGGATCAGATATGGCACTGGTAGCACCGCACCGCGCGCTGCGCACGCCGCTGTGTGGCCTCCTCGGCTGTGAACTGCCCATCCTGCTGGCGGGCATGGGCGGCGTCGCCCGCCACCGGTTGGCCGCCGCCGTCGCCCGGGCCGGCGGCTTTGCCGCTCTCGGCATGGTGCGCGAGCCGGTATCCCGCATCCGCGATGAAGTGATGGCGCTGCGCGACCTTTGCACCGCGCCCTTTGCCGTCAACCTGATCCCCGCCGCCACCCCTTCGGCCCTGCTCAAGCAACAGGTGGCCGCCTGCATCGCCCTCGAAGTGCCGGCCATGGTCCTGTTCTGGGAGGTCGACCAGCCGCTGGTGCGCCATCTCAAGGCCGCGGGCATACGGGTCATTCATCAGGTGGGAAACCGCCGGGATGCGGAACAGGCCCTGGACGCCGGCGCCGACGTTCTCATCGCCCAGGGTCACGAGGCCGGGGGCCATGTGCGCGGCACCGTCGGCACCTTCAGCCTGCTGGCGGAGCTGGTGCCGTTCAGCCCGGTCCCGGTGGTCGCTGCCGGCGGGATCGCCAACGGCCGCGCCCTGGCCGCGGCCCTGACCCTGGGCGCCCAGGGAGTCAGTCTCGGCACTGCGTTTCTGGCCACCGACGAAGCCAACGCCCATCCCCACCACCAGCGGCGGCTGCTCGCGGCCGGCGCCGACGATACGGTGTACACCCGGCAATTCTCCGTGAACTGGCATGAGGCGGCGCCGGTCAGAGTACTGGCCAACCGGGTCACCCGGGGCGAATATGATCATCTGTCGGCCGCCAACCGCCCACCCGGTGACGCCTCCCCGGTCATCGGCCGGCAGGACGGCCAACCGGTCCATCTGTTTTCCACCGATTCACCGCTCGCCGACGCCAGCGGTCGACTCGATGACATGGCTCTCTACGCCGGTCAATCCTGCGGCCAGATCGACGCCGTGGTACCGGCGGCGCAGCGTATCGAGGAGCTGATCAGGGAAGCGACGGAAGCCTTCCATTCATTGACCGGCATACCGGCCTGAGGCGGAAGGCGCAGGCGGTAAGGAGGGCAACATGCGCGTACCGCAAGTGATTCATTGCAAGCGTGTCTATGATCCGCCATCCCGCGGGGATGGTTACCGGGTGCTGGTGGATCGCGTCTGGCCCAGGGGTATCAAAAAGGCCGATCTGTCCTACCATGAGTGGTGCAGGGAACTTGCCCCCTCCGCTGAGCTGCGCAAATGGTTCGGCCATGATCCGCAACTGTGGGCCGGTTTCTGTCGACGATACCATGTCGAACTCGATGCCCGGGGCGCGGCCGTGCAGGGCCTGGTCGAAGCCAGCGCGGGGCGCCCCCTTACACTGTTGTACGCCGCCCGCGACACCGAACACAACAACGCCGTGGCGTTGAAGATATACCTGGAAAAGCTGGATGCCAGGGCCGGTTAACAGCGGCGCGCGGAAAATCGTGAAAAACCGCCCGGGCTTTTTTCACCACCGGCAGCTTTTCCACCGTCGCTAGCCGTCGGCACCGATGGTTTTGCCGACACAGGTGGTTTTTCAACACAGTTCGTCTTTCGCGCCCTGTCCACGACACGGCCGATACGCCACCGGCCGTTCAACCTGCACCCGCCGGGATGGCGCCTCCATCCGCCCGTGCAGCCACCCTTCAAACATCCTTGACAGAGGTTTAGATATCATGGAACAAGACACCGACCCGCTGGAAACCCGGGAATGGCTCGAGGCTCTGGAATCCGTCATTCGCCACCGGGGCTCGGAGCACACCGGTCACCTGATCGGGCAGCTCCTCGACAAGGCCGCCGATGCCGGCATTCCCATCCCGAGCGCCATCACCACGCCGTTTCGCAACACCATCCCCCCCGCCCTCGAGAAACGCATGCCCGGCGACCTGTTCATGGAGCGCCGCATCCGCTCCCTGATACGCTGGAACGCCGTCGCCATGGTGATGCGCGCCAACAACAATAACGACGGCCTCGGCGGCCATATTCCCACCTTCTCCTCCGCCGCCACCCTCTACGACGTCGGCTTCAACTACTTCTTCCGCGGCCGCAACGACCAGCACCTCGACGACCTGATCTACTTCCAGGGCCA
>Ga0265293_10007175_pt1 | contig 17360 bp, 18 predicted proteins | sample Munlanlewell138R_FD_192505 | JGI IMG/M metagenome (GOLD analysis project Ga0265293, IMG submission 192505) | Leachate microbial communities from a municipal landfill in Southern Ontario, Canada - Leachate well 138R | ecosystem: Engineered > Solid waste > Landfill > Unclassified | place: Canada...
TCGGTCTTTCGGTCTTTCGGTTTTTCGTGCTACCGAGTTCCCGAATTCCCGAGTTCCTAATTCCGAATCTCGAGTTCCGAATACGACCTCCGACCTCTGCCCTCCGTCCACCGACCTCTGTCCTCTGGCTTCTGCCCTCCGACCTCTGCCTTCCGATTTCCGACTTCTATATTCCTCTGTCTCAAGTTCCGATTCTCGATTTCCGACTTCCGAGTGTCGAGTGTCGAGTTCCGAATTCTATTTGCTTTTTTGTGATTTCGGTTTTTCGGTCTTTTCGTAGTTCTGTCGTGGTTCCGTTTTTCCGTTCTAAGGACAATAGTTTTTAGGGCTACAACCATAAAAAGAATGTATTTGTGGAAGTTTTTAGGGTTACGACTATAAAAACTAAATTATATTGCGTGTCTTTGGGGTCATAACCCGAAAAACGTATCAGCAATATGATACAACATGAAATTTATATTGAACAACTAAAGCTCTTTATTCTCAAACCTCACACCTCAGTTTACGCTTCTTCATCAAGCACCACCAGGTTATCAATAATAAAGTTTTGACGATCCATGGTGTTTTTGCCCATATAAAACTCAAGTAAATCTTTCAGCAAGTCCTCTTTGCGCATAGTTACTTTATCGAGACGAATATCTTTTCCGATGAAATGTTTAAATTCATCAGGAGAAATTTCGCCCAAACCTTTAAATCGGGTAATCTCCGGATTGGGATTCAATTCTCTTATGGCAGCCAGACGTTCGTCATCGTTGTAACAATAAATTGTTTTTTTCTTATTCCTTACTCTAAACAGAGGAGTTTGAAGAATGAAAACATGATTTTTCTTGACTAAATCGGGGAAAAATTGCAAAAAGAAAGTAAGCAATAGCAAGCGAATATGCATTCCGTCTGTATCGGCATCGGTAGCAATAATTACTTTGTTGTAGCGCAAACCGTCCATGCCATCTTCAATATTGAGAGCTGCTTGCAAAAGATTGAACTCTTCGTTTTCGTACACCACTTTTTTTGTCAATCCAAAACAGTTAAGAGGTTTTCCGCGCAAACTAAATACTGCTTGTAGATTTGGATCGCGACTTTTTGTTATGGAACCGCTTGCGGAATCACCCTCAGTAATAAAAATAGATGTTTCTTCTAAGTTTTCTCCTTTGGTGTCGTTATAGTGAATTCTGCAATCGCGTAACTTCTTGTTGTGTAAGTTAGCTTTTTTTGCGCGTTCGCGCGCAAGTTTTGTTACTCCGGCAATTGCTTTACGCTCTTTTTCTGAATCCAAGATCTTTTTTTGCAATATCTCTGCAGTTTGCGGGTTTTTGTGCAAAAAGTTATCCAACTCTTTTTTTAGAAAATCGCCAATAAACTTGTTAATGGATACACCATCGGGAGCAATTTCTTTTGATCCTAATTTAGTTTTCGTTTGAGATTCAAATATGGGCTCTTCTACCTTAATACTTATTGCTGCAACCATACCACTTCTAATATCGGAAAATTCAAAGTTTCGGTTGTAAAACTCGCGCATCACCCGTGCAACTGCTTCTCTGAAAGCTGTTAAATGTGTTCCACCTTGTGTGGTGTGTTGTCCGTTTACAAAGGAGTAGTACTCTTCGCCATACTGATTGGCATGAGTAATGGCAACTTCAATATCGGTTCCGTGAAGATGAATGATTGGGTAAAGGATTTCATCGGTTAAATTTTCATTAAGCAGATCGACCAGCCCGTTTTTCGAAAAGAATTTCCTATCATTGAACGATATTGTTAAACCGGTATTTAAAAAAACATAGTTTTTCAGTAGCGGCTCAATATGCTCTTCCCGATATTGATATTCTCCGAATATGGTTTCGTCGGGAACAAACTCTACTAATGTTCCATTGTTTTGAGTGGATGTTTCAAGTGCGGATTCATTAACAGTAATTCCTTGTTCAAATAGAGCGTTTTTCGATTTCTTTTCCCGATAACTTTCAATAAAAAAGTTGGAAGACAAAGCGTTTACTGCTTTTATACCCACACCATTTAATCCTACCGATTTCTTAAAGGCTTTTGAGTCGTACTTGGCTCCTGTATTCATTTTTGAGGCAACGTCGGTTACTTTTCCCAATGGAACACCGCGACCATAGTCGCGAATCATCGCTTTTTTGCCTTCAATTCTTACGTCAATTGTTTTTCCGTATCCCATCATGTGCTCATCAATGGAATTGTCCAATACTTCTTTCAAGAGTACATAAATCCCATCGTCGGACGATGAACCATCGCCAAGTTTACCAATATACATACCGGGACGGCGACGGATGTGTTCCTGCCAATTCAGCGTTACAATATTTTCTTCCTGATAACTTCCTTTTTGAGCTTCTATGATTTTATTTTCTATTTCGTTCACGTTATATTTTTGTACACCTTTCTTTTATTAGTTATATTCTTTTATTAGTTTTAGTTTCTCACGTTTTTCAATCGAATTTTAAAAATCAACCCTTAAAAGTTAAACCCTACCGCTCTTTCAAAGCTTTCAATAGTTGTTGTTCAACTTTTGTAAGGCGACGCCCTACGCTATTCTCTTACCGCTCTTTCAGAGCTAATGCGTTTAAATTCTGAAAGTTCTGTGTCACACATCTTGTAAAAAAAGAGCTATCGCGCAAAGACTCAAAAATAAGAGATTTTATGACAGAGACTAAATAGTAGTTTGTGTAATTCGTAATTCGTAATTAAATTCTTCGCTCTATAATTTTTTTATATATGCTCTGCGTGTTTTGTGCTGTTCGGCACCAAAATCTTTCCACATAGACTGAACCTGTGTGTTTAACTCCAACTCCACGTTGCTTTCAGCCACTTCAAAGCCAAGTTTGTTAGCTTGTGGTATAAATTCATTAAATATAAGTGCATTTACACCTTTACCTTGATATTCCGGATCTACCCCAATTAACAACAAGTCCAATACTTTATTATCGCTACCTTTCAGAGCACGGTACAAATGGTACCATCCTGCAGGTAAAAACTTACCTTTTGCTTTTTGCAAAGCTTTTGCTAAACTGGGTAAACCGAGACCAAATCCCACAAGTTTATGATCTTCCTGACGAAGCACGATAGTAAAAAACTCTAACCGTAACATCGGAATATACATATTCACATAATAATCAATTTGCTTATCTGTGAGTTCTACATATCCGTAAAGATTTTTGAAAGAGAGATTAAGGAGTTCGAATACACCCTTTACATATTGTCCCACATCTTTTTTATTCTCAAAATTTTTCACAATAAGTCCAAATCGTTTTTGCACGACATTCGCTATACGCTCAAATCTTTCCGGCACTTTTTTAGGTATTGGAATTAAAAATTCATTCCAATCCTGATCTTTTACATAACCCATTCGCTCGATGTGTTCTTTGTAATAGGGGTAGCTGTAACTGGTTAACATTGTTGATATACGATCGAAACCATGTATCAACAATCCTTCGTGATCCAAATCGGTGAAACCCATGGGACCATGAATGTGTGTCATGCCCTTATGTTGTGCCCAGCTTTCGGCTGTGCCGAAAAGTTTGTTTGCCACCTCGGCATCATCAATGAAATCGACAAATCCAAATCGTGCATATTTCTGGTTCCATATGTCATTGGCTTTATGGTTTATGATAGCCGCAATTCTTCCCACAATTTTGTCATCCTTATACGCCAAAAAATATTCGGCTTCGCAATGATCAAATGCCGGGTTTTTCTCTTTGTTAAGCGTTATAAGTTCGTCGTAAATTAATGGCGGAACATACTGTTCGTTACCTTTGTAGAGGTTTATATTGAAATAGACAAACTTTTTTAATAAAGCTTTATCACTAACTTTTTTTATTACTATCGACATATATACTGAAGTGTAATTAGTTCAACAACTTTGAATGTTTTCTTTAGAAATCAAGTAAAAATTCACTTTCACTCTTACTCTATGTAACAAAGATACATTAATTTCTTTTAATGGCTAAAAAAATCACATTTCTTAGTTGAGGAGGTTCCTTTTTTTTGCAATAATAATAAAAACCGATTTATTTTGAATAAGTCGGTTTTTATTTTTCTTCGCTGTCGTTATCTAAACAACAGTGTTTTTTATTTCATTTCTACTTCATCTTTCAAGTCGATTTCATTTTTGTTGGTGTCGTAAAATTCGTATTGTAAAAATCCGAGATCTTGATTGGGAATTATCTTCAATCCGGGTACATTGAATTTTTTACGCCATTTTCGTTTCAACGAAAACAGACCTTGATGAATAAATGCTGCTACGTAAGGATGCACGTGCAAGCTGAATTTCTTCACTCCTAAACTTTTAGTTAGATACTCAATTTTGCCCTCAAGAGTATCTGTGAATAAAATTGAGGATTTTATTTTTCCTTTTCCTAAGCAAGTAGGACAGTCTTCGCTGGTTGCAATTTCCATTTCCGGTCTTACACGTTGACGTGTAATTTGCATCAATCCAAATCTACTCAATGGTAAAATGTTGTGCCGAGCACGATCTTTTGCCATGAACTCTTGCATTTTGGTTAACAGTTTACTGCGATGTTCGCCTTGCGACATGTCAATAAAATCGATAACAATAATGCCGCCCATATCTCGTAGGCGCAATTGTCGTGCAATTTCTTCTGCAGCTGCTACATTTACTTCAAAAGCGCTATCTTCCTGACCTAAGGAAGATCTGTTGCGATTGCCGCTGTTTACGTCAATAACATGAAGTGCTTCTGTATGTTCTATAATAAGATAGGCTCCTGCTTTAAAAGTAACTGTTTTACCAAAGAGCGATTTTATCTGTTTGGTTACACCAAAGTTGTCTAAAATAGGTTGTGCTCCGTTGTATAGTTTAACTATTTTCTTTTTATCGGGAGCAATCAGACTTATATAGTCGTCAACTTGTTTGTAAACATCTTTATTATTGATGTGGATTTGTTGGAAAGAAGGGTCAAAAATATCTCTTAAAATTGCTACTGTGCGTGCCGTCTCCTCATAAATAATGGAGGGTGGTTTTGCTTTTAACAATTTAGTGATATTTGATTCCCAGCGTTTAACTAAAACTTTGAGCTCTGCGTCGAGCTCTGCCACTCGTTTCCCTTCGGCGTTTGTTCTCACAATTACACCAAAGTTTTTAGGCTTAATGCTTTGTAGAAGTTGTCTGAGGCGTGCTCGTTCGTCGCGTGATTTAATTTTTTGCGACACCGACACTCTGTCTGTTAAGGGGATAAGTATAAGGAATCTTCCTGCAAAGGAAATCTCGGCCGATAGTCGTGGTCCTTTTGTTGAGATTGGTTCTTTCGCTATTTGAACCAATAGCTGCTGACCTACTTTTAGCGTATCGCTAATTCGACCGTCCTTTTTAATATCCGGCTTCAACTTCATTTTCTGAAGCTGAGCTATTTTTTTCTTCTCTTTAGCAAATGCCTGAAACTCCAAAAACGAGTTAAATTGAACTCCTAAATCTAAGTAGTGAAGAAAAGCGTCTTTTTTGTACCCTACATCTACAAATGCAGCGTTCAATGCGGGCATAAGTTTTTTAACCTTGCCCAAATAGACATTACCCACAGAAAAAGATTCATCTTGCGCTTCCTTTTGAAACTCTACCAACTTTTTGTCTTCGAGTATCGCAATAGAGATCTCTTTTGGATTAACATCTACAACTAATTCGCTTATCACAATTTTTTTGTTTTTAAATTTTCATACATATATTTTTAAATTTTATTACGTACACGGCGAAATTATTCCTCACGAAATAACTTAGCTGATAATGCAGAAAGAACAAACCTAATTATTCCCCATTCTTAAGTTTGTTCTTTTGCAAATTATTTTTAAAGAATATAAAAACCGAAAAAACTATTTCTTTTTATGTCTGTTTTTTCTAAGTCTTTTCTTTCTTTTGTGCACTGACATTTTGCTTCTTTTCCTTTTTTTTCCGCTTGGCATCTATTTCTTTCTTAATTTGTTATTACTACTGTCTTATTTGTTTTTTGTTCTTTCCTTTACTTCGTTAGTAAAGATTTTTGCCGGCTTAAAAGCAGGAATGTTGTGTTCCGGAATTATTATAGTTGTGTTCTTCGAAATATTACGAGCTGTTTTTTGAGCTCTTTTCTTTACGATAAAACTACCGAATCCTCGAAGATAAACATTTTCGTTGTCTGCCAATGATTCTTTCACCACTTCCATAAAAGATTCTACTGTAGCTAAAACTGATGCTTTGTCTATGCCTGTGCTTTTAGCAATTTCGTTCACGATGTCTGCTTTTGTCATTTTGTTCTATTTTTATTATTATTAAAAGATATATTGTTACTAATTTTTTGGACTGCAAATATATAGCTTTTTTTATTAGATGAAAAATAAAAAGCATTCATTTTCATTTTTTTTTGTATTTTCGCTGCTTGTTCAGTTCATTTATGCATTCCCGGTGCATTAAACGAGTCGTTATTGAGTTCAAAATAAACACCATACTATTGAATAATCAGATACAAACAGAAATAAGCCATCTACTTATTCGTTGGTACAACGAAAACAGACGGGATTTACCCTGGCGCGAGACAAATGATCCCTATAAGATATGGGTTTCAGAAGTTATGTTGCAACAAACACGAGTGGCTCAAGGTTTGAATTACTACTTGCGATTTATCGAAAAGTTTCCTTCTGTGAAACTATTGGCGCAATCTTCAGAAAAAGAGGTTTTAAAGATGTGGCAAGGATTAGGCTATTACAGTCGTGCCCGAAATATGCATTCTGCTGCTAAAACAATTGTTAGCAACTACAACAGTAAAATACCCAACACTTACAGGGAGATAATAACGCTCAAAGGTATTGGGGAATATACTGCGGCAGCAGTTTTGTCTATTGCTTTTAACAAGCCCTATGCTGTGGTTGACGGGAATGTCTATCGCCTGCTTTCCCGATTATTTGCAATTGATACTCCTATTGATTCTACGGCAGGGAAAAAGCAATTTGCAAATCTCGCTCACGATTTGCTCAATACTCATAATCCGGGTCTACACAACCAGGCAATCATGGATTTTGGAGCAATTCAATGTACTCCTGCTCTGCCTTTGTGCCACTCGTGTCCGTTTCGACATTTGTGTTCTGCCAATAAATTAAACATTCAGTTAAAATTTCCGATTAAGCAAAACAAAACAAAGGTTCGTAAAAGATACTTTCATTATTTCTATATCGAATTTGAAGGGAGTATTTATTTAAATAAAAGGAAAAGCAACGATATTTGGAAAAACATGTATGAATTTCCACTCATCGAGACGGATAAAAAAATGAGTTTATCCGATTTGATGAAAACTGCTTCTTTTAATACTCTGTTTTCAGATGCTGAAATTACATTTCATCAAAAACTGAAAACTCAGAAACATCTGCTTACTCATCAACACATTTATGTAAATTTCTACGAAGTTGAGATGACAAAACCTATTGCCAACTTCGTGGATAGCTTTTTGAGGATTAACACTTCAGACATTAACAATTTCCCAATATCGCGACTCATACAGAAGTACTTAGAAAGTCGGGAGCTTCTTCCAAAATAGATGTAAAAGTCCTTGCAAATTAGAAAAGTTTTATTACTTTTGTTTTTAAGCGAAGTTTTGTTTTAATCTATCTAAAATTTATAAGTTATGGCGGTAAACAAAGTTATTTTAATTGGAAATGTAGGAAAAGATCCTGAAGTCAAATATTTTGACGACAACAATGCGGTTGCTAATTTTTCTTTAGCAACGAGCGAACGCGGATTTAAAGCAGCAAATGGCACCGAAGTTCCAGAAAGAACAGAATGGCACAATATTGTTTGCTGGAGAGGACTTGCAAAAATTGCAGAGCAATTTGTAAAAAAAGGCTCCCAAATTTATATTGAGGGCAAAATTAGAACACGTTCTTATGATGATAAAAACGGCGTAAAGAGATACGTAACAGAAGTTTATGCTGATTCTTTAGAATTGTTGGGTAGAAGAGGCGATTCGCAATCTTCGGCTGATTCACCATCGGGTCGTCAACAATCTTCAGCACCATCTTCTTCATCACCGTCCGTTGACACATCAGAAGAAACTGACGATTTACCGTTCTAAGAATTTAAAAAGTTGAAAGAGGATGTTTTTCATTTTAGATTTCATCACGATATCGAAATGTAACATCCTCTTTCTTATTGTTTTACTAAAATAAACTCACTTGAACCCATTCTTAATTCCATCTGTTTTTTTGAATGTGTCAGTAGCCTATTTCACGCCTACTGATTATATTCTGATTGCTATTCTTGTTTTTTTTATTTTGATAAGCACTTTTGTATCCAGTTCAGAAGTTGCTTTTTTTTCGTTGGATCACAACGATATGGATGAAGTGAAAAGTAGCACTTCGCTCACCAATGTTCATCTTTTAGAAAGCTTAGCAAACTCCGATCGATTGCTGGCTTCCATACTTATTGCCTATAACGTAGCTAATGTGGGTGTTATTGCTTTGTCTCTCTATTTTTTTAACAAAGTGCCTTTTTTCATTAGTTCCGGAATGGGTTATTTTCTTCAATTTCTCTCAATAACAATCATAATTGTCTTGTTCATTGAGATTTTACCCAAACTATTTGCCTCGCACAATCCACTTAAAGTTGTTCGTAGAAATATAAAAGGGATTATTCTGATTGATGCTGTAGTTTCTCCTTTTTCATCATTTCTGGTTCGCTTTACAAATATAATTAGTCAATCGTCCGTACATCGGAAACACGAAATTTCGATGGACGAACTCTCAAAAGCATTGGAACTAACATCGGATGAAATTTCCCACGAACATGAGAAAGACATGCTTGAAGGTATCATTCGCTTTCGCGATAAAAACGTTGACGATATCTTGATTTCTCGCGCCGATATGGTTACTCTAAATATGAATACATCGTTCAAACAGGTAATCGATTTCATTATCGATGCCGGTTATTCACGTATTCCGATTTATGAAGAGAGCGAAGATCAGATAAAAGGGATACTTTACGTAAAAGATTTGTTGCCGCATATTGGTAAGCCTGACACCTTTAAATGGCAAACCCTCATTCGTGCTGCCTATTTTGTTCCCGGAACAAAACGGATTGACGAGCTCTTAGAAGAGTTTAGAACCAATAAAAATCACATGGCTATTGTGGTTGATGAATACGGAGGAACGACTGGTATTATTACCATGGAGGATGTTTTGGAGGAAGTTGTGGGCGATATCAGCGATGAGTACGATGAGGAGGTTCCACTTTATACACTTCTGCCGGACGGTTCCTACATTTTTGATGGGAAAACACCTTTGGTCGATTTTTTACGACTGGTCGATATTCCCGAAAAAAATTTCGACGATATCCTCGAAGATATAGATACCCTGGCGGGTTTGATGTTAGAACTGAAAGGAACATTCCCCAAACAAAAGGAGTCGTTCAATTACAAAGATTATACCTTTCAGGCAGAAGAAATGAATAAAAGGAGGATTGTGAAAATTCGGTATATACCTCCAGTCGAGGAAAGCACATAATCATACTATATCGACATACAAGCTTGACTTCTCTTTGAGCTTGTCATTCATTTTATGTGTAATTCGTTTAATCGTTTATTTTAAATACCTTTGAAGCAAGAATGGAACAATAATGTTGATTAGAAAAGAAATTGTAGAAAAAGATTGTTTAATAGGTATTTGGGAAATTAGCGAAACCCGAACCGAGCTTTTGGACATGTTGTCCCCCGAGAACAAAGAACAAGCTCAACGCCAATTACTCGGTATTAAGTCCAAGAAAAGAACCTTAGAGTTGTTGTCCACGCGTGTTATTTTGCAACTCCTCACCAACGATAACAAAACCATTGACTACACTACTCAGGGCGAACCATTCCTTTCAGATCAGTCGTATCAAATCAGTATTTCTCATTCTAATAATCACGCCGTTGTTTTGCTCCATAAAAGCAAAAAGGTGGGGGTTGATATTGAAAACTATTCTTCGCGAATTCTTAACATTGAGAAACGCTTTATGTCGGAAGAGGAATACATCGACCCCGATAATCGCACCTTGCATTTAATGCTGCACTGGTGTGCCAAAGAAACACTCTATAAGTTGATGGATTCTACTGAAATAATATTCAAAGAACATTTACACATCCATCCTTTCGAAGTACAAAATAAAGGAATAATTAAAGCTTACGAATCATTCACAGATAATCAAATTAATTTCAATATCTATTATGAAGTTACCGATGACTTTGTGCTTGCCTGGGGCGTAATGTAACACATCGATTTTTTCACAAAAAAGAATGATGGTTCTTCTGAGGCGCATGGAACTCCTGCTCCATGCAAAAAGTTCAATACGTTACCGGGAAAAACCTCCCATTAATCAACTATCAAAACAAAAAAAGCGCCAAGATTTTAAATCCTGACGCTTTTTGTATCTATAAACTTAAAAACTACACGTTCAATGACACTCGTTTAAATGCCGTTACCTTAAGTTCTTTATCGTTTTGTTTTATAAACTCTTCGATAGTAAGTTTTGAATCTTTCACATATTCTTGTTGCATTAATGTTGATTCTTTGTAGAATTTTTGTAATGCACCTTCAGCAATACGATCCAAAATGTGTTCAGGTTTACCACCTTCAAGTGCTTTTTCGCGAGCAATTTTCATCTCTGTCTCTTTCACATTGTCAGGTATCTCATCTGAAGTAATTGCAATAGGGTTCATTGCTGCAATTTGCATAGCAACGTCTTTTGCAACGTCTGCGTCAACATTTTCCTTGTTGAATCCAACAATTGTAGCCAATTTGTTTCCGGGATGAATATATGCAAAAACGGAAGGCGCAGTGATCTGTTCATAGTAACCTAACTCCATTTTTTCGCCTGTTGCTCCAATTCTGGCGGTAATTAATTCCGAAACTGTACCATCTTCCAAAGGTAAAGCTAATAGCTCTCCTATGGTTTTCGGTTTTTCACTCATTGCAACATCTAAGATTTGCTCGGTAAGAGCAATAAATCCTTCATTTTTAGCAACAAAATCAGTTTCACACTGCAATGCAACCACTGCTGCATGTCCGTTTTCAGTTTTTGCAAGAACGCAACCTTCGCTTGCTTCGCGATCTTCACGTTTTGCTGCTACTGCTTGTCCTTTTTTACGGATTATTTCTACTGCTTTATCAAAATCTCCATTTGTTTCAGTAAGTGCATTTTTGCAATCCATCATTCCAGCACCGGTCATTTTGCGCAAATGCTGGATATCTGCCATTGTAACTGCCATATATTTTATTATTTTATTTTCGGGTGAATATTTTTTTACTCTTCTTTTTTCTCTTTTTCGTCTTTTACGGTTTTGTTATCTGCAGGTTTCTCTTTCTCAAGCTTTCCAGCAGCAACATCCTTTTTTGCAGGTTCTTCCGCAGCAGTCTCCTCTTTCGCAGGTTTATCTGCAGCAGCTTCCTTTCTCTCGGGTTTGTCCGTAGTAACTTCTTCTTTATCAGGATTACTCGCAACAGCTTCCTCTTTTGTCGGCTTGCTAACTGCAGTTTCCTTTTTCTCTGGTTTATCCGCAGTAGCTTCCTTTTTCGCAGGTTTGCTATCAGTTGTTTCCACTTTTGCAGGTTTGCCCGTTTCCTCTTTTGCGTCTTTGTTAGCCTCAGGTGCATCTACTGCATCTTTCTCTTCTTTCTTAACGCGTTGGCGACGAGTTCCAACCTTTGATTTACGTTCTCTGCGTTCAGAAGCTTCGTGTTCATCTTGTTCAGCTTTTGCACTGGCATCGGCTCTTTCTATTTTTCGTTCTTCTAAGCCTTCGCGCATCGAAGCAGTAACGTAACTCATAATTAGTTCAATTGATTTTGATGAATCGTCATTAGCCGGAATCACAAAGTCAATATCTCTTGGATCGGAGTTGGTATCAATAATTGCAAAAACAGGGATGCCCAATTTGTTGGCTTCTCTCACTGCAATTTGTTCTTTCATCACATCCACTACGAAAATTGCCGAAGGCAAACGAGTTAAGTCTTGAATGGAACCTAAGTTTTTTTCAAGTTTAGCACGCTGACGTGTAACTTGAAGTTTTTCTCGTTTTGATAAAGTATCAAAAGTTCCGTCTTTTATCATTTGGTCTATACTGCTCATTTTTTTCACTGCCTTACGAATAGTAGGAAAGTTTGTAAGCATGCCACCCGGCCAGCGTTCAACTACGTAGGGCATATTAATACTCAATGAGTAATCTTCAATGATTGATTGTGCTTGTTTCTTTGTTGCTACAAACAATATTTTTTTGCCCGATTTAGCTATTTGTCTAAGCGCAGCAGCAGCCTCTTCAGCTTTTGCTATTGTTTTGTATAGATCGATAATGTGGATTCCGTTTCTCTCCATAAAAATATAGGGAGCCATAGCCGGATTCCATTTTCTTTTTAAGTGTCCGAAGTGTGCTCCGGCTTCCAGAAGTTGGTCAAATTCTAATGTTGCCATTGTTTTTTTTAATTAATTTAAATCGTTTACATTCTTTTTCTGAACCGAATTGAAAGGTAAACTCTCACTTTATTTTAAACAGAAGTGAGTAATGTCCTTCCAATTTAGATACTAAACGTCTTATCTGAAAAGCCAATCAAACATATTGTTCGACTTCTCAATATATAGCGATAGTAAATCGTATATAACAAGCTTAACGTTTTGAGAACTGGAATTTTTTTCTTGCTCCCGGTTGTCCTGGCTTTTTACGCTCAACAACTCGTGAATCACGTGTCATGAAGCCTTCGGCTCTAAGAGCTGATTTGTCATCCGGGTTTATTTTTACCAATGCGCGTGCGATAGCCAGACGTGCAGCTTCTGATTGTCCTTTATAACCTCCGCCTTTTAAATTGATTTGGATGTCATATTTCTCTACAACATCTAAAGTGTTCAGCGGTTGTTTTACAACAAACTGAAGAATGGGTGAAGGAAAATAATTTTCGAATTCGCGCTTGTTGATAACAATTTTACCGGAACCTTCGCTAACGAATACGCGTGCTACAGCAGCTTTGCGTCTCCCTAATGCATTAATTACTTCCATTGTTATTATTTAAGTGTGTTAATATCTAATTTTTTAGGCTTTTGCGCCTCATGCGGATGAGTTTCACCGGCATATACATATAAGTTGTTAATGATAGCATCACCTAATTTGTTTTTAGGTAACATCCCTTTAACAACTTTTCTAAAAAGTCTGTCAGGACCTTTTTTCATCAAATCGGCAGGCGTAAATGCACGTTGTCCACCGGGATATCCTGAGAAACGCAAATAGGTGCGATCGGTCCATTTGTTACCGGTAAACTCCACCTTGTCTGCATTAATAATAATTACATTATCTCCGCAATCAACGTGTGGGGTAAAGCTGGGTTTGTATTTACCTCTGAGCAGTTTAGCTACTTTCGAAGCCATACGACCCATTATCTGTCCCGTTGCATCAATTTCAACCCATTCTTTTTGAGCGGTCTCTTTGTTAACCGATACGGTTTTATAACTTAAAGTTTTCACTTTTTTCTGTTTTTAATTTTGTTAAGATTATCTGATAATTAGCTTTATTGACTTGTCTTGCTAAGGGACAAATAAACAAATAAAAAGCTCACTATCAAACTTTTAAGTGATTTATTGTAATAATCGGAATGCAAAGTTACGATATTCGAGTTAATTAGCAAAGAATGAGCACATTTTATTTTCCAATTATTTCTTTGATATTTTCCAATGGAAAAATCTTGTGGTAAGATATCGGATAAGTTTTTCGAGTTAAACATTTAGTCGAGATTAGAATGATACCTTCGCTGGCGCAAGTCTCCACACTTGTGCCTTTAACTCCCAATGCACAGGTCTGGAGACCTACGCCAGCAAGAGAACATCAAAATTAATAATTTTTCTGCCAAACAATCTTTCAACTCTGCTCAAAGCGAACTAATAAGGTAATAACGTTGGATTTGTACGGTTCTCAGACGGTTACTAAGGTTAGAAAAAAAGGTAAAGAAGGCTTTTAAATTCCAAAAATAAAAACAGTACCTAAATTATTAGATTCCGAAATAAATCTTGCACATATTCCTTTCTCATTGATCTAATATCTCTAACTCAATAGACTTTAATTTCATCATAAAACGAAGAGCGTCCAAGTAATATATTGAATCCGAAATGAAACCCCTTAAAATTTGAATCGCCAAGCTGGAAACTATATCCAAATTGAAAACGCATTAAATTAAAAACAGATAATCCAACGCTTGGCTTCAGGTTCTTTGTGGAGGCTGACAGCTCTGTGGTTAAAAAATGCATCCAAGTTTGGTTGAGGTGTACTTCGGGAGCGATTTTAAACTTACTTTTACTACCATAGAGGTATGTGCCAACTCCCACAGTTAAGGGTCCATTGGTGTTTTTGCCTTGATTACTGTTGAGACGATATTCAGCACCCAAATAGCCGCTTTTTACATGCATATATTGATAACCAATGTTCGCAGCAAGCCTATCAAGGTTTGTGCTTTGTGCTTCTGCAAAAGTAGTGATTAATAAAAGAAAAAATAGTGCTGAAAATATACGTTTCATTTCTTGATGTTTTGTTGGGTTGTTATTTGAATCGGAATAATTAGCTTCTTAGGTATTTGTTCTCTTTTTCGATACTCTCTTTAATCTCCTTCACGATCTCTTCCCAATCGAGAAGTTTCCCTTGCCCCTCATCGCCGCAAGCCAATAAGCCTTCTTTAGTTTTCAATACTTTATAGCCATTATCTGTAAGTTTACTTATGTTGGTTTGCACAAAAGCATTTTCGTACATAGCACTATTCATTGCCGGAGCAATCAATACTGGACATTTTGCCACCATTACTGTGGTGGTGAGCATATCGTCCGCAATTCCCGATGCAATTTTACCAATCACATTTGCCGTAGCCGGAACAATTACAAACAGATCCGCATTTTTTGCTAAATCGATGTGGGTAGTATCCCAATGATCAATCGGATCAAACATATCGGTTACTACAATGTTTCCGGACATTACCTGAAAAGTAAGCGGTCGCACAAATTCCTGTGCAGATTTTGTCATAATCACATTCACGTTATAGCCATCTTTTTTGAGTTGATTTACAATTTCAACCGCTTTGTAACAAGCTATTCCACCACAAACGCCAACAACAATATTTTTCATTTTATTCATTTTTTAAAATTTCATTTACTGCAAAGTTCACAATAGTTTCTGCTATTTCTCTTTTACCTGTGGGTCGAGCAACAATTTTGCCTAAATGCATTAATATACCGGCATGACTTTCTTCAGAAAGTTGGGAAGATTCATTGGCAAAAACTGCATCGCACCGGTTGATCTTTCTCAATTTCTCTGCTTCACTTATTAAAAACTCTTCATCGTGAGATTTTACAAGTTTGAATCCGACCAAAAAAGTTTCGGGATTCTTCTTTTTAATTAAAGAGATAACCTTTGGTGTTGTTTTGAATCCCATTAATATCTCTTTCTGCGATGATATTTTATCTTCTTTGCTATACTTGTTTTTTGGGTCGCGCAAAATAGCTTCAATTTCTTCTGTCGAAATATCTTTATTCTCTCTAAAAGCCTGATGTAACTCACTTGCTAAATCAGCTATTGAAGCCGAATATGCATAAGCAAAATCAGAAATAGCCATGGAATGAATAAACAGATCAATTTTCACTCTATCCAACAACCTCTCAACACTGTTATACACGCTTTGCGTGTCGGAAACATTCACAAAATTTACATGGGGCTGATACTTTGCATCCAGCTGTTTAGTAATCGCTTTAGGTGCTTTAATATAATGTATCTCAAAGTCCGTTCTGTTTTGTTTGTGCATATTTGCAAGCAATGCTTCCAAACAGTGCCATCCCAATGAGCCGGAGCTCATATTGGTTATTTTTCGCACTCCATCAATTGGTTCTTCCGTTCCGCCGGCAGTAATTGCAATATGAATCATAACCGTTGCTCTATTTCATTTTTGTTATTCAATATGATAACAGGAGGTTTCAACTGTTCGGACTCTTCTTGCGAATAGAGTCCAAATACCATGATAATAACTCTGTCTCCGGGCAAAACAAGCCGGGCTGCCGCCCCATTGAGACAGATTGTGCCGCTATGCGCTTCTCCTTCAATTACATAGGTTTCAAATCTTTCTCCGTTGTTTATATTCACTACCTGCACTTTTTCATAAGGGAGTATCCCCGATTCTTTCAAAAGAAAGGAGTCGATAGTGATGCTACCGGTATATTTTATGTTGGCTTCCGTAACAACACCGTTGTGCAGCTTTGCTTTTAGCATATGTAATAACATCTGTTCTATTTTCTTTTTTCTAAAATAATATTATCAATCAATCTTGTTTTCCCAAATTTTACTGCCACTGCTGCAATCGCTTTTTCTTCAACTTTTGCAATTGTTTTCAGTGAGGGGTAGGCGTATATGTTCACATAATCTATTTCTGCCAGAGGCATTTGGTTGATGTTTTTAACGATAAGTTCAGTTAAAACTTCAACACTTTTCTCACCTTTCCAATAAGCCTCCTGTACCAATTGGAGCGATCTGTTTAAAACGGCAGCTTGTTCTCGTTCCTCCTTATTTAAATAGATATTGCGTGAGCTAAGTGCAACTCCGTCTGCTTCGCGAACGATTGGACAAACCACAATTTCCACATTCATGTGCAAATCTTGCACCATTTTTGTAAGAACAGCAGCCTGTTGAGCATCTTTTTGACCAAAGTAAGCTTTGTCGGGCTCCACAATATTGAACAGCATGTTTACCACTGTTGTTACGCCTCTAAAATGAGTTGGTCGCGATGCGCCACATAAAACTGACGTAATGTCGCCCTCTACTTCCACCCAAGTGGAACTTCCGGGAACGTACATTTCTTCTGTCGAAGGATTGAAAATAACATCCGCACCTGCTTCCATGGCAAGTCGGGTGTCGGTTTGGATATCTCGCGGATAGGTTTCGAAATCTTCGGTTGGACCAAATTGTGTTGGGTTCACAAAAATGGAAACTACTACGAGTTGGTTTTCCTCTTTGGCTTTTTTCACCAATGATAAATGTCCTTTGTGCAAAAAACCCATGGTGGGAACAAAACCAATTGTTTTCTGTTCTTCGTGAGCGTTTTTGATAAAACGCTTTAGTTCATCTTTTGTGTTGATTACCATGTTGTAATTTCTAAAACACTCTATTTTGTAAGTTTGTTTATCACTTCCTCGTCTATTGTGAAAGTATGTTCTTGCAGTGGAAAGCTGCCACTGTTCATTTCATCGATATACGTCTTCACTGCTTTCTCAATGTGAGAAGAAAGATGAGTGAATTGTTTTACAAATTTTGGAGCAAAATCACTGAACATTCCAAGCATATCATTCACCACTAGAACTTGTCCATCGCAATATTTTCCGGCTCCAATGCCTATAATCG
>Ga0265293_10007176_pt1 | contig 17358 bp, 15 predicted proteins | sample Munlanlewell138R_FD_192505 | JGI IMG/M metagenome (GOLD analysis project Ga0265293, IMG submission 192505) | Leachate microbial communities from a municipal landfill in Southern Ontario, Canada - Leachate well 138R | ecosystem: Engineered > Solid waste > Landfill > Unclassified | place: Canada...
GTCCGTCCATTATAAGGACGTCAGGTCAAGCTTGCAAGAAATGCATGAAATCGTCATAACCTTGTCACAGGGTTGTTATTTATGTAGAGGTATACAGTACCCTCTTATTTGACAAGCTCTTTTTTTGGTGCTACCATTCGAGACAATTGAATCGCTTTAGATAGAGGCGCGATGTTCAAGAGTACCACCGCATGAGGGTCAGGCAACCCGCGGGGATAGGAAAAGGGAACGTCGCCGAAACTTCAAAGACAGCCTGAGTCGTTGGAGTTGGGTCGCAGGAGAATATCCGGCGGACTGTCACAAGTATTTGTGAAGCGCTATCGATGGCATCGGAGAAGAAAAACTGTTCTCACCCGATTTCCATGGAACCGCTTGACAAAGCGGTTCTTTCATTTTAAGCCTCCGGCAGGCTCGAATGCCGGGGCCCTATTAGGGTCGGAAAGGAAATGGGCATGAGAAAAATCGTTCTTATTCTGACAGTCTTACTTCTTATTAGTACGGTGGCCTGCGGCCCAAAGACCACTACCCCCTCAGGCGTCGAGGACGGCGTCCTCACCGTCGCCATGGAATGCGCCTACGCGCCTTACAACTGGGCGCAAAACGATGACACGAACGGCGCCGTTCCCATCAAGAACGCGCCGGGCTCCTACGCCAACGGTTACGATGTCACGATTGCCAAAATGATCGCTGAAAAAAATGGCTGGGAACTGGAAATCATCCAGTCTGACTGGGACTCGTTAGTGCCCGGGGTCATGACGGGCACCTTTGACGCGGTCATCGCGGGGCAGTCCATGACCGCCGACCGCGCCAAACAAGTCGATTTTGCGGGCCCCTACTTTTACGCCACTATGGTCAGTCTGACCAAAGCGGGAAGCCCCTATGCTTTGGCAACAGGTATTCAAGACCTAACAGGTGCCCGGGGCACCGCGCAGGAAGGCACCATCTGGTTTGACCAGTGCCTGCCCCAGATCCCGGATGTTGTCATCCCCTTAAAAGCCGCGGACGCCCCCGCCATGCTCATGGCGCTTGAGACGGGCACTGTGGACTTTGTTACCACCGACCTTCCCACCGCTCAGGGCGCGGTCATTGCCTACCCGGATATGGTCATCTTGGACTTCACGGGCACGGACGGTGACTTCCGGTTCTCAGAACAAGAGCGTACCGAGAACGTCAACATCGGGGTGTCGGTCATGAAGGGCAATACGGTTCTAAAGAATAAAATAGACGCGGTTCTTTCCACCATGACCGCCGATGACTTCACAGGCCTCATGGAAGAAGCCATCCGGATCCAGCCTCTGGGCTAAGGAGATACCATGGGTAAATTCCAAGAACTCATCCTGGATATCGGGGATCTGTGGGGGCAGTACGGAGCGCTTTACTTGCGGGGCATCCGCTCCACACTTGTCTTAGCGCTTGTCGCCACCGCGATCGGCTGTGTCATCGGCTTTGCCTCCGGGGTCCTGAACACGATCCCCTATACCAAAAACGACTCTTTTTTAAAACGCTTCGTGTTAAAATCGATCCGCATCGTGATCCGCATCTATGTCGAACTTTTCCGGGGCACCCCGATGCTCCTGCAAGCGGTGTTCATCTTTTACGGCCTGCCCTATGTCACGAACAATATGTACCGCTTCAACAGCATCTGGCTGGCCTCCATCCTCATCGTGTCAATCAACACGGGCGCGTATATGGCGGAGTCCGTCCGAGGCGGTATCCTGTCGATTGATCCGGGACAGACCGAAGGCGCAAAAGCCATCGGGATGAACCATGTGCAGACGATGACTTCCGTGATCCTGCCTCAGGCCTTGCGCAACATCATGCCGCAGATCGGCAATAACTTCATCATCAACGTGAAGGATACCTCGGTCATGTTTATTATCGGCTTTCCCGATTTCTTCGCCGCCCACCGCTCTGCGGTGGGGGCGACCTATCTGTACTTCCCTTCCGCCACGGTTGAGATGGCGGGTTATTTGACTTTGACGCTTGTCGCCTCTTTCATCCTTCGCTCTATCGAGAAGAAGATGGACGGCGATCAGCACTTTGAATTGGCCGCGGCCGATCAACTGGTCATGGCGGCGGGCACCTACCGCCACCGGGGAGAAAGGGAGGATTCCTATGAAGATTAAACCTTCCGTGACTGATGCCCCGATACTTTCCATCCGGCATTTGGCCAAGACCTTCGGGAAGAACAAGGTCCTCTTCGACATCGACTTCGATGTCGAAGCGGGTGAGGTCATCAGTGTCATCGGCTCCTCCGGTTCGGGGAAATCCACTTTACTGCGCTGCATTAACTTGTTGGAGATGCCCACAGGCGGCGAAATTCTCTTCCGCGGCAGGAACATCCTGGACCGCGGGGTTAACATCCCTGAGTACCGCTCCCATGTGGGCATGGTGTTCCAGTCTTTTAACCTGTTTCACAACATGACAGTGTTAGACAACTGTGTGGTGGGTCAGATGAAGGTCCGTAAAAGAAGCCGCGCTGAGGCGGAAGAAAAGGCTCGGTATTATCTTGATAAAGTGGGGCTTTTAGCCTATGTCGACGCGCGGCCGCGTCAGATCTCGGGTGGTCAAAAACAGCGCGTGGCCATCGCCCGAGCACTTGCCATGGATCCCGAAGTTCTGCTCTTTGACGAGCCGACCTCGGCCTTGGATCCTGAGACGGTGGGTGAGGTGTTGGAGGTTATGCGGGATCTTGCGGATGAACAGATCACGATGCTGGTCGTCACCCATGAGATGGCCTTTGCCCGGGATGTGAGTCAGCGTGTGTTCTTTATGCATGACGGGGTCATCCATGAAGAGGGGTCGCCGGAGTCTATCTTTGAGCGTCCTCGTAAGCAAGAGACGCAAGAATTCCTGTCGCGCTTTTTGGCGCGCTAGCGGGAGCCGAAAAGCGCGCTCCCCACACGTAGCATGGTCGCCCCCTCGCGGATCGCCTGGGGGTAATCGTTCGTCATGCCCATGGACAGTTCTTGCAGTTCGGGCATGTCGTATTTTTTTGACAGGCGGTCGCGAAGCGTTCGAAGTTCATGAAACACGGGCGCCGCGTCCTCCGGGTCGTCAAAGAACGGCGCCATCGTCATGAGGCCCTGGATGTGCACATGGGGGAAGCGCTCGCGCTCCCGGATCACGGCTTCCGTTTCCTCCGGCGTAAAGCCCCCCTTCGTCTCCTCCCCTGACACATTGACCTGCAGGAGCACGTCCTGGACGAGGTCCTTTTTATTGGCTTCCCTTTCCACCGCGTTTAAAAGTCGTCTGCGGTCCACCGAATGAATCAGGGCCACCTGCCCCACCACCTGGCGCACCTTATTCGTCTGCAAATGACCGATCATGTGCCAGACCACATCTAAACCCAACGCCTCCGCCTCAAGCACCTTCGCCAGAAGCTCCTGCACCCGATTCTCACCAAAAACACGCTGCCCCAAACCCCGCGCGGACGCGACATCCTCAATAGGAAAATTCTTCGACACCGCCACAAGATGAACCTCCCCCACCGCGCGGCCCGCCTCCTTCGACAAGGTCTCCACCGAACGTGTAAACCTCTCAAAATGCGCTTGGATTTCCGCTGTTCTTACCGAATCGTTCATGTTGTTTATTTACCTTTCACCGTATCAGTCGATCAGGACGCCGTCCCCGGCTGTCCATGGATTCGTCACATAGAGATCTGTCTCAGCCAAAGCCTTCTCCTGCTCCGAAAGCGTCGCAATAAGCGCGTTATGACCGTCCTCGGCCAAGATCCTGACCGCCACCGTCTCAGTCACCCCGCTTCTAATCTTGCGAAGCTTGGCAGTGTGTTCCTCAAGATTTACATCAAAGAGGGAGCGAAGCGGTACCGAAAGCCCCTTCACGCGAGACACGATAAGTTCCACATTATTTATCGCCGACACCGAGGGGACATAGCCCGTCCACTCATCACTTGAAAGCCACAGCCAGTCACCTTCAATTTCATCGCGGACGCGCAGCACTTCAATATTCTTGAGTTGAAAACCGCCCTTTAGAAGAAGCTCCACCCGACTCCCCTGCTTGAGTTCAATGTTCTCAATGTCTGTTTTGGGACGCCAGAGCACCATGGAGCGCCCGCTGAAGCGACGCATGGAAAGCACCTGTTCACCGGCCCGCACCCGCTCATAGCGCAGGTCTCGGCCATTGACAGGCAGTTGGTTCAGGCGTTCGATCACCTGTTCGGGTGCTCCCTGGTATTCGCCCCAGACAGGATCAAATTCACGGAGTGCCGAAAAGGGATAAAAACTCACTTCCCCCGTCATATGCGCACGCAGGGTGACGACGCGTCCGTCGGATGAGAAATCCTCTTTCAGTCGTTCCCGTTCCGATCGGAGCGAAGCGAGCAGGTCATCCGATGAGGCAAAAAGCGGTGCCTGAGACTTGGCCGCCGCGAGATAATGCCGAAACTCGCTGATCGCCTCCGCCCTATTCTCCGTACCAAGCCGGGTGAGCCCCACAATGGACGCGCGGAGCCGACTGTCAATGGGGGCGAGCGGTTGGGGATTACGGAGTGTGTCCGCAAAGCCTGAAAGCACAAAGGCACGCGCCCGGATACGCTGTTCAAGATCGCGGTAGTAGAGGGCATCCTGTTCCCGGTCATAGGGCAGGATGAAACCTAAAAGGGCGTCTTTCGCGACACGTTCGCCCTCTTCGATTACGGGCAGGAAGATCCCGTGATCCGGCGCGGTGACCGTGACCGCGTCATCAATGAAGATAAGGGACACATCCTCTTTAATGGCCATCTCGGATTTCGATAAAAAGGCAAGCCTGGGCGCTTCTCTGTCCCCGGTCAGGATGAGGACGATCAGCCAGATGGCGGACGCGATCATGACGAGCACGAGCACGGAAATAAAAAGCAGACGAATATGGCGCTTGGCACGAAGTGAGCGCCTTTTCTTGGACAGTTCGTCCATACGATTCATCGGCGATCTCCAAAGCCAATGCGCTCTAAGGCCAACATGGCCCCCAAGCGCGCGTTTTCAAAGGTCAAGCCCCCCTGCACAAAGACATCGTAGGGCGGGCGAAGCGGCCCGTCCGCAGATAACTCAATCGTAGAGCCCTGGATAAAGGATCCCGAGGCCATGATGACGTCACATTCGTAGCCCGGCATGGGTGCGGGAATGGGGGTGACAAAGGCATCTACGGGGGAGGCGGCCTGGATGGCCTGACAGAAGATTTCAAGTTTTTCGGGGGATTCAAGCCTCACCAGCTGCACGATATCCCCTCTCGGATCAAGGGGCGCGGGGAGGACTTCGTAACCGGCCAATTGAAATAGTGAGGCCAGATGGATCGCGCCCTTCATGGCGGAGGCCACGACGGTGGGCGCAAAGTAGAGTCCCTGTAGCAGGAGCCTTGTCATGCCAAAAGAAGGACCTACATGGCGGCCGACGCCGACGGCGGTCATCCCTTCGCTGATTTCTTCGATGAGCTTATGTTTTCCGGCGACGTAGCCTCCGCCCGGCGCGATGCCGGAACCCGGGTTTTTGATGAGGGAGCCGGCGATGAGGTCGGCCCCCTCCTCGAGGGGCTCGGTCATCTCCACAAATTCGGAGTAACAGTGATCGACAAAGAAGATGGCGTCTTTATTTTTTTCATTTATCGCTTCCCCGATCTTGCGTATGTCGGACGCTAGAAGTGAGCGGCGGTCGGAATAACCCCTGGATTTTTGCGCGTAGACCATGCGTGTTTTGTCTGTGATCGCGCCCTTGATGCCCTCGCTGTCCGGATCTCCGTGATCGTCTAAGTCAATAATCTTTATTTTTACGCCTCGTGCGGATAGGCTCTGGCGCGAAGGGCCGTCAAGGGTCATCCGGAGAGAGTCATAGGGGGTGCCCGTGACGATGAGAAGTTCGTCGCCCGGGGATAGAAGTGCGCGAAGGCAGGTGGCGAGCACATGGGTGCCTGAGGCAAATTGGGTGCGCACGAGGGCGTCTTCGGCGCCCAAGGCGCGCGCGAAGACGGCTTCTGTCTGTTCGCGACCGGCGTCGTCGTAGCCGTAGCCTGTCTTATGGATAAAGGCGCTTTCTGAGACATAGGAGGCGGCAAAGGCGTCTAAGACTTCGAGCTGCCGCTTCTCGCGGACGCGGTCGACATCTAAAAAAGCGTCTTGCACTTTTTCGAGGGCTTTTTCTGAGCAATCGAAGACCGGTCGGCTGATGCCTCTTCTTTCATACCATGTATAACGTTCGTTCAAGCTCTTTACCTCCAAGAAGCATTGTACTAGAAATGAGGGCCTCCGACGGTCACGCTTCTTTGGTTGACAAGATTTCTTGTCTTTGTCATAATAGCGTGGCCGGTCAAAAGACCCGCGACATGCGGCCGTGGCGGAACTGGCATACGCGCACGTTTGAGGGGCGTGTGGGAGACCGTACGAGTTCGAATCTCGTCGGCCGCACCAAGAAAATACCATCTGTTGAACCAGGAAAATGGATCAACAGGTGGTTTTTTATGGGCTCGCCTTCTGTTTTGGTACCCCCGATGTTAGACTGAGTAGACAATTATCTCTCAAGCTTTTTGAGCTTGAATTTATTGGGAGGTAAGTCGATGCCCATGACCATCGTCCGACAGGACATCACGAAGATGAAAACATGCGCGATTGTAAACGCCGCGAACCCTCAACTTAAGATGGGCGGCGGTGTCTGTGGCGCTATTTTCAGGGCCGCCGGAGCGGCCCAGCTCCAAGCCGCCTGCGATCCCCTGGCGCCCATTCAAACAGGCGAAGCCGTCATTACGCCGGGCTTTGATCTTCCCGCAAAATTCATTATTCATACGGCCGGTCCGATCTATGACAAAAAAGATAAGATCCAAAGTGAGAAACTGCTTCGCGCGTCTTATACCCATTCGTTAACATTGGCGGTTGAAAACAACTGTGACAGCATCGCATTCCCCCTCATTTCAAGCGGCATCTACGGTTACCCGAAAGATGAGGCCTTGCGGGTGGCCACCTCCGCCATCCAAGACTTTCTTCTCGATCACGACATCGAGGTGACCCTAGTCGTCTTTGACAAAGCTTCGTTCAGTGTCAGTCGGAAACTATTGGGCGCGGTGGAAAGTTACATCGATGCGCACCTGATCGATCGCGAAGTCACTAGGCGTTTAGAAGCGTTCGATATGGATCAAATGGCGGCGCCTATTATGGCACCCCTCGATGATTTAGTCGGAAACCTAGACGAACCGTTTTCTGAGATGCTCCTGCGGCTAATTGACCTGAAGGGCATGACCGATGTTGAGGTGTACAAGCGGGCGAACCTTAACCGCAAGTTATTTTCTAAGATACGAACGGGCAAGGGCTATATGCCGAGTAAGCGCACCGCGATTGCGCTTGCGGTGGCCCTGCAGTTATCGCTTTCTGAAACTGAAAACCTTTTGGGGAGAGCGGGTTTTGCGCTCTCCCATGCCATCAAATTTGATGTCATCGTGGAGTATTTCATTGTGAACGGCCAATACGATGTGTTCGAGATCAATGAGGTGCTGTTCTCTTATGACCAGCCTTTGTTAGGCGGTTAAGTCGCTTTTGAAGCGACCTCTTGACTTATCTTTTTTCCTATCCTTTAAACACAAGATTTAAAGGAGGACATTCACCATGAAAAAAGGATTAACAGAACTGGTACTTATTTTGGATCGGAGCGGCTCGATGACAGGCTTGGAGTCGGATACCATCGGGGGTTACAACGCCATGCTGAAAAAACAGCAGGCCGTCGATGGCGAATGTCGTATTACGACACTGCTCTTTGACAACACCTTTGAACTGTTGCACGACCGCATTGACATTCAGGCGGTCAGCGAGATGACCGACAAGGAATACCAGGTGGGCGGCACGACGGCACTGATTGATGCCATCGGGATGAGCCTACACAAGATTGACAATGCCGAAAAGCATACGGCAGAAGAATACCGTGCCGAAAAAGTGATCTTTGTGATTATTACGGACGGTGAGGAGAATTCGAGCCGTGAATACTCTGCGGCACAAGTCAAAGACATGATCAATAAAAGGAAGAAAGATAACGGATGGGAATTCATTTTCCTAGGCGCGAACATCGATGCCGTGGGGACCGCGGGGACTTTTGGTATCGGCGCTGACCGGGCGGTAGACTATATTGCGGACAGCGAGGGGACTTCTTTAAACTTTGCGATCATGTCGAAAACGGTGGCAAACTTCCGTGAACAGGGCGTCATCGAGGAGGGTGCTTTTAATGAGATCCGCGACGATGTGAAGCGCCGCGGACGTTAACGCTATTTGTTTACTTCAAGCTCGTACAAGGGTTCAAGGTAGGGCTCGAGTAATCTCAATGCGCCTTCTTCAGTGACGACGTATAGCCGTTTTTGTGCCGGGTCGTAGTACACAGAAAGAGAGGCAGGAAGTCTGCTGGCTTCAAGATCTAAGGAGGGCCACCGGTGATTAGTCTCCGTCACGATCGTACCCACTTCCTTGGCCCCTAACGCTTGGAGCTTGGCAGGCAATTCCTCTTCTGTGAACTCACCTACGGTTTCCTCTAATCGGAACAATTGTCCATCGTAGTAAATGGAAGCAAATCCTATCCCGCCATCACTGTAACCGGTTGGCATCGTCTTGTCCGAGTCCGCCTCTGAACCTTCCACTTGCGCAAGGCCGCACGATGATGTAAACACGAGAATGAATACGAGAAGGATGATTAATAGGTTGTCATATTTGGATTGTTTCATGTGATGGTTCCCCCAATTTCAAAAAACGCATCGCAGGTCACATGGTTATTTAGCGATAACACGTCTCAGCTGATATCGCAGAAAATGCACACCAATATCGGAATAATATCCAAGATTATTTAACATTTTAGCGGATATTGTTCCGATAGCGATGGAACATCTCCGATCGCCGCGTTCGTCAGCTTTGTGCCGAGGGGCGAAGACTCCGCGGCAAAGAAATCCCAGAGGAATATGTCGCACTCTTTAACGCTGTTTCGCAAATGAAAGAAGCGCTCGATCGACGGCGCCCATTGACAAAAAACCGCTCAAAGAGCACCTGGAGGCAGTGGGTCATCGCGACGCCTTCCTCTACATCCTCTCCATGGTGCGCGAGAAGCTTCCTCTCACGGAACGGATGATCCGCGAAATCCATTCCCTTGTTTTAATGGACAGGCCGGAAGACAAGGGTGTGTATCGGAGAATACCGGTTAAAATCATGGGCGCGACACATACACCACCGGAACCTCATCTCGTACCCGAGCAAATGGAACGACTGGTTTTGGATTTGTCAGAAGACAAGCGGCATGTGATCGAGGTCGCAGCAATGTTCCATCTGGACTTTCTTGGCATCCACCCCTTCATCGACGGCAACGGAAGAACGGGAAGGCTGATTTTGAACCTCATGCTCATGCAGGCAGGCTATCCGCCTATCGATGTGAAGTTTACCGATAGAAAAAAATACTACGCCTGTTTTGATCGTTACTTCACGGATAACGACCCCGCCCCTATGGTGAACATGGTGGGAGAGTATCTGAAGGAAAAACTGGGTCAATATTTACGTCTATTGAAGAACTAATAGAAGGCTAAAAAAGGATATCAATTGTCCCCATCCGGTCATATTCTTGGTTTCCATTCGGTCATATTCTTGCATTTCATCCCGACATATTCCTGAACTCCAGTCGGTCAAATTCCATTTCATTGAAAAGCCTTGCGCTATTTCCTATACTAATCCTTGTACGAAACAACCCCTTAATGGAACAACAGATCGGCGGAATGACCATGATTGATATCAGAAACCTCAGTAAAAGTTACGATGGCGTCAAAAACGCGGTCGACGACCTCTCCCTCGAAATAAGAGACGGAGAAATCTTCGGTTTCTTAGGACCCAACGGCGCCGGCAAAACCACCACCTTAAAACTCATCACGGGGCTATTGTCCCTGGACAGCGGCAGCATCAACGTGAACGGCTACGACATTGAACAAGAAGCCCTGGAAGCCAAAAAACACTTCGCCTTTGTCCCCGACAACCCCGACACCTTCACACGCCTAAAAGCCATCGAGTATTTACGCTTCATCGCCGACGTCTACGGCGTCGGAAAAGAAGAACGCGAAGCGCACATCGAGGACCTCACACATCGCTTCGGCATCTCAGATGTGTTGAACCAAATGGTCAAAACATACTCCCACGGAATGAAACAAAAACTCATCCTCGTCGGCGCACTCCTACACGACCCCGACACCTGGATCCTCGACGAACCCATGACAGGCCTTGACCCCGCCTCCTCTTTCCAGTTAAAACAACTGATGCGCGAACACGCCGACCAGGGCAAGACGGTCCTCTTCTCCACCCACGTATTAGAAGTCGCCGAAAAAGTCTGCGATCGCTTAAGCATCATTGACAACGGCAAACTGCTCTTTGTCGGCACCATCGAAGAATTGAAAGCGCGCTACGCAAAAGACGACTCCCTCGAGTCACTCTTCTTAAAGCTCGTGGCCCGGGAAGAAGAAGCAGCACCCTACGTCCCCGATGAAAGGATGGGGTCACTATTATGAGACAGTACTTCATCCTCATGCGCCCCCTGTGGAAGGAAATGCTCGGGAGCTTCGAACAAGGCTTCGGACTTTCTAAAAAAAAGGGGAAAAAAAGAAAGCCGCGCTCCAAAGTCGCATCCATCTTACTGTTCAGCTTCCTATTCCTCATGCTCGGCTTCTACTCCGTCATCTACGGCGTGGGCATCACTAAGTTCCTTATCTTGGCAGGAAACCCCGACGGATTCATCCAGATGGTCGCCTTGGGCGCGCCCTTGCTCATCTTACTCTTCGGCATCCTGCAGGCCATCCCCACCCTCTACCACGAGACAAGCCTGGAATCCCTCCTCGTCCTGCCCTTAAAACCCTCCGTCATCATCGGGGGAAAAATCACGCAGGCCTACTTCCCCGCCGCCGTTTTCCCCATCTCCTTTTTCTTCCCCGCGCTCATCGCGCACGGCATCGTCGTAGGACGCCCCTGGGCCTTCTACCTCCAATCCATCCCCTTCATGTTCTTTGTCACCTTCATGCCCTTCGCCGTCGTGGTCATCTTGCTGCTCTTTATCATGCGCTACACAAAATTTGCCCGCGACAAAGACCGCTTCCAGATGGTCACCTCCATCTTCACGGTACTGTTGGCGGTGGGATTTTCGCTGTTCATCAACATGCAAAACGTGGGCACCCAGATGCCCGGCTCCCAAATGTTCGGCCCCGACGGCCGCTCAACCTTCATGTCCGGCGCGCTGCCCTACATCCCCTCCTCCTACTTCGGCGCGGGGATGCTCCTCTATGCGGATAGCGGGTACAGCCTCTTGAACGGACTCTTGGCTCTTTTAGTCAACGCCTTCGCGCTAGGCGTGTTACTTCTTTTAGCCCGACGGCTCTACATCCCCGGTGTGCTCGGCATGCAGGCCGGCGGGAAACCCACCAAGCAACTGTCGCGTGAAGCGATGCATCGGGCGCTTCGACCGCGTCATCCCTATCGGGCCATCGTGCAAAAAGAATGGAAAATACTCCTTAGGACACCCGCCTTTTTCACCCAAACCATCCTCGGCGCCGTCCTCATGCCCGCCCTCATGATCGGGGTCATGATCATGACGCTGTCGCGCATGGACAGTTCAGGCGACCTCGAATTTGACCTTATCGGCATGCTGCAAATTTGGAACCAATCAGGCGCCTGGAAAAACTCGCTTTGGCTCATCGTCATGATCGCCTCTGCCGCGGCCGCCTTTTTCTCCGGCTCCAACATGATGTCAGCTTCCGCCATCTCAAGGCAGGGCAAACTCTTTTATTACTCAAAACTCATCCCCGTCCCCGCGCGCGTCCAGGTATTCGCCTGGCTGACACCGGGGCTCATGTCCACCACCTTGATCTGGCTGTTTTTAACCGCCGGCATCACAATATTCCTAAAAGGCTCCTTCCTTTTCGGGCTCATCGTCTTCGTCACCGCCTGGCTAAACGCCTACTTGGTGCAGATCGTCAGTTTTTTCACGGACATGTTCTTTCCCAACCTCGACTGGACCAATGAAATCCAGCCGGTGAAAAACACCAAAGCCACCATGGTCTCAGGGCTCGGCATGTTCGTCTACGCCGGCACGATCGTGGGCGTGGGCTTTTTATTTCGCAAGATCTGGGGCGGCCACGACCTGTTAACCGCCCTCTCCCTATTCATCTTCTCACTGGTCATCGTCATCCTGGCGACACTGTTAGTATTAAAACGCTCCGACAGGCTCTTTAGCGCCATCGACATATAAATAACCTAGGAGGCTTACATGAACACATTAAAAGGTAATCTCGTCTTCGGACAATCCGGCGGCCCCACATCCGTCATCAACTCAAGCGCGGCGGGCGTCTTCTTAGAAGCGCTCGAACACCCCGAGATCATCGGGCGTGTTTACGGCATGCGCCACGGCATCGAGGGTATCCTAAACGATGAGCTTTACGACATCACGCTCGAAGATAAAAAAGAGCTCGAATACCTGACAGGAACCCCCTCCTCCATCCTGGGCACCTGCCGTTACAAGCTCGCCGACCCCGACGTCGATGACACGGACTACCAAAGGATCTTAGAAATCTTCAAAAAATACGACATCCGCTACTTCTTTTACAACGGCGGCAACGACTCCATGGACACCTGCCACAAAGTCAAGCGCTATCTTGAAAAGAACGACTACGAATGCCGCGTCATCGGGATCCCGAAAACCGTCGACAACGACCTTTACGGCACCGACCACTGCCCCGGCTTCGGATCGGCCGCCCGATACGTGGCCACCGCCATCTCCGAAGTCTGGCACGACACCCACTCTTACCACACCCCCATGGCGGTGGTCTTTGAATGCATGGGCCGCCACGCCGGCTGGCTCGCAGGCGCCTCTGCCCTCGCCTCTGTCATCGAGCGCGGGCCTGACCTTGTCTACTTGCCCGAACGCCCCTTTGACGAAGACAAGATGATCCGTGACGCTAAAAAAATCTTAAAAGAAAAGAACATTGTGTTGATCAGTGTCTCCGAAGGCATAAAGACAAAAGACGGACAGCTGGTCGTCGAACAGCTCTCCGCGAGAAAAACAGACGCCTTTGGCCATAAACAACTGGGCGGTACCGCCCAGTTATTAGCCGAGCGCTTAGGCGAAGCATTAGGCATCAAGGTGCGGGGCATCGAATTCTCACTCCTCCAGCGCTCCGCCGCGCACTGCGCCTCAGGCGTCGACATCGAGGAAGCCTTGAGGGCCGGAAGAGAAGGCGTGAAAGCCGCCATTTCCGGCACCACCGGCGTCATGATGGGATTCGAACGAAAACCCGGCCAAGACTACGGCGTCGACATCGTCCATATCCCGCTTGAAAAAGTCGCGAACACTGAAAAAACCGTCCCCCTCGACTGGATCAACGAAGAAGGAAACGGCGTCACCCAAGCGTTCATCGACTACTGCCTTCCCCTCATCGGCGGAGAGCCAAAGCAGATCCACGAAAACGGCCTGCCGCGCTTTGCGAGGCTGAAAAAGATCCTAGCAAAATAGAGACTTAAAAGTAGAAAACCCGGGCATCTCCGAAAAACACGGCTCCCGAAGGAACAGGCGAACGGCACACCGTAATAATCGCCTCCGAGGGGCCGTCGGGAAGATGCCCGAAGGCATCCCTTCCCTCCTCATCGAAGAATCGGCGCATAATAAGCCGGTCATCGTGGGCCTCAATCATTTCAAAAAAGCCCGTGCGCAGTACCTTGGCATCGTGTTTCAGACGGACTAACTCCCAAAGACGCGTGGTCATCTCACTTTTCGGCCGATCCCCTTCTCTTGGAAAAGTCCTGCGATTAAAGGGATCGTCATAGCCCTCCATGGCAAACTCATCGCCGTAATAAACAGCGGTCGCGCCCGGGAAAGCCAGCTGTAACAAGGAGGCAGCCAGCAGTCGATTCTCCCCCTTCGCCCGCTCCTCATCCGTCAAACGCGCAATCGCCTGTTCTTTCCGATCGTCAGGCTTCGGCTTCCCCGACAGCTTCGTCACAATCCGCTCCGTGTCGTGACTCCCCAAAAGGTTCATCTGCGCATAAAGCGCTTCTTTTGGCGTAATCGACAGCATCTTCTCAAACGCAAAACCGAGCTCACGAGCATCGATCTCATCAGTCAAAAAAGCAATCACATCCCTGCGGAAGGGATAGCCCATCACGCAGTCATGCGTATTCCCAAACAAGAAATCACGGTAAGTCCCGTAGCTGATCTTAGCCGTCGGTTCCTCCCAGACCTCCCCCATGACAAGCGCGTCCTCGGACTCTGTTTTCACGCGCGCTCGCAACAGCCGCAAAAAAGAATCAGGCAACTCATCGGAGACATCGAGGCGAAAGCCCGAGCACCCCTGCCTTAACCAATAGGCGAGGACTCCGTCCTTGCCAGCGATAAACGCACGGTAAGACAGATCGTCCTCCTCCACATTCGGAAGCTCCGGAAAATCCCACCAGCACTCATAGCGCGGTCCGTCCATCGCGTCTTGCATCTCATGCGAGAAACGATACCAGGAGGTGTAATCGGAAACCTGCCCTTCACACACCGCCTGCCAGGCCCCCACCGAATCGTAACGGCCGAAGCGGTTGAAATAAAGACTGTCCGCCCCCGTGTGGCTGAACACGCCATCCAGGATCACATGGATACCCAAGGCTTTTGCCTCAATAAAAAGCGCGATGAGATCCTCATGGGTACCCAACAGCGGATCCACCTTCAGGTAGTCGCCCGTGTCGTAGCGGTGATTCGACTTGGACTGAAAGACAGGATTCAAATAAAGCACATTAATGCCCTTTAAAGACAGTTCCGTCAGGTATTCGCGGATGCCGTTTAACGTACCGCCAAAAAAATCGCAGGCCTCATACCCCACGGGTTCCTTCCCCTCAAAATCGACCTCCTCATCCCAGTTTTCGTGCCAGATGCGCTCCGGATAATGCATGAGGGAGCGGGCATAATCGCCATCAAAGTCTTTGCCCCGGCTGAAACGGTCCGGGAAAATCTGGTACAGCAAAGCACCCTTCATCCAGTCAGGGGTCTTGAAATCTTTTTGGTGTACCGTCACCTGAAAAGCCGGAATCAATTCCGTCCCGTCCACCTTAAAATCAGAACTGACCCTAGAGGTCTTCGCCATAACACCGCGGGTGTCCTCGTCCGGAAAACCCCAGCGGTAGCGCCCGTCCAAAAGCTGTGCCTCAAACCAGTAGTAGAACAACCCCGGCTCATGGTCCATTTGGAGGGAACACTCATACACCGAGTGGCCCTCATTTTTTGAGATCCGCTTCATCGGAAGAAAACTCTCACGCACGGGCGGCAGCCCGTACACATAGAACAGGCGAAGTGACGCGACCTCGGCCTTTTCTTCCACAGCCACACGCAGTCGTAGCGTGCTGCCACAGGCAACCGCCCCCATCGGATCACGATAAAAGGCTTGGCTCACATCATGCGAAAAATGTATCAATGATTAACGCTCCTCTAAAATAGCTTCGTAAAGCGTTTCATATGTTTTGGCCGAACGCGTCCAGGAATAGTCTCCCGACATCGCCTGCTGCACCATATTCGACCAGGCTTCACGATCCTCACGGTAGAGTTCGACCGCCTCTTTGGCCGTGTAAAGCAGTTCATGGGCGTTGATGTTCAAAAAGCCAAAACCCGTCCCCGTCTTTTCGTACTTGTTGTAAGCCTCCACCGTATCCGCCAAACCGCCCGTCTGACGCACCAACGGCAGGGTGCCGTAGCGCATGGCGATCATCTGGGAAAGCCCGCAGGGTTCAAAAAGCGAGGGCATGAGGAAAAGGTCGGAACCTGCATAGATACGCCTGGAAAGCAGACGATCGTAGGTGATAAGCGCGCGCATCTTTCCCGGGTGCCGCGCTTCAATCTCCGACAGCGCCTTTTCATAGGCAGGATCCCCCGTCCCTAAGAGCACAAACTGCACATCCTCCTCCAACAACTCATCGAGGATATGGAGCAGGAGATCCAAGCCCTTTTGCGAATCAAGGCGGGTCACCATGGAAAGAAGCGGTATTTTGGGTTCTTTCGGCAAATGGCACTCCTGCTGCAAAGCCTTCTTGCAGGCGGCCTTGCCCTTCATCCAGGACTTCAAAGAATAGGAGGACACAAGCTCCGGATCCGTTTCAGGGTCGTAGAGCTCCGTGTCGATACCGTTCAAAATCCCTGTCAATTTCCAACCAAAAGACAAAAGGAGTTGGTCCAGCCCCTCGCCGAAATACGCCGTCGTAATTTCCTTGGCGTAGGTCGGCGACACCGTGGACACACGGTTTGCGAACACAATGCCCGCCTTCAAAAAATTCGGCGAACCGTCCTTTAACACCTTGTCCTCGGTCATGTAGTCATCCGACAGATCGAACAGGTCCATGACATTCTCGCGCCCGTGAATCCCCTGGTGCTTTAAGTTGTGGATCGTCAAAAGAGTCCGAAGATCCGTAAAATACCCGTTCTTTTGGTAGTGGCTCTCTAACAGCACCGGGATCATGCCGGACTGCCAGTCATTCAAATGCAACAGATCCGGGAAAAAATCCATCGGCTCGCCCAAGGCTTCCAACACCGCGCGTTGGAAAAAGGAAAAGCGCTCAATGTCAAAAGAATAGTCAATATACAGGCTGTCATGACCGAAATAAAAGTCATTATCGATGAGGTACAGGGGAACCCCGTTCACCTCCATCTGAAATAAACCGCTGTACATGGTGCGCCATCCCAAACGGATGATCGACCAGCGGACAAACTGCAACTGTGAGGCATAGGACTCCTTGATCGTCTTGTAGAGCGGCATGATGACCCGAACATCGTGGCCGAGGCGCCTCAAGGCCCCGGGCAATGAGCCCGACACATCGCCTAAGCCCCCCGTGGAGGCCAAGGGCACCATCTCCGAGGTGACATAAAGTATTTTCACTTACAGGTCCTCCTTAGACAATCGAATTCTTGCCGATGACGATCGGATAGCCCGGCTGACCGAGCAGACGCCCTCCCATTTTAATCACACTGTTCTTGTCCACGATCACATGATCCAAGACGACGCCTTCCGAGATCTGCACATCCTGAAACAGTACGCTGTTCGTCACCCGGGCGTTGCGCCCGATGACACAGCCTCTGAAAAGGACACTGTTTTTCACTTCCCCCATGATGACGCAGCCGTCCGATGACAAGACATTGTCCACATGCCCGCTCTCAGGGGAGACAATACAGGGCGCCTCATTTTTAACCTTCGTGTAGATGGGGCGGTCGTGGGAGAAAAGCCCCCGCCGGATCTCATCGTCCAGCATGCTCATCGAAGCTTCAAAGTAGCTTCGGATATCGTAGATGCGAAACAAAAGCCCCTTATGCTCCACCGCCCTTATGTTAAAGCGGTCGTAAAGCTGGAGCAGGCCGAGGATGGAAA
>Ga0265293_10007177_pt1 | contig 17355 bp, 11 predicted proteins | sample Munlanlewell138R_FD_192505 | JGI IMG/M metagenome (GOLD analysis project Ga0265293, IMG submission 192505) | Leachate microbial communities from a municipal landfill in Southern Ontario, Canada - Leachate well 138R | ecosystem: Engineered > Solid waste > Landfill > Unclassified | place: Canada...
AAGCTAAAGGAATAATCGGATTAGTCAATTTAGTTTATAATATGTGTAGATATGAGCAAATTATAAGATTAAATCTATTATCAATTAAAAATTAATTATTGTTGTATATTACAGACAAACAAGTAAAGATATAAAGCAGTAAATATTTAATAAAAAATAATTCCCAAATCATCACTTTAGTATAAAAAAGATTGTATATTTGTCGCATATTTCTTAAGGGACTTAAAAAGGGAACTTCTGTCCTTTAAAAAATAAATAATATATATTATTAGAAGTTCCCTTTAAATCAAAATTATATGACAAAAGGAATATTCAGTTCATTTAATGAGAATTCAAAACTATTTGAAATTCTTAAGAAAGAACCGCCTATTTGGTGGAAGAATATTAAATCTGATAAAGACTTAAATATTGAACTTAGAAAAGATAACTATATTAATATCTATTACTATGGAGGTTGTGTCGCAAAGATATGGTATGATAATAAACTTCATGCAGAAACACATCATAAGTATTTAAATCTTCCTCAAAAAGGGGAAACAATTTATTTGGATTCTATAGATTATCTTAGTAGTGATAAAAAAATAAATGATATTAAATCAGCAATCAGTGATATTTTTCTTAATGATAATATTGAAGGGGATCAAAAAAGAAAAGATAAAAAACTAACTGAATCTTGTGAAAAAAAAGTACAAGGAAGATTAATACTTGATTCAAAAGTTAATTATATAGATTCAGAATTTGCATATAATAGGTCAAAGCAAAGAATTCGTTTTGATTTGATAAAAGTTGAAGATGGATCGATTTCATTTGTTGAACTTAAACTTATTAGTGATTCAAGATTAACTTCAAAAAAGGATAATGAGATAGAGATAATAACTCAAATGAATAAATATTCTGAGTTTATTCAAGATTATAAAGAGGATATTATCCCATACTATAAAAAACTTTTAAATGTAAAGCAAAGTTTGGGGATAATTGATGACATCCCTGAAATAAAAGAACTGAATTTCAAACCTCAACTATTAATAATTAATAATTATCTTGGTAAAGGTATTAAAGTTAGAGATAATAGAATTGATAGAATAAAAAAGATCATTTCAAACCAAAAATTTGATTTTGAAATAAGATAAGATGGAAATAATAATTCATAGAGGGACAAAAGAAATTGGAGGAACTTGTGTTGAGTTAATAATTAATAAGAAAAGACTATTATTAGATATTGGACTTCCTTTAGATTATGATTCTTGGTCGGATGAGCAAAGACAAAAATATGAGAATAAGATGTCTTCAATTATTCAAAAAGCAGATGCAATTTTCCTATCTCATTATCATCAGGATCATACTGGATTGTTAAATATTGTATCAGAAAGAATGCCAATATATCTTAGTGATCCAACAATAAGAGCAATTATTATTCCTGAAATGTTCTTTGGAGATGTATTTAAAGGATTTAATTTTATTCCAATTTATCATAGAAAAGCAATTACTGAGATTGAAGGAGTAAGGATTATTCCTTATAGAGTTGATCATTCTGCCTTTGGAGCAATGGCATTTCTTATTGAAGATTTAAAGTCAAACAAAACTATTCTCTACACTGGAGATATTAGACTGCATGGATTAAGTAAAACAAGTTATTTAAGTCTAAAACAAAATGTAGATTACATGTTGCTGGAAGGTACAAATATTGGGAGAGAATCCAACGAAATAATCAAATCAGAACAGCAAGTCTTTGAAAACTTTGTAAATATATTTAATTCATATCCTTCACATCTTAATTATGTATGGGCATCATCTCTAAATATTGATAGGATAAATTTACTATATGATGCTTGTGAGGAAACAAATAAGATATTAGCAGTTGATTTCTTTACTATGAATATCCTAAAATCAATGTATAAACATCATAATGTGCCTTATGGAAGTTCTTGTCGTTACATTAGGTGTTTTTATCCTAATTATCTAACCTCTTATATAAAAAGAATTCAACATAGAGACCATTTGATTAATTGTGTTCATTGGTGTAAGGTAAGTAAAACAGAGATAAAAGAGAATGCATCTAAGTATGTAGTTATGATTCGTCCAAGTATGATAGAAGATATTAAGTATATAGATGCAGGAAATGCAAATTACATAACCTCAATATGGAAAGAATATGAGAGGGATGAAAAACACAAATCATTCTTTGAATACATTAATAATAAAGGATATAATAAGTTTTATAATCACACAAGTGGACATGCTTTTGTTGAAGGCTTAAAGGAGTTAAATCAATATCTAAATCCTAATGTAATAATTCCAATCCATACACAAGAAGCTAATCAATACAAAGATATTTTCCCTAACTCCAATATCCTACAACTTTCAGACGGAAAAAGAACATTGCTATAGATAAGGAGTTTAAATAAGATAATATGGAGTTTCGCCTCAATTTATAAAGTCTTTGGGTTATCTTTATAAAGTCTTTAGGGTAAAAAGACTTCGTTTTTATGATTCAAGAGTGGCATTCTTGTCCTTCAAGAGTAGCACTCTTAATGCTCAAGAATGCCACTCTTGAAATCAATTAAGCTTATTAATTCATCCAAAAGACTTCAACAAACTACCCCAAAGACTTTATTAATTCACCCCAAAGACTTTGTTTTATATCAGAAAGAATGCATGTTTCTACAATAAATATCTTGATTTAATGTTGAATATTACACGTTTTATATAATTTTAGAGTGATTTTATAGTTATTAGTTTAGATTTTAATTGTTATTTTTTGATAGTGTTACATAATACGTAACACTCTATTTATTAATTTTTAAACCTATTTTAATTATGGGAAAAAGATATGGTACTTGGAAAAGGAAGTTTAAAGACGCTTCTGGAGAAGAAAAAGAATTGTATTATGCCTGTTCAAGAAGGGGAAATGTGACTGATTTTGATGGATTAGCAGAAATAATTACTGAGATTTCTTCTCTTAGTAAAGGAGATATTTTGTCTTCGCTCACCAATATTGAACAGGTTATGTTATGGAAATTGATTGATGGAGATTCTGTTCGTTTTGGGGATATTGGAACTTTTAGTATTGCTGTAACAAGTGATGGATTTGAAAATCCAGAAGATATAACTCCTGATAAGGTAAGGGCAACAAAGATTGTTTTCACCCCTACTAAGAAGTTTAATAAACTACTTTTGGAGATGAAATTCACCAATTACGATAAACGATTAAGAAAAGCTTTAGGTAAAAGATATTCTAAATAGAAGGTTTTACGCTTTGTTTTAAATTAGAGTAATCTAAGGATTAATAAATATTAAATTACACACTAAAGCGTCTCAATATGGGGCGGTTTTTTATATCATTTTTCGGAATAAATTCACTTTTTAATTTTAATGTTGTATTTTTGCATCTGACAATGGTGTCAAACTTAAATGTTGAAAGATTTTAATGAACAGATTTAAAGTTGGTTTAGACGTTGGTTCTACAACTGCAAAGATTGTTGCAATAGATTATAACGGAGAAATAAAATTCTCAAAATATATACGGCATTGTGCTGATGTATCTCAATCAGTAATATCACTTTTTGAAGAACTTAAGCAAGAGTTAAATGATTGCAAAATTGAGTTATCCATAACAGGTTCTGTTGGTATGGGTATTGCCGAAAGATATTCAATATCATTTATTCAAGAAGTTACTGCAACTGTTGAAGTAATTAAGAGTAAATTTCCAGACATTTCAACCATAATTGATATTGGCGGAGAAGATTCAAAGATAGTTTATCTTCAAAAGGATGGTAATATTGATTTAAGAATGAATGGTAATTGTGCAGGAGGAACAGGCTCTTTTATTGACCAAATGGCAACTCTTTTAAATGTTTCTATTGATGAGCTAAACACGCTTGCACAAAACTCAAAAAGGATACATCCCATTGCATCACGTTGTGGAGTATTCTCCAAAACCGACATACAAAACCTAATAAGTAAGAATGTAGATAGAGAAGATATTGCAATGTCAGTTTTTCATGCCGTTGCAGTTCAAACGATAGTAACACTTTCTCATGGATTTGAAATAGAGCCAAAGATTCTCTTTTGTGGTGGTCCACTAAACTTTATTCCTTCTCTCAGAAAAGCTTTTGTAAACTATTTGAACATAAACCGAGAAGACACCATTACACCACAACACGCTAATCTCTTTCCAGCATGGGGAGCTGCAATTTACAATGAAAACAAAGCCATTTTTAATATTGATGACCTGTTAAATCTTTTAAAAAACGATAAGGGAGAAAACCTAAAAACCACTGAAAGGCTACAACCACTCTTTGAAAGTGAAGAGCAATACACCATTTGGAAAGAAGAAAAAGAAAAGCACAAAATTGAAAAGACAGACCTTAAAGACTACATTGGCGACATTTGGCTTGGTATTGATTCTGGCTCAACAACAACAAAGATAGTTGCAATAGATAATAATGAAAGAGTTCTCTACTCCTACTATACTCCAAATAATGGAAACCCAATTGAAGCAGTAAAGAAAGGATTAGAAAGATTTATTGAAAAGAGTGGGAACAACTCTCTAAACATTAAGGCAAGCTGTTCAACTGGCTATGGAGAAGACTTGATTAAGGCTGCCTTTAACTTGAATTGTGGAATAATTGAAACAATTGCTCACTATTCTGCAGCCAAAAAGATTTCTCCTAAAGTTTCCTTTGTTTTGGACATTGGAGGACAAGATATGAAAGCAATGTATGTGGAGAATGGAGCTTTAAATAGAATGGAGATAAATGAAGCATGTTCTTCAGGCTGTGGCTCATTCTTAGAAACATTTTCAAAATCCTTAGGTTATGATATTGCTGATTTCGCTCAAAAAGCAACACAAGCAAAAGAACCTTGCGATTTGGGAACACGTTGCACAGTATTTATGAACTCCAAAATCAAACAAATGCTACGTGAAGGAGCTTCCGTTGAAGATATTTCATCAGGACTATCCTATTCCGTTATAAAAAACTGTCTCTATAAGGTTTTAAAAATTAAAAATACTGAAGAATTGGGTAAGAATATTGTTTTGCAAGGAGGAACAATGAAAAACGATTCTGTTGTCAGAGCTTTTGAACTACTGACAAACACAAATGTGTTTAGAAGCAACATATCCGAACTAATGGGAGCTTATGGATGTGCAATCTACGCAAAAAACTCTGTTTTAAGCCAACCTTCTCCTCTTGAAGAACTAATTTCAACTGCTTCCTATACAACACAAGAATTGCAATGTAGAGGATGCGAAAACCATTGCGTAATCAACAAATACACTTTCTCTAATCAAAACACTTTCTATTCAGGCAATAAATGTGAAAAGATTTTCACCAATGCAGGAGAACAAAGACAAAAGGGAAAGAATATATATTCAGAAAAATACAATCTGATTTTTGACAGAAAGATAAAAACTCAAGAAAGCCAAAACAATCTTACAATTGGCATTCCTCGAGCATTGAACACTTATGAAAACTATCCTTTCTGGCATGCTTTGTTTGAAAGTTGTGGGATAAAAACAATTCTTTCCGAAACATCGGTCTATAAGCAATATGAACAAGGAATTCATTCCGTTATGAGCGACAATATATGTTTCCCTGCAAAACTAATGCATAGCCATATATATAATCTAATTGAGAAAAAGGCAGACAGAATATTTATTCCCTATGTTATTTTTGAAAAAAAAGAAAACAAAAACTCCGTAAATAGCTATAATTGTCCAATTGTGTCAGGATATTCCGATGTAATTAAAAGCTCCATTAACCCAACTATACCAATAGACTCCCCTACCTTCAATTTCAAAGACAAAACCCTTCTTAAAAAATGCTGCACACAATACCTACAATCATTAGGCATAAGCAAAGAAAGAATAAAAATTGCAATAAATGAAGCAATAAAAGCTCAAGAAGAATACAACAAGGAGATTGAACAAAAGAACCAAAAAATATATAGCTCCAGCAAAAAGAGCAATAAACTAACCATACTCTTAGCAGGAAGACCCTACCACACTGATCCGCTTGTTCAACATAAACTTTCTGAAATGATTTCAGAAATGGGAGCAAATGTTATTTCTGAAGATATTGTTAGAAGCATGGATGACATTAGCTTTGAAGACAATCACTATGTTTCACAATGGGCATACATTAACAGAATACTAAAAGCAGCTCACTGGGTAGCACAAGAGGATAATAACATTCACTTTGTTCAAATGACCTCCTTTGGATGTGGACCCGATGCATTCCTATTAGATGAAGTGAAAGCAGTATTGAAAAGAGGGGGGAAAAGCCTTACCATACTTAAAATTGATGATGTAAATAATATAGGTTCATTAAAACTAAGGGTACGATCTTTAATTGAAAGTCTTAACTATGAAAACAACAGAGAAAGAAAACAATTACCATTTGTTTCAACCCTAACCTTTACTAAAAAAGAAAAGAGAAGAAAGATAATTGCACCATATTTCACTGATTTTGTTTCTCCAATTATGTCCTCATTCTTTAAATTAACAGGCTACGACTTTGAAGTGTTGTCACTAAGCAATACAGAATCTGCTAATGAAGGATTAAAATATGCCAATAACGAAGTATGTTATCCAGCAACATTAATAATTGGAGATATAATTAAAGCATTGAAATCGGGCAAATACGACCTAAAAACAACAGCCGTTGCCATGACACAAACAGGAGGACAATGCAGAGCCTCCAACTATTTGCCAATGATAAAAAATGCAATGATTGAATCGGGATTTGACCAAGTGCCAGTTATTTCAGTAGCCTTTGGAGACGATATGACCAATAAGCAATCAGGCTTTAAAATCACATGGATAAAATATATCAGAATGGCCATCCACGCCATTTTGTTTGGTGATTGCCTTTCAAAGTTCTATTATGCAGCCTTAGTGAGAGAAAAGAATGTTGGAGATGCACAAAGACTAAAAGACTACTATTTGGAAGTAGCAAATAAAATAATACTCAAAAACAACTCCAAAGAACTAACCCAACTCCTAAAACAAGCAGCAGAAGATTTCAATTCAATTGTTGAAGAAACTGACCTGCCAAAAATTGGAGTTGTGGGTGAAATATTCCTCAAGTTCAATTCTTTTGCCCATAAAGACATACTCACATGGCTAACCGACAGAAAGCTTGAAGTTGTTCCACCAATGCTATCCGATTTCTTCTTCCAATCCTTTGTCAATAGTAAAATAAGAAAAGAAGAGAATTTGGAAAGCTCATCAACACCACAATTTGTTATGGACAAAGCATACATAATGCTAAAGAGAATCATCAACAAATTCAACACTATAGGCTCCACCTTCAAATACTTCACTCCACTCAACGACGTCTTCGAAACAGCCAATCATGCCAAAGAAGTAATATCACTAACAGCACAATTTGGAGAAGGCTGGCTATTGCCTGGCGAAGTAGTGAGCTTTGCAAAACATGGAGTGAATAATGTAATAAGTCTTCAACCATTTGGATGCATTGCCAATCATATAATTGCAAGAGGAGTAGAAAAAAAAATAAAAACCCTTTACCCACAAATGAATTTGCTTGCATTAGACTTCGATAGTGGAGTAAGCGATGTGAATATAATCAATAGGCTTCACCTAATGACTGACAACATAAAAAACTAAAAGAGAAAGTACAATGGAAACAATGGAAGAAAAGATAATAGAAGCCGCAAGACAAATGTTTTTAGAATACGGTTATAAGAATACCAATATGAGCCTTATAGCACAAAAGGCAGGAATCAATCGCACTACACTTCACTATTACTACAACACCAAAGAAAAGATGTTCCATGCAGTGTTTGGACAAATTGTAGAAACCTTTCTACCTCAAATACAAGATATTTTAAAACAAGACATTGAGTTCTTTTTAAAATGTGAAGCAATAATAGACATATACTTTCAAATATTCATCCACAACCCAAGCCTGCCCAAATTCATAATAGATGAAATAAATAGAGACGTAGAAAACATAACAAAAGTAGCCTACAGCATAGGATTTGAAAGCTATATAAACACCATAATACAAATCATAGACAAAGAAACAGATCAAGGAACAATAAAACAGGTGCCAATACATTACATTCTAATGACCTTCATATCTCAAGTAACCTTTCCCTTTATGGCAAAAAATATAATAGAATACATTCTCCAAAAAGACAACAAAACCCTAAACAACATCCTTGAAGGCTGGAAGAAAATCATAATTTTGCAAATGAAAACACTATTGGAGAAATAGAATAAATTTCCAATATTCTATATCCTATTCACCTTCAATTAGAATAATTGATTATTATCTTGCATTCAGGATTTTTATATATTATATTTGCAATATGAATCTCTCAATTTAAATGCAACAATTAACTCAATATATAACAATCAATTTAACACATTATTCTTATGAAAAAGTTATTATTAGTTTTGATATTCATTAGCTTTGGTTTTGGACTAAAAGCTCATGATTTTGCCGTTATGAATAGTGAGGGGAAATTGATTTACTATAATATTTGTTCAAACACCTCTCCTTATTCGGTTATGGTTACATATAAAGGTATTAGTCCATGGGATTATAATGGAGAATATTCTGGCATAATAAATATTCCATCAACAATTACATTTAACAGCATAACTTATTCTGTTGATTCAATAAATATAAGTTGTTTTGACAACTGCCCAGCAATGACCTCCGTAAATATTCCAAATAGTGTAAAATCAATTGGTAGAAGTGCTTTTAATGCATGCCATGGTCTTGTTTCTGTAATCTTCCCGATAGCATTAAAACAATTCAAGATAATACTTTTGCATGGTGTAAGAGATTAACTTCAATAGCTATTCCTAACTCTGTTACTTCAATAGGATATTTAGCTTTCTATGGCGATAGCTCCTTAACCTCAATCACTCTACCTCTTTCTCTTAAAACAATCGGAAATAGTGCATTCAACTATTGTGAAAGCTTAACATCAATTGTTCTGCCTGATTCCTTGGAGAGTATTGGGACGTCAATATTTGAAAATTGTAAAAGTCTAATCACTGTCAATATTCCAAGCACTTTAGACTCAATCCCCGATTATGCTTTCAGGCAATGCACTAGCCTAAGCTCCATGGTAATTCCAAATAATATAACCTATTTAGGAGGTTGGGCATTTATAAATTCTGGCATCACTCGAATAACCCTACCAAATAGCATTAACACAATTAAGAATTATACTTTTGAAATTCATCCTTACTGCGTTAAGATTTTCAAACAAAGATGGTATGTTGTTGCTTTCAACCCTTATAAGAATGATATTTTAATTTATTCTTTGGATAGGATTAAAGACGTTGAAATCACTTCCAAAAAGTTTGATTTGCCAGAGGATTTTAATGGAGAGGAATATTTTAAGGACTCCTTTGGGATAATTGTAAATAGCAATCAAAAAGCTGAAGAAGTTTTATTAAAGGTATATGATGAAGATGTCAAGTATATTGAAACCCTTCCTTTACATAATTCCCAAAAAGAAGTACAAAAAGCCATTGATTACACAATCTTCAGTTATAAGATAAAACCTACTTATGATTTTATAAAGGAAATCCTTTCACATGGACGCTACATAGAAGTCCTTTCTCCTGAGAGTTTAAGAAATGAAATTAAAGGTATATTAAAAGAAGAGTTTGAAAGATATATTACCTAACTCTAAGCTTTTGTCCTGCTTTAATTTTTGAGCCTTTAATATTATTTAGACGGGCAAGTTTATTAACTGTTGTATTATTTCTTTTTGCTATAGAGCTTAAGGTTTCGCCTCTTCGTACTGTTACGTATTTACCTCCATTCTTGCCTGTGGTTGTCTTGTTGTTTGCAAGTCTTGCGTTTGAATTTCTTGTACTTTGATGACGGAAATTATCTCTTGTAAGTTCTAATCTCTCTGCAATTAATGTGCTTTTAGTAAAGTCTAATACGTCTGTAGGGTTGATTGCAGCTCCTTCGTAACGAATTTCAAGATGAAGATGAGGTCCGGTTGAACGCCCTGTATTTCCTCCTAATCCTAAGACTTCACCTGCTTTTATCATTTGATTTTCTTCAACATCTATCTTTGAAAGGTGAGCGTAATAGGTTTCTAATTGGTTGTAATGTTCAATTACTACTAAATTGCCGTATGCTCCTGCTCTTCTTGCTACTCTAACTCTACCGTCAAACATTGCCTTAATTGGTTCTCCTGTTCTTAATCCAAGGTCAATACCATAATGATAACGGCGACGTCTTGGTCCGAAGTTAGAAGTAACTCTATAGTTTTCTAATGGGAATGAGAAATATCTTTTACCTTTTTCATCTATAAGGTCTAAGGCTATTGGTTCTGTTAAGTTTGAAAAGTCTTTCTTTACTCTATGTATTGATTTGCTGGAGGTTTGTAATAGGATATCATCCTCGCTTTCTGCTGCAGCATCATCATCAGTAGGGCTGTTAGATATAAATCTAATCAAAGAATTTCTAAGTCTTGTTGTGTCTTTGACTATACCGATTGTATAATCACTTCCTTCTGTTTGTACGTTTGTACGATTTCTCATCATTCCTCTTTCGTGGATTCCATCTCTTGTTTGAGCGAAACTCATTAGGGGAGTGATTAATAGTAATAATGTATTGACTAAGATTATTCTTTTAATATTTAACATCAGTTGTATTTTCGTTATTTAATCAAGCTGCAAAGATAATAAAAAAATCTGTTTTGAAATACTTATTGACATTTTTTTGCCTATAAGTGTTGATAACGTAATAAATCATTAATTTCTTTTACTGGAGAAAAAGTTTCTGAAGGGACTTCTACAAATATGCTAATCCATCCTGCCATTGCTCCATTCCAAAGTCCAGGAACTTCTAAAACCTTTACTTCTTTTCCTAAAAGTGTTTTTGTGGTGATAAATCCTTGTTCTTTATCTATAAAATGGTGAAGTGAGAATTTCTCTCCTCTATAATCTTTTATCCCGCAAACTATATCAACAGGATTGAAGTGAGTAGATTTTTGGAATATCTCTTTTTGTTTAATACTTCGAGGGTTTATTTGTGCTTTCTCTACAATTTGAAGGCTTATTGAATTGTTTTTCTCAACCCAAAATGGTCCTCCTCCAGGTTCTCCTTCGTTCTTTACCATCCCGCATACTCTAATTGGACGATTTAACTTATCTCTAAGAATTGTTGTGATTTCACTGCTTTGAGATTCTGTTTTATTGAGTCTTATCCCTAAATTATTGCAGAGTTCAATGATCCCAGATATATCATTCGCATTCAAGCTTGGTTTTTCAAGTGTATTTATTGCATTAAATATTTTTTCTTGAAAAGATAAAAGAATACCTCCTAATAGCTTCTTATAAATATAGGTCTTGTCTTTAATTTTGTCGATACTTATATTGTCTATGTTTTTTATAAATACTATATCAGCATCTAAATCGTTGAGATTTTCAATCAATGCACCATGACCTGAAGGACGAAATAGGAGTTTGCCCTTTGAATCCTTGGCGAGTTTATTGTTTTCAAATATTGCTATTGTGTCAGTTTGTGGTTTCTGAACACTTAAGCTAATATTATAATTGGCTGAGTATTCTTTATTGTATTTTGGTATTAGATATTGTATTAATTCATTAAAAGCAGCAATATGTTCCTGCGATACAGTGAAATGCAAATTAATGTTATTGTCAATTTGTTTTGCATAATTTGCCCCTTCAACCAAATGTTCTTCTAAGGCTGTTCGGGAATTGTCTTTATACTGATGAAATTCGATTAATGCTTTTGGAAGATTACCATAATTAAGTCCTTTTTCTGTAAGTAAATATTCAAAAATAGTAGAGTAGTTTTTCTCTTTAGTGCATTGTTCAATAGAGATATTATCTTTCTTTAGAGCTTGCGATAATTTATTATAAAAGGCAAACTTGTTAATATCCCCAATAGTCGTTTCAATACTTGAGCTAATTTGATTTGGAGTCTCTAAAAACTGATACAAATCTCTAAACATTCTTGTAGCAGCACCTGAGGCAGGAACAAACTTAATTATTTTCTTTTTCCCTCCTTTGTTTTCAAAATTCTTGATATAATTATCTCTTTCAGTTTTATTAGGAGACATGATTCCTGATTCCCTGCTTGCTATATCAATAATCTTGACTGGATTAAATCCTGTTTCAAAGTGTGATAATTGTTTCTTTACCATATTGGGTGTAAGTCCATGGTCGAGTATTTGTTTTGTCTCATCTTTCGAAAACTCCATAACTTTTTGGTTTTTATATTTAATTATTCAACAGTGACTGATTTTGCAAGATTTCTTGGCTGGTCAACATTTTTACCTTTAACTGTTGCAACGTAATATGATAGTAATTGTAAAGGAATAACTGTTAGGATTGGCGAAAGGATTTCAATTGTATAAGGTATTTCAATACAAAAATCAGCAATATCTTTTATTTCTGTATCTCCTTGGGTAACTATTGCAATTATCCTTCCTTTCCTTGATTTTACTTCTTGGACATTGCTAACTACCTTATCATAGATTTTTAACTGTGGAGCAATAACAACTATTGGCATTTCTTCATCAATAAGAGCAATTGGACCATGTTTCATCTCTGCAGCTGGGTATCCTTCAGCATGTATATAACTAATCTCTTTTAATTTCAATGCACCTTCTAATGCAACTGGATAATTATAGCCTCTACCAAGATAAAGGAAATTTCTTGCGTAAGTAAATACTTTTGACATATCTTCAATTTCCTTTGCTTTTTCAAGAATTGTAGTAATCTTCTCAGGGATTAGACTTAATTCCTTGACCATATCGTGATATTCCTTAATATCAATTCTTCCAAGCTCTTTAGCTATTTCTAAAGCCATCATAACAAGTACTGTTACTTGGGTAGTAAAGGCTTTAGTTGAAGCTACTCCGATTTCAGGACCTGCATGCGTATATGTTCCTGTGTCAGTTGCTCTTGCAATAGAACTTCCTACGACATTACAAATACCATAAATAAAAGCACCTTTTTCTCTTGCTAATTGCATTGCTGCTAAGGTATCGGCTGTTTCACCTGATTGAGAAATTGGGATAAGTATATCATCATTATAAATTACAGGATTTCTATATCTAAACTCTGATGCAACTTCTACATCTACTGGTATCTTACATAATTCCTCGAAAAGGTATTTCCCAATTAATCCTGCATGCCAAGATGTACCACAAGCAGTTATAATTATCCTTCTTGCAGTTTTGAATTTATTTATATTCTCGTATACTCCTCTTAGATGTATTTCGTTTTCTTCAAAGCTTACTCTTCCATTCATAGACATCATAAGGCTCTTAGGCTGTTCGAAAATTTCCTTAAGCATAAAATGAGGGTATCCATTTTTCTCAATCTCATTCAAATCCATCTCGATTTTTATTACCTCATGAGTAACCGGTTCATCCCTTAAATTTCTTATTTCAATATCTTCTCCTCTTTCTATCTTAACTACTTCTTCGTCTCCAATGTAAATTACATTTTTTGTAAACTCTATTATAGGAGAAGCATCGCTCCCTAAGAAAAATTCACCTTCACCTATACCAACAATTAATGGACTGCCTTTACGAGCAGCAATAAGAACATCAGGATTATTCCTTTCAATTACGCCAATTGCATAAGCCCCAATAACATGATTTAATGTCATACTTACAGCATCATAGAGATTTAAACTGAATTTCTTTTTAAAAAACTCTATTGCTTGAACTAATACCTCAGTATCTGTATCGCTTTTGAAAATATACCCTTCTCTCTTTAGCTTTTCTTTTAGAGTGTTGTAGTTTTCGATAATTCCATTATGAATTAATGCGAGGTTTTCGCTTTGTGAATAATGAGGGTGTGCATTCACATCATTTGGTTCTCCATGTGTAGCCCATCGTGTATGAGCAATCCCGACATTCCCGCTAATATCTTTACTATTACAGTGCTTCTCTAAGTCTTTAACTTTCCCTTTTGTTTTAAAAACATTTAATTCACCTTTGCTATTTAAAAGTGCAACCCCAGCGCTATCATATCCTCTGTATTCAAGTCTATGAAGTCCTTTAATCAATATTGGGTAGGCCTCTCTTGTGCCTAAATATCCTACTATTCCACACATTATCGTCTATAATTTTAATTTGTTTTATTCAATTTCTTAATTTGGCAAAGATAAAAAAAAATCTTATGTTTTTTTCTTTTTTCTTTTCTTTTTTTCTCTTTCTCTTTACCCTTTCTGCTATGCATATTGTATGTTTATGAAAACCAGACATAAAAAGAAATAATAAAATCCTAAATCCTTCACTTGATTTTGATATAATTATATAACTAATTCATTGGTTTTAATTCAAATTATATCAAGAAAGAATCTAACGTAATGCTGTTTAAAAGTATTTTTATAGCGAAACAAAGTATTTTTTCGGCGTTTCATTCTCACTATGGTAGCTATGACATGAGCATTATGGTACCTACCACACGACCTTTATGGTACCTACCACACGAGCGTTATGGTAGCTACCATAATGTAGATTTCAAATTTATATGGATTTTATCAGGAAATAACGAGCTCAATTTCTTGTACATGCAAAGATAAGTAAAATATTTGATTTATGGATGATATTTACTCTCTTTTTTGTTTTTCTTTGTTTTTTTCTTTTTCCCATTTGTTCCTTATGCTATACATATTATATATTATGAATATCAGACATGAAAAAGAAATGAAAAAATCCTAAATCCTTATAATTCTTGGGCTATATCAAAAAAATATATGATATTTGCAAATTCAAACACCTAAGTTATTATGAGAAATTTTATACTTATTAATATCATAATCTTATCAATCCTTATTCTTGTTTCTTGTAGTAAGAAAGAGGCTAAGGTTAATAATGACCAAAAAACATATAATCCAAAGAATTTGCCTTCCTCGGGTGGAAAGACATTAGAAATGATTTTAGTTATTGAAGATTCTTATTATAAAGGAGATATTAAAGATTCTTTAGGTACATATTTTCTTAAAGCTTCACCAGGACTTAATGCTCCAGAGCCTTTGTTCGATATGGTTCAAATGAATCCGAAACATTTCAATCAAAGTGAGATGTTTAAAAAACACAGAAATATCTTGATTGTTGATTTTAATAATGAGAATAAGAATGAAATTTACAAGCATTATGATTATAAATCCTTTCCTCAAGCATATTTCGAAATATCAGTTAAAGACAAAGAAAATCTCTTTTTAATTCTTCATAAATACTCTAGTACAATTATAAATAAGTTTTATGATAATGAACATAGAAGAGTGTTTTTAGCTTTTAAAAAACTTGAAAATATTGAGGCAACTAAAAAACTAAAGCATAGTTTTAAATTCTCTTTTACTATGTCTAAGGATTTTAGTATTTCTACTTTTAATGATGACTTTGCATGGTTTAGAAAGGATTATTTCGCCAATAAACATCAAAGAACTCTTAATATATTTGTTCACAAGACTCCATATATTGGAGATGGAATGTTTAAGGAAGATAAGATAATTGAATTAAGAGATAAGGTTGCTAAGGAAAATATTCCAGGACCTACAAATGGGTCTTATATGGGGACAGAAACAAGATTCCCATATTCAAGAAAAGAGGTAGTAATAAATAATATCAATTTTATAGAAACTCGTGGACTATGGAGATTATTCAACGATTTTATGGGAGGAAGTTTTATTAACTATTGTTTTGTCAATAAAAAAACCAATGAATTTGTAATGATTGATTGCTTTCTTTATGCTCCAAATCAAAATAAAAGAGACGAACTTATGCAAATGGAATCTATAGTACATAGTATCAAAATTGAATTATAGTTATTTTCTTGGCTACACTTAAAAAATGATGTACTTTTGCACTATCTTAGATAAAAACAACTTGTATTAACATAATTTAAAATTAAATTTGTATGAAAATAAATCACATTGAACACATTGGAATTGCAGTAAGCAATCTGCAAGAAGCAATAGAGTATTGGGAAAATGTTATGGGGCTTAAGTGTTATAACATTGAGGAAGTTGTAGACCAAAAGGTAAAAACAGCCTTTTTTATGGTTGGAGAGGTTAAGATAGAATTATTAGAGGCAACGAGCCCTGAAAGTCCTATCGCTTCTTTTATTGAGAAAAAAGGTCAAGGTGTTCATCATATTGCTTTTGCTGTTGACAATGCGAGTGAAGCACTTGCTGAATTAGGTGAAAAGGGGGTTAAGCTAATTGATAAGACCTCTCGCCCTGGTGCAGAAGGTATGCAAATAGGGTTCCTACATCCAAAAACAACAATGGGAGTTTTAACTGAGGTTTGTAGTGAGAAATAGTTTAATAGACTAAGGTTTAAAGATTAGAAATCAATATATTCAATCAATAAATATAATTAATAATGGCTTTTGAAGATAAAATTAAGCTTCTTCTTGATAAAAGAGTAGAGGCAAAATTAGGAGGTGGTCAAAAAAGAATTGACGCTCAGCACGCAAAAGGGAAACTAACTGCTCGTGAAAGAATTGAAATTCTTTTAGATGAGGGTTCTTTCGAAGAATTTGATATGTTTGTAACACATCGTTGTACAGATTTTGATATGCAAAATCAAATATTTTTGTCCGATGGTGTGGTAACTGGATACGGAACTATCGATGGACGTTTAGTTTATGTCTATTCTCAAGATTTTACAGTATTTGGAGGTAGCCTAAGTGAGAGCTTTGCAAAGAAGATTTGCAAGGTAATGGATCAAGCAATGAAGGTAGGGGCTCCAGTTATAGGGATAAACGATTCTGGTGGTGCACGTATTCAAGAAGGAGTTAATTCTCTTGCTGGATATGCAGAAATATTCCAACGTAATATTATGGCATCAGGAGTAGTTCCTCAAATATCTGCAATCTTTGGACCTTGTGCTGGTGGTGCTGTTTACTCTCCTGCTCTTACCGATTTTATCATGATGTCAAAAGAGAATTCATATATGTTTGTTACTGGTCCTAAGGTTGCGAAAACCGTTACCGGAGAGGATGTAACAGATGAGAAGCTTGGAGGGGCAATGGTTCATGCTTCTAAATCAGGGGTAACGCATTTTGTTGTTGATTCTGAAAATGAAGGCTTAATGATGATAAGAAAATTAATGAGCTTTCTCCCTTCAAATAATCTCGAAGAGGCTCCTTTAGCCCCATGCGTTGACCCTATTGACAGATTAGATGATTCATTAAATAATATTATCCCTGAAAACCAAAATAAACCATATGATGTTAAGGATGTTATTCATTGCATAGTTGACGATGGTGAATTTCTTGAAGTTCACAGAAACTATGCAGCTAATATCGTTGTTGGTTTCGCTCGTTTTAATGGAGTAAGTGTTGGTATAGTTGCT
>Ga0265293_10007178_pt1 | contig 17350 bp, 14 predicted proteins | sample Munlanlewell138R_FD_192505 | JGI IMG/M metagenome (GOLD analysis project Ga0265293, IMG submission 192505) | Leachate microbial communities from a municipal landfill in Southern Ontario, Canada - Leachate well 138R | ecosystem: Engineered > Solid waste > Landfill > Unclassified | place: Canada...
TTCCTGTTTGAATTCAGGGGTAAACGTACGTCGCTTTCTAGTCATCGAACACCTCTCAATGGCGAGCATTGTCGCCTAAGTGGGTGTCCGGTTTCATTAGACCACTACAGGCCGGGGCGTTATCGACCATTGAAGCGGGCGTGCATGCGTTGCGGATAATCGAGCCGGACGTGGATTTCAATCCTTTGCTCATACCCTTCGATGCGCTGATCGAAGGGCAGATAGCCGCGATGGGGCAGGCGGTTTATCAGCGCAACCACCAGCCCCCGTCCCGGTGAGTTGGTCACATTCGTGACAGTGATATTGCTGTTTTCTGCTCCTCGCTGATTCAGTCCACCGCTAGACTGCCCATATCGAGTCCGAATGAGACAAAAAGAAAAATTGACTCGACATCAGGGCGGTGAGCGGAGGCGGGAGACGGTATGAAAACAAGGCGAGTGGTGGTGACTGGAGCGGGGAGCGGGCTGGGTCGTGAGCTGGCGCTGCGCTATGCGAAAGAGGGTGCCTGGCTGGCGCTGGCGGACATCCAGGAAGAGGGACTCAAGGAAACCCTGCAGCTGGTAGAGGAAGCCGGCGGCAGTGGCTTTACCCGCCGCTGTGATGTGCGCGATTACAGCCAGCTGGCGGCCCTGGCGCAGAGTTGTGAAGAAAGCATGCAGGGCATCGATGTGCTGATCAACAATGCCGGTGTCGCATCCGGGGGCTGGTTCGAAGACCTGTCGTTGGAAGATTGGGACTGGCAGATCAGCATCAACCTGATGGGCGTGGTCAAGGGTTGCAAGGCGTTCATGCCTCTGTTGCTGGCGCAGGAAGGTGGTCGCATCATCAACATCGCCTCCATGGCGGCACTGATGCAGGCGCCGGCCATGAGTAACTACAACGTCGCCAAGGCCGGTGTTGTCGCGCTGTCGGAAAGTCTGCTGTGCGAACTCAAGCCCCGCGGTGTGCAGGTGCACGTAGTCTGTCCGTCCTTCTTCCAGACCAACCTGATGAACTCCTACCGGGGCCCGGATTCAGAATCAAAGGACGATATCGCCAAACTACTGGAAAGCTCGCCTATTTCAGCGGCCGACATTGCCGACACCATTTACCGGGAAACCGAAGCCGGCAAGTTCATGATCCTGCCCCATGACAAGGGCCGGGAAGCCTGGGTATTGAAGCAGGCCAACCCGCAGCTCATTCATGATGAGATGGTGCGGCTGGCGGTGAAGAAGATGGCCGGCAGCACTCGCTGAACGGCCTTTTTCATCCATTCATTCTTGCAGCATAGTCTGATGGTATGCAGGGGCGGGGTTTTCCTGCCCTTGCCAGCTCCCCGCTGATTTTTTGTATCCCCATGACTTGCGCTCCGGTGTCATACGTTGCGGCCTGTGGCACAATACAGCATTGAATTCGAACCCCGGAATCAGGCGTAAGCATGGCATCACTTGTAGTCACAGGTGGAACTCAGGATGACAGCTGAAACGCGTCACATGGCGTTTCTGCTATGGCCGGGCTGCCATCCAGCGATTCTGATGCCAGCCCTGGCGGTACTGCGCTCGGCCAACCGCATGGCTGAGGCTTTGCTGTATCAGATCGACTGCTTCACTCTGGACGATGAGCCTATACGCTCGCCGGAGGGGTGGCAGTTGCCGGCGCGGCCTTGGGTGAGTCCGCCTGAGCCGCTGTCTCACCTGTGGCTGGTAGCCGATGCGGCGCAATTGCCAACGTCGGTCAGTCCAGCGCTGACCCTGCAGCTGCGTTCGCTGGCGCGGGACGATGTGTTGCTGGGCGGTCTGGAAGAGGGTGTATTTCCTCTGGCCATGACCGGTTTGCTGGATGGCCGCCGTTGCGCCGTGCATTGGCGGATGTTGGAAGAGTTTCGTGAGCGTTTTCCTGCGGTGCTGTCGGGTACACGCCTGTTCGAGCAGGATGAAGGGCGTTTGAGCAGCAGCGGTTATGCGATTACCGATCTGTTCTTGACGCTGGTATCCGAGCACCATGGGCCGGATCTGTCGGCGCTGGTTGCTGAGGATCTCAATGTCGAGCGCGTCCGCGCCGGTAGCGAGCAGCAACGGGTGCCCCTGCGTAACCGGCTGGGCAGCACTCATCCAAAACTGACTCAGGCAGTGATTCTGATGGAATCGAATATCGAGGAGCCGCTCACTACCGATGAAATTGCTCGGCATGTGTGTGTCTCCAGACGGCAGTTGGAGCGGATATTCAAGCAGTATCTGAACAGCGTACCGTCACAGTATTATCTTGAACTGCGCCTGAACCGGGCGCGGCAGATGCTGCAACAGACCAGCAAGTCCATTATTCAGATTGGTCTGTCCTGCGGTTTTTCCTCTGGCCCGCACTTTTCCAGTGCCTACCGTAACTGTTTTGGTGTCACGCCCCGTGAAGATCGAAACCAGTACCGCGCTCAGCAGGCACAGGATGGTCGGGTGAGTATGTAAGTCCGGCATTGCCATATTTGTTATCCGCCCCAGGGCGAACACAGGAGAGTTGAATAGATGTCGCAGTCCATGCAGGTCAGCCGCGCCGACTTCGATCGGTACATGGTGCCCAATTACGCCCCCGTCGATATGGTGCCGGTGCGAGGGCAGGGCTCGCGCCTGTGGGATCAACAGGGTCGCGAATATATTGATCTGGCCGGTGGCATCGCCGTCAACTCGTTGGGTCATGCCCATCCGGAGCTGGTCGAAGTGCTCACCCAGCAGGCGCAGAAGCTCTGGCATGTATCCAATATCATGACCAACGAGCCCGCCCTGCGGTTGGCCGCCAAACTGGTGGCGGCGACTTTTGCTGATCGGGTGCTGTTCGTCAACTCAGGCGCGGAAGCGAACGAGGCGGCTTTCAAATTGGCTCGGCGCTGGGCGCATGACAAGTTCGGCCCGGACAAGCATGAGATCATTGCCTGCAGTAACAGCTTCCACGGACGCACGCTGTTCACCGTCAGCGTTGGTGGTCAGCCGAAATATTCCCAGGGCTTTGGTCCGGCTATTACCGGCATCAGTCATGTGGTGTACAACGATATCGCTGCTCTGGAAGCGCAGATCTCCGAGCGCACCTGTGCCGTGGTGCTCGAACCGGTGCAGGGTGAGGGCGGGGTGATTCCGGCTACCAGCGAATACCTGCAGGCGGTTCGGGAACTCTGTGACAAGCACAATGCGCTGCTGATTTTTGATGAAGTGCAGAGCGGCATGGGTCGTACCGGCAAGCTGTTTGCCTATATGCACAGTGGCGTGGCGCCGGACATCATGACCAGCGCCAAGGGCATCGGTGGTGGATTCCCGATTGCCGCCATGCTGACCACCGACCGCATCGCTCCGGCGCTCAGCGTCGGCAGTCACGGCAGCACCTATGGTGGCAACCCGCTGGGTTGCGCGGTGGCGGAGCGGGTGCTGGATATCATCAATACCCCGCAGCTGCTGGACGGTGTGGTGGAGCGGAATGGCCTGTTGACCAGCGGCCTGCGCACCCTGAGTGACGAGCTGGGTGTGTTTTCAGCTATCCGTGGTCAGGGCCTGCTGATTGGCGCGGTGCTGGCCGAGCGCTGGAAAGGGCAGGCTGGGCAAGTGATGAAGCTGGCTCAACAGGAAGGGCTGTTGGTGCTTCAGGCGGGGGCCGACGTGGTACGTCTGGCGCCGAGTCTGATCATCCCGGAAGCGGACATTCGTGAGGCGCTGGGGCGTTTACGCTCTGCGCTGCTGAAGCTCGCGGAGTAATCGGAGAACGCTCATGCTCATCCAGCGTCTGTGCACCCTGGCCGATCTACCCGAGATCGAGCGCCTGGCCATCGCCAGTCCGGTGGGGATCACCTCCCTGCCGGTGGATCGCGAGCGGCTGTCGGCGATCATCGAAGGCACCGAGGCGGCGATGGATGAGGACGTGGTGTTTACCGGGGATGAGCGTTACTTTTTTGTTCTCGAGGATGTCGCCAGCGGCCGCCTGGTGGGGTGCAGCAGTATCATTTCTGCTGCGGGCTTCAGTCAGCCGTTCTATACCTTCCGCAATGAGATGTTTGTGCACGCGTGCCACGAGTTGGGGCTGCATAACCGCATCCATGTGTTGTCGCTGTGCCATGACCTGACAGGCCACAGTCTGCTGACCGGTTTCTATCTGGATCCCACCTGGCGTAGCTATCAGGCATTGAAATTGAATGCCTGTGGCCGCCTGCTGTTTGCCGCATCGCACCCCCAGCGATTTGCTGATGCGATTGCGGTGGAGATGTCGGGTATCAGTGATGAAGAAGGAAACTCACCCTTCTGGGATGGCGTGTGCCGACACTTCTTTGATGTTGATTACGCCGAGGCAGAGCGTCTCGGCAGTACGCTGGGACGCAGCGTATTGGCCGAGCTGTTGCCGGGTTACCCGCTGTATGTGCCCATGCTGCCGGACTCGGCTCAGGAAGTGATTGGTCAGGTACGTCCTGCCTCGCAGATGGTGTACGACATTCTCATGAACGAAGGTTTTGAGAGTGATAACTACATCGATATTTTTGATGGCGGGCCGGTAGTGCAGGCCCGTACGGCGGAGTTGACCACGGTGCGCTGTAGCCAGGTTGCTACGGTGCGCATAGGTCAGCCATTGCCCGCTGAGGAACATTGGCTGGTGGCCAATGAGCGCGTGCGGGATTTTCGAGCTTGCCTGTGCCAGTTGAGCTGGACGCCTGGCGAGCCGGTTATCCTCAGCGAGACGCTGGCGCAGTTATTGAATGTGGCCGAAGGCGATAGCATCAGATTGATGGGGGAGGCCTGACATGCTGGTAAGAGCGGCGCGCATCGAGGATCTACCCGCACTGCTGAAACTGGCATTGGAGGCGGGTTCCGGTCTGACCAGTCTGCCGGCCAGTGAGGAGCGCCTGGAGCGCCGCTTGCAGAGCGTATCGGCGAGCTTTGCCGGTGAGCTATCGGCTGCTGACGCAGACTATCTGTTTGTGCTCGAGGATGATCAGGGGCAGGTCATCGGCACCAGTGGCGTGTTAGCCGCAGCCGGTCTGCGTGAGCCTTGGTACAGCTACCGTCGAGGCCTGACCGTCACCGCTAGCCGTGAACTGGATGTTTACCGTCAACAGGCGACCTTGTTTCTGACCAACGATCTGACCGGCGCTTCGTCGCTGTGCTCATTGTTCCTCAGTCTGCCGTACCGGCACAGTGTGTATGGTCGGCTGCTGTCCCGAGCGCGCTTTGTGCATATGGCGGAATTCGCTGGGGATTTCGCGCCCCGGGTGATTGCGGAGATGCGTGGATTATCGGATAGTCAGGGGCGCTCCCCATTCTGGGATAGCCTCGGCCAGCATTTCTTCCGTATGGATTTTGCCAGAGCTGACTACCTGACGGGCACCGGCAGCAAATCCTTCATCGCGGAAATGATGCCGAAATTCCCCTTGTACGCCTGCTTCCTCAGTGACGAGGCGCGCGCTGCCATGGGTGGGGTACATCCTGATTCGGAGCCTGCACTGGCCATGCTGGTGGAAGAAGGGATGCAGGATCAGGGCTATATTGATATTTTCGATGGCGGCATCACCATCGAAGCGCAGTTCAATCAGATCCGCAGCATTCGTGATAGCCAGACACTGTTGCTGGCTATCGGCACGCCGGGCGACGACGCGCAGAGCTGGCTGGTTCACAACCGTGGCCGTGCCAACTGCCGCATTACTGCAGCGCCCGCGCGGGTGGCCAGCGGTACTCTGGTGGTGGCAGCGGGAACGGCGGAACGGTTGCAGTTGCGTGCAGGCACGCCGGTGCGGGCTGTTCCGTTGGTGGGTGCGCCAACCGATGCTGATCCTTATGCGGGTTCCATTCGCTGAGTTCCGCTGACGGCCCCACAAGCTTCTTCTATCGTATCGATAGATATATCTGTTCGTGCAGCTGATGCATGCCTTCGCGGTATACCTATATAATGACGAACTTTGCCTGGCGTGAGCCCGGCCGACCTGATCCGTGGTAAGGGATATATGAAAAGCGCTGAGATCCGTGAAGCCTTCCTTCGATTCTTTGAAGAGAAAGGCCATACCCGAGTCGCCTCCAGTTCACTGGTGCCGGCTGACGACCCAACGTTGCTGTTTACCAACGCCGGTATGAACCAGTTCAAGGACTGCTTCCTCGGTCTGGAAAAGCGTGCCTATACCCGCGCCACTTCAAGTCAGAAGTGCGTGCGTGCAGGAGGCAAGCATAATGACCTGGAAAACGTCGGCTATACCGCCCGCCACCATACCTTCTTCGAGATGCTGGGTAACTTCAGCTTCGGTGATTATTTCAAGCGTGATGCCATCCATTACGCCTGGGAATTCCTGACCGCGGAAAAATGGCTCAAGCTGCCCGCAGAGAAACTGTGGGTGACCGTCTATGCCAGTGACGATGAAGCCTACGATATCTGGACGAAGGAAATTGGTGTGCCTGCTGAGCGCATGGTACGCATCGGTGATAACAAGGGCGCGCCCTATGCCTCGGATAACTTCTGGGCAATGGGTGATACTGGCCCCTGTGGTCCCTGCTCGGAGATCTTCTTCGACCACGGCGAGCACATATGGGGTGGCCCTCCGGGCAGCCCGGAAGAGGATGGCGATCGCTACATCGAGATCTGGAATAACGTCTTCATGCAGTTCAACCGCACCGCAGACGGCAAAATGCATCCGCTGCCGGCGCCCAGCGTGGATACCGGCATGGGGCTGGAGCGCATCAGTGCGGTGCTGCAGCACGTCAACTCCAACTACGAGATTGACCTGTTCCAGAACCTGCTTGAAGGTGCCGCCGACGCCATCGGCTGTGCCCAGGACAATGCCGCTTCGCTGAAAGTGGTGGCTGACCATATCCGTTCCTGCAGCTTCCTGATCGCCGATGGCGTGCTGCCTTCCAACGAAGGCCGCGGCTACGTCCTGCGTCGCATCATCCGCCGCGCGTGCCGTCACGGCAACAAGCTGGGCGCGACAGATACTTTCTTCCATAAAATTGTTCCGGCACTGGTTGCCGAAATGGGCGAAGCCTTCCCTGAGCTGAAGGCGCAACAGGCACACATCGAGCGCGTGTTGAAAACCGAGGAAGAACAGTTTGCTCGCACTCTGGAGCAGGGGCTGCGGATTCTTGAACAGGATCTGGCCAACCTCAAGGGCAGCGAAATACCGGGTGATATCGTCTTCAAACTGTACGACACCTATGGCTTCCCGATGGATCTGACCGGTGATATCGCCCGTGAGCGCGATCTGACCATTGATGAAGCCGGCTTTGAAACTGCCATGGCGGCCCAGCGCGAGCGCGCACGTGCTGCCAGCCAGTTTGGTCTGGACTACAACCAGCTGGTGAAGATCGACGCGGACACCGAATTTGAGGGTTACACCAGCACCTCCGGCGCGGCGCAGATCGTCGCGCTGTTCCGCGATGGCCAACAGGTCGATGTGCTTGCCGAAGGCGAAGCCGGTGTGGTGGTGCTGGATCGCACGCCGTTCTACGCTGAGTCCGGTGGCCAGGTAGGTGATACCGGCTACCTCGGCGGTGCCGGAGTGCGCTTTGATGTGCGCGACACCACCAAGGCCGGCGGCGCTCACCTGCACCATGGTGTGGTGGCCAGCGGCAGCCTGGCGGTAGGCAGCACCATCAAGGCCGTAGTCGACGACAGTATTCGTGCAGCCACCAAGGGCAACCACTCGGCTACCCACCTGCTGCATGCAGCTCTGCGCCGGGTGCTGGGCGAGCATGTACAGCAGAAAGGCTCACTGGTGGACAGCCAGCGCCTGCGCTTTGACTTCAGCCACTTCGAGGCGATTCGCCCGGAGCAGCTGCGTGAACTCGAGCGCATGGTCAACGAGCTGATCCGCGGTAACTCCACGGTAGAGATTGAAGTTACCGATATCGAAACGGCCAAGACCAGAGGCGCCATGGCGCTGTTCGGTGAAAAATACGGTAACGAAGTGCGGGTACTGACCATGGGCGGCGGTTTCTCTGTCGAGCTGTGCGGTGGTACCCACGTCAGCCGTACCGGTGATATCGGCCTGTTCAAGATTGTCAGCGAAGGCGGCATCGCTTCAGGCATCCGCCGTATTGAAGCCATTACCGGTGAAGCGGCGCTGAACTGGGTTAACGACAGCGAAGAACAGCTGCGTCAGGCGGCGCAACTGGTCAAGGGTAGCCGTGATAACCTGCTGAGCAAGCTGGCCGCTGCCCTTGAGCGCAGTCAGCAACTGGAAAAAGATGTTCAGCAACTCAAGGCCAAAGCGGCCAGTGCTGCGGGCAACGACCTGGCTGGTGAAGCGCAGCAGATCAATGGCATGTCTGTGCTGGTCAAGCGCGTTGATGGCGTTGACGGCAAAGGGCTGCTGGCGTTGATTGACCAGTTGAAGAACAAGCTGGGCTCGGCGGTGGTACTGCTGGGTGGCGAGCTGGACGGCAAGGTTGTGCTGGTAGCGGGTGTTACCAAAGATTTGACGGGCCGTATCAAGGCCGGCGACCTGATTCGCAACATCGCTCAGGCGGTAGGCGGCAAAGGTGGCGGTCGTCCGGACATGGCCCAGGGTGGTGGCACCGAGGTGGCCGCGCTGGACGCAGCGCTGAACAGCGCCACCGACTGGATTGCACAACAGTAAACAGCACTGAGTAGTTAAGGGGTCAGGCCAGCGACGGCCTGACGCAATGATCGGGTGACCGATTTCTGCATGGGGGTTGGTGCAACAAATGGCACTTATTGTCCAGAAGTTTGGCGGTACCTCGGTGGGCAATGTGGAACGCATTGCCCAGGTGGCCGAGAAAATCAAGGCTTGCAAAGCCCAGGGACATGATCTGGTCATCGTGGTTTCTGCCATGAGTGGTGAAACCAACCGCTTGATCTCGCTGGCACGGGAAATCAGTCCTGATCCAGATCCCCGGGAAATGGACGTCATCCTGTCCACCGGTGAGCAGGTAACCATAGGGCTGCTGGCCATGGCGCTGAAAGCCATTGATGTGCCGGCTGTATCCTATACCGGCGCACAGGTGCGTATTGGTACCGACAATGTTTACGGTAAGGCGCGTATCCAGCATATTGATGAAGCCCGGCTGCGTGACGAGATTGCTGCAGGCAAGGTGGTCATCGTTGCCGGTTTTCAGGGTATGGATGATGCCGGCAATATCACTACGCTGGGGCGTGGCGGCTCGGACACCACGGCAGTAGCACTGGCAGCTGCCCTGAAGGCGGACGAATGTCAGATCTATACCGATGTGGACGGCGTCTACACGACTGATCCACGGGTTGTAGACAGTGCTCGCCGACTGGACAAGATTACCTTCGAGGAAATGCTCGAAATGGCCAGCCTGGGTTCCAAGGTGCTGCAGATCCGTGCCGTGGAATTCGCTGGTAAATACAACGTGCCACTGCGTGTGTTGCACAGTTTCAAAGAGGGTCCCGGGACCCTGATTACTCTTGAGGAAGAGCTTTCAATGGAACAGCCCGTCATTTCCGGCATTGCCTTTAATCGTGATGAAGCCAAGCTGACAATCCGTGGTGTGCCGGATACCCCCGGCGTGGCTTACAAGATTCTGGGGCCGGTCAGTGCTGCGAATATCGAAATCGATATGATTGTGCAGAACGTGTCGAAGGATCAGACTACCGACTTCACCTTTACTGTTAATCGTAACGACCAACGCCGTACCGAAGAGGTTCTGCGTAAGGTGGCGGCCGAAATCGGTGCCCGTGAAGTGGCTAGCGATAATGCCATTGCCAAGGTGTCCATCGTGGGCGTGGGCATGCGTTCGCATGCCGGCGTAGCGAGCAAGATGTTTGAAGCGCTGGCTCAACATGGCATCAACATCCTGATGATCTCTACCTCTGAAATAAAAATTTCCGTGGTAATCAATGAGAAGTACCTGGAACTGGCGGTACGTAGCCTGCATTCAGCATTCGAACTGGACACCGCTGCGGAAGATGCTGGTCGCCCCAGCTGAGAAACGCGGTATGCGGTAAAGGGTAATATGGGCGGACGTGAGAGGTTTTTTTTGCGTCCGCAGCAGGCCGGGGTAGGCGAAATGACATATCCAATCGAACGCCCGGGCAAGGTTGTGGTCACACATAAGCGAACGTGGCGGCCAAGACGAAGGGGCCGGGGTTATCGCAGACTGTGTCCTGATTAAAAATGAGTAAGGAGAAATGGAATGCTGATTCTGACTCGCAGGGTGGGTGAAACCCTGATGGTAGGTGACGAAGTAACCGTAACGGTGTTGGGTGTCAAGGGTAATCAGGTGCGCATTGGCGTCAACGCTCCGAAAGAAGTGGCTGTTCATCGCGAAGAAATTTACCAGCGCATCCAGAAGGAAAAGGATGAAGCATCAAATACGTAATTTTCTTAAATTTTTCATTGCATTAGCGCAGCGGCACGGTTAATATTCTGCGCGTGTTACGGAGAGGTGGCCGAGAGGCCGAAGGCGCTCCCCTGCTAAGGGAGTACACCTCAAAAGGGTGTCGAGGGTTCGAATCCCTCCCTCTCCGCCACTTTTAGTGTTATAGATTTTCAACTGATAGACGCTTGAATTTAAAAGAAAAAATCAGTTGACAGGCGGTGAAAAGAATCTATAATACGCCCCAACAACGCACTCGTAGCTCAGCTGGATAGAGTACTCGGCTACGAACCGAGCGGTCGGAGGTTCGAATCCTCCCGAGTGCGCCATACGAAAAACCCATTGCTGATGCAGTGGGTTTTTTTTTGCGCGACTATTCGCGGAGGCTCAGTCCGTCGCGCGCTGCCTTCTGTCTGGGGCTTGTCGTTTCAGGAGCCCGGTTTCAGGTTTCCCTGAAGACTAACCACGAAGGTCATTGATCGTCAGGGAAAGCGAAGGTACATTAGACCGATTTTGGTTGGGCGCATTAGCTCGCTAACTCAGGAAATATAATAAATGGCTTCTACGAATCTTTTGATGGACGGTGTTGAGCTGATGCTGCTGGGGGTGGGGTCGGTATTTGTCTTTCTGGCGTTGCTGATCGGTTGCATCACGCTGCTCTCACGTTTTGTAATGCACTTTCTTCCCGCCGACGCAGCTCTCGCTGCGGCACCCGTGCGCAGAACCCCGACTACTGCACCCGTTGTCGATTCCGAAACACTTGCTGTGATCAGTGCTGCCGTGCGTGAGCACCGAATTCGCCGCAGCCGTTAAATTGAAAACCAGACTTTCAAAACCAGAATAACAGGCCAGATTAATGAGTGATTTACAAGCTGGGGCATTGGGTATTACTGATGTCATTCTCCGCGATGCGCACCAATCCATTCTCGCTACTCGCATGCGTCTTGACGATATGCTGCCTATCGCCGACAAGTTGGATCGGGTCGGATTCTGGTCGGTCGAGTCCTGGGGTGGGGCGACTTTTGATTCCTGCATCCGCTATCTGGGTGAAGACCCCTGGGAGCGCATTCGCGCCTTGAAACAGGCCATGCCCAATACCCGTCAACAAATGTTGTTGCGCGGTCAGAACCTGCTTGGTTATCGCCATTATGCCGATGACGTGGTGGAAAAGTTTGTCGAGCGGGCAGCGGTAAATGGGGTAGATGTATTCCGCGTATTTGACGCGATGAACGATCCGCGCAACCTGCGAACTGCGCTGCAAGCGGTTCGGCAGGTAGGCAAGCACGCCCAGGGCACCATTTCCTATACCACCAGCCCAGTGCATACACTGGAAATGTGGGTGGATCTGGCGAAGAGCATCGAAGACATGGGTGCTGACTCGCTGGCGATCAAGGACATGGCCGGGATTCTGACCCCCTACGTTGCCTTTGAACTGGTGAGCCGACTCAAGCAAACCCTGAGTATTCCGATTCATATGCAATGCCACGCTACCGCCGGGCTCTCATCCGCCGCGATTCTCAAGGCAGCGGAAGCGGGTATCGATAACGTGGACACCGCCATTTCATCCATGTCGATGACCTACGGACATTCGCCAACTGAGTCCGTGGTCGCCATGTTCCAGAACACGCCGCGTGATACCGGCCTGGATCTGGTACTGCTGGAAGAAGTAGCAGCATACTTCCGTGAAGTGCGGAAGAAGTATGCGAAGTTCGAGGGTAACCTCAAGGGCGTAGACGCGCGCATTCTGGTTGCCCAGGTGCCTGGCGGCATGTTGACCAATATGGAAAGCCAGCTGAAAGAGCAGGGCGCCGGCGATAAGTTCGACCAGGTGCTGGAAGAGATCCCGCGTGTACGTGAGGATCTGGGCTTTATTCCGCTGGTTACGCCCACGTCACAGATTGTTGGCACGCAAGCGGTCATTAACGTGCTGACCGGTGAGCGCTACAAGTCAATCACCAAGGAAACTGCCGGCGTACTGAAAGGCGAGTACGGCTCGGCACCCGCACCCTTCAATCTCGAGTTGCAGGCGCGGGTATTGGATGGCGCAGAAGCTATCACCTGTCGTCCGGCTGACCTGCTTGAGCCGGAAATGGATCGGTTGACTGATGAGTTGCGTCAGCTTGCTGCCGAGGAAGACTTTACCCTCGCCGCCGACGAAATTGATGATGTGCTTACCTATGCATTGTTCCCGCAGATCGGCTTGAAATTCCTGAAGAACCGCGGTGATGCGAGTGCATTTGAGCCGGTGCCTGATGGCAGTGAGGTAACGAAGGCTGCTCCTTCTGGTGAGCCGGAAGTCTACACCGTGTCGGTCAATGGCAAGGATTTCGTCGTTCAGGTAACTGACGGCGGCGATATCAGTGGCATTCGCGAGATTGGCCACAGCACAGCTGCTGCAAGCACTGCAACAAGCGCGCCCGCATCCGCCGCTGGTGGTGATCCGCAGGTTGCGCCGTTGGCAGGTAATATCTTCAAGGTACTGGTGCAGTCCGGCGATCATGTGGAAAACGGACAGGTGGTTATGATCCTCGAGGCCATGAAAATGGAAACGGAGATTTGCGCCGCTCGCTCCGGGGTCGTTGGCTCGGTGAATGTCAAAACGGGTGACGCTGTATCGGTCGGCGACACTCTGTTGACCATTGCCTAAGGAGAGGGCCCATGGAGAAACTATTCATGTTATGGCAGACCACCGGTCTGTATCACATCGCGCCCGGCCAGGTGTTGATGATCCTGGTGTGCCTGTTGTTGATCTATCTGGCGATCCGCAAAGGATTTGAGCCATTGTTGCTGATTCCGATTGGCTTTGGCGGTGTTCTGGCCAACCTCCCCGTAGCGGGCATGGCCGAGTCGGGCGGTCTGTTGATGCTGATCTATGAGGTCGGTATTCCTACCAGCGTGTTCCCCCTGCTGATCTTCATGGGGGTCGGCGCGATGACCGACTTCGGCCCCATGCTGGCCAACCCCCGCACATTGTTGCTCGGCGCGGCTGCACAGGTAGGTATCTTCGGTACGCTGTTGGGTGCCCTTGCGCTGACGGTATGGGGAGTGCCGGGTTTCGATTTCACCATGCGAGAGGCTGCTTCGATTGCCATTATCGGGGGGGCTGACGGCCCGACATCGATTTTCGTTACCTCGAAGTTGGCACCTGACCTGCTTGGGCCGATCGCGGTGGCCGCCTATTCCTACATGGCGTTGGTACCCCTGATCCAGCCGCCGATCATGCGTGCGCTGACCAGCGAGAAGGAACGCGCGATTGTAATGACCCAGTTGCGGGTGGTGGGTAAGGCGGAAAAGGTTCTTTTCCCGCTGGTACTGCTGCTACTTATTTCGCTGTTGCTGCCGGACGCCGCGCCTTTGATCGGCATGTTCTGCTTCGGTAACCTGATGCGCGAATGCGGTGTGGTGGAGCGACTGGCGGATACTACGCGTAATGCGCTGATCAACATCGTGACCATCGCGCTGGGTCTGGCGGTAGGATCCAAGTTATCAGCGGATTCGTTTCTGCAGCTGAAAACGTTGGGTATTCTGGTGCTGGGTATGTTTGCCTTCTGCATGGGTACGGCTGCCGGTGTATTGATGGCCAAGCTGATGAATCTGGTCAGTCACCACAAGATCAACCCGCTTATCGGTTCGGCAGGTGTATCTGCTGTACCCATGGCGGCTCGGGTGTCGAACAAGGTCGGACTGGAGTCCGATCCGCATAACTTCCTGCTGATGCATGCCATGGGGCCAAACGTGGCTGGTGTTATCGGTTCGGCGGTAGCGGCAGGTATCCTGCTGGCCTTCGTGAGCTGAAATCTGCATCAGAAATTAATCGGTAAAAGTGAAAGAGCCCGCTCAGCGAACTGAGCGGGCTCTTTCATTTCAGGCAGTCCGGACTGGTGTCGGGACCTGGTGCTATCAGGCCTGTTCAGCAGCCAGCAGAGCAATCAATGCATTCTGTTGACGACGGCTCATTTCACGGAACCGCAGCAACAGCTCGCGCTCGGGTTGGTTCAGTTCTTCCACGCGCTGATCGCTCAGGGTCTGGCGCGATGGAAAGTCGGGCAGAGTGGGAAGATCCAGAAGGCTGTGTTCCAGACGCGCAATGATCTCTGAGTTCATGCTGCGGTGATGTTGCTTGGCAACTTCCGCAATGCGGTCACGCATACCTTCAGGAAGGCGTACGACAAACTTGTCGGCTGTTCGGCTAGTGTAATGCTGGAGTGCAGTTTTCATGGGCAACAATAATCGCTTTAGCTGGTGAATCGATCCCGGCCAGTTGGAATCCTTATGGCATCCTGCCATCCAAGTCGCCATTCTCGTTGGGTTTTCTGGGACGCCCGGAAAACCCTTGAAACATGGGACAACGGATAGAGGCATTTTGCTCAATTCATTGCCGACTTTTCCAACGAAAACCCTGGGCGCCGTAATTACGTCTTATCCGCGACGACTTTCCGGCGCTGGCCATTTGCAATCGAACTTTGGCAGTATTTGTCAAGGTGGTCAAGTATTCTCGTAATCGGGTAAAATGTGCGACAGAAAAACCAGCCAGTTCCCCATCATGCGCTTGTAGCTCAGCTGGATAGAGCAACCGCCTCCTAAGCGGTAGGTCCCCGGTTCGAATCCGGGCTCGCGCACCATTTCTCCTGTTTCCCTCAATATTATCTTCTCTGGATCTTGACAGGCTCGCCGTAACGCAGGATTACTGCGAGAATACACTTGTCATCGTTTATTGCCTGTCAATTAAAGGAAGGTCATGGGCTCATCATCTAACCATCATTGGAAATTCTTCCGTGCAGGCGGGTTCGATCAGGTTCAGCTGGATACACCTGAGGATCTGTTGGCGCTGCGTAACCTTGACCAGAAATTATGGGCGGCGCTGGCCTGTCCCACCAAAAATCTGGAGCTGGATCAGCGCATGCTGACCTATATAGACATCAATGGTGATAGCCGTATTCGCGCCCCAGAGATCCTCGACGCAGTGGATTGGGTGATGGCACGCCTTGCGGATCCCAGAAGCCTGTTCCGCGAGGAGCCGCTGAGGCTTGTCTCGTTCAGCGACCAGGCGCAAGGGCGTCATCTTTTACTCTCTGCCCAGCGACTGCTGAAAGTGTTGGGCCGGGATGATGCGCAGGGGCTGACGACAGCCGATACAGATGACCTGGCTGCGTTGTTCCCACCTGCGGAAGCCAACGGCGACGGTCTGGTGCCGGCGAGTCTGACTACAGAAGCCGATCTACAGGCGGCCATTACCGACATCATCAGTTGTCTCGGGGCGGAACAGGATCGCAGTGGTGAACCGGCTGTCTCCGAGGCGGGCATCAATAATTTCTTTGCCCAGGCCCAACAGGTATATGAGTGGCAGCAGGGCGCGGAGCAGCATGGTGTTCATTCGCTGGGGCCGGACGATGAGCAGGCGATTGCGGCTATCAGTGCCCTGCGGGACAAGATCGATGACTACTTTACACGGATAGAGATGGTCGCCTTTGATCCACGTGCGGCGAGCATCATGAATGCTGACGAGGCTGAGTTGGCGCGGTTGTCCTCGCTGAACCTGGCCAATACGGCGGAGGTGGCCGATTTGCCGCTGGCCAGTTTGCAGCATGGCCAGACTTTGCCGTTGGATACAGGTATCAACCCTGCCTGGCGCGCCGCCATGGACGCCCTGCGCGAGCATGTGGTCAAGCCGGTACTGGGTGATGTTGATGCAATCAGTCGTAGCCAATGGTTGGAGTTGACCGCCCGCAGTAATGCTTATTTCGCCTGGCAAGCATCCAAACCTCAGGTGGACATCCTCAATGGCATGAGTGTGGAGCGGATTGTTGAGTTGGTGGAGCAGGGCATTCAGGCTCGACTGCTGGAACTGGTGGCATTTGATCTGGAAGTAGCCGAGGCGGCTGACGGGTTGGTTGACCTGGATAAACTGCTGCGGTTACAGCGCGGACTGGTCACGCTGCTGCGCAACTTTATTTCCTTTCAGAACTTCTACTGCCGTCAGGAAAAGGCCATCTTCCAGGCCGGTCGACTCTATATCGACGGCCGTAGCTGTGATCTGGTTGTGGAAGTGGGCGATGTGGATGCCCACAGCAAGGTGGCGGCGAACAGTGAAAGCTTCCTGTTGTATTGTGCCTGTACTCGCCGCGGACAGCCGGTTCGGGAGCGAGAGTCGCTGAACATTGTTGCTGCGGTGACCGCAGGTCATGAGAGCGAGCTGACAGTCGGCCGTAACGGACTCTTTTACGACCGCGAGGGTAATGATTGGGACGCCACCGTGGTCAAGGTGGTACAGAACGCGATCAGTGTACGTGAAGCCTTCTGGTCCCCTTACCGCCGGGTGTCCAAGCTGGTGTCTGATCAGATCCAGAAGCTCGCCGCCAGCCGGGACGATGCCTTGGTCAATAATGCGGCGGCCAAGGTAGGCAGCAGTGCGGATCCCGCAGCCGATACCACAGCCATGTCGAAGACCTTCGACATCGCCAGGTTTGCAGGTATTTTTGCGGCGATTGGTCTGGCTGTCGGTGCCCTGGGGGCGGCGATGGCGGCTATTTTCAGCGGTCTCATGTCACTGACATGGTGGCAATGGCCATTGGTGCTGGCGGGTGTTCTGTTGGCCATATCCGGGCCCTCAATGCTCATGGCCTGGTTCAAATTGCGTCGACGCAACCTGGGGCCGATTCTTGATGCCAATGGTTGGGCGGTCAACACCCAGGCACGCATCAATATCGCCTTTGGCACTGCGCTCACTCAGCTGGCTCATTTGCCGGCCGGTTCAGCCAAGGCGTTACGAGACCCTTATGCGGCGAAAACGCGGCTCTGGCCATGGCTGCTGCTGGTGCTGGTGGTTCTCGGCGTGGTGTTCTGTGCGGTGCAATTCGAGTGGTTTTCCAGTCCCGTGGTAGTGGACGCTGCGCCTACGGAATAATCCGGGTGCAATGAAAAGGGCAGCCTCAGGCTGCCCTTTTTTGTTTGCCCGGCGAAGCCGGCAAACCCGTCCACCTGAAAGAAGGTGGAGTCACCCCGACCGAGGGGAAGACAATCTGAATGGCAAGGGCGTCACTGGCCAACGGTGGGGTCTGAAGGAA
>Ga0265293_10007179_pt1 | contig 17350 bp, 13 predicted proteins | sample Munlanlewell138R_FD_192505 | JGI IMG/M metagenome (GOLD analysis project Ga0265293, IMG submission 192505) | Leachate microbial communities from a municipal landfill in Southern Ontario, Canada - Leachate well 138R | ecosystem: Engineered > Solid waste > Landfill > Unclassified | place: Canada...
CTGCCCGGACCTCCACGGAGGGCTGCAGTAACGAATATTGGGCAATGGGCGAAAGCCTGACCCAGCGACGCCGCGTGTAGGAGGAAGTCCCTCGGGATGTAAACTACTGTCAGGGGTGAGAAAGTTCCGGTTCGCCGGAGTTGATCAGCCCCAGAGGAAGTCACGGCTAACTCTGTGCCAGCAGCCGCGGTAAGACAGAGGTGGCTAGCGTTGTTCGGTGTCACTGGGCTTAAAGGGTGTGTAGGCGGAATGGTAAGCGTCTTGTGAAATCCCTCGGCTTAACCGAGGAATCGCTGGGCGAACTGCCATTCTTGAGGTATGCAGGGGTTAGTGGAACTCTTGGTGTAGCGGTGGAATGCGTAGATATCAAGAGGAACGCCGGTGGTGCAGACGGCTAACTGGGCATATTCTGACGCTGAGACACGAAAGCGTGGGGATCAAACGGGATTAGATACCCCGGTAGTCCACGCCGTAAACGATGTCTACTAGGTTGTAGAGGTTCTGACGCCGCTACGGCCGAAGCAAAAGTGTTAAGTAGACCGCCTGGGGAGTACGGTCGCAAGGCTAAAACTCAAAGGAATTGACGGGGGCTCACACAAGCGGTGGAGCATGTGGATTAATTCGAAGCAACGCGCAGAACCTTACCTGGGTTTGACATGGTTGGATGCCTGCCTGGAAACAGAACAGGCTGCCCGCAAGGGTGAAACTTCCACAGGTGCTGCATGGCTGTCGTCAGCTCGTGTCGTGAGATGTCGGGTTAAGTCCTTTAACGAGCGAAACCCCTGCCGTTAGTTACCATCAGGTTATGCTGGGGACTCTAACGGGACTGCCGGTGTTAAACCGGAGGAAGGTGGGGATGACGTCAAGTCATCATGGCCTTTATGCCCAGGGCCTCACACGTGCTACAATGGTAGTGACAAAGCGACGCAAGACCGCAAGGTGGAGCAAATCGCATAAACATTGCCACAGTACAGATTGTAGGCTGGCAACTCGCCTGCATGAAGTTGGAATCGCTAGTAATCGTGAATCAGCTATGTCACGGTGAATGTGTTCCTGAGCCTTGTACACACCGCCCGTCAAGTCATGGGAGTCGTAAGTACCCGAAGCCGGTTTGCCAACTCGCAAGAGAGGCGGCTGTCTACGGTAAGTGCGATGACTGGGACTAAGTCGTAACAAGGTAGCCGTAGGGGAACCTGCGGCTGGATCACCTCCTTTCTAAGGATAACTTAGACGTTCCGATGCACGACATCGGAATGGTTAGTCAGGCACTTTTCGCTGCGGTTTAACTGTTCTTGATATACTGCCCTGTACCGTATGGTGCAGGGCTTTTTTTATAAACTTGCCGAAATGGCCGTGCCGCGAAACAATCACAGGCAGAATTAGCGAAAAGGCAGATTTGAGAGTGTTTTTTACAAAGCACTTTCACAATTAAAATATTGATAGCTGAGCGGAGTGACAAGTTTGTGTTAAATTCTCTATTTTAACGGTTGGCGGTTATTGTTTTTGAGTTTTCTGATGAGATTTTGTTGATTTGCGAAATATTCTCTAAAGGTTGCCGTTCGTAGGCGGATATGGTATAAAGCCTTAGAAATACAGCAGATAATCTCGGATTGATGCAATATGGAAACAGCGGAATTAAAATCAGTTATAACAGAACTGTCGGCCCGGGTTCAAAAAATTCGGGACTGGCTTTGACTTGCCTGCCAAACAGTCCGAGTTCAAATCTCTCGAAACAAAGATGTCCAGCCCTGATTTCTGGGATAATCAGCAATCTGCTCAAAAGACAGTCGCCAGACTCAAAGCACTTAAATCTGTTGTCGAGCCTGTTGAAAATCTGCTCGGTTCAACCGGTGATATCAAAGAGCTTTTCGAGCTGGCTGAACAGGAATCGGACGCAAATACGCTTGCGCAGATTGAGAAGGAGTTGCCTGTTCTGGTCAAACAGTGCGAGCGCATCGAGCTTCAGGGATTGTTGAGCGGCCCTTATGATTCGAACAATTGTTTTTTCAGTATTCACGCAGGAGCCGGCGGAACCGAAAGCTGCGACTGGACAAATATGCTTTTGAGGATGTACACCAGATATTTCGATGATAATAAATACAAGTACGAGCAGTATGAAATCACGCCCGGCGAAGAAGCGGGGATTCGTTCTATAACACTGCATGTCTCGGGGCCTTTTGCTTACGGCAGGCTTTGCTGCGAGCGGGGCGTTCACCGGCTTGTTCGGATAAGCCCATTCGATTCTAACGCACGAAGGCATACCAGTTTTGCGGCGGTTGACTGTATTCCGGAATTCGACGATGATATCGAAGTTGCAATTAACGAAGAAGAACTTCGGATAGATTATTATCGTGCGGGCGGAGCGGGAGGGCAGCATGTCAATAAAGTAAGCTCGGCTGTTCGTATTACGCATCTGCCCAGCGGGATAGTAGTTCAGTGTCAAAACGACCGGAGTCAGCATAAAAATAAGGCTTCCGCGATGAAGGTTCTCAAGGCGAAGCTTTATGTCCGCGAACAGCAGAAGCGCGATGCCGAGCTTAATAAGCTATACGGTGACAAAGGCGAAATAGCATGGGGCAATCAGATACGCAGTTATGTTTTGCAGCCTTATCAGATGGTTAAAGACCACCGCAGTGACTATCAGACAGGCAATGTCGATGCGGTGCTGGACGGTGACATAGATATGTTTATAGAAAGTTTTCTTCGTTACCGCGCGAAGGAAAAAACTGTTAAATCGGCCAAATAATGATAATGAGGGATAATTGTTATGAGAGAAATTATAAAGGTCAAAATCGGGACACAAAAAGCGAATCCTGTTTCGTTCAGATGCGAGATGCTTTGCATCGGCTGTTTTGCCGATGATAAGAAACTTAATTCCGTCTGCAAGCAGCTCGATGATAAGCTTAACGGGGCGCTGAGCCAGATTATGAAACTCGGTGACTTCAAAGGCAATGAAAAGTCGCATGCTTTGATTTACAGCGGCGGTAAAATCAGTGCAAAGAGAATAATGCTTGTCGGGCTGGGCGAGCGGAAAAAGGCACATCTCGATACTTTGCGGACAGGGGCGGCTTATGCGGCGAATCAGGCTGTCAATATCAAAACCAAAACAATCGGACTTGCTCTGCATCAGCCGTTCGATGGTTTGTTGGAGACCGCTGATTCGGGAGAGGTTGTCGCAGAAGGGGTTTATTTCGGCAGTTACCGCTACGATGAATTTTTAAGCGGTAGTGAAAACGGGCGCATCGAATCATTGAACGCGATTATTGTCGATGACAGCATTGCTGCGGTGAATAAACTCAAAAAAGGTTCGGCTATAGGTTCGATAATCGGCAATTCACAGAATCTGGCCAGAACCATAGCCAATCGTCCTGCCAATACGATGTATCCTGAAATAATTGCTCAGCAAGCCAAAAAGATAGCGGCGGGGATACCGAATCTAAGCTGTACTGTTTTTAATTTCAATCAGCTCAAGCAAAAAAAGATGGGCGGACTAATCGCTGTGGGGCAAGGCTCATCTCATAAGCCGTGCATGGCTGTTCTGCGTTATAAACCGAAAAAATCTAAGATTAAAGGTACAATCGGGCTTATCGGAAAAGCTTTGTGTTTCGATTCGGGCGGGATAAGTATTAAACCTTCCGACCGTATGGACCAGATGAAGATGGATAAAACCGGCGGAGCGGCGGTTCTTGGAGCAATCAAGGCGATAGCCGAGCTTAAGCTGCCGGTCAACGTTACGGCTGTTATCTGCGCCGCGGAAAACGCTCCGGGCGGAGACAGCTATCGTCCCGGGGACATAATCACCACATACAGCAAAAAGACGATTGAGGTTCTTAATACCGATGCCGAAGGGCGAATAATTTTAAGTGACGGGATTACTTACGCAAAGCAGAATAACTGCGAGCCGATTATCGATATAGCCACTTTGACCGGAGCGTGTATGGTTGCTCTGGGGGTGCATAAAGCAGGGCTGATGGGCAATGATGACGGGTTGATTAAAGATTTGCAGGCTGCCGCAGATAGAAGCGGCGAACCGGTTTGGCATCTTCCAAGCGGCAATGAATATACGGACGAAATGAAAAGCAAGATAGCGGATTTGAAAAATATCGGTTCGAGATACGGCGGAGCCAGCACGGCGGCGTCGTTTCTGGGAGAATTTGCGGGTGATACGAAATGGGCGCATCTGGATATCGCAGGGAAAATGGACCCGTCCGACCCACTAAAAAAGATTGCTTCCGACGGTTCGATAGGATTCGGAGTGAGACTTTTCGTAGCCTACCTGATGAATCTCGCTGGTAAATCTAAAAAATAAAATTTGGAAAGAATCAAAATGACCCAAGAGAATTTAAAAATTGATGCTGAACGAATTGAAAAAGCTGTTCACGAGATTTTGCTGGCTGTGGGCGAAGACCCAAATCGCGAAGGGCTGAAGTTTACTCCTCAGCGTGTAGCGAGAATGTATCAAGAGCTGCTGGCGGGGAAAAATGATGACCCGAAAGAGCATATAAAGACCACATTCACCGAACAATACGACGAAATAGTTCTTCTGAGGGACATTCCTTTTTACAGCGTATGCGAGCATCATCTTATGCCGTTTATCGGTACAGCCCATGTTGCTTATTTGCCTGACGGCGTTGTTTTGGGGTTGAGTAAAATCGCCAGAATAGTCGATTGCTTTGCTCAGCGGCTTCAGGTTCAGGAGCGTCTGACCGACCAAATAGCGGATTTTATGATGCAGAACATTAAGCCCAAAGGCGTCGCGGTAGTTCTCGAAGCTTCGCATAGCTGCATGACTATTCGCGGAATAAAAAAACCGGGTTCGGTAATGGTTACTTCGGCTCTTCGGGGGACATTAAAGAAGGACCCGCGGACGCGCAATGAAGTTATGACTTTGATACACAAAGGCAAGCTGTAAACAGCTCTATGCACAGACTTGTTCGAAACATCAGATTTTCGGTGAATCCTTTCGGTTCTGATGAGAGCCAAGGCTTTAATTCTTATGCGGGTAAACCGTACGGGCACGGTTTGTCGTTTTTTTTCGAGCTTGCGGTAGGTCTTGCCGGACAATCTCAAACCGATACCGGATTTGTTCTGAATGTCAGTGACATCGATAAAATAGTTCGAGACCATGCCGTGCCGCTGTTTGTCGGAAGGATTCAGAACAGCTTGGCCAACAGGATAGATATGAGTTTGGTTCAGATTTCGGCGCTTTTAAAAGATACCCGCGAAGTTCTCAAAGATAAATTTCCGGCTGCGATGCTCATCGAGCTGAGCTTGAAGCTTAACCCTTATCGAAAAATCGCGTTCGATTGCGAGGATATGAATATGGTATATTTCAGTGAAAAATTCGATTTCTCCGCGATGCACAAACTCTGGAACGACAAATTTTCGAAAGAAGAAAATTTCAGGCTTTTCGGCAAATGTGCCAACCCATCCGGCCACGGTCATAATTATATTCTTGAGGTAACTGTTAAATCGCCCTCTGAACAGGATATTCGAATCGGTGATTTCGAGCAGGTCATCGACAGCCGATTCATCAGCCTTGTCGACCACAAAAATTTGAACGCGGATGTTCCTGAATTTTCCGAAAAAAATCCCACAATCGAAAATCTTGCGGTTTTTGCGTGGGAGCGGCTTGTAGATAAATTCGCCTCCGAAAAGCTTCACAGCGTTACCGTCTGGGAATCCGACCGCACCTTCTGCACATATTACGGTTAATATTTCGAGCAGGTTTTAGACCTAAATACACGTCATAAATTCACCGCCAATAGATTGCATAAGATACAACCTAAAAAGCTGATTTTTTTCTTGATTTATCGCCAATTATGATTTATTATCATTACAAGACATTTTATAACTGTCATTCCCGCGCAGGCGGGAATCCAGAATATGTTATAAGCTGCTGGATACCTGCTTTGCGAAACGGGCTCTTCGCTTCGCTGCGTGTCGCAGGTATGACAAATCGAATCGGCAGGTGTGGGTAGGTTATGAAATGGCTTGTAGTAATTTTATGGAGGCATAGATTATGAAAAAGCTCGTTTTCGTGTTCATTCCAATCTTTTTCGCTGTTTGTACATCAGCAGCGGTTATTTACGTCAACGCCGATGGAACCGGTGATTACCCTACAATTCAGGCTGCGATTAATGCCGCTGTTAATGGCGACCATGTAATTCTTATGCCGGGCGTATATAATGATACCGGCAACTATGCAATTCAATATAACGGCAAAGCTATAACTGTTAGAAGTACAGATGCCAATGACTGGGCAGTTGTTGAAAGTACAATTATAGATTGTAGAGGCTGGGGTACAGGTTTTATTTTTCAGGCAGGCGAAGATGCAAACAGCGTTCTTGCGGGAATTACTATTACTAACGGTTCGGGAAAATTACAAAGCGCGGATGTTAGTCTGGGCGGGGCCATTTATTGCGGTAATTCCAGCTCCCCTTCAATTGAAAGGTGCTTAATATCAAACAATCAAGCTACAGCAGGAGGCGGTATCTACTGCGCTTCTTCCAGTACTCCTTCAATTAAAAGGTGCTTAATATCAAACAATCGCGCTAAAGACGGAGGCGGGATATTCAGTTATCGTATAAATATTTCAAATACTATTTTCTTAAAGAATCTTGCAGTGTCTATTAGCAGCAGTAGCAGCAAAGGCGGCGGCGCAATATACACACACAAAGGTACTCTGACTAATTGTACTTTACTTTATAATCACTCGTCTAAGGAAGGAGGGGCGATATATCGCGTTTACACTCCATCGCCTCTGTATATTACCAATTCTATAGTATACCGGAACGGGAATATAGTAGCACCCTTGAATGAGAACACGGCGATTTTTGGGGAGCCTGAAATCACATACAGTCTGATTGAAGATGGTTGGCCCGGTGAGGGAAATATCGATACAGACCCGATGCTGACATGGAGCGGACATCTTATAGCCGGTTCGCCGTGCATCGATGCGGGAACTGATGTCAATGTTCCGAATATCGACTTTGACGGCGAAACAAGGCCTCATGGTTCAGGAATTGATATAGGCGCAGATGAGTTCGTCGATTCTGATGCGGATGGATTGCCTGATTGGTGGGAATTAAGATATACGGGTGATTCACAGGCGGCTGAACCTGATGATGATTGGGATAACGATGAATGGACTAATTTGGAGGAATACTGGTATGCCACCGAGCCGAATACCATGCCCGCAAATTATTATGTTGATGGTATAAATGGGAGTGATTCTTATGATGGATTTGCAATGGTCTGGGACGGAGTACATGGACCTAAAAAAACCATTCAAGCTGCTATTAATCTTTGTGAAGACAAGCAAAATGATACCGTCACAATAGTACCCGGAATATATACGGCCGCAGGCAGGGTGTACTTTGAGGGTAAAGCTGTTACTGTTAGAAGTATAAACCCGAATGACCCTTGTGTTGTATCTGAAACGATTATCGACTGCCAAGAACTGGGAAAAAACTCACCTTTTAATTTAAGCCGCTTTGAATCTTCAGCTTCAGCTATAGACGGCCTTACAATTAAAAACGCTAAGCTTCCTGCTGTTGGTTGCAATTTAGCAAATCTTACTTTGCGAAACTGCAATTTATTAAATAATAACAACACAACTCAAGGCGGAGCCGTATACTGCAATAGAGGGAGCATGAATATAGTAAACTGCAATTTTTTAAATAACTCCGCGGGAAAATATCAGTCAAATATACCGGAAGAAGAATATTATTATGGCGGCGGCGCTATTTTTTGCAGGAAAAGCATTCTGAATATTTCAAATAGCAGTTTTTCAGGCAATAGCTCCGAACGTTATGGCGCCGCAATCAGTGCTGTTTACAGCAACATAATATTTAAGAATTGTTCTATTGTCCGAAATGAAGGTTCACCTCTTACTTCTATGGTATCGTTAGGACCTGCAATCAGCCAATATTATTCAACGTTAAGTTTTGAAAATTCGGACATAAGCGGCAATATCGATGGCGCTATTTTTGGACAGGGAGGTTCGCTTACTCTTAAAAACTGTATATTAACAGGAAACGGAGTGCCCAACCCAAATCATTGGAGCAATATCGCTACATGGGCGGGTGTAATTATTACAAACGGAATAGTGGATATAGACGGCTGTACGTTTAGCGGGAATCGTTCATATCGGGCATCTGCTATATTGGTAATCGGTAATCTGAAATTGAGCAACTCTATATTTTGGCAAAATGAATCGATATTTCAGTCGCCAATTGTCGTTGGATCCGGGGAAACTGAAATTAAATTCTGTCGAATTGAAGATAGTCAAATTAATATTTCTCTTAGTGGTCCGGGAAATATCGATGTTGACCCTTGTTTTGTAAATCCCGGTTATTGGGATCCGAACGGGACGCCCGCTGACGCTAATGATGATTTTTGGGTGTTCGGCGATTATCGTTTAAAAAGTGAAGGCTGGCGATGGGATTCAGACGCAAACGAGTGGACATGGGATGAAGTTACCAGCCGATGCATTGACGCAGGCAATCCCGGCTCGCCGCTTGGCGATGAGCCTTTAACTTTAGATGTTGACCCTCTGAATAGATGGGGACAGAATCTTCGAATAGATATGGGAGCCTATGGCGGAACAGCCCAAGCTTCTATGGCTCCGTATGACTGGGCGTTACTGAGTGATATTGATAATAACGGGACGGCAGATTTTGTCGATTTCGCATGGTTTTCCCGTCTTTGGCTCGAACAGGATGAGGAACAATTCGCCGATTTTAATCGTGATGGTGAGGTCCAGAACGATGATTTAGACCTGCTTGCGTCGGATTGGCTTAACGCAACTTCATGGCATTAAATTCGTGTTTTAACTTTAAAATTCGAGCCGATGCGACGGTAATAGCGAAACCGCAGCTACACTTAATAACAGTGATATAACCGAGTATCTACACGTTTTTCTGAATTTATTTTCCGAAGCACGTTTGCAGATGCTGTTCGTCTTCGGGCTTGGTCATAAAAGCAACGATAACGGCTACAAGCAATGAAATCGGCAAAGCAACGACGACCGGGTCCACTACCGGCCAGTTCGGATAATCGGCAAGTATGCTCGTTTTGCCGCCGGTAAGTTTTTGTACCAGACCGATTGATTCGGCTTCCTGACTTTTAACAAGCAAAAGCCAGAAGCTTGTAACGGCAAACCCTACTATCATAGAAGAAATCGCCGCGGTTTTTGTCATTCGTTTGAAGAAAAGTCCGCCGATAAAAGCAGGCAAAAACGTCGAAGCGCACAAGCCGAAGAAAATCGCCGTAGCACGGGCTATCATCGTGCTTTCTCTGGCTCCGTAGCTCCAAAGCACAGCGATGATAATCCCTATAATAATTCCTGTTCGCGTTACCATCATGCTGTTTTTATAGCTTCCGGTGACTGTTTCGTAAACATCGCGGCCCAGACTTGTACCGAGCGTATGGAATTGGCTTGAAAGTGTACTCATCGCCGCAGAAAGTAAAGTCAGTAAAAACACAAGTGCAAACCATTTAGGCATCGCGCTGGTGATATAATTCGGGATAATTTGGCCTGCGTTTCCACCGGCATAAACAACAGAAATGCTTCTGCCTTTGACGATTCCGGCGGCAGCATCTTCGGGTTGGATTTCGACATCGGTCGCCAAGACGACAGGAACCTTTTTTCCTTCGATGTCTGTCCATTGGCCATCCTGTTTTTGCATCAACTGCAAAACGGCATAGCCTTTCTGCTGGTCAACCATTGTTTCGATTCTTCCGGTAAACGGTTCACCGAATCTGCTGAAATAAACATTCGAAAGGCTTCCGACTATGTAAGCGACTCCGACCATAACCAAAATAAATACTCCGCCGAGCGGTACGGCGCGATTTAGCTCTCTGTTGCTTTTAACCGTCATAAACCGCACGATTAATTGCGGCTGCGCCAAGACTCCGATTCCGACGCCGAGACAGATTGTCGAAAAGCTTATCCACCATAAATTGTAGCTGCTGCTTCCGAATCCGAACTCAGGTGTCGCAGTCCAGCCTCTGTGGCCGATTTTCTGAAGTCCATCGGGAACAAGCGCAGCCATATTTGTCAGATTCTCATGGGCGAAGGTAACTCCGCCGAGCTTGATGTATGTAGCGATAAGCAAAAAGGCCATACCTATAAGCATAATCGAACCTTGCAGTGCGTCACTGTACATAACCCCTTTTAATCCGCCGACAACAACATAAGCCGCGATTATCAAGCTAAAGAAAAGCAGCGCAACGTTATAGCTAACGCCGAACTGGGTCGAGATAAATTCGCAGCCGCCGATAAGAACGGCAGATGCGTAAAGCGGAACAAACAGAAAAATCACTAAACCTGAGAAAACCTGTATGAATTTGCTTTGGTATCTTTTTCCCAGAAGCTCAGGAAATGTATGGGCTCCGAGCCGATGTCCCATTTTTCGCGTCGGTGAGCCGAGAAAAACGAACGCGACGAAAATACCGAAGAAAATATTTAAGAAAACAAGCCACAATAGGCTCATCCCGAATAAACCGGCTACTCCGCCGAATCCGACGATGGCGCTTGTCGAGATAAATGTTGCGCCATAACTCAATGCCATCACGAACGGATGAATATTTCGGCCTGCTATCAAATAATCTGTGGCGGTTTTAGTCCGCACATAGCCCAGCCAGCCCAAATATACAACAGCGAAAATATAAGCCAAAACAACAAGGATTTCCATCAGACCTACTGTTTCTGCCAGCATTTTGCTCTCCTTCAAAAAATCCGTTTCTAATCCGGGACCGAAAGCCGCATAAGTTATAGGTATTTTGCTTATTTGTCAGCCGCTTGTCAATAACGTAAAATCAGCCCTGATTGGTCAAAAAATCAACTATTATATTGTCTATGGCAATTTCTACTGTTAAAATGCTCGCGGCTTGCTCGGGTATGGTAGGCATTTTAAATTAAAGCTTATGGAAAAAGCAGCAGGAAAAAAGCCGGTTAAACTTTTGCAAAAACAGCCCGTAATGCGCCGGGTGTTATTGGCTCTTGTGCCTTGTATTTGCGGCGCGATTTATTACTTCGGCTGGTATTGTCTATTTGTTATAGCTCTGGCAAATATCACCGGATTCACGGTCGAGTTCATTTTCACACGCCGGCGGAACAAACCTGTTACCGAAGCGGTTTTCGTAACGTCCACCCTTTTTGCTTTGGTAATGCCTCCGACAGTACCGTGGCACGTTGTTATTTTCGGTACTGCTTTTGCGGTTATGTTTGCCAAAGAAGTCTTCGGCGGTTTCGGGAGGAATATATTTAATCCCGCTCTTGCCGGACGAGCTTTTGTTTATGTTTGTTTTCCGGTAGCTTTGACAGCCGCATGGGCTCCGGTGTCTCAGGAACCATGGGGTGCTCTTGATAAGTGGACAACGGTTGATTCTCCCGATGCTATCAGCGGAGCCACTCCGCTTGCACGTCTAAAAGCCGGACAAATTCAGCTTGCTACCGACTACGCTGGGCCGGAGATTCCGCATATCGTCGAAAAAGGTCAGGAAGTAAAAGTTATCAAATCATTTTTCTATCGAGCTTTGCTGTTCGGAAGAATTAGCGGAACAATGGGAGTAACCAGTGCGATTCTTATTTGTATCGGCGGAGTATATCTTTTCATCACCAAAACAGCCAGCAGAACGGTTATTCTCTCGACGATTATTACGTATGCTTTCTGGAACGATGTGCTTTATCAGTTCGGTGTACCGCCAATTCCCGGAGCAATACCTGCGGTACTTGGCGGAGGTTTTTTGTTCGGCGCGTTTTTTATGGCTACCGACCCTGTCAGCTCGCCGAAGACCGAACCTGCCCGTATAATCTACGGAATTATAATCGGAACCTGCACGATGGTTATTAGAAACTTTTCGATTTTTAACGGCGGCTTGATGTTTTCTATTTTGATTGGAAACATGTTCGCGCCGATTCTCGATTATTATGTGGTGTCATTAAAATCCGGAAAAAAAGCGGCAAATGGCTCAGATAAAAAATAAATTCTGGTACCCTGTTTTTTATATGTTTGTTGTTACATCGCTATTCAGCGCGGTAGTTATCGGTTTTGCGCAAATCACAGCCGACCGCGTTCAGGCCAATCAGCAGATTGCCTTCGAAAAAGCCGTGCTTTCCGTACTGCCTGTTGACCTTTCGGAACTTAAAAGCGACCTTGCTATTCATAATTATTTTACCGAAAACGTAGAGCAGCCTTCGAAAGAAACCGGCGGAGCTTATGTTATTCGCAAAAACGGCGAAGTCATTGCCTACGCCTTAACTATGGAAGGCCAAGGTTTCTGGGCTCCTATAAAAGCCGTCATAGGCATTGAAGCCGACCAAAAGACCATTACCGGTTTTTATGTTTATCAGCAGAATGAAACACCCGGATTAGGTGCGGAAATTACACAGGAATCTTTCATCAATCAATTTGACGAAATTGTCATTGCCGAAGGGCCTAAATCCATTAATTTCAAAAGACCGAGCGAATCTCTTGAACCGTCCGAAGTCCACGCGGTAACCGGCGCGACCCAGACAAGTACGAGACTGGAAAAAATAATTAACGATGCCTTGATTCAATGGCGAGTGAAAATGAAAAACAGATGATTTCAAAAAAGACAAAACAACTTGTTCGCGAAGGCTTATGGACGAATAATCCGATATTCGCTCAGGTGCTGGGTATATGCAGTACGTTGGCAGTAACAAATCTTGTTTTGAATACGGCTGTTATGTGTGCCGGACTGATATTTACTCTTTCACTGAGCGCGATGACGGTTTCGATATTAAGAAATGTTACGCCCCGCAATATCAGAATGATGGTCGAGACGCTGATTATCGCCTTTTATGTAATAATAATTGATTTGGTGCTCAAAGCTTATTGGCCCGAGATGTCGACGAATCTGGGGCCATATGTAGGTCTTATCATAACCAACTGCATTGTGATGGGGCGCTGCGAAGCATGCAGTATTTCCAATCCGCCTAAAATCGCGTTTTTTGACGGTTTATTCAATGCGCTGGGATATTCGTATATTCTTTTGATTATCGCGACCTTCCGCGAAATACTCGGGATGGGTACATTTCTCGGTTATGCCGTGCCGTATTTCAGTACGGTTTGGGACAAATGGATAATTATGGTTATGCCGCCGGGAGCCTTTTTTATGCTGGCGATTGTGGTTTGGGTTTTTCGTTCTATAAAATTGGCAGGGGAGGATAAAAGCAAATGAATCTTCAATCTGAAATGACTCAAGCGTTTATCGTGTGCATCTCAGCGGTATTCACTAATAATATCCTGCTTAGTTATTTTCTCGGTCTTTGTCCGTTCATCGGTTCATCTCGCGAAGTCAACACCAGCGCCGGGCTTGGCGCTGCGGTAATTTTTGTAATGCCTTTTACCTGCATTTTGACTTGGGTTGTATATCATTTTGTTCTTGTTCCGCTTGGTCTTGAGTTTTTCAGATTTATTATGTTCATCATTGTAATTGCGGCGTTTGTTCAGTTTGTCGAAATGGCGATAGAACGCCTCAGCCCGTATCTTTATCAAAGACTCGGAGTCTTTTTACCGCTTATAACCGTCAACTGCGCGATATTAGGCGTGTCACTGTTTATGGTGATTCGCGATTACTCGTTAATTGTTACTGTCGGCTACGGTTTGGGCAGCGGCATCGGATGGTTTTTAGCGATTATAGCTATGGCCGGAATCAGGCAAAAACTCGCAAATGATTTAATTCCCAAAGGCCTGCAGGGGCCGGGCATAACATTAATTATCACAGGCATTATGGCTCTGGCCTTTATCGGTTTTACCGGAGTGTTGGGTACTTAAAGCAATACACTTCAAATGATGATATTAGTGTTGTTAAAGGCGGTTTTAATCATAAGCATTATAGCTGCGTTTCTTGCGGCGGTTCTGAGCGTCTCGGAGTATTTTCTTCGTAATTACGGCCCGTGCAAGATAACAATAAATAAAGACAAAGACTTCACCGTTGACGGCGGAGCGTCACTGCTGAGCGTGCTTACCGATAAAAAAATCTTCATACCCAGCGCCTGCGGCGGCAAGGGTACCTGCGGGCTTTGCAAAGTAAAAGCGCTTTCAGGAGCGGGAACACTTTTGCCGACAGAAGAACCGTATCTTGATGAAAAAGAAAAAGCCGGCAATGTTCGTTTGTCCTGTCAGATTAGGGTTCGCAATGACATCGAAATTGAAATTCCGGAAGAATTATTTAATATCCGCGAATATACCGGCAAATGTACTGAGATTATCGACCTGACAGCCGAGATAAAATTGTTCCGATTCGAGCTTATCGAGCCGAAAGAAATTAGTTTCACGCCCGGCCAGTATGTTCAGCTTATGGCTCCTGTTTATGAAAAAAGCTCCGAAGAGGTATATAGGGCTTATTCGATATCATCAGACCCCGCCCAAAAAGATACTATAGATTTGATTATAAAATTCGTTCCGGGCGGAATCTGTACCACTTACTGTTTTAAATATCTTAAAGTCGGCGACGAGGTCAAATTCAACGGCCCGTATGGTGAATTTTGTCTTACGCAAAACGACAGCGATATGATATTTGTCGCCGGCGGCTCGGGAATGGCTCCGTTTGTCAGTATTCTGCACGAGATGAGAAATAAAAAAATCAAACGCAAAACAGCTTATTATTTCGGAGCTAATAATGTTGACGAGCTTTTTCTGCTCGATGAAATGAAGCAGTTCGAAAAGCAGTTAGATGATTTCAAATTTGTTCCGGTGATTTCCAGACCGAAACAAAATCAGAATTGGAAAGGCCAAACCGGACTTGTAACAGAAGCAGTCGAGCGAAACGCTAAAAATGCCTCCGAGGCCGAGGGCTATTTATGCGGTTCGCCGGGATTAATTGACGCATCTGTTAAAATTCTTAAAAAACTTGGTATGCCTTCAAATAAAATATATTATGATAAGTTCGCATGAAAAAACCGCCTGACATTCAAAAACTCGAAGCTATATTGCGAGCATCGAAGATTTCGGCTGAAGGTTTTCTCGGCAGCGATAATCGTTCGCTCGAAGAGATAATCGGCTCTGATTTAGCAGAGCTTGCAAAAACGGATTATTCGCTGAAGCAAATCGCCGAAAAAATGCGGCAGATAACCGCGCTTGCCTCAGAGGCGCTGGGGAATTGGGCGGATATAGATGATATTCGACAGGCCAAAGTTGACGAAGCCAAAGGCAATATTCCCTGTCCTTGGCCGCATTTTTACCATTGCCCCAAGCGAGTAACGACCTTAGAAAACAAGCAAACATCTGTCCGAATTAACTGGTCCGACCTGAATATTCATTTGATAGAGGAACACGGATTTTTCGAAGGCAAAGGCAGCCCGTTCCGCCTCGAACCAAAAGAGCTAATCGAAATGCTTTTCTAATTGTAAGCAGATTAGTATTGCCGGTGTCCTCCCTTTAATATGCTTGAAATATTCTGTTTCAAGCTTGAAAAAACCTTAAAATGGATGTAAATATTTCACACCAACGTTAGCATAAAAGAATTGATTTTTAATCATTTTCTTTATATCATTTGCAATAAAATAACACCATATCTGGAGCGCAGATGCATAAAAAATGCAAATATTTTTTGTATTTTACGGTTATCGCAGCATTTCTTTTATGTTTAGCGGGTTGTAGGGTTGGACCGGATTATGTGCGGCCTGAATTGGAAATGCCCAATGCATGGCATATTCGAGCGGTCGAAGGTCTTCAGGACGGCTCGGCTCCTTTGGAAACATGGTGGCTGGCATTCAATGACCCTATACTTACAGATTTGATACGACAGGCACGTGATGGAAATCTCGATCTTAAAACAGCTTACGCACGCATAGGTGAATTCCGAGCACGATTAGGGGTTGCCGCCGGTAAATACTGGCCCACGGTTGATGCGGCGGCTTCTTACAGCCGTTCGAAAGCAAGCGAAGCCGAAGGCGTTGCTCTTAATACCGATGAAACCAGTTTCTATTCGAACAGGGTGGACGCAAGCTGGGAGTTCGATTTGTTTGGGCGTATTGGCCGCTCAGTCGAGTCTTCGAAGGCTTCCATGGAGGTCTCTTTGGAAGATTACAGGGATGTGCTGGTAAGCTTATATTCGCAGGTTGCTCAAAATTATATTCACCTTCGTACCCAGCAAACGCGAATACGTTACGCAAAAGAAAATATTGTGGCACAGGAAAAAATTCTTGAGTTGACCCAAAAGCGTCTTCAGGCGGGGCTGGTTCCCGAACTGGATGTTCAGCAGGCTAAGCTAATTCTGGACAGTACCCGGTCTTCAATTCCGTTGCTCTACCAGGAGGAGATTCAGACGATTTACCGGTTGAGTGTTTTGCTGGGGAAGCACCCGGGAACATTAATTTCGACATTATCCGTAGGTTCAGATATTCCGGATTTACCGGATCAGATCACCATCGGCTTACCAGTCGAACTACTGCGTCAAAGACCTGATGTGCGTAGTGCCGAACGCGTTCTGGCTGCACAAACGGCTGAAATTGGTGTGGCTACGGCGGCCCTGTATCCTTCGTTTTCACTTTCGGGCACATTTGCACTGGAAGCGATCCATGCTGATGAGGCCGGTAATTGGGACAGTCGGGCATGGGGATTTGGCCCGACTGTTCGCTGGAACCTGTTTGACGGCAACCGAATTCGTAATAATATCACGGTTCGAGAATTTCTGGCAGAACAGGCGATGATTAATTACGAACAAACGGTTCTATTAGCACTGGAAGAGGTTGAAAATGCATTGATTGCATTTGAACAGGAAAAAATTCGCTTGCAAACCATTCAGAGAGCCGTTGCTTCTGCTCAGAAATCCGTGGATTTAGTGACCGAATTATATCAAAAAGGATTGACTGATTTCCAAAATGTCCTTGATATGCAGCGGACTTTGGTAGCCCAACAGGACCTGATGGCAAACAGTGAAGGTGCCGTTGCTAATAATCTTGTTCGTATTTATAAGGCTCTCGGCGGTGGATGGTCTTTTAACAGAGACAATATCCTTCATGAATCACAATCAATAAGGACAGAAACCAATGAAAATTAATTCTACTTTCAGGAAGCACTTATTTTTGGTCTTGACTGTTTCTCTGCTATGTGTTCCTTCCGGTTGTAAAAAACAACAGCCTCCAAAACCTGAACTTCCTAAAGTTACGGTAACAAGGCCTGTACAAAAACGGGTTCGATCATATTATGATTACACAGGCAGTATCGAGGCGATTGATACCGCAGATATCAGGGCCAGAGTCGAAGGATTCCTTGGTCAATGTTATTTTAAAGACGGCGCTTATGTCAAAGAAGGAGACCTGCTGTTTTCAATCGAAAAAGACATGTTTAAAGCGAATGTCGTTCAGGCACAG
>Ga0265293_10007180_pt1 | contig 17348 bp, 19 predicted proteins | sample Munlanlewell138R_FD_192505 | JGI IMG/M metagenome (GOLD analysis project Ga0265293, IMG submission 192505) | Leachate microbial communities from a municipal landfill in Southern Ontario, Canada - Leachate well 138R | ecosystem: Engineered > Solid waste > Landfill > Unclassified | place: Canada...
GGTGCCGGAAACCCAGGTCAATGCCATTGAACGCTGTTCCGGCCACGATGGCACCTATGCGGTGCGCATCGAATCCCGGGAGGCTTCCGTCAAGATCGCGCGCCCGGTTGCCCGCAAAGTGGATGAACAAAAACCCCGGCATTTCGTCAGCGACTGTCCCATGGCTGCCCAACAGATAGCCGATGTCGCCACGGTCAATGTGCTTCCAGAGCACCCCATGAGTCTGTTGCGCAAAGCCTACGCCATTTAGGAGTGAGTTCCGTGAAGTTAATTCGCAGCGACCTGATGTCCCTGGAAAATTACGCCGGCCAACGCAATGAATTTCGCGCCAGGGTCATGGCCCATAAAAAAAACCGGCACATTCAACTGGGCGAAAATGCCCGTTTGCTTTTTGAGGATCGCCTTACGGTTCAATATCAGATTCAGGAAATGCTTCGCATTGAACGCATTTTTGAGGCGGAGGCTATTGCCGAAGAACTGGCGGCTTACAATCCCCTGATACCGGATGGGGATAACTGGAAAGCCACCTTGATGCTGGAGTATCCGGATGTCAACGAACGCCGGGTCAAACTCGCCGGGCTGCTGGGTATTGAAAACCGCGTCTGGGCGCAGGTTGAGGGTTTTGACAGAATTTATGCCATTGCCGATGAGGATCTGGACAGAGCCACCGATGAGAAAACCTCTAGCGTTCATTTTCTACGCTTTCAGTTCGACTCGAATAGGGTGGCGGCCGCTAAAGCAGGCGCCAGATTGGCCTTGGGTATAGACCACCCTAATTACAGGGTCAGTCTTGATCCACTACCGGAAAAGTATCGTCAAGCGCTGGTGGCGGATTTCGACTGAAACCTCCGTTGGGCTAGGAGTACTCTGATGAATTCTCGTTTCATCATTCCCCCGTAGGCGGGAATCTATAACTGGTTGATTGCTCTAGACTCCCGCCTCGCGGGAGTGACTTCAATCAGGGTTGCCCTAGATTTTTTTTCGACTGCGCAGCTTGGCGCCTACAGGCTTGCGGCTTTTTGACCGCAACTTGTCCCCCCGTGGCGGCAGGCCTGTGTGCTGGGTAAGAATGGCTTTGCCTTCTTCCGCCTGCTTCGGCTTCCAGTTTCGCGGCTGAAAGCGCGGAATCAGCTGATCCTTGCGATTGCCGATGAGGTCACCGCGTCCCATCTGCTGCAGGGCTTCCCGCAGCAGCGGCCAGTTTTCAGGATCGTGGTAGCGCAAAAAGGCTTTGTGCAGGCGGCGGGCGCGCAGGCCTTTGGCTGTTTCCACAGCATCGCCGTGCTTTCTCGAAATGCGGCGCAGTGGATTTTTACCGCTGTGGTACATGGTGGTGGCCATGGCCATGGGAGAGGGGTAAAAAGTTTGCACCTGATCGGCGCGAAAACCGTTGCGTTTCAGCCACAGCGCCAGATTCATCATGTCTTCGGCGCTGGTGCCCGGGTGGGCGGCGATAAAATAGGGGATTAGATACTGCTCCTTGCCCGCCTCCCTGGAAAACTTTTCAAACATCTCCTTGAAGCGGTCATAGCTGCCCATGCCCGGTTTCATCATTTTTGACAGCGGGCTGTCTTCCGTGTGCTCCGGGGCTATTTTCAGGTAGCCGCCCACATGGTGGGTGACCAGTTCGCGAACATATTCCGGGGTTTCCACGGCGAGATCGTAGCGCAGCCCGGAGGCGATCAGCACTTTTTTGATGCCGGGAAGCTGACGCACCCGCCGGTAGAGATGAATCAGTGGGGTTTGGTCGGTATTGAGGTTTTTGCAGATACCGGGATAGATACAGGACAGGCGCTTGCAGCTCTCCTCGATGGCTTTGCTTTTGCAGTTCAGTCGCCACATATTGGCGGTGGGGCCGCCGAGATCGGAAATGACCCCGGTAAAGCCGGCGGTTTTGTCCCGTATAGCTTCCACTTCCCGGGCGATCGAGTCCTCGGAGCGGCTTTGAATAATGCGGCCTTCGTGTTCGGTAATGGAGCAAAAGGTACAGCCGCCAAAACAGCCGCGCATGATGTTGACGGAGAAACGAATCATCTCCCAGGCAGCAATTTTGGCATTGCCGTAGCTGGGGTGGGGCGCGCGGGCGTAGGGTTGGTCGAAAACCCAGTCCATTTCTTCAGTACTCAGGGGAATGGGCGGTGGGTTCAGCCACACATCCCGGTTGCCGTGGCGCTGCACCAGAGGCTTGGCGTTGCCGGGATTGGTTTCCAGATGGAGAATGCGGGAGGTGTGGGCGTAGAGCACCGGGTCGTCTTTGACTTGCTCAAATGAAGGCAGGCGAATAAAGCTGGTTGCAGAATGCTCGCGCTTGGCGGCGTTGCGCTGACCGCGATGATCCTTCATGTCAATAATACTGACGGCGCGCTCTTCGACACCGCTGGCGGAAGCGGAGCTGGCGCAGGGCGGTTTGTCGCCGTTACTTTCGCGAAGATCGCCGGTTTCCTGGTAGGGGTTGGCGATGGGCTCAACGATGCCGGGTTTGTCGACATCGGTGGAATCAATTTCCAGCCAGCCGCTGGGCAGGGTTTTGCGAATAAATGCGGTGCCGCGAATATCCTCGATATCGGCGATAGCCTCCCCCTGAGCGAGGCGATGGCTGAGTTCGATCAGGGCGCGTTCGGCATTGCCGTAGAGGAGGATGTCGGCTTTTGAATCCAGGAGCACGGAGCGGCGAACCTGATTGCTCCAGTAATCGTAATGGGCGATGCGGCGCAGGCTGGCTTCGATGCTGCCGATAACCACGGGCACACCTTTAAAGGCTTCCCGGCAGCGCTGGGAGTAGACAGTCACCGCGCGATCGGGGCGCTTGCCACCAATATTGCCGGGGGTGTAGGCGTCATCCTTGCGAATTTTATGATCCGCCGTGTAGCGATTGATCATCGAATCCATATTGCCGGCGGTGACGCCAAAGTAGAGATTGGGCTTGCCGAGACGCTGAAAATCGTTTTTGTTGGTCCAGTCCGGCTGGGCGATAATGCCAACCCTGAAGCCCTGGGCTTCCAGCACTCGGCCGATTACCGCCATGCCAAAGCTGGGGTGATCCACATAGGCGTCGCCGGTGACCAGAATAATGTCGCAACTGTCCCAGCCAAGCCTGTCCATTTCTTCTCTGGACATGGGCAGAAAGGGGGCGCGCTCAAAACACTCCGCCCAGTATTTGCGGTAGTCGAAGAGTTTGGTGATCGGGGGTGGAGTAAGCTGCTGAGACATGACGGAATAGAAATGAGAACTGGTCACGGATTATACACTAAGTCCTTCAGTTTCACGCTGTCCGCTGTCGTCCCAGCCCCCTGGCGGAAGCTAAAGTGGGAAATTCAGGACGCGCTGCCAAAGGCCTTTGCCCGCTGTGCCCGCAGATTGATGCTTTCAGGGGATAGCTGCCAACCCTGGCTGTGGTCTCTTACCAGGGCTGTGAGGGCATTGATATGGGCGTCATTGCTATTGAGCGCGGCAATGTAATGGAAGTGCTCGCCTCCGGCAGCAAGAAAATAGCCTTTGTTTTCAACGGCGATTTCCTCCAGGGTTTCAAGGCAGTCGGCAGAAAAACCGGGACAGAAAACATCAACGGATTTGATTCCGGCAGTGGGCAGGCTTTGCAGGGTTTTGTCGGTGTAGGGCTGCAGCCATTCCGCCTTGCCAAAGCGGGACTGAAAGGTGGTGATGTAGTCGGATGGATTCAGACCCAAATTTTCGGCAATCAGGCGCGAGGTTTTCTGACATTCGCAAAAGTAGGGATCGCCCTTGTCGAGATAAAAACGGGGAACCCCGTGGTAGGACAGCACCAGTTTCTCGGCCTTGCCGTGGCTGTTCCAGTGCGCCCTGATGGCATCGCAGCAGGCCTGAATGTAGGGGTCGAAGTCGTGGTAGTGGCTGATAAAACGCAGCTCCGGCAGCCAGCGGCGACGCTTAAAATCCTTGGCGATAGCGTCAAAGGTGGAGGCGGTGGTGGCGCCGCAATACTGGGGATAGAGGGGCAGCACCAGTATTTTTCTGGCGCCCTGTTCGCAGAGTGCATCGATAGCTGAGGCAATGGAGGGATTGCCGTAACGCATACCGGTTTCAACAATAAAGTCATCCCCCAGGCGCCGCTGCAACTGATCCCGCTGCGCCAGGCTGTGGGTCAACAGGGGAGAGCCTTGATCCGTCCACACCTGAGCATAATTTTTGGCCGATTTCGCCGGGCGAATCCGCAAAATAATACCGTGGAGAATCAGCCACCACAGGGGGCGGGGAATCTCGACGACACGGGGATCCCAGAGAAATTCCCCCAGGTATTTGCGCAGCGCTTTTGCAGTGGGTGCATCCGGTGTGCCCAGATTGACCAGCAACAAGCCAATTTTGTCGCCCTGCTGATGGCTGAAAGACGTTAAGCCCTTGAATCCCATATCCGCTCGCCAGTATTGATGAGAGGAGCATTTTAGCGCCGAACTTCCGGCTTTTGTGGGATTGTTGCTGTTGCGGCGATATTTTTGCCAACAAAGCCGCCGCCAGCCCTGCCGTTTTTACTGGTCTGGGTGGCCTTGCGTGGCTGATTTGTAGTGGTAATAATGGCGTTTCGCCTTGCCATGAAATTTCAGCCGCCCATGAAAACCACGACCGCAGATTTTACCCAGTACGGCCCCTTGGCGGTATTGATTGGCAGCTGGAAGGGCGATCGGCATAGAGGTCTGGCCTCAGCCGTTGTCGATATTGAGCGCCCCTATTGCGAAACCCTGGTTTTTGAGGCCGTGGGCGCCATGAATACTGCCGGCAGTGAGCCGGTTTACGCTCTCAAGTATCAGCAGGCGGTATCCCGCAAGGATAACCCCAAGGCGTTCCACAAGCAGATGGGCTACTGGTTGTGGTCGCCGTCAAAAAACACTGTGATGCAATCCTTCGCCATTGCCAGCGGTGTCTCTATTCTCGCCGGCGGCCTGTTCGATGGCGACATACGCCAGGGCAAACCCCTGACGCTGGCGGTGTCGGCAACCCTGGGGGATCCCGACTGGGGCATTATTCAGTCCCGCTTTATGACCGAGCACGCCTGTACTCTGGCCTTCAGCCATTCACTGAGGGTTGAGGCGAATAAATTGACATATCAGGAGAGTACGCTGCTGGATATGGGCGGTAAAATTTTTGATCACGCCGACGGCAATACGCTCATGCGGCAACCCCTGTAGTTTCAACCCTGGTTAGTCTAGTCTTCAACCCATATCTTGCGCAGGGGTTCGCCAAAGTCGTCGTAGAGGGTTTTCAGGCGCGGCTTTTTGGCTTTGGGGGTTGGCGCTTTGGTCGCTGCTGGCTTGCGGCGGGCATCGACGCTTGCCACCAGTTCGGTGACATAGGTGCGAGATTCCTTGGGGGCGTCAAAAAATACCTTGCGCAATGGCAGGTTGTCATCGCGACCACTGATGCCCCGCTCTATTTGAGCCACCTTGCCGCCATTTTCCAGATAAGCGCGTATTTCGGCGCGAAGTTGCGCGCGTATCTCGGCTTTTGTTGGCGGTTTTTTAAATGGCATGGTCTTGTCTATGGGAGCTCTGGCACCGCTTGTGCTGGGCACCAGCGGCATAAGCAAATGTTAGTCAATTATGGGCAAATTGGTGAGGCGCGTCTATGACAGGTTATTGCCAATGGCGCCATACGGGGGTTATATCCGGCGGTGGCGTTGAATAGCTGCCAAGGTCGAGCCAGGTTTGCGCTGGGCTGTGAAAGTCGGATCCCCAGGACGCCAGAAGGGAAAACTGGCGGCACAATTTGCTGAAGTCTGAAGTCTGGCTGGGGATCTGCCTGCCGGAGACCACTTCCATTGCCCGGCCCCCCCAGCTAGTAAAGTCGTCGAGAAAACTTACCAGCTTGCTTCTGGTCATGCTGTATTTGCCGGGGTGGGCGAGCACGGCAATACCGCCGGCATCAATAATCCAGCTGATGGCCTGCTCCGGGCTTGGCCAGCATACTTTGATGTCGCAGGTTTTGCCGCTGCCGAGAAACTTTTTAAAGGCTTCACTTTCACTGCCGACAAACCCACTGTTGACCATGTGGCGGGCAAAATGCGGCCTGCCGATAGCGCCGCCATCGGACAATGCCAGAGCTCCTGCCAAAGGGTTGTCAACGCCGTATTTTTCCAGTTTTTCGGCAATCATTTCCGCCCGCAGCGCCCGCGCCCTGGATTGTGTCGCTGTGGCCTCGGCCATGGCGGCGCTATCGGGGTCAATGTTGAGGCCGACAATATGGATGCCCCGTTTTTGCCATAGGCAGGAGAGTTCGATACCGGGGATAAGTCGCAACCCTTGGGGAAGATCGGGCAACTGGCGGTAAGCGCTGACACTGTCGTGGTCGGTGATGGACAGCAGTTCAACGCCACGGTCGCCCGCCCGTTGAACCAGTTGTTGCGGTGACAGGGCGCCGTCCGACGCGGTGGTATGGCAGTGGAAATCTATTTTCATGGCGGCAGTTTACTGCCTCGAGCGGCGAGGGCGAAGCCTTTTCTGGTGCTGGCGGGTATAATCGCCGCCATGAATTATATAACGCCCATAGACAGCAGACAGGAACGGGAAGTGCTAGAACGCACTCTCCATTACATTGGCTGTGGCGAGGATATTTTCGAGCGCAGCTTTGACCAGGTACCTGTGTTTTTTGATCTTAAAGGGCGGGCATCGGGTATGTACAGGGTGCGGGGGTGTCAGCGTGTCATCCGCTACAACCCGTGGATTTTTGCCAGTTATTACGATGACTGCCTGGCGTCGACGGTGCCCCATGAGGTAGCCCACTATCTCTCCGATGTCGTCTTTGGGCTGCGCAATATTCGCCCCCACGGCAGGGAGTGGAAGGCGCTGATGAAAGCTTTTGGCGCCGACGCCAGCGTTACCGCCAGTTACTCCCTGGAGGGTGTGCCGCTGAGGCGCACCGTCAAATTCCGCTACTACTGTGCCTGTGACCAGCATTTCCTCGGTACACAACGACACCGGCGCATTGTCTCGGGGCGAACCTCCTATCGCTGCCGCCGCTGTGGCGAAACCCTCAGGGTAGAAATTTGAGTTGCTGGTGGGTGTATATGATTGAAGCCGCCGATGGCAGTTTGTACACGGGCATAACCACCGACATTGCCCGGCGTTTCAGTGAACATCTTGGCAGTTTTGTCAGTCCGCCGGGAAAGGGGGCAAAGTTTTTTTATGGCCGTGAACCTGTTGGCGTTGTTTTTCTGGAGAAACAGGTGTCGCGAAGTGCTGCCTCAAGCCGAGAAGCCGAACTGAAAAAAATGAAGCCCAGCCATAAACACAGGCTCAAACAGGACAGGTTGTTTTTTCTATGAACCAGAATGCAGATGATAATCCGCCGGTACCAAAGAGTCTGGATCTAACCGATTCCGAGGTTCGCAGGGCGCTGTTGAATACAGAAACGGCAAAGATTCCCTGGCGAGAGTTGCAGCGCTATTTTGCTGCGGGTGCCGCTATTGCGGTTGCCGCCGAACTGGATCTGCTCAGTGTTGGTGCCGAAGTGATGGCCGATAACAAAGTGCAGATGGAAGGCTGGATCAGCAGTGGCAAGGTGGCGCCGGTCAGCGACCTGCAGGCAGCGGAGTGGTATGATGCCAACGCTCTGATGTGGGCGGTGGTGCTGAGCCCCTGGGTGTTTGTGCAACCGATTCTCCAGAATCAGCAAAGCTGAGATTGGCTGCGGCCATAAAAAAGGCGCCGTTGAGGCGCCTTGTTGATGACAGGATGTAAATTACATCGCAGAAACTTTTTGCTGGCAAGCCTGGGCATTGAATCCCTGCCACTGGTCTTGTCTGCCTTCTCGCCATCCTCGCAGCCATTCCTGTCCCAGATTCGATTCAGCTTGGTAGGGACACAGACTTTTTGACTTCATGTCGTAACCGGTTTGATAGCCACGGAGGAAAGCACGGTGGGCAGCATCACGTTTCTGACTTCTCATAAGGCAAAACTCCTTTGAGTTTCTGTTAAACCCATTGCGGGTCAATGAAGTAGTATATTGCGACCGGGTGACTGTTATCGCTGGTGAAGAGTCGATCAGGTATCTGTCTTATCTCTAACTAAGCGGTAGATAGTCAGCCGGCCTTTCAGTTGACCAAATATCGGCAAGGCTGTCGAAGATTTTATCTTTCTATTGAAGTGATGTTTTAATTCCATTTGGTAATCAAAGTGACACAAAAATTTGCTGGCTGGGCTCAGGCCGCTGATCGAAACCCCAGAGATCAGGAAATCTTCGTCAATTGCCCCAAAGGCCTGGAGTCGTTATTGCGGGATGAACTCCTTGCCATTGGCGCAGAGTCTGTGCGCGAAACGGTGGCGGGAGTCTATGCTTTCGGAAACTTCGAGCTTGCCTACAGGGCTTGCCTGTGGTCGCGCCTGGCAAACCGGGTTCTGCTGCCCCTGGCCAAGTTTGAGGTGGCCTCGGCGGATGATCTCTACCAGGGAGTGGGGGCGGTGAACTGGCTCGAGCATATGGGCAGCGCCACCACCTTTGCGGTTGATTTTGTCGGCCATAATGACGCCATTCGCCACTCTCAGTTCGGCGCTCAGAAAATCAAGGATGCCATTGTCGACCAATTCCAGTCCCGTTTGGGTGAGCGCCCCAGTGTCGATCTCAAAAAACCCAATTTGCGCATCAATGCCTATCTCGCCAAAGGGCGGGTTGCGCTGAGTCTCGACCTGTCTGGCGAAAGCCTTCACCGCCGTGGCTACCGCGTTGAAATGGTGCCTGCGCCCCTCAAGGAAAACCTGGCGGCTGCGCTATTGTTGCGAGCAGGCTGGCCTGAGGTTTGTGCTGGCGGTGGCAGCCTTATCGACCCTCTCTGTGGCAGTGGCACCTTATTGGTTGAAGCGGCGATGATGGCTGCGGATATTGCGCCGGGGCTGTTGCGCCAGAATTATGGTATTGAGCATTGGCAGCAGTTTAACGCTGCTCTCTGGCAGGAGCTGCGGGCAGAGGCTCACAATCGCAGGCGAGCCGGGCTTGAACGGGCGCTGCCGGAAATTCGCGGTTACGATAAAGACAGTCGCGCCATCGCCGCTGCCGAAGCCAATATTGCCGCCGCAGGCCTGGAAAAAATCGTGCGCGTGTCGGCCAGACCCCTTGCCGCCCTCAAAAAGCCTACCCACAAAACATTGACGTGCGGCCTTATTCTCACCAACCCCCCCTACGGGGAGCGCTGGGGAGAAGTGGAGGAGCTGCGCCCCCTTTACCACGAACTCGGCAAAGTGGCGAAGGCGGAGTTTCCCGGCTGGAAACTGGGGGTTTTTACCGGAAATATGGAGTTGGCTCAGGAATTGCGCCTGCGCTCTGATAAAAGTTACAGTTTTTTCAATGGTACCATTCAGGCCAAATTGTTTTTGTTTTCCCTGAGAGCGGAAGATAATCCCGGCGAAGACAATGTGCCGTGCCAACGCCAGCTGTCTGACAATGAAGCCATGCTGGTTAACAGGTTTGGCAAAAATACCCGCAAGCTGAAACCCTGGTTGAGTCGTTCCGGGGTAACTTGCTACCGACTATACGATAATGATTTGCCCGAATATGCCGTGGCCATCGATATTTATGACGGCGCTATTCATGTTCAGGAATATGCCCCGCCGGCAACGGTGGATGCCAACAGGGCGCGGCAGCGCATGCGGGAAATCCGTCAGGCACTGCTGCATCTTTATCCTCAAAGCCAGGACAAGTTGTTTTTTAAGGAGCGCCGTCGTCAGAGCGGCGATAGCCAGTATCAGCCGTTAAGTCCGTGGAAACAGAAGGGCAACAGCTTTGTTGTCGCTGAGGGTGCAGCGAAAATAGAAGTGAATTTGAGTGACTATCTCGATTCCGGCGTATTTCTCGACCACAGACCGGTGCGGGAAATGATCGCGAGGATGGCCAGGGGCAAGCGTTTTCTCAATCTGTTCTGCTATACCGCAGTGGCTACTGTCCAGGCCGCTCTTGGCGGTGCGGTCAGCAGCCTCAGTGTCGATATGTCCAATACCTATCTGGAATGGGCGCAACGCAATTTTGCCCTCAATGGCTTAAATGCAAAGCACCGCACCCTGCGCGCCGATTGCCTTGAATGGCTGGCGAAGAGAGAGGGGCAATACGATTTGATTTTTCTCGATCCGCCCACCTTTTCCAATTCCAAAAAAATGGACAATGTCCTTGATGTTCAGCGGGATCATGTCCGTTTGATTGACGACGCCATGGCCATTCTCGCGCCCGGCGGAACGCTGATTTTTTCCAATAATTTCCGCCGCTTTAAAATGGATGCCTCGGTTGCCGAGCGCTATCAGGTTGAAGATATCACCAGGCAATCCATTCCCCCGGATTTTCAGCGCAACCAGAAAATTCACCATTGCTGGTTGATAAAACATGCTCTGTAATCAATCAGGTGCACCTTGCAATGGCGTAGCAGCGCCCCCAATTATTTACCACTTTTCATCACCTTTGCCGGAGGCACGGCCATGAACGTTAATGTTGTCGATATCAGTTACGAAAATGCCCAACAGTATTTGATCGATGAATCCATGGTTCGCCCCGTGCTTGTCGATTTTTGGGCGGACTGGTGCGCCCCCTGCAAGGTGTTGATGCCGCTGCTTGACAGGCTGGCGGGTGAATACCAGGGCGACTTTCTCCTCGCCAAGGTGAATGCCGACAATCTCGCCGATATCGCTGCTCAGTTTGGCGTGCGCAGCCTGCCCACGGTGGTGTTGATGAAAGAAGGTCAGCCCATCGATGCATTTCAGGGAGCCTTGCCGGAACAGGATATTCGCAAATTCCTCGACAAACATTTGCCCAAGCCCTGGGAGAAGAAGCTCGCCGCTGCTCAGGCCAGAATAGAGGCGGGGGAGCTTGAAACTGCCCAGGCGTTGATTCGCGAGGCCTATGCAGAATCTTGCCAGCATCCCAAGGTGGGGCTTGTGCTGGCCAAGCTCTGTCTGCAGCTGCACCAAATGGCGGAGGCGAGAACGATTCTTGCCGTTATTCCCCTGAAAGATCAGGATAGTCTCTACAAACAATTGCTGGCTCAGCTGGAATTAATGGAGGAATCGGCAAAAACCCCTGAAATTCGTGAGCTGGAAGAAAGGCTCAATCAGGAGCCCGACAACCTCGAAATCGCCTATGAGTTGGGGGTTCAGTTCAGCCAGAATAATTACCACCGCGAAGCGTTGGAGCTTCTTTATACGGTGCTCAGGGAAGACCGCAATTTTCGCGACGGCGGCGCACGAAAAATTTATCTGGATATTCTCGCCACCCTGGGCAAGGGCAATCCTCTGGCCATTGAATTTCAGCGCAAAATCTATACGCTTTTATACTGACAAACACGCGATACAGCTATGTACAAACTTTGTTTTTATGTGCCGGAAAGCCATGTCGAGATCGTAAAAGAAGCGGTTTTTGATGTCGGCGCTGGGTGTATAGGTGACTATGACCGCTGCTGCTGGCAGGTTTTGGGCCAGGGGCAGTTCAGGCCCATGGAAGGTAGCAATCCTTTCCTGGGCAATCAGGGGCGTATCGAGCAGGTCAATGAATACAAAGTGGAAATGGTTTGTGAAGACCATCTTATTGAGGCGGCGGTAGAGGCGCTGATTAATGCCCACCCCTACGAAGAACCGGCCTATCAGGTCGTAGTGCTGGAGGATTTTTAGTTTTCCAGCAACAAATTTGTTTAGAGTGGCATGACGCTATTTAGTCGTTGACAACAGCACGAATGTCTATAGAATGACTTTAGCTTGAAAGAATGTCTAATATTTATTCGCATCACTTCGAAGTTATTAAAAGCTGGCCTTTCTGTAGTTTGATAGTCTGTATTTTGATAGTACCTCGTTCTGTAGTTTATAAGTAACAGCCTGATTTCGAGCCAAATGGCTCTCTTGCAGGGCTACTTTTACTCTTAAATTTATAGAATACTATTATGTCAAATACAGTTACCGGAACCGTTAAGTGGTTCAACGAATCTAAAGGCTTTGGTTTTATCGAGCAGGAGTCTGGCCCAGACGTTTTTGCTCATTTCAGCGCTATCGTTAGCTCTGGCTTTAAAACTCTCGCTGAAGGCCAAAAAGTACAGTTTACTGTGACCAATGGTCAAAAAGGCCCACAGGCTGAGAATATCGTACCTCTCTAAAGATTTGTCGCGGCGTTACCCTGTCATTTTCATGTCGGAGTAACTCCGGGTTTACCCTAGCGAATCTTGAAAAAGACAAGGCGTTTCGTCTTGTCTTTTTTTATGGGTGTATGCCGCCGTTCTGTCCCTTTGGTTTTCAATTGAGGGGCAGTTTTGCCAGCTGGGCGAAGAATCGCGGCAACAATCTGGGTTCGAGGAAAAGTAGGAAGCCAATACCCCAGGCCGCTCCCCAGAGGTGGGCGCTGTGATTGATGTTGTCACGCCCCCTGCGATCTCCCCATAGCGAATAGGCAACATAAACAACGGCGAAAACAATCGCGGGTACGGGAATAAACATGACAAACAGCATCGACCAGGGCTGAATAAGAATATAGCCAAACAATACCGCAGACACTGCTCCAGACGCACCGAGACTGCGGTAATTCATATCCCTGGCGTGGCGCAGATGGCTGGGAAGAATTGCCGCCACTATGCCAACCACATAAAAAAGTGCAAAGCCGCCATAGCCAATTCTGGCTACAAGCACCTGCTCCATAAAGCGGCCAAAAAAATACAGTGTAATCATATTAAAGAGCAGGTGGTTGCCATCAGCATGAATAAAACCATGGCTGACCATGCGCCACCATTGCCCTCCCATCACCGAGGGGCCGTGATAGATCAACTGATTAAGTAGTCGAGGCCTTTGCCAGGCGGCATAGGAGGTGACGGCGGTAATGATAATAATGATCAGAGTGATAGACATAGTGAAGAATTTTGCTGCAGCAGTGAACTGAGACTACAGTTTACACTGACTCGCCGCGCCTGCGGGAGATCCGGTCCTTAAACCTCAGAGTCGCGGCGTCGAGAAAAAACGCAAAAGCCGCCAATAGGTTTCGCGCTGGATTCCATAAGGAAAGAATCCCGCCCCCAGTGCTTATTTTCAACGATGAAATGATTTTTTCGTGAAGGGGAACCCCGCGCCGTTTTTTTACAGTATCAATCGCTTGACAATAATAGGCGCATAGGTTTGACTTGGTTCAAAGAAGCTGCTGAAAGTGCGGGCAAGGTTGAGCGTTTTTCCCAGGCACTACTGCTTGCTTCCAGAAGTTGATTCACCTTGACCATAAGAATTAATACAGAGGTATAGTTATGTTTGGGCATATGTTTGGCGTTTTGTTCAACCCTGACAATGAGTGGCAGCGAATGGCTGCGCTCTCCGACAAGGAAATTAAAAAACTGCTACCTTTCCCCATTGTGATGGCGCTCCTGCCCGCAATTGCATTTTACATCGGCACCACTCAAACAGGTTGGTCAATACTGGGCGATGATGTCACACGAATAACACCGGAAAGCGCCATCCCCATTTCGGTGCTCTTTTACGCCGCCATCATAGGAGCGATAATTTACATTGGCTGGATGATTCACTGGATGTCTGCAACCTATGATGCCGACTCATTCGTCATTAAAGGCGTTGTGCTGATGGGGTACGCCTGCACGCCAATTTTTCTCGCCGGACTTGCCGCCCTTTATCCCGTGTGGTGGTTTGATATTCTTTTGGCCACTGCGGCCTGCGGTTACGCCATACGGCTGGTCTATCTCGGGGTGCCGACGATGATGAAGGTTCCCGGCGACAGGGGATTTCTCTATGCCAGTGCCGTATTTTTGATCGCCTTGGTCTATGTGGTTCTTATCCTGGTAGCCACGGTTATTTTGTGGGAGTATGTGGCAACCCCTGTATTCGTCGACTGACAGACTTTGATCAGTGACCGAGCCGGGCGGGAAACTGCCCGGCTTTTTTGTGGCGCCATGACCGTTAGTGATTGAGGAGATTATGTGATGCGAATTCTTCACACCATGTTGCGTGTTGGCAATCTCGATAAAGCCATTGGTTTTTATCGCGACGTTCTCGGCATGCGCTTGCTGAGAAAAAGTGATTACCCTGAAGGTCGTTTCACTCTCGCCTTTCTCGGCTACGGTGCCGAGCAGGACACGGCAGTACTGGAGCTCACCCATAATTGGGATACGGATCACTACGACCTTGGCAATGCCTATGGCCATATCGCCATAGGTGTCGAGGACATCTATGCCAGCTGCGAGCGAATCCGTGGTGCCGGTGGCAAGGTGGTGCGCGAACCCGGCGCCATGAAACACGGCACAACAGTAATCGCTTTTGTCGAAGACCCCGATGGCTACAAGATCGAGTTGATAGAAACCAAGACACAATAAAAAATGCCGGGACGCCCGCCGCCCCGGCACTCACTGGTATTGTGTTGCCCCGGCACTGACCGCTGTGGCCGGGAAAGTCCTTTTCGGCGTGCGCGACGCCGACAATTCAAAGAGTGTTAACCCAGCAGACCAAAGGTGATCCAGTTAAGGAAAGATCTTTTCTCTTTTTGCGGTGCTTCCCCGGCGCTGCCCGGATTATATTTTTCCCGCGTGTCGTAATAGGGGGGCTTTCTGCTGTCGTAGAGCCCCAGTGACAGCCGTCTCAGCCAGCTTTTGCTTTCGTCCGGGGCAATGCCCTGGAATCTGAAATTGCCATTTTCATCCAGCGCCGGATAGTCTGGAAAATTGTTGGTCAACACTCTGATGGCGTTGTCCGCCAGTTCTTCCTTGCCAATAAGATGATAGGCCTCGGCCATAATCGCGAGGCCGTCGGCAACGGCCGGAGTCTGTTGGAAATTTTCGACCACATAGCGACCCCGGTTGGCGGCGGCCACATAGGCGCCCCGTTCGAAATAGTAGTTGGCGGCGTGAATCTCGTAGCGGGCAAGAAGATTTTTAAGAAAAATCATGCGCTTGCGTGCATCTGCCGAATAGGCGCTGTTAGGGTAGAGTGTCAGCAGCTCGCTAAAGGAGGCAAAGGCATCCCTGGCGGCACCTGGGTCGCGGCTGGTGAAATCGGTGGGGGTGAGGCTGCTGAGAAAGCTCCGGCTCTGGCTCAGGGATGAAAGTCCTTTGATGTAATAGGCATAGTCCACATTGGGGTGGCGGGGGTGAAGGCGAATAAACCGATCCGCCGCAGCAATGGCGGCTTCGTAGTCTGCAGAGCGGTGGTATGCGTAAATCAGCTCAAGCTGCGCCTGTTCCGCATAGGTGCCAAAGGGAAACTGGGCTTCCAGTGCCTGAAGGTTGGCGATGGCGTCTTCCCAGCGGTGGCTGTTCAGATTGCGCTGAATGACGTCGTAAAAATCCTTCTCGGTATAGCCCTCTGTTTCCGAGGCTTTGTCGTCGTCATCGCCGATGAAGGGCATCCACGAACATCCCGAAAGCGCCATGGTGGCCAACAGGAGCAGAGTGATTAGTCGCATATAAGTTAAAATTCTCTGTTGTTTTCGTTATGCCAGTTACAATGGCCGTTAGAAGCGTTATTTAACCACAGCTGTTGCAAGAGCAAAACACGAAAACCATGCCAGATAACCAGATCAACCTGGAAACGACCATTCCGCCAACATTTGCCGGACAGCGCCTGGATCAGGCCGCCGCCAGTTTATTCTGCGAATTTTCCCGCTCACAGCTGCAATTGTGGATCAAAGGGGGGGAACTTACTCTTAACGGACAACTATGTAAACCCAGGGACAGGGTTCAGGGCGGCGAACGCCTTGCGCTAACCGCCTGCCTGTCGCCCCAGGGGGATTGGCAGTCAGAAGATATTCCCCTGGAAATCGTTTACGAAGACAGGGATATTGTCGTGATTGACAAGCCTGCGGGTCTGGTGGTGCATCCCGGCGCCGGCAATCCGGATGGAACCCTGTTGAATGCCCTTTTGCACCGTTACCCCGGACAGGAAAATATTCCCCGGGCGGGTATTGTTCACCGCCTCGACAAGGAAACATCCGGACTGATGGTGGTGGCGAGAACACTTCAGGCACAGGCCTCGCTAGTGGGACAGCTTCAGGCGCGCACCGTCAGCAGGATCTACGAGGCTGTTGTCCAGGGTGTTCCGGTCGGCGGGGGCACCATCGATAAGCCCCTGGGCAGGCATCCGCGAGTGCGCACCCGCATGGCGGTTGTCGCCCACGGTGGCAAGCCTGCGGTCACCCATTTCCGCATTGTCCACCGGTTTTCCCACCACGCCCATATCCGCATCGAGCTGGAAACCGGACGCACCCACCAGATACGGGTTCATATGGCGGATCTGGGCTTTCCCCTGGTCGGTGATCCGGTTTATGGTGGGCGGCTGAAATTGCCTTCGGGAAGTAGCGCCGAGCTGCGTGAAACCCTGCGCCAATTCCGCCGCCAGGCGCTCCACGCGGTCTCCCTCAGTCTCAAGCATCCGCTTACGGGAGATACCATGACCTGGTCGTCTCCGCTGCCGAATGATTTTTGTGAATTGTTGGCCGCCCTGGAGAGCGGATAGATGACATCAATTATTTTTCCGCAATGGCCGGCGCCAGCCCAGGTGAGGGCGGCCATTACCACGCGAGTCGGTGGCTACAGTGTTGGTTGTTGGCAGAGTTTTAATCTCGCCACCCATGTGGGTGACGACGCCGGGCACGTTCAAGCAAATCGCCGCAAGCTGGAAACCTTGCTCAAGCTTAAAATCTCGCCCCTATGGCTCAACCAGGTTCACGGCAATTCGGTGGTGTGCGCCGCTAACCCCCACGGCTTATCTGTTCCCACTGCGGATGGTAGCTATAGTTGTCAGCAGGGAATCCCCTGCGTGGTGCTGACGGCGGACTGCCTGCCGGTTCTGCTGTGCGACAAGGCGGGGACGGTGGTTGCTGCGGCTCACGCTGGCTGGCGTGGTTTAGCCAATGGCATTCTCGGCAACACGGTTGCCAGTATGGAGGTGCCCGCGGCGGAGCTGATGGCCTATCTCGGCCCGGCGATTAGCCAGGATGCCTTTGAAGTGGGCGCGGAGGTTCGGCAAGCCTTCCTCGATCGGGCTAGGGACGGCGGTCACCGGCAAAACATTGGCGGTTGTTTCCGTGAAGCTGGGGTTGTCGGCAAATTTTTTGCCGACCTCTATGGCCTTGCCCGTGCCGAGTTAAATGCGCTTGGCGTTTCCGCTGTGTATGGCGGCGATCGCTGCAGCTATGGAGAATCTGCGGTTTTTTATTCCTTTCGTCGCGACGGTGTTACCGGCAGAATGGCGTCCCTGATCTGGCTCGATAGTAATCGTTAGCACAGGTAACCAAAGGCGTCCCCCTGCCAATGGAGCCCCATCTTTTATCGCTTCACGATGGTCATTGGCAGGTAACTGAAGCCACCGCTTGGGTAAACCGCCCGTATTGGCTCTAGATTGGGCGCGAGTTCAAGGCTATCAAGGTGACAGAAAAAT
>Ga0265293_10007182_pt1 | contig 17343 bp, 21 predicted proteins | sample Munlanlewell138R_FD_192505 | JGI IMG/M metagenome (GOLD analysis project Ga0265293, IMG submission 192505) | Leachate microbial communities from a municipal landfill in Southern Ontario, Canada - Leachate well 138R | ecosystem: Engineered > Solid waste > Landfill > Unclassified | place: Canada...
CATTCCAATCTATTAACATAGTTGATGGAAATCTATAAAGCAAATCTCCAATTTTATCATTTATTTCTTTATTGCCACGTTCACTTTCATATATATTATTTAAATCAATATTATACTTTTGTATATATTGATTTATCTTTTTTTGAAATTCATGCATATAGGCTTGAATAAAATGATCTACTATTAATTGAACAAATTCATCAAAATCTAAATATTCATAACCAAAAACTATATGCAATCCTTCTTTTGAAATTCCTATACCAAATCCATATTTATTAGCTTCTGGAAACAATAAGTTCATTGGCAAATTTATTTTTTTGCCAACTGATTTTTTAAAATTTGGAAATCGAAGAATATCATATATCATATCCATATCTTCTCTAGTCTTCATTAAATTTATTAGTTCATTTAAAAACTCATCTTTAACATATACAGTTGTCGAACTAAATTTATTAAATTCATTTAATACATGCTGAGTCTTATATGTATAACATATATTATCACTCATCTTTAATTACCTCCTTCCATGTAAGAATAAATGGTCTTTTTTTTATAATACTGATAAATTTAGGATCATTTTTATATTTTGGTATTAAGATATTCAAAATATACCAATTTATCAAAGTTTTTCTTATATTGTCATTATTTTTTAATAAATAAAAATAATCAGATTTTTCATACAATCTAATATTTTTATCATCCAGTTTAAAATATTGTTCATAATTATCATAAATTTCCAATATTATTCTATATTGTTGAATCCAATAATTATTAAGGTTTTTACTTATTAACTTTTTATTTTCTTCATTTAACGGTGGTAAATAACTATCAAAATCCGTATTTGTTAAATAATCTGATATAGCAATTATTTTTATTTCATTATTAGAAGGCACTTCTAACCATTCAAACCCATCAATACTTAAAGGTATATTTCCAATGCAAATTTTTTTAGTTTCTATCCAAGTATTTCCAAATGGATACACACAATACAAATCATCTTCAAACTCATCGGATATATCCAATTTTAAAAATATACATCTTTTTCTTCTATTTTCATCCTCATTGTTATAATGATATGAAGATATATACATTCTAGAAACTTTATCTTTAAATTCTAATTTATTATTATTTTTTAGTCTATATATAATAGTTGGATCTATTAATCCAAAAATCATAATATCTGCATCTTTATAAATTAAATTTTGATGCTGTTTTTCTTCTGATTTTAAAATTACCGGAGTAATTTCATCTTTTATTTTCTTTTGGACAAATGGTCCAAAATATAATTCATATATGCCTGGACTAACTTTCTTATATAATTCTCTTTCTGTTAATATATATTCTTTTTCAAGCATACTAATACACCTCCATTTAAATATTTAAAATTCGCACAAAATCACTGGGATTGGATATATGTCCAATCCCAGTTAATTATTTTTTAATTTTTCCTTTGTATAATGGATCAAAAGTTTCATCCACCATTTCTTTTTCTTCTTTACTTAATAACTCATCATATAACAATTGTATTTCTTCTTTTTTTAACCATGGATATTTTTCATGAAAATTTTTTAATATCTCATTTTTACTTGGTTTATTTGGAAAATACCAATTTCTATATTTAGAATTTGGTATTTGAGAAAATACTTTTCTTAAAAATTTAACTAAATCAAAGGTATCCAATTTAGTTAATCCATAATTATTAAAATATTCATCCAAATAAACCACTAATTGGTCAATATCCACACACATTTGTAAAATATAATTTACTGGTAAAGAATTAATTGTTTTAATATCAATATCTTCATCATTTAATTTACCAGTAATATAATATATTATTTGTGTGAATGGAGATAATTTTTTCTTATCGATTTTTATCCAACTCCTTTTGAGCAGGTGGTAACTTTTCGTGTAATCTATCTAATAAAATAGATGGAAAAACAATATGTGCTTTATACTTTACTCCATTTTTAACTTTAAGTGGGTAAGGAGCAAATGTTAAAATTTCTGGTATAGTTACTCCATCTGGATATGCATCTAATAAAATTTGTAATAATTTTTCTCTAAATTGTTCTGCTTCTTCAAATGAATCAAAATACGAATAATATTTTTTCTCCCTATCAGTTAAAGTTGAATCATTAATAGTAAAACTTATTTTACTATTAGTTTTATTTAATAAATTTGATACCTCATTCATTACTTTATTTATTTTGTCTTCATCTTTTGGATTTTTTAATTTATAATAACCCAACGCTTTTAATACTACATTTATATCCTCTTTATTCATTTTGTATATACCCCCTCTTTAAATTTTGTATAAAATTTTTTATAAAATCCTTTAATTCTTCTTCCGTATTAACTTCTTGATTATATTTCTTTTTTATTTTTTTACAATATCTATTAAATTTTTTACTAGATAAATCTGCTTCTCCATTTACAATTCGATGCAAAATTCGAATCTGAATACCAAGTTCTTTTGATAATATATCATATTCTTCCCTATATTTAATCACTCTAACCTCCTTTATTTAAAATAGACACCATTGGTTCTATAGGCGTCAACATTAATTGTATTCCAACGCCTCCTTGAAACACAGGAATTAAAATATTTTTATCAATTCCATATAAATGCAAAACATAATCTATATCGGAATATAAACAACTAATTGCAGAAACTATTCCATTTTTTATTATTTCAAATACTAATTCATCACCATCTAGATAACATAACAATATAGAATTTAATTTAATTTTTGAAAATATAAAATCCCAATAATTATTCTTAATTTTATATTTTCTAACAATAAGTCTAATATATCTATTATTATCTTTAAAATCATTTTGAAAAATATTTTTTATAGAAGTAATATCTTTAAGTATATTATCTTCATATTCATAATATTGGTCATCTTCCCATTCATTTATTAAATTTACTCTTTCTGTTAACTTAAAAATTAGATCTGACATTGATAAATTTAATAAATTTTTTGTTTGAATATTTTGATGACCTATGACTAAATTAATAAATATTGGTCTTTTAAAATTAAGTAAATCAAAATTTTTTATATTTAACAGATTTAAAAAATCTTGATACTCAATTAATTGATTATTATAACCTATTTTAATATTGGGAGGAGACATTTTCAAAATAGAATCTTTAGTCCAATTTTTTTTATCTTGAATTTTTAATCCGCATATAGATCCACTATATTTATTTGGAATATTTATAGTCAAATTAGATAAATTTACTTCCATATTTATAATATTATCTAAATATTGATTATTCATTTAAACTCCTCCCTTACAATTTAAAATTATTTATTGCCTATTTGTATTTTCTTTGTTACTTCTAATTCCCCAATTTCTTTTAAATATTTAAATTTAGAATCTTCAGTATTTGTTTCTATTTCAGGAATAACTGATTTTAATAATACTGAATTTATAGTGCAATAATTTACCAACGTTGGATATTTTACAATTGCTTCTCTTAATTTTGGAACTGAAACTTTAAATTTCTTATCTACATTAACATATAATTTTGTTTTATCTTCATATGTAAACAACAAAGTTTTTTCATTAACATTTTGATTCAATTTTAACAAGTCTTCTTCATAACTTTGTAACTCTTTCTTTAGTTTCTCTTCTTCTTTTTCAATATTTGACAATTTTCTATTATATTTTTTTGTCACCTCTTTTCTCAATTCTTCTAATTCTTCATCAATTTTTTGATATATTAATTCTTTTTTGTTTTTAATGTCATTATATTTATCGTATAATTCTTTATACTTTTCATATAATTCCATTTCTTTCATCTCCTCTTAATAATTATTTAAATTTTCAACCTTTTAAAATAGATGTTACGCTATTTAAAATTTTTTCAAAATACGATCTATATTTTTCATCATATTCAAATTCAATTTCTAAAATATTAAGTTTTTTATCATTAGTTCCTGTTACATTCGTATAGTATGACGAATGTAAAAATAATTTTGTATTACAAATTGAATTATTAATACTTCCATTTTTTTGACAAAGTCTTATTCGTTCTAATAAATCTAAAATTTTTTTATTAATTTGATTTTTATCCTTCGTTTCTCCTTCTACATTTAACTTAGAAGGTTCTCCTAATTCTGAAATATTTTTCTTCTCTATTAACTTTCCATTTTTAAATTCTGTTGATCTAAAAATTCTACCATCTTTATAATGATCAAATTTGAACGATTTTATTTTATCTACAATTTCGAATTGTTTCATATTTTTCACTCCTTCATTTTAAATTAATTTTCAATATTCCATTTTTTATATTTTTATATCCAAGAGTATACAAATGCGTTAATACTGCATCTGTAACTCCTTCTTGATTAAATCTATATTTTATTCCGTTATCTAAAATTAATTTATTTCCTAATTCTTTCGAAATTGTTTCAAGTTGTTCTCCTGGATAGTATTCATATAAATTATTTTTTAATATATATTCTACTAATTTTTTAGATCTACATTGTTGAAATAATGCATCAATTAAAGATTCATCATATTCATTTTGAATCATTAATAACCACCTCGTTTATGAAAATTATATCCCCATTTTTCCATTTCCAATTTTTTAATTGACCTATTAAAAAAGATTCATTTTCTTTATCTGTTAATATAAACGTGGTTGGAATACTCAATGGTTCTATTTTTCCATTTGTTAACCCATCTGTTAATACAATACATAAATCATAATAATTATTTCTTACATATTCAAAAGAATTTATTAAATTAGTTCCGCCTCTTCCAATTACTTTATAATTTTTTAATTTATTATAAGATACATTCGTATCTATTTTTGTTACATCCACATCATTCTGAATAATGTCTATTATTAATTTTTTTTTATTTTTTCTAAAAAATTCGTAAACTATTGATATATATTTTTGCAATATATCACTTGTCATAGAAGCAGACGTATCTAGTATAACTGCCAAGTTATATTTTCCTCTTCTTTTTTTCCCTTTTAAAACAATTTTCTTATCATATATTGGAATCAATAAATTGGGATAATTATACGTTTTATATTTATCCATACTTCCAATATTTTTAGCGACAATATTTTTCAAAATATTTTCAGGATTATATTTAATTTTTATTTTACTTGCTTCTACAACTTCTTCTAATAAATCACTTGTTATGCCAATACTATTTTTTATCTGATTATATTGATTTAATATTTTATTTTTTAAATCATTAGAAAATTCAATAGTTTCATCATTTATAAAATGATGAATAATGTCATTAAATATTTGATCATTTATATTTCTTTTATTTTTGTTATTATTTTGATTATTTGTTTTTGAATTACTTTTATTTTTATTTGTAGTATTTACATTCATACCAATAGCTGAATTACAATTACTTGTAGATGATGTTTTAACCTCATATTGTAAAGTTTTTGATCCCTTTGCTCTTCTAACTATATCCTTTTTAATTTTTTCAACTTCTTTTGTATCTAACCTATTATAATACCATTCTAAAGATTGTTTTTCTTGTAATCCACAGTTAGATGGTAATATAATACTAAAATTAGTATCCAATAATTTTCTTTGTTTTTCCGTTAATAAACTATTTACAGCTAAATCTGCAGCAATATTTGCTCTATCTATATCATAATTTGGAATATTTTTAATTCTATTATAATGCTCTAATAATATATGTAATATTTCATGAGCAAATAATGCATCTAAAATCTCATCGGATATTTCATCCAATATTTTTTCATTATAATACAAGGTATCTCCATCAACCGCCATAGGAAAATTTTGATCGACTGGTTTTTTATTTATTGAAATTGCTAAAGCACAATATAATAACTGTTCTTTATATCTTATCATATGCTCTAATCTTGTTATTAAATTAGACATACTAATCACCCAATTCTTCTTCAGTTAATTTTCTTTTTAATTTCGTTAATAAATTTTTATTTTTAACCTTCTGTAATATTTTTATTAACTTTGGTTTATTGTCATCCGATGTAGTTTTTAAAGCATACATTGCAATATCATTTGGCAAATCTAATAAATAATTTATAAAATTATTGATTTCAGAATCCTTAATTTTATTGTTGTTTAATAACATATCTATAACTCGAGAAGTTAATTCTGTTAATCTATCATTTTGATTTTTTGTTATCAATATATTTACATCAATTTTAATTCGGTCATAATCATTAATAATATCTTCAGCTGATATTTGAATTTGAGAATTTAACTCATCTCTAAGAAATCCATAGAATACATTACCAATTTCTTCTCTTAATATTCCATGAATCATAATTTTTCCAATTGGACTTAATAATTCTTCTTTATTACTATTATATAAATATTCAGATAAAGTTCCCCAATTCGATGGAGTTATTATTATATTATAATATTCACCTCCTTGTGGAATATAATTTAAGTATTTAAATCTTCCATCACTTATAAATTTTGTAATTAGCGGATGAATATTTAATCTTTCTGTTCCAGCAATTGGCTGACCAGTTTTATCATATTTAATACTTACTGGATCTTTTTGTTTTGCATGTTCCAACCAATCATTATAATTTAATTCCACATAAAATACTATGAATCGTCTATAAAATGCATCATCAAATGTAGCTAAATTATCAAATCTCGATTCAGATGGATTAATATCCATTACAAATATTATATTATTTGGAATTGGATTTTCATTATACCTCCTTCCTCCAACCAATTGAAATAGTTTATTCACCATATCTTGTTCAGCTCTATTAGCTTCCTCTAATTCCACAAAATATATAATTTCTGGATTAGATTCAGCTTCTTCGAAAAGTTTCTTTATATTTTTATATGGAATATTTTCAAATACTCCATTTGAATAATATGGAATTCCAAATAATACTTCAGCACTCATATTAGTTAAATGAAGTTTGACTATTTTGCTATTTTCAATATAATATGGTACTCGTTCAATGTTCCAAGTTTTTCCTATTCCTGATCCACCAATGAACATATAAGAATTAGGAATTTTTTTACTTTTTCTTATTTGATTTACTTCCGAATTTAATATATCCTTTATTTGTGAAGGATAAATATTCCTAAAAATATCTTTTCCACCAAAATCTGTTAAATCAGTTTTCATAACATGCCACCATCCTTTTATATTTTTAAAATTTATTTTCGAACAAAAATAACTTCCCCCACTTTTCTGTGGGGAAAGTTTTTAAGTAATTTTCCTAACAATTTTAAATGAAAGCGTTCCATTAAATAAAGTTAAACCAGAAATTTCAATATCTGGTTCTTGCAACCATCTGTCAATTTCATCAAAATTTCCATCTGTCACTTCACATACTAATTCATATAACTTCATTCAAAACACCTCCTATAAAATTATTGAAAATTTTTTATAATATTCCTCAAGAATATTATATATGATAAATTAATATATATCAAGATAGACACCTATACAATACAAAGAATTTTAAATTATCTCATATTTACCTAATACTTGTAAATATTCATCCCATTTTTCTTCTAATATGTTTTTATATTCTAAGTATTTTTTTAATTTATCTTGTTCTGAATCAGATAAATTAATACTAATATTTCTTTCCCGTTCTAATTGTTTATCAATAAATAAAGTAATATTTTTATCTTTTAAAATTTTCTTATCTTCATCTTTTATATCCAATGCTGATATAACTCTAATTTGTGTATCATCATTTACTTCTTCATTTTTTATTTCTTCCAATAAAGATAAATCTTCTTCTTTTTCTATTTTAAAAACTTTATATTTTTTATAATATGTAGGAATTTCTTCATAATTTAAAGTTTCAGAATCAAAATATAAAATTCTTTTTTCTTCTCCTCTTTCTCCCCAATTAGTTTGAATTGGAGATCCTACATAAATAAATTTTGCTGGTTTTTCATTTTTATATAAATAATCAAATTCTTGTGGTTTATGAATATGCCCACTTATTATAAAGGAAAAATAATTTGATAAATCTTTTAATTTAATTGGAGCATTTAAATATATTCCATTAGATAATTGTGCACCATTTAAATCAAAATGCCCAAATAAAATCATATCTTCTTCATATCCTGGTTGATATGATTCTATTACATCGCTCATTAATTCAATAAATGTATTAGTTGGCTTATAAGCAGTAAATATTATATTATCATATTTTGCATGATTATATATAATATCCACATTTTTATAATTACTAAAAATATTTAATAAGGATTCTTCTGGATTATCATAATCTTTGGAATCATGATTTCCTTGAATAATTATTATTGGGATATCTTGCGCTTGTATTAAAAAGTCTTGAAATATATTTGCAGATTTACTATACATTAAATCCTTGTCATCAAATACATCGCCTAATATAATGATATTATCCGCCTTATACTCATGATATTTATTGATAACTAATTCTAAATTCATTTGTATATAATGAAGTCGCTCTGGTAACAACGTTTCTGGATGTATTCGATCTTTTTTATATCCACTCAAATGAATATCAGAAATAATTATGCTTTTCAAATCAATACCCTCCTATCAAATATATCAAATTGTCTACTTCTTCTTTTATAATACTTTTACCTTTAATAAAAACTTCTAAAAAATCATGAAAATTATATATTTTTTTAGAAATATCTTTTAAATATATTTTATCTGGCAAAGTATGAACTTTTATAGCAGTATCAATATGCTTCATTCTCCAACTTATGCTTATAAATTGATTATCTTGTTTTTTATACCAACTAACTATCTCAAAATAATTTTTGAATAAATTTCTTGTATCAAAAGAAAGATTATTAATAGTATTATAATATTCTAAAAAAGTTACTTCTGAAAAAGTTAATTGATTTTTTGAAATTTTGTTTTTATTGTTTATATTAGACCACCAAACGTTGGACAAATATTCATCCAATGCATCATCAATAATAAAAATATAAAATTTCCTAATATATTCTACAAATTTAGAATTATAATTATATTTATTATTCAACATAAAAATATCTTTAATATTTTTTAATAAATCAGTTAATAAAAGTTGTTTATTATTATAATTAATTGGTTCGGTCACAATAGCAATAAATTCTTCTTCAAAAATTGGTTTGTTTCTATTATATTTATTTGCAAAATATTTATCTCTAGCAAATTTTAAAAAAGATTTTAAATCAAACATTTTTATATTTTTTTCTTCACTATCACTAATTTGATTAATTTTTTTATTAATCTTATTAACGTATTCATCATTAATAAAAAGTGTCACTAAAAATTTATATAGAACGACATCTGTCACCTTTTTCCAATATTTGCTATATTCATTATCTTCTTCTTGTTTATCTCCAACAAATAAAATCAATTCATTTATTGATTTTTTATTATTAATTATTGCAGAATTCTCTATTATATATTTATCAAATATATCTTTTGGAAATCCTTTTTCATACATAATTAAATAATTTATTAATTCTTTCAAACTAACTCCTCTTTGATTTAAAATAGTTAACATATGTTTAAATTTTCCCATATTAAAATCCTCCTTTTTAAATAATTAATTAGTTTCTATCAAAATTCTATCATCAAAATCAAATGGCAGCTCAACATGTGATATTATAACAATACATTTCTTTTGTTTTTTCTCGTTAAATACATCAGTTAGACTAGCTCTAACATCTTCATCTAAAACACTAAATATTTCATCATATAACGCTATATTTACTTCAAACTCATTTATATGATTCATTAAATCCTCCAATGAAAACATAGTTATTAAATCAATAATTCTTTGTTGCCCCCCAGATAATTCCTTATATTCAAATGGATCTTCAAACCCTTCTCTATAAATAAGCATATCAAATTCTTCTCTAAATTCTCCAGATTTTAATTCTTTAATAGAAGTAAAAGTTAATTTGAAAATTCCATTTGTTATTAAATTTGAATAATATAAAGCTCTATCATTTAAATAAGGAATTATATCATCTAATAACATATTTTTTATTCCTTTGTTACCAAATGCTTCCTTCCAAAATTCTAGCATTTCAATATCTTTAGTAATTTCTTCAAGTTTATTTTTTCTTTCTAATAATTTTTTAGATTGAATATCTATTTTTTCCAATATCTCTTTTTCTTTTTCTTTTGCTAAATTTAGTTGTTCATATATATATTTTTTATTATATAATAATTCTTCTTTATTTTTATATAGTATTTTTAATTCTTGTAATTTTTGTAAACTTTTACTATACTCATTATTTAATTTTTCTAATTCATTTTTAAATGTAATATATTCTTGTTGCAAAATTTGACCTTTATTTGAATAAGTTGTTTCTATTAAATTTATTTTTTCATTAAACAATTGATTAATTTCATTCATTACTTTATTATATTCGTTAATTTTTTCTTGATTTATATGTTGCTCTATTTTCTGTAAAATATTATTTACAGATAATTTAATATTATTTATTTGGTTATTAACTTCTTCTATCTTGCTTTGAATATTTTGTTTTTCCTCTTTAATAAATTCTATTTGTTTAAGTAATTTATTTTTTTGATCATTTAATTCATTTTCTTGATCAAGTAATTCTTTATTTTTTTCTGGAATTTTTATATTATTTAATTCGTTTACCAAAATATTAATTTCAGCCATCAATAAATTTTTAGATTTATTCATATCATTAATAGTATTTTCCATATGTGAATCATCTTTAATTTCAAATCCACAATTAGGGCATATTATTGGTTCTTTTATTGATTCCATTAAAGATTTTATTTCTTTTTCTTTTCTCTGCAATTCTTGTTTCTTATTATTTAGTAAATTATGTTTATATTTAATTTCTTGTTCATATTCTAATTTTTGATTTTTGTAACTATTTTGTATATTATTTAATTTGCTATCAATTTCTGAAATTTTATCCTTTATATCAGAAATTAAAGAATCTTTATTACTTAATTCTGTATATAAAGAATTAACTAACGTTTGAAACTCTTCTTGTTTTTGATAATTTTCATTTGCAATATTTTCTTTTTCTTTTAAAAATTTTGTATTATATTTGTTATTTAACTCATTTTCTAAACTTTGTTTTTTATTCTCATATTCATTTTTCAAACTATTTATTTCATTCTGATATTCAGAATATACTTGATTATATTCTGATTCTTTTTGACTTAATTTCATTTGAATATTAGATATATTTTCTTTTATCAAATTAACCATTTTTTCATATTCATCCAAATTAGGAAGATTTTTAAATTCTTCTAATTTTTTATCAATTTCTGTTAATTTTGATTTCAAATTATTTATTCCTAAGTCTTCTTTTTGTTTCATTAAAGTTTCAATTATTTCTTCTTCATTTCCAGTTTGTAATTTAGCTAAATCTATATTTAATTGATTTATTACTTGTTTAACTTTTTCATTTTTATTAATTAAATCTTCCATATTTAAAATAATATCAAAAATTTCTTTTCTAGATTTATCAGTTCCTGAAGTTAATAAATGTCTTGATAATTGTGAAAATAAAACAGTAGATAAAAATATATCTTGTGGCATTATTAATTTCTCTATTATTTTATTATTATCTGCCACAGTATTCTTTTCTATATTTACTCCATTTCTTTTAATTATAACAGTTGTTAAATCTTTGCTATAATATCGTTCTATATTATATATATCTTCGTTTACCTCTATTTCCAATTTAACATACATATTTTCTTTTATATTTTTATTTATAAGGGAAGAGGATGTTTTTCCATCTAATCCTCTTCCATATAAACACCAATGCATTGCATCAAAAATTGTAGATTTTCCTGCGCCATTTTTACCTAATATTAAAATCATTTGATTTTCTGGAAATTCCATTTGAAATTCTTTTTCATAACATCTATAATTCTGCAATGCAATTGATTTAATTCTTATCATATAACTCCTCCTTATATTAAGATAATATATGAATTGCTCAAATCCTAAAAGATTTAATTTTCTCAATCATTTCATAATAAATTTGTTAACATCTTCTTCATCTTTTATTTCTATATATCCTTCAATACTATGAGGCATAATATTCATATATTGATTTGTCGAAATACATTTTGCATATATTGCATAATTTCTTATATAATCAGTAGGTCGTTTTGTATATGAAGTTTTGTAATTTGGGTCTTTTTCTGAATCCCATAAATATATTTCACCACTTAAAGTTTTAATTACAAATAACATAATCATTTAACCTCCTTTTTGTCTATTAAAATATCTGATATATAGTCAAATAATCCATTTATTTTTGCTAAATCATCTTTCTTTTGAATATCATAATCTTCATTTACAATATAAATACTATCGTTTATAGATTTATCTGGATTTCGAATATATAAATTATATCTGTTAAAATATTTTTGGGTTAAAGGTTTTTCTAAATTTTGATTTAACCCGAATAAAATTAATTGAGCATAATATTCATCCACCCCTTTAATTATATCTCCATTAAATAAAATTATATCTCTACTATTATAATAATTATAAAAATATTTTGCCATTCTTTCCTCTAACTCCCATGATACAATTAATCCTTCTTTTGGATTATTTTTACTAGGATAAAAATCAACATCTACCCCCATAAATTTAATCTTTTTTGATTCCTTTTTACTTAAAGCATCTTTAAACCGTTTAATTAATGTTTTTCTTTTCATATTTACCCTCCTTTAAAAATAGTGAATTAAACTGACTTTGAAATGTATATATCACTATACTATCTATTATCGGTTTTATTATATTGTTTAAATAATATAATTTATCTATTTCATAAATATTTTGATTTTGATATTCAACTTCTTTATTATTAGTTACTATAAATTCTTTATCGTTTTTCTCTAAAATAAATAAATTTATATCATTACTATTTATAAAATTTCCTTGCAATGTTTCTAATATTAACCCCAATGGTTTTCCATTAAGAATTTCTTGATATAAATTTCTGTATAAAAATTCTTCAATTCCTTTGGTTCTAGTAAATCCTTTTAAAACACATTTAACTTTATTAAATCCAACAAATTTTCTTGCTCGTTTATTAATTATTATAAACAAATCAAATTTATTTTTTAACCTAATTAATATTCCATTTTTTTGTTGATAAAATTTGATAATATCCTCTTCAATATATTGTTTACAAAAAAGTGCATCATATAAAACCATTATTACATTTTTTATATTATTGGTTTCATACATAAAATCAAATATTATTGATTCGACATATGAATTAACTTTAATTCTTAATGGTAAATCATCTCTAAATAATTTACCAATATAAATATTTCTATCTAATTTATCCTCCAATTTATACCAATCGTCTTTAAAAGGATAATTAAGTTTAGTTAAAATAATTGGATGAGCGGATTTAATATCATATTCGAAAATATTAGTATAAATCATCATCAATATCCCCTGGTATATTTTGTTCCATTTCTTCTACCATGCTTAATAAAATTTGAATACTTACTTCATGGCATTTTTTTCTTTTATTCACGTCATTACTAGTTTTTTGAATATCATCCAATGCTAAAAATGCATCTTTATATGTTAACGCAGCATGAACATGTTTACCAAAAGTATATGTATTATTTAGCTTTATATTTAATGGTAAAGATAAATTAAGAAAATCATCAAAATCAATAAAGTTTATTTCTTGAAAATCTAAATTAGTTTCTTTTTCTAATTTAGATATTTTAAATTCTTTTTGAGAAGTAGTTACAAATATTTCTGAACCTCCTATTACTATTTTTTGCATATAATATAAAAATAAAGTTCTCGAATTTACATATACTGAAATTTTAAATTGATCATTTTGAGCATATATATATTCGAAATAATTATTATTTACCGCATCCCTAATTAATTTTAATTCCTTGATATTAATAAATGGAACTCTAGTCCAAATATATAGATTTCCTTGATATAATACTAATAATATATCGTTCATAATTTCTTTAAATATTTCATTTGCTAATTTTATTTGAATATTATTTAATTTTTTTCTTAAAATATTCTCTTTAACCAATATCATTATTTTTCCCTCCATTAAATTAGTTAAATAGAAGGGCATATTTACCCTTCTATCATTACGGTTTTCATTTGATTTAAAAATGGAATTCCTAACAATGTTACAAAATATTTTAATACAAATATTACAAAACTAGATGCAATTAATATATTAAAATTCATAGTGCCAACAAATGCAATAAGCATAAATAATAAAGTATCAATAAATTGACTTATTAAATTTGAAATCGTTATTGCAGACTTATTATGAATTTTAACAATTACTTTATTTTGCAAAATTCTTGCAACATAACTAGCAGTTATTGAAGCAAGTACCACTCTTGAATTAGAACCAAAAACATTAACTAAATTATTTATTTGTTCCGCGTTTGATAAATTAAATAAAAATATAATTTCCATTAAAATTACTAAAGATATTTGAACCATACATCCTATATTAATTAATTTTTTAACTTCTGTTTTATAATATATTGAAGCAAATCCCGTTATTATATATGTGGTAGTGAATACTAAACTACCAATTGAAATTGGAATGCCCAATATATCTATAAAAATAGTAGATTGAATAGTAGCCATTATAAATAATAAAGTTAAGGAAACAAATAATCCATTAACTTTAAAATATTTATACGATAAAAATATTATAGTATAATTAACTAACAAAAGAAAAATTAACAAAATTATGTTAATCATCTTTTCACCTCAGTAGTTACATATAATTGATATACTAAATATTTGCTAACAATTTCATTATACATTTTTAAAACTTTATTAGAATATTCATTATGTTTAGTAGTTCGACCATTATACATTGAAATCCCTGTTACAAAATCGCTTCGATCTTGCATATATTTTAAATATCTCATACCAATAGATATTTGTAATCCAGGATATTTAATCAAATTTTCATGCGTTCCAATTTGAATATATTTTTCTTCAAGGTCTGGATTATAATTTATTACATACCATGCCGCAGGTTGATGAATTTGCATAAATCCTACTGCATCTCCACCATCTCCAAAAACATTTTTAAACGAAGATTCTATTTCTATAATAGCTAATATTAATAATGGATCCATATTTAGTTCGATAGATTCATTTAATATATGGTTTGCTAAAAACGTATTTAAATATTTATCTTGTATTCTTTCTCCAATATACAGATGAATAAAGTTAAGTAATAAATTAGATTCTTCAATATTTCCATACGTTAAATTAGTTAAAATCATTAACGACAGTATTAAGATAACAAAATATTTATTATGTTTCATTTAATCTCTCCTTTCGAAAAATTAATTTGATTTTTCATCTTGCCCAATATCCAATCCTAATAACCTAAAATATGCCATTAAAAGTTTATTTGTTTCTGTTTTTTCTTTTAAATTTAATTCATATGGTATATTATGAAGAACTGCTGAAATATATTCATGCTTACTTTTTGGATGATCTGATTTTAAAGTTAAAAACTCTTTTAAATTTTCATGTGCATCATATCCTAATAATGCCCATACTTCCATTTCTCCAAATCTTTGCCCGCCTTTTTGACTTCTTCCTTTAACTGGTTGCATTGTTTTCCTCATATATTTACCAATAGATCTAGCAGAATATTTATTTTTTACCATATGAAGTAACTTATAGGTATATAAATATCCAACTGCTAAATCTCTAGTTTGTTTAGAAATTGGATCATAAACTGGATATTCAGATTTAGCTCCTACTAAATTCATTAAATTATATACATTATAAATATTATTTTCAAAAGGTGGAGCTAAAAAATAAAATTCATTAATAAATTTATCATCTATTTTTTTATTTCTTATTTGCTGTTCTGTTTGTTTAGTATACCAATTATTTTTTGTATGATCTAATGTGTTAATTACTTTTAAAATATAATCTTTTCTTTCCTCCTCCTTCATTGATCTTAATTGATGTTTCATAATTTCTAAACTAAGAGAAGTGCTTAATTCAAATATTTGAGAAATATTCATTCTAGAAATAATACCTAATGGATTTAATAATAAATCAATTGTTTCTTCTTTTCCATTTATAGTTACTTTCATCATCTTATCATCTGGAACTATTATAGAAATAACACCTTTATTTCCATGCCTATTAGCAAGTTTATCCCCAACTATTGCTGGTTCTTCACTAATTAATTTAATTTTTATATATGTTCCAGTTAATTCTTTATTATACGATAATTTAAAAGTTGTTTGCTTTGGTTTTTTAGCAATATATAATATATTTTCTATTTCTTGCGAAGATAAACCTTTTTTTGATAATTCGTCATATACTTTTTTTCGGTAATTATCTAATTGAACTAAAACCCGTTTCATAATTAGTTCATATTTTCTATTTGTTGTATTTAAATTTTGTGGATATATTTCTATGCTATAAACTTTATAATGTCCATCGGAATATACTTCAACTGGTTCTTTAAATATTTCTTTTTTATTGGTATACGAAATTCTTCTTTTTCTATATATGATATCTCCAGGTTGTAAAATTGAATTGATTTTTGGTAAATAAAATCCATTAATTGGATCTAATACTTCATTTTCTTCTAAAAATATTTCTAAATCTACATCATGCTTTGAAGTTAATTTTTTTGCACAAGTTTCAGATATAACTACTGCATCTTGATAATTCCAACCATAAAATGGTGTTATAGCAGTAAGTAAATTTTTTCCATTCGATATAATTCCATTTTTCATAACAAGTGAATCCATTAATATATCATTTTTCTTAAACTTAATTTTATTATTAAATCTGGTATATGGATTCGATGGAATCATATCTATTGTTCCATCTATATATCGAATCACCATCATATGTTTATCTTTATATAAAACTTCACCATCATTTTTTGCTATTTTTACTGCATAATTTACATCCTTTAAATATGGTTCAAATCCGCTCATGACCATAGGATATTCACCATCAATTAAAACAGTAGCTTGTTTTGATTGTTGTAATGCCATTTGTGATCTAGTTGGATCTCCATTTTCTACAAATGGTTGTAATGCTGTTATTCTGCTTAATATCATACTATACCCTCCATTTACATATTTTTTATTTTTAACAATATATATAAACCAACTAAATCTAAAAAATAAATTATTTATTTTTAAAAAATTTGAATTTATTAAGTGACATATTATATATTTGTAAGTTTTCTTTTAGAAATCTTTCTGTTTTAATTGATTAACTATTTCACCTCGCTCATTAAATTTAATATTATCTGTAAATATAAATACTAATCCTGCTGTATCTCTATCTGGAGT
>Ga0265293_10007183_pt1 | contig 17341 bp, 17 predicted proteins | sample Munlanlewell138R_FD_192505 | JGI IMG/M metagenome (GOLD analysis project Ga0265293, IMG submission 192505) | Leachate microbial communities from a municipal landfill in Southern Ontario, Canada - Leachate well 138R | ecosystem: Engineered > Solid waste > Landfill > Unclassified | place: Canada...
ATAAGCGGGTGTCGCAATTAAAACAAGGTCGGGATCTTCCAGCGCGATCTGTATATCCGCTGTTGCCCGGTGGAAGGGGATGTATCCGCTGATGACACCGTCGCAGTGGATGACCGGGTGGTCGATCAGTTTGGCGATGGATGAACGCGTCCTGTTCCACAGCGTGACCTGGTGGCCGCCCTGGCTGATGTGCGCGGCCATGGCCAGGCCGGAATTGCCCGCGCCGATGACGGTAACTTTCATACGGCTCCCTCCTTTTCAAAAACATTCGTCACTTTTATCGTGTGACAGCCATGGAATGGATCAAGTTGCCGGCTCTTTAAAACCAGCGATTCCAGGGTGTATGCCGGTAATTTATTCTGCCGGGTGACTGCCAATCAGAGATGTTAGGTTACTATCATAACAAAAACTTGAATAATATCCCAAAACGCTTGCCGGTTCTTGTGGCTAGCCTTCGTATCTGAGCGCTTCAATCGGATGTTTGTCAGCCGCCTTGTAAGCTGGATAAATCCCGAAGAGGACACCGATGGCGACCGCGAATCCGATGGCGATCAAAACAATTCGGAATGAAAGGTAAAAAGAAATAAGCCCGCCGGCAACCAGGGTCGCAGCCTGGAGCAGGCCGAAGGACAGGGCGATGCCAATGGCACAGCCCATGAGGCTGACCACCAGGGCTTCAATCAGAAACTGAAGAAGTATGCTTCCCTTGGAAGCTCCGATGGCCTTTCGGATGCCGATCTCCTTGGTTCGCTCAGTGACCGAGACAAGCATGATGTTCATGATGCCGATGCCGCCGACCAGGAGGGAAATGGCGGCAATGCCGCCCAGCAGATAGGACAGCATGTCGGTCACCGTCCCCACCACACTCATCAGGTTGGACTGATTAAAGACGAAGAAGGCATCTTCATCCTCTTTCAAACGCCTCAGCAAGAAAGAGGTCAAGGTCTCTTCAGCCTCGTCCATGCTCTTGGGATTAGATGGAGTCACAATGAAATTGGAGATGCCGCGCGTTTCAGATATGCGGGCCAGAACCGTATAAGGCGTGTAAATCTTGACCGAGGTCGTCATAACGCTCATCAGGGAGGTGTCCTCTTCCAGGACACCGACCACTTTAAAGCCCCTGCCGTTAAGAAAAATCGTTTCATTGACCGGATCGGACTGACCGAAAAACTTTTCAGCCGCTTCCAGGCTGAGCACGGCAACGTAAGAATTGTTGTCGATATCGCTTGTCCTTAAAAATCTGCCCCGCTGCATCTGCCAGTGATGGATCTCGCTGTAAGCTGGCAAGGTACCGTAAAGGGTCGCTGCTTCCTCAGTATAGCCATGTTTGGCGATCACCACCGCCTGCGTCAGAGGTGCGACCTGGCCGATGGCCGGGTTGGCAGCCAATTGATCAAGCTCGGATAGCCGGAGAGGATAGCCCTTGTCATCGAGCACCATGGTCGTCAGCAAATCAGTTCCCAGTGTCGACACCTGCTCCGTGACCGAGTCAGAGGCGCTGCTGACCAGGGAGACCAGCACGACCAGGGCGATGACACCGATGATGATGCCCAGCATGGTAAGAAAAGAACGGATCTTGTTGGCTGTAATCGACTCGAAGGCCATGCGGATGGACTGGATGATCATGAAACCACTTCCTCGTACACCTTTCCGTCAAAAATCTGAACCATGCGGTTGGCTGTTTTCGCAATATCGGGATTGTGGGTAATCAACAAAATGGTATTGCCGGATCGGTGAAGTTCATGGAAAAGCTCGATAATCTCCGCCCCTGTTTTTGAATCCAGGTTGCCCGTCGGCTCATCGGCCAGCAAAAGAGAGGGCTTGGTGACCAGGGCCCGGGCGATGGCGACCCGCTGTTGCTGACCCCCTGACAGCTCCTGCGGTTTGTGTTTTCGCCTGTCATAAAGATCGACACGGCGCAGGGCCTCGGCGACCAGCTTCTTGCGCTCACCCATGCCCAGACGCTGGTAGATCAAAGGCAGCTCCACATTGGCTTCGGCAGTCAGCCGTGAAAGCAGGTTGAAACCCTGGAAAACAAAACCGATCTTATGATTGCGGATCCTGGCCAGCTCACGGTCGGAATAGCGGTCAATGGACAGGCCGTCCAGGATGTAGTCACCGCTGTCGGCGACATCCAGGCATCCGATGATATTCATCATGGTGGTCTTACCGCTGCCCGAGGGACCGACAATGCTGACAAACTCCCCCTCCCGGACCGACAGCGAGGCATGGTCAAGCGCGCGGACCTCCTGGCCGCCGACCTGGTAGATCTTGGACACGTCGTGAAGCTCGATCATGACTTTATTCATTGGCGGTCCCTTCCGGGTCTGGTCCGTTTCTTCCCGTCCGGTGATTCGGAGGGCTGAAGGGAAACAGGCTGTCTGCTGTTGTCACCTTGTAAAAGACAGTGACGCCCTCAGCGAGCCCTTGGATGATCTCCACCTTGTCTCCGTCGGACAGACCCGTTTCGACTTCGGTTTCACCCGAAAGCTCCATGCTCTTCTCATCTTTTTCCGTGTAGACGAATACCCGCCCGCCGCTTTCCTGCAGAGCCGCGACAGGCAAAAGCAAAATATCCTTCTTTTCATCAACAGTGATGGCGGCGGTCACGCTCATGCCGACACGCATCTGATCATGGGCGCCGATCAGGATCCTGGCCGGGTATTTGGCGATGCCGCCTGATTCGATCGCGGTGGACGCGACGCGGTCAATGGTTCCTGAAAATTCCTGATTCCCAATGGCGTCAAAGATGATGGCCGCCTGCTGACCTTCCCGGACCGAGAGGATATCGAGTTCGTCGATGTTGATGGTAAGGGCGAACCGGCCGACCGGCGCCACTGTAAAGGCAGGGTAGGTCAGGCTTCCGGCCTGCGGTAGGCCCGCCATGTCCGCCTCCTCACCGGTCCTTTCTCCCTCTTTTATGCCGGATGCGAGGATATAAAGATCAAAGGGAGCCCGAAGCACACCTGTCTTTTGCAGCTCCAGTAAATCATCAAGTTTTTCCCTCCACTCTTCCCGGTCAGCGAACAGCTTGTCGTAATCTGAACCGGCAGGCAGATCCTCCAAAGAAAAGAGCGCCTTGCCGGCCGATATTTTCTGATTCACGGAAACGTGAAGGTCCTTGATGACCCCCTCTGTCGCGATTACCTCAAGCGGCCGCTGGATGTAGAGATTACCCCTGCCGATCTCTGTCCCTTCCTTGTCTTGCAAGGTCACTGCCTCGCCCGGCTCCGGCCCGTTGTCGGTCAAGGTGACAAGGTGAAGATTCCCCTCCCGTCTGTCAACTCTGCCCTCCCAGTTGACACCGCCGGACGAAAGAACCTGGACCTTGTCGCCTTGGGTCAGCTCTGTCGTGCTTTCGAAGGACACTGCCATCCGGCCGTCCAGCGACAGCAGGATGACCGCGCCATGGCTTTCATAAACTTGGGCTGCCTGGTCACCCTTTTCGACGTAAATCGCTTTTACCCGGCCGGCCTGGAGTGAACGGATAAGCTTGGAATCAGCCGGAGAGGGGGACCGGGCAATGGCCAGGTCAAGTGTGTCAATCTCCGCCAGAACCGTATCGATGGCGAGCTGGATGGACAGGGGATCGAAAGAAGCCAATGGACCACCTTGATCCACTTTGTCACCGGCTTCAGGGTAAACCCGTTCAACCAAAAGGCCGGCGGGAACTTCCAGGTCGGACGATTCATCGTAATCCAGATGACCCGTCCCGATGACGGTCACCGTCAGGCTTCCCTTTTCGAGGCTTGCCTGGCGCAGATTGCTGCCGGCCGGCTCAGACCGGCCCCGGATGACAAAGATCATGAGCACAATGGCCGCGACCAGGATCAAAAGAATCCAAGGCCACCGCTTGCGCTTTTTGCCTGGCATCACGTTTTTATCTTTACTCATTGACCATCGCCTCTCAATTTCTTTGTTCGGATAGGGTTAAGAATACCCTATAAAAGTGAAGATCCGGTGAAAAAGCCGTTAACAAGGGGGCAGGTTACGGTATGGGTCAAGCCGGGGCGTCCGGATTGAACGATACGTTCCAAAAAGCGCTCCATCATATAACTGCGCATCAAAAATTTAGTGTCTGCAGACTTCTTCTCAGAAAGACTTATTGATCAAATTCTGCGATTTTTCACCTGAGACCAAAAACTATATAGGGCTGCAGCTGGTATGGTTTCTCGGCCACGTTGCGGTCCCGCCACAGGGTGAACCAGCGCTCGGCAGGATAAAAATAGTAGCCGTCCTGCCAGTGGTCTGACGTGTCATAGGGATCGGCGAAAATGATGACATCATCGCCGATGCCGGGAGTGCCCATGGTGTCGTAGCCGATGATGACCATCCAGTGGCCGTCCCAGTCACCCCACTCCACCAGAACCGGGCGGCCCGCCTCCAGGTGGCCGCGCAACCAGCGCACGAAATAGCTGTCTGCCGCGTCTTCGACGAAAAGTTCGGTATCATCCGCGTTTTCGGAAGCGTAAAGGGCGTTGGCGGAAAATCCGGGGAAGAGATTGCCCATGTCGTTTTCCGTAAAGCCGTCCGCGTCCGTGATGAGATCTTCCCCGGAATAGTCCGCGACATAGGAAGTGTCTACGATCTCCACTTGGGGCACCGTCTCCAGAAACTGATGGAGCTTTCTGACACTTGCCCCATATTCATAGTAATTATTGGCGCTGCCCGGCTCCGCGCCCGGCGTATCTTCGTCGACCGACGTCCTCGAGCCCACGGCGATATCCCACTCCGTATAACCTTCAATGCCGTAATAATTGAGCACCATCAGGATGGATGAAGGCCCGCACGACCATTCCGTCGTCTGTTGAAAAGTCGCGAACTCAGGGATGATGGTCAGATGCTCGTTCGATTTCATCCGGTAAAAATCGGGACTCTTCCAATAAGGGGACTCTTCATGGTCCCCGCTGTTATCGTAGGAATTGGCGCCGCCGCCCTCATCCAAGTCCTCTCCGTCAATCTTGACCGGCATGGCTTTTTTGCTTCCGGCGGCTTTCAGACATCCGGCGAGGGGCAGCGCGATCAGCAGGAACACCAGGAAGATTACAAAGGTCGTTTTTTTCATGCAATTCACCTCTTGGAAGCGAAGACTTCAACTGAATATCATCTTGGGGCAGGAAAACATTGGCTGCTATTCCATTTTGAAAGCCAAGTCTTTGCTGTAATCAGCTTCAATGGTAACAACAATCCCGAACTGGTCTACGGCATCCTCCCCGTCCGCATCATGCCAGCGCGCTGCAAACTCATCCTTGGGTATATAGGCATAATTTCCTGATGTGGAGGGATCCATGAAATAGATGTTATCCGGGTCGTATCCGATCGCGATGACATAGTGGCCGCTGTCATATTCCGTCTCATACTCAGAAGCAGTCAGGTATGCCCAGGCCTGTATGGCGCAGATGACAGGTTTTCCCCGATCCAGATAAGCGCAAAGTTCATCGACTGTCAGGTTGAATCCAGCCTCGGCCGTGATTCTGTTCATATTACCGTCCTGACTTGAGTCACTGTAGTGAGAATTGGTATTGAGCAATTCCACGATTCTCTCATAGCGGGTTCCGCTCTCATCATTTGCTCCCAAAGCTGAGATCAGATTGTCTTCCCGCACGTCAAAATCATAACCGGTGTATCTCAAGATTGATTGGGTACAGGCAACCCCGCAGGAGTAGGCTGTTGACTGCCTGACCAGGGGCAGCTCGATCAGAACCGTTGGAACCTGCTCTTTCAAATCAAGTGACGCAGCATGATAATGCTCAAAGCTAACTTCAAACGGTTCTTCATCAGTTTCTCTGGTATCCGAGCAAGCGTTGGGCACCAGGAGTGCCAGCACCAGGATTACCGCCAGCCAGAATTTATTCTTTTTCATAACCTGCCTCTCTCATCACAGCTCCCGTGTCTATTAGTCTTCTGATTAGGCCTTATCAAAATTAATCTGAATCAGGTTGCTGCCGTTTTCGTAGGAGTAATTCGCGCTCTTTGTTTTGGCCAAGGCGATTTTAACAGCAAGCTCATCCCCTTCCTCCATGGGGTTAAATCTTTTACCTTCCCAGCGCATGATCACCTCGCAGGCTTCCCCCCCTTCAGAGCAGGAAGCATCAAAGCTTAAAGACATACCGGCATCCGGCAGGACCGGAAGTATCACGGACACGCACATTTCTTCAAATAGCTGCTGGAACTTCAAATTTTGCGCTGGAGACAGTGCCTGTCTGTGCGCGAACTCTGCCAGGCTATTTGCGACCGCGACAAAATCAAAGTTTCTGGATTCAATATCGTAATGGAAATTCCGGAGCTGTTTTACAAACACACGGGTCCTCTGCTTCCGAGGATTACCGAAGATATCCTCCGGAGTCCCTTCCTCATAGATAATGCCCTGGTCCATATAAAAAATCCGGCTCGACACATCACGGGCGAATTTCATTTCATGGGTCACAATCACCATGGTGAGGCCTTCTTTGGCAAGATTCCGGATGACAGCGAGAACTTCTCCGACCATGGTCGGATCCAAGGCGCTGGTTGGTTCATCAAAGAGCAAAACTTCCGGTCTCATGGCAAGGGCCCTGACAATTGCCGCGCGCTGCTGTTGACCGCCGGATAATTCATCCGGATAATTTTTTGCTTTCTGCGCCAGGCCTACACTTTTCAGAAGTCTCATGGCCTCGTCATATGCCTCCTGCCGGGCAAGACCCAAAAGATCTACAGGAGCCATCATGGTGTTTTCTATGATGGTCAGATGGGAAAAAAGATTGAAGGACTGGAATACCATGCCCATCTTCTGGCGTACCTTCGCAATGGTGCCCGGGTCTTTATAAATGTTTACTCCGTCCAAAAAGATCTCACCCGAGCTGGGCCGCTCCATACCATTCAGGCAGCGCAGAAGAGTGCTTTTCCCGGTGCCGGACGGACCGATGACAGAGACAACTTCCCCCTTGCCTATGGTGGCGTTAACATCGGTCAGCGGTGTTACGTTGGGATATTCCTTTCTCAAGTGGCGGACTTCAATCATTCTTCAGTCACTCCCCTCACATCACGGGATCTTTTCCTGGGATCAATCCGGATTTCAATAAGATTTAGAAGAGACGTCAAAGTCCAGGCGATTAAGAAGTAAATCACCGCAGTTACAATCAGGGGAAAGAAGGCCTCATAGGTCCGGCTGCGGATAATGTCAGATACCTTGGTTAAATCCTGCACGGCAATATAGCCCACGATGGAGGTCATTTTTACCATGGATATAAATTCGCCTTTGTAGACCGGCAGGATGTGGCGTGCCGCCTGCGGGAATATGACCTTGCGGAAGGTCTGGATATTGTTGTAGCCAAGCGCCAGGGACGCCTCAACCTGCCCCTTGGGGACAGCCTCAATGCCGGTCCTCAACATTTCACCAACATAAACACCAAAATTGATCGATATGCCGATAACGGCCACAATAATGGCATTTATGTCAACTGAGCCGAACACCACGTAGTAGAAAATCATCAGAAGCACGACCAGGGGGACCCCCTGAATCAATCTTATGAACACTTTGGCAAAACCGCCAAGGCCCCGCCTTTTACTCATGCGAAGCAGACACATTCCAAAGCCCAGGATGGTTCCGAATATACCCGACATGATTGAAACAAGAAGGGTGACGCCGATGCCCCCGGCAATCAGCTTCCAACGGCTTTCCCTGATGAAGGTTTTGTGAAAGCTATTTGAGATTTTCTCCCAGAAGCTGTCCCCGGCATTTTCACCGGAACCGCTCTTGCCATCAACAACAGTGCGTGTGATGATCCATTGGCTGTAGGAATGGTAGCTTTCTGTGAAATCAACGCTTTGACGCCTTTCCTCCGTAATAGCAAGACCGCCTCCGGCCAGATCGTATTTCCCTGAAGTTATGCCCGCCAGTATTCCGGCAATATTGGTCTCTGTCACTGTCAGTCCATAACCGTACTCCTGACAGAAACGGCTGAGCAAATCAAGCTCCAGGCCGGTCAGGTCGCCGCCCAGCATAAAGCTGATGGGTTCCATGTTGCCCTGGGCTACGTAGCGGATGATTCCATTTTCATCTGACCAGTCAGAGCTGGCATTCACTTCAGGATAGCTATCTTTTGCGTTGAACCATTTATCGTACAGTTCATCGAAAAGACCGCTTTCTTTTACAGACAAAATATAAGAATTGAGCAGCACCAGCACTTCCCGCGAAAACTCTGTACGGGCCGACATAAATGCCGCATTGTCCAAAGGCCCCTCCAGCTCAAAGGCTGCCAGCTCTTTATTTTCACGGAGGATGAATGGAACGCGCGTAGCGACTGTCATAAAGCCATCAATCTTTCCGGAAGTCAGGGCAACGATCATGTCGGAAATGCCTTCGAAATAAAGGATGCTTGTGCCGGGCAGGTATTGCGCTGTATAAGCATCTTGAATACTGCCTGTCCGGACACCCATTTTCGCTTTGGCTTCATTCATCTCCTGCGGCGAGGAAAATTCAGGCACCGGAATATTCTTTCCTTCTGTTTCTTCAACCGCGATCCCCTCGGCAAAAACAGACGAAGATTGTACGCAAAAAGATAAAGGAGCAAAAAGAAGCGTTAGCAGAGCCAGAGGAAGAATCAGATAAGAGGTAATTCTTTTCAAATGATTTGACCTCACTCAATTTGTAAAATAAGCTTGCCACGGCTCTTTTAACAAAATGATTTCTTGATTTGAGTATACCAATAGTTGGCCGGACAGGGTTGAACTTCTGACCGATTTAAAGAACTGCCATTGTCATGGAACTCGCTGGCTGTGTGTTATCCCTGACCCTTCAGCTTCTTCAGGATCTTCTCGGCCTCTTTGACCTTCAAGACTTTACCCTGGGAAGCAATTTTTTCGTTGACAACCAAAACCGGCATACCCATGGCCCCATAAGTCATCACCTGCTTCATGTCCGTGATGTATTCAACATCCGGGTCAAGCCCGAGATTTTTGGCGGCTTGCTTTGTGTTTTCCAGCAATCTCTTGCAATTGTTGCATCCGCTTCCCAATACTTTGATCGTCGAAAATTTCCATTCTGTCAACCTCCTAAACAATGAATGCTTGTATGACGTTAAAGAGATAACCAATCAGGATAATCCCAATCGTACTAACGGCTATGAATATCGCGAGCAATTTGGGTTTGACAGCATTTTTCAACATAATTAAAGAAGGAAGAGATAAGGTTGTAACCGCCATCATAAAGGCAAGTACTACACCCAATTGAGCTCCCTTGGACAGCAAAGCCTCGGCAATAGGGATGGTTCCGAAAATATCCCCATACATAGGAATTCCAACAATTGTTGCCATTAAAACGCCAAAAGGATTACTGGTGCCCAATGTGTTCACAATGAATGCTTCGGGTACCCAATTGTGTATAAAGGCACCGATACCGACACCAATTAAAATGAAGGGAATCACTTTCTTAAAAGTACTGGCAACTTGTTCTTTCGCAAAATTAATTCGATCTTTTGGCAACAAGGCCCGAAGCTCTCCCTCTTCTGTCTGTGTTTGTTGAATTTCCAGGATATAGTCTGCAAGTTGATTTTCGAGTCGGAATTTTTCTATCAGGCTCCCGCCGATAACCGCAATAACCAGACCCAGGACCACGTAAAGAATGGCCACTTTCGCACCGAAGATACTCATCAATAATACGAGCGAACCCAAATCAACCATGGGCGAGGAGATCAAAAAAGAAAAGGTGACTCCAAGCGGAAGACCCGCCGTCGTAAACCCGATGAAAAGAGGAATTGAAGAACATGAGCAAAAGGGTGTCACTGTCCCAAGCAAGGCTGCGAGGATATTGGCACCGATCCCTTTAAAACGGCCTAGTATTCTACGACTGCGTTCGGGTGGAAAATAACTTTGAATAACAGAAATGATAAAGATCAAGAGGCAAAGCAAAATGGTGATTTTCAGCACATCATAGATGAAGAACTGAATGCTTCCGCCGATACGGCTTCCGACATCAAGGCCAAGAGCAGTCAACCCTCTGCCAACAAGATTATTCAGCCATCTCATTCCCAGCAGCTGATCCTGGATGAAAGTCCAAATCATTGACAGCTGCACCTCCTCTTGTTTTTGCTACAGTCAAGATCTGCAATAAAGAATCTGAAGGCAGTAAGTGTTTTACAATCCAGCGAATAATAGGACCATTTGCCTTCCTTTCGGGTGCTGATCAGATCACATTCCGAAAGCACCTTCATGTGATGTGACAGGGTGGGCTGGCTGATGTTCAAGTCTTTTAGAAGCTCACAGGCACATCTTTCGCCATCTGTAAGAAGCTCGACGATTTTGACCCGGTTATCTTCTCCAAGCGCTTTACAGATTTTCGATACTTGGCTTATGTTCATTTCTTCACCTCACATTGATGATTCTCTATATGTATTTTAAAGCTCATATCGATACATGTCAATATGTTTATCAGTCTTGATACAGTTTATGGTTTTGCTCTTGTTTAATGTGCAATAGGCAAGCTGTTTCACGCTATAATGAGGCAGGTTGTATACCTGCAGATATGGTCTTGAGCAATTGATCTTGTCGTGAACGATCGAGGAGGAGACCCATGACTCGGTTCTGTCTTGCTCTCGCACAAAAAAGAATCATTGATACCGGAAAGGTCTATATGTCGGATATCATGGCGAGCTTGAGCCAGTACGGTTTCCCTGTCGAAATTACGGACAACAACCGCTTCTCCTCTATCTTGCAGGCAAAATCGAAAGATGAGCAGGCTGTCAAGTATCTGACCGGCATTCTCGCCTGTCAGCGAGGATCGGATGTACTGCTCCGCCTCGGATTCCGCCGGCCCCTCATCACAGAGACCTGCTATTTTGACCTGACCGCCGCAGGCACATGATCCATGGTCTATCTGTTTGAAAATCCCGGCCGGATCAGGGAGAAGATGCTGGCCCGCATACTCCTGGCTCTGCCGCCGGAGCGAAAAGAAAAGGCTCTTGCCTTTCGCTATGCCATTGATCAGAAGCAGTCGGCAATCGCCTGGCTGCTCCTGATCCATGCCCTGAGCAAGGAATACGGTATAGAGGAACAGCCCGTACTTTCGTATGGGGTGAGGGGTAAACCGCAGCTGGCAGCCTATCCTTCTATCCATTTCAACCTCAGCCACTGCAAACGGGCGGTCGCCTGTGCCGTTTCCGACTCGAATGTGGGCATTGACACCGAGTGTGTCGGGCCCTTTGAGAAAGAACTTGCGGAAAAGATCTGTAACGACAGCGAACTCATGGCCATCACGCAATCAGACCGGCCGGATATCGCATTTGCGACATTGTGGACCGCCAAGGAGAGTGTCATGAAGTTCACGGGTCAGGGCCTTGACGATGATGTCAGGGAAGTCCTGACGGAGACGGATATTTCCCTTTACTCCCGGATCGGTGAAGCTGACGACGGTCTGTACGCGTTGACGGCCGCTTATCCACCAGGCGCAAAGGCCGGATTCCAGGTGCACTATTTGACGCTTTCGGATCTGGTCACTCTGGATTTTTCGTAAAAATCCACCTCATCATCGGCCATACAGCCTTCAATACTGCTTCCAACAGGATTGCCACAACTTCGTTACAATCTCCCCGCTTGAGTTCCCTAAAGCTTTGCTCTTCTGATGTAACATTCATGAGAATCATATTTGTTCCTTGTCCGCACACGGTAAGGCGGTTGCCTTATCCGGCGATCTTGAGTCAGGAGAAAAGAGTGAGGCATTTAATAGTCAAATTGTTCGGAGATTCGATTATCGGGCGGGTGATACAGGATCCCTCGACGGGCCGGTATCGGCGCATGGAGCCCTTGGAAGACATCCAGGACCATGACCGGCAGTTGAGCTTCATCAATCGCGGCAAATTTGGCTCCACCATCAGCAAGGGCAGGAAGCTGATCGAAAGGCAGTTGGAGGGTGACCCGGACTGTCAGGTCATCCTGGTGGGCTTTGGCGGCAATGATTGCAACTTCAATTGGCCGGAAATCGGAAAGAACCCTTCTCTGGACCATGAACCGTCCACACCTCTTGACCTGTTTTACCGGAACTACCTTCATGTCATTCGTCGAATCAAAGAAGCGGGAATCAGGCTAATCCTGACCAACCTTCCGCCCATTAACGCTGAGAAATTCTACGATACATGGATTGCGCCGGACCCGGCCAAGGATCAGATTCTTGATTGGCTGGGAGACAAGCAGGCTATTTACCGCTGGCACGAGATGTACTCCCTGAAGGTTGAAGCCGTGGCCCGCGAAACAGACACCCCCTTGCTGGATCTGAGAAGCCCTTTCCTGGAAAGCCGGACCTTTCAAAGCTTGATCGGGCCCGATGGCATGCATCCAACGGAAGAGGGACATGGCCTTATCCTGGAAGCTGCCCGGGAATTTATCCGTTTGGAAGTGAGCAAGGTCTGAAAAAGAAGAAAAAACGAATACCATCCAACCACGAGTACAGCTGATTAGCGTTTCGCATCAATTAATAGCTGCTTCATATCGCCCGCCGTAAGGGAACACCGACAGTATGGTCGTCTCGGTCTTTTGATACAGCCTTGTTTTCAGTTCAAGATCTTTGCTTTTCGGTATTGTAATATTGTTACCAGTAATTAAGTTTCAAAAAATATAATTTTTGAGAGCAAGGATGTATTATTTATTTGATATACAGCGTCTTAGCATGGAGAACGGGCCGGGACTTCGAACCACCCTGTTTTTTGCCGGCTGCCCGCTGTCCTGCCCCTGGTGTCATAATCCTGAAGGACAGCCCGATAAACCTGTTCTCTTTTATTTCCGTGATCGCTGTATCCAATGCGGGAACTGTGAGCATGTTTGCGAGTACAAGGCGCTGGACTATGACCCTGAAAAAGGACCTGAAATTAATCGCAAAAACTGTACGGATTGCGGTAAATGCGCTAATGTCTGCCCCGCAGACTCCTTATTAATGAGCGCCCAATCCTATTCTGTCAAAGAGATAATGAAGATCGTTTTACGGGACAGGCCGTATTTTGACCGCTCCCAGGGTGGAGTGACTTTGTCTGGCGGAGAACCCCTGGCTCAAAATATTGGGACACTGGAAGTGCTGATGAAAGAGATCAAAAAGGAAAAGATCAATTTATCGATCGATACCAGCGGGGCAGTACCCCGCCGCAATCTGGAAACAGCATTAAAATATGCCGACTCCTTTCTTTACGATCTAAAGCATCTTGACCAGGTAAAACATGAAGAGTTTACCCTCTTTGACAATAAGCAGATCCTTGACAATCTGATCTGGCTGGCAAAACAGGATACGGTCATTCATGTCAGAATCCCTGTCATACCCGGTTTCAACGGCAAAGAGGAAGAGTTGGAGGCCATGGCCGACTGGATCGCAAGGAATACAGATCCTGACACAATCACTCTTTTGCCTTATCATCTATTGGGCAGTGACAAATATGGCCGGCTGGGTATTGACGGTCAAATATTATTGTTCCAGGTACCCTCCGGTGAATTCATGGACAAGGCCTTGAGAATCTTTTTAGACAGGGGCCTGAATCAGACAAGCATTGGTGGTGCCATTCTGGCATCAAATGTCAAGTAAAGGCCCATACATCGATCAATAGGAGCTGTGCGTATCAATGGAAAAACGGGGCATGAATGAGAGAATCCAAAAACTGCGCGAAGTGTCGGTTTCGACTCAGCCAGTGATCTCAATGGAAAGAGCTCAAATAGAAACTGAAGTCTATAAGAAATACCAGGGACAGGTATCTGCGCCTGTATTGCGAGCACTCTTTTTCAAGGAACTGATGGAAAGCAAAGTCCTCTATATTGGTGAAGGCGAACTGATCGTCGGTGAAAAAGGAGAACATCCTCAAGCAGCCCCTACCTTCCCCGAGCTATGCTGCCATACCTTGGAAGACATGGAGGTCATGGATCGGCGTGAACTTATTTCCTTCGAAGTCAAGGAAGAGTATTTCGGCATCCAGGAAAATACCATTATTCCTTACTGGGATGCACGTTCAACCCGCACCAAAATTCTTGACAGAATGACCGATGAGTGGAAAGACGCGTACAGGGCGGGCATCTTTACCGAATTCATGGAACAAAGAGGGCCGGGCCACACCGTTGGATCGGGCGAAATTTATGCCAGAGGATTCAATGACAGGATTGCTCAGATTGACAAAGAATTACAAAATCTCGATTATTTGACTGATCAGGAGGCACTGCACAAAGCCGAAGAGTTAAAAGGCATGCGCATTGCCGCAAAAGCAATCATTGCGCTCGGCAGGCGTTACAGTGATTATGCTGCCAAGCTTGCTGAAAAGGAAGATAATCCTCAGCGAAAAAAAGAATTACTGCAAATCGCAGAAAACTGCAAAGTTGTACCGGCAAATAAACCACAGACTTTCTGGCAGGCCATTCAGATGTATTGGTTCGTCCATCTGGGTGTTACCCTGGAGATCAATCCCTGGGACGCTTTTAGTCCCGGACGCCTGGATCAGCATCTGATTCTCTTCTATCGTAAAGATGTGGAAGAGGGCATCCTCGATGATTACAAGGCCAAAGAGCTATTACAGGCCCTCTGGATCAAGTTCAACAACCAGCCTGCGCCGCCCAAGGTCGGCATTACCCTGAAAGAAAGCAGTACCTACACGGATTTCGCCAACATCAACACAGGAGGCATTACCCCCGACGGCCAGGACGGCGTCAATGAGGTCAGCTACCTGATTCTTGACACCATGGAGGAGTTGCGCCTTTTACAGCCCAGTTCCAATGTGCAGATCAGCCGCAAGACGCCCGACCGCTTCCTGCACCGTGCCTGTGAAATCTCCCGCCAGGGCTGGGGACAGCCCGCCTTCTATAACACGGAAGCAATTGTTCAGGAGCTTCTCAACGCCGGCAAGACTCTGGCCGATGCCCGATATGGCGGGGCCAGCGGCTGTGTTGAGACCGGAAGCTTTGGCCGTGAGGCCTATATCCTGACAGGCTATTTCAACCTGACCAAGATTCTGATGCTGACCCTCAATGACGGCTTTGACAACTATTCAGGCAAACAGTTAGGCCTTCATACAGGAAAGGCTGAAAGCTACAAGAGTTTTGAACAATTGATGACCGCTTTTGCCAGACAGATTGAACATTTCCTTGAAATCAAAATTGCCGGCTCCAATGTCATTGATTCGATCTTTGCGCAAGAGATGCCTGTTCCCTTCCTCTCGACAATCACCTTGGATTGCATTGGCAGAGCCAAGGATTACAACGCAGGCGGAGCAAGGTATAACACCAACTATATTCAGGGAGTCGGTATCGGTACTGTGACCGACTCAATGACAGCTTTGAAATATCATGTATTTGAAAACAGGAATTTCACTATGGCTGAACTGATGAAAGCGCTGGAGGAAAATTTTGAAGGGCATGAGGCATTACGCTCCACGCTCTTGCTGAAAACGCCTAAATACGGCAACGACGACGATTATGCCGACACTATCATGCGCCAAATATTCGATACCTATGCTGATCTGGTAAATGGCAGGCCGACCGGTAAAGGCGGTGAGTACAGAATCAATATGCTCCCTACAACCAGTCATGTCTATTTTGGCAGCGTGACCGGCGCGACTCCGGACGGACGCTATGCCCATAAACCTTTATCGGAAGGAATCTCCCCTGTTCAGGGTGCCGACCATAACGGGCCTGCTGCTGTCGTAAACTCTGCGGCCAGAATGGATCATCTGCGGACTGGCGGGACCCTCCTCAATCAGAAATTTACACCTTCGCTGGTAAAAGGCGAAAATGGTCTGCGCATGATGGGCAGCCTGATCAGGACCTATTTTGATAAGGACGGCCATCATATCCAATTCAATGTTGTCGACAAAGACACCTTATTGGCAGCGCAAAAAGATCCTGAAGAATATCGCGACCTCATTGTGCGTGTGGCAGGCTACAGTGACTACTTCCGCAATCTTGACCTGGATCTGCAAAACGAGATCATCGCCCGCACTGAGCAGGAAGAATTCTAAAACGATTAAGATCAACCGCCTAGATGACGGGAAACCGCGATTCATTCACAGGCAGACCACAAGAAATTCAGGAGCCTTTCCGAGCTCTTCGAACTTAATTGGTAAATTGTATGGGTCTTTAAAAAGCCTCTTTCCCCTACAGCCAGATACTCGCCCTTAAGCGAATAGTGAAGCGTTTTACTCCCTCGCTTCACAAGGAACATAAAGGGGACGGGTCCACATTTTTCCTCAACCCATATGATTCGTTTGGGGTTTTCTTCCTGAATCCCTTTCAAGATTTCACTCAGCTCCCTGATTGCAGCTTTGATTGACAGGAGAAGAATCGAATGATAGTTTATGTAGAAGTCTACACAATCGAGGAGGGAGGGAATCCTTTGTCAGCTGATACACAAGAGCACCTCTTAGGTTTTTATATACGAAATATCGCTCACAGCCTGCGCTATCGTATTGAGGAAGAATTATCCCATTATTCTATTTCAAGCGCACAAGGCCGCTTACTTGGAATCGTGGCGCATCGCCTGGACTCCGCTTGTGAGATCAACCGGAAATTTCTGGAAAAGACCATGCGCATAAAAGGCCCTTCCGTAACAAACCTGCTGAATGGGCTGGAAAAGAAGAAATTTATAGAACGGAATATAAGCAAAGAAGATGGGCGTGCCTTGGATATTGCCGTCACAGATAAGGGGATGGAGCTCGTGAACAGGATCAATCTGGTTTTTGCGGAATATGAAGAGCAGTTAACATCCCAGATGACTGAGGATGAAATTTTAATTTTTCATCGTTTGCTTGAAAAAGCATATCAGAATATATCTCTGTAAAGGGCAGAGCGAGTCATGCTTCCTGCCTTTCCTTCAATGTATTGTTTAGACGCCTGTATGCTAGGGAGTTCTGGTTTTTATGAGTAAGACAAATACGATGGCAGGTGCCAATCCACTTGCCACAGAGAAAATAGGCCATCTGATTATCAAGTACTCCATACCGGCCATCATCAGCGGGTTGGTAAGCGCCATTTATAATATGGTTGATCAGATTTTCCTTGGTTGGGGTGTTGGCGACCTGGGCATGGCCGCGACAAATGTCGCTTTTCCATTCACAACCATCTGCATGGCAATGGCCCTCCTCTTCGGGATCGGCGGCGCATCCAACATGAGCCTGTCCCTCGGGAAAGGCGATAGAGAGCGGTCCCGGAATATTGCCGGCAACACCCTCCTGCTGCTCCTCATAAGCGGAACCCTTATGGCTCTTGTGAGTTTAGCCTTTCTGGAGCCCCTGCTCACTTTATTTGGGGCAACAGCGCCCATCATGCCTTATGCGAAACCTTACACACTCATTACCGCAGCAGGCATGCCTTTTCTTATCTTTTCCATGGGTGCCAGCCACTTAATACGTGC
>Ga0265293_10007184_pt1 | contig 17338 bp, 9 predicted proteins | sample Munlanlewell138R_FD_192505 | JGI IMG/M metagenome (GOLD analysis project Ga0265293, IMG submission 192505) | Leachate microbial communities from a municipal landfill in Southern Ontario, Canada - Leachate well 138R | ecosystem: Engineered > Solid waste > Landfill > Unclassified | place: Canada...
CTTTTGTTTGGCCGTCTGATTTCAAGATAATACAAAACACACAAATTGACTCTAAACACGATTTGGTTCTTTTGCTTGACTCAGGAGAAGAAAACAGAAGCGGAATAACTTTTAACCGCGATAAAGAACTAACCTGTCTCATCAACATAGACCATCACGCGAGTAATACAAATTTCGGTGATATTAACTACGTTGATGAAAAAGCTTCATCAACCTGCGAAATAATTACGGCTTTGCTTGAACTGGCAAACTTCCCTATAGATGAAGATGTGGCATCTAGCCTTATGTTGGGCCTTATAACCGATTCAAGATCATTTCAAAACGAAGGAATTCGATATACTGCTCACATGGCTGCCGCAACTTTGCTTAAAGCCGGCGCTGATACTAAAACAATATACACACTACTTAACAGCGACAGAAGCGAAGCTGACTTGAGAGTGCAAGGGTTCGGCTTGGCAAACTTCAAACTGGAATCAAACAATAAACTCGGAATACTGATAATAAAAGATTCCGACCTAAAACAATTGAATGCAAACACTGATAACGTTTATGCAAGCGGCGTTTTTAATATGATGTTAGCCATGAAAAATACCTTGGCCTCAGTAGTAGTTTTTCCGGGCAGAAACGGCGTGTCTTCTTGTGAATTTAGGTCCAGGGGCGGAATTAATGTTAAAGAAGTTGCGGTTGCACTTGGCGGCGGCGGACACATCCCCGCTTCAGGCTGCAGTCAAAACATTCCTATTCAACAGTTAGCGGATAAAGCCATAGAGCTGATGAAAAAACAAATTGAGGAAACCGACTAAATGAGAAATAAATTCTTGTTGTCAATAATGTTTTGCCTTGCTTTGTCTTTGTTGTTTGCAGACGAGACTCAAAACGTTTCTGTCAATCTTCCAAAAGTCGGTGACCTATACCTGCTTTTAAATAACTCAAATGACAGAGAAATGGCCCAGTTGCTACTTAAGAGAAAAGGGCAAACAACAAGACAAGTAATAGATACTTACCAAGGAATGCTTCCGGATGCAATTCTTAAACATGATTTAAACAGGGACGGAAATACAGATATCATAGTTATAACAAAGCATCCCGACAATAATGCAAAACAACCCTATATCTATAGTTATGTAAAAGACTTCAAAAGAATATTCCCGGAAAATGACGATGAAATAAATCCATTTTTGTGTTCCGATATTTTTATAACATCTTCAAAAAAAGGCATACCCGCAATAGGGATGAGCAACCAAATTTCTTATCACGATTTTGGACCGCCACATCTATTCAGAACCGAGCTATATGCCCTTAATAAAGGAAAACTTGAACTTATCGAACAAGGACTTACCGAAGGAAATCACTACAATATACTTATGAATAAAGGTGCAATTGCATTACATGCGGGACAATATATTGAAGCAATCGACTTCTACAACAAATCCATAACCTCCTCAACCGGAGAAATTACAACCAAAGCATTTATAGAATCTATTTTCAATCTTGCCGAAGCCAGAAAATTTACCAAAGATTTTAAAACCGCCCTAGATCTCTATGAAAAAATTGTGCTTGAGTTTAGTGAAAATTCCTTTACCGATATTGCACAAAAAGAAATTGAGCTCATATCTTCAAATCTGGACAATATTGAAGCCCTTTCTTTTTACATTGATGTAATAAGCCTTATAAACACGGACAAATGGAGTGAAGCTCTTGAATTGCTTAATAATCACCCGATTGCAAATAGTGACAACAAACTGCTAGACAGATTTTTGTTCACTAAAGCCGAAATTTTTACAGCAATAAACAAAATTGAAGATGCGACAAAAGTTTATTATGAAATTAAAGAGAAATTTCCGGAAAGTCCGATAATAGAAAGCGTCAATGAGTTACTTGAAGATATTGCAACTCAGCCCGATGATAACTCATACTTATAAAATGTCAGAAAATATTATTGAAAACGAATTGATAGTTTCAGAAGAAAAAGAAACAATTAAAGAATCTCACAAAGCCCCAAAGAAACAATGGAAACCTGATGCGGGATTTACTTTGACGCGCTTGCAAAAAGCTATACTCGGAACAATTCTTGTTTCGCTTCCGCTATTCTTTTTTATTGTGTTACCAATAATAGCAAGAAACCATTTCCCTAGTTTTTTAAAAATTCCGGCTGATATTTTTTTGACAACTCCTCAAAAAATAACTTTGACTGAAACAGGTTCAATTGGCTCTGTTTATAAATTGAATATCAACGGATATGAATTTTCTATTCCACAAAAATTTACTCCTTCTAAAATTACCGAAGACGGAATCGACCTAACCGATTCTACAAGAAGTGATTGCAGACACATCTATTTATCTTCAGATTTAGAACAAAGATTGATTAAATATTCCAAAATTGGCATTGGAAGATGGTTTATGCCAAATAAAGCGAATGATTTTATGGATACAATCTTAAATGCAAATTGGCATCCGATACGCTTAATGTTTAAAGCCCAGTTCTATGCTCATGAAGGCTTGAATTCTAAAGTTTACGAAAGTTATTTTGGCAAAACTCACAAAGGATATATCTATCCATCCCCGGGACAAAAAGGCTTTTTAGCACGAGCCTTTAATACCAAAGGGCCGGGGTATTTCGATTTTCATATTAAAGACCCCGTAAATCCGCCCACACTAAAAGAATGGATAAATTATGCCTCCAAGATACGTCCTCTTGAAAATATTCCGGACAAACCAATACAAAGCCTAAAATCTGAATATGACCTAGAATCTTTAATTGATCTTGCCATTAAATCAGAAAATGAAAGCGAAATTCTTTCAATAACCTTAAATGAATATTTCAGAACTAAGTCTCCGAAATGGTTGATTCCGGTTGCCCAAATAATGCTTAATCGAGAATATTTTCCTGATTTAATAGATTTACACCAACAACATATAAAAAGCTTTGAGGGAAACAAAGAATTAACTAAAAAATGGGATAACATCAAAGACAGAGCCGTTGAAAGAATATTAAAAATTGATATAGACCCATATGATCGACTCAGAGAACTGAACGTATTCTGCAAAAACCTTACAAAGCTAGAAATTGAAGAGTTGCTCTTGGAGATAACTGTCACAAATGCCCTCGGCAAAGATAAAACATTTAATTCATCTTTGACAACAGCAGGGCGAATACTGCCAAATTTAGAAAAAAAGCTTATTGTAAAGGTCCCGGAAGACATCACACTTGTTAATGCACAAAAAATTACAGCTAAAGTCATGCAGGTCGTTTTTTTAAGATAAAAATAAACTCTACATTGAACTAAACTTCCGGATCAAATCTTCAGCATCACTTGTCTGCGATAAGGCCTCTTGCTTTGTAATTTTTCCGAGTTTTACCAGTTTAACCAAAGTATCGTTAAACAAACGATTTCCTTTCCCATGCCCGGTTATAATAGCTGTTTCGAGCATATGAGTTTTACCCTCTCTTATTAAATTGCTCATAGCATAATCCATATTCATTATCTCATAAGCCGGAACCCGACCGCCGCCAACCTTTCGGCACAACCGCTGACAACACACTCCGATCAGATTATCACACAAAGACTTTCTAATTTGCTGCTGAGAATCAGAAGGAAATTGCTCTATAATTCTGTTTACCGTATTAATTGCTGTCGAAGTGTGTAGTGTAGCCAGAACCAGATGACCTGTATTAGCTGTTTCTAATGCCATCGAGACCGTTTCTAAGTCTCGCATTTCTCCAACGAGCACCACATCCGGGTCTTCTCTTAAAGCAGCTTTCAAAGCTCTGGAGAACGAAGAGGTATGTACACTGACCTCCCGCTGATTAACCAAAGAACTCTTACTTACATGAACATATTCTATAGGATCTTCAATTGTAAGAATATGACAATTTTTAAGCCTATTAATATGATCAATCATAGCCGCTAAAGTAGTGCTTTTTCCACTTCCTGTCGGCCCGGTAACTAATATCAGGCCTTTCGGATGCTCTGCCCAAACCCTCAATATATCAGGCATACCCAACTCTTCAAGACTCATTATATTATTTGGAATATGCCTAAAAACGGCACTGACACCATTGCTGTCACGCAACAAATTAATTCTGAATCTTGAGCGATCATCTGTCGAAAATGCAAAATCCGCATCACCGGTTTCATTAAACTGTGCAGAAATGGCGGGACTTATCATATGCTCAAGCAAATGAAGAACTTCATCGGTCTTGATTTTGCCAAACCCGGAAATTTCTCTCATTAAACCGTCTATGCGCCATCTTGGAATTTGTTGTGCAGAAATATGAAGATCAGACCCACCCTCTTCGACCAGTCTTTTTAGCAATTCTTCTATTGAAGAACTCTTCCTTTTATCTGATTCTCCGTTATCATTTACTGCCAGCTCTCCGCCATAGCACTTTAATATCTGATTAAAATAATCTAATTCAATTCGAGCAGGATTTAATATTGCCCCGGGAATAAAACGTCTTACAGAATCAAGAAGAGCTTTATCAAAAACATCGCAATAACCTATGGTTACATTATTCTTATTCTTTTTTAAAGGAACAACACGATGACGCTGAATAAAACTGACAGGCAAAAGACGTAAAGTCTCAGGTTCAGGAAGCTGCGTTATTGAACAATAATCCGATAAAACAGGCATTTTAGATGATCTTTTGAGTCTGTGCGCCAAAAGCTGCATCATAGAAAAGCAAGCTTCGGGAATAGCTGATATTATTTTTTTAAAAACCTCTTTTGATAATTTTAAAACTTGAGTTTTTCCTAATGAAACACAAGAAGCAGTGCGATTTTCATTAAGAACCAAAGCCATTTCACCAATCATTTGTGACTCTTCTAAACGCGATATCTCAAAATGTTCCTCGCCCTCACCTATCAGAACTGAAACAATTCCTTCTATTATCACTAACAAAGAATCCCCGGATTCTCCCAATCTTACTAAATATTCTCCATCTTCATATTCTTCAAAAACGGCAACTTTACTTACAATATTTTCTCGCTGAGTAATAGTTAGTGTTTTAAAAAATTCGTTACCTGAAATAACATTTAAGGCCTTATCAATAAAATCTTTGTTTTTTTCAATTATTCGCACATATCACTCCAATCTCATCTGAATATAATCATTTCATATCTTTTAAAACACTCAAACATAAAGGAATAGCCAAACAAAAAGAGAGAACATCCGCTAAGGGTTGAGAGACCTGAATTCCGGAAATACCATAAAAGCGCCCCATAATAAACAATAACGGCAAATAAAACAATCCCTGACGAGCGATAGCCAAAACACTGGCCCGAAATGATTGCCCAATAGTTTGTAGCATCATATTGCAAAATGTGGACCACCCTAATAAAGGAAACGCCATACATTGATATCTTAAAGCCGATGCACCGACACTTACCACTTCTGCGTCACCCCTTCTGAAGAATCCAATTATTTCAGGAGCGTATGTATAACCTAATAAACCAATAACAGACATTACTACGGTCGAGAACTTTACACAAAACCAAAAGGCCTTTTTAACTCTGGCATACAGCTTTGCACCATAATTAAAACCGCATACCGGCTGGAACCCCTGACCAAAACCGATCAAAATTGAAAATGACAGATTTGCGCTTCTGCTTGCGATAGACATTGCTGCAATAGCCGCATCACCATAAATACCGGCGCTGTGATTCAGCGCAAGAATAGAAATACTGCCTAAGGCCTGCCTGCAAAGAGAAGGAAAACCTCCACGAAATATTTCTGTGAAATATTTAATTCGAGGTCGAAAATTGTCTATGTGAATACGTATATTACCATCTTGGGAGCTTGCAATAAACAAAATTGAAAAACTAAATAGTTGGCTGATCATAGTGGCTAAACCGGCTCCGGCAACCCCCATATCAAACCAGAATATTAAAATCGGATCTAAAATAAAATTTAAAATTGCACCGGAAATCATGCCTATCATACCGTAAAAAGCACTGCCTTGTAACCTGAGCTGATTGTTCATAGTTAGAGAAGAGCTCATAAAAGGCATGGCAAGAAGAATAAAACGCATATAATCCTTGGCGTAAGGCAAAATTGTATCGGTTGCACCAAGTATAATTGCTAACGGCTCTAAGTTCCACAGACCGATAAAACTGAACAGTAATCCAAATAAAAATGATAAAAAAACACCGGTAGCCGCCATATATTCAGCTTCTTCTATCTTCTTCTCGCCCAACTTTCTTGAAATGTAAGAACCGGAACCATGTCCAAAAAAAAATCCCGTTGCCTGAATGACGCCCATCAGAGAAAACACGATAGCAACTCCTGCAGTAGCACTGGTTCCTATTTTACCGACAAAATACGTGTCGGCCATATTATAAATGGCTGAAATCATCATTATGGCCATAGTTGGAAGAGCCATTTTACACACAAGCAATTCAACCGAACCATTAGTCATGGCTATATATTTTTGTTCTTGGACACTGCTTCTAGTCATATCAGAAATTATAGCACAAAGAAACTATCACTTAATATCAAGTTGCAAATTTTTGCTAACAATTGTAAAATTCCTTTATGAAAAGAAAACTATACCTATCTATCGCTGCGCTTTTTTTTATCGCTGTTTTGGTATTTTTTATACCCTGTTCCGGTGGGCAGGCGTATGCAATTACCGGTGAAAAAGTTCTCGAATTAATTATAACAACTGACAAAGGCGACGGTTATACCTATTATGCCGAATTATCAGACAGAGATTTCAGAAAACTTAAAAACGATTTGATGAACGAAATAAAACCGTATCTGATAGATGCCCGAAAAGAGTGCGCAAGAGAAATGGGGTACAGAGAAGAAATCTACGGAGAAGAAAATTACAAAATGGTTATAATAACCAAATATTCAATAGTCATAAGAGATCAATCAAACGGCAGAACGATTTTATCTCGTTAGTTGTCAACAAAACTCCGGAGGACCGATGAAAAATACTACGAATGTTTTACATACTCTTTTTATAGCATTTTTATTTAGCTTTGTAGCGCATTACGCAGAAGCATTAGTAAAATATCCCCCTGAATACGCAGTTTTGCCAAACGGAATGAAAGTTATTGCTATTGAAGACAACAGTCTTCCAATTATATCTGCCGGCCTTTTTTTTGATGCCGGAGAATTTTATGAATCATGCGGCAATAACGGAATGGCAAGAATATACAAGCAATTGTTGTTGCTCTCAGAATTCAAAGACGAAACTCGTTTTGAATTTAATGAAAAACTTGAAAAATTTGGAATCACAAAAGATTTTAGTGGCGGACAAGATATAATTTACCTTGGATGCACAGGAACCGCACTTGAAATAGAGAAAGTGTTGGACGGAATATACTCCTTAGGTTTCAGCCTTAACCCTACAAACGAAAACTTCGAAACTGCCAAAGAACACGTAACAAGATTCTCAAAATCACAAAAAAGATATCCCCGCGCAACCTGCCTTCTTGAACAAAAAACCTGGCAAAGACTCTTTAAGTCAAGAGAACTGGAATATAATTGCCCGATTGACGACGCGCTGCTTAACGAACTCAAAGCCGAACATATATCAAATTTTTCAAATAAAATAATACAGCCAAATAAAGCTGTATTAGTAGTAACGGGGAACTTAAAAACAGATAAAATTTTTGAAGCGGTAAATAAAAAGTTTTCGAAACTAAAAATACAAACTGATGCTTCAAAAAAAGCACACTCAAAAGCCACAGATTTTTGCAAGATCGATTCAAACACAGAAATAGTTGAATACGCGGACATAAGAGAAACCGAAGTAATCATTGGATTCGAAGCGCCCGCATTTACTGACCCTAAAATGCCCGCCGCCTACATACTGCAAACTGCATTAAATGATTACCACAAATCACCACTCAAAACATTGCTTAAAAATGAGTTTCCTGAAGCAAAAAATATTTTCGCCCGATATTTACCCGGTAAAAACAGAGGCCTGTTTACCCTAGGATTCACATACTCAAAAGAACATGAGGACAGAGCAATTTATTCTGTCATATCTAAAATGAATACACTAAAAAGCCAAATTCCATCGGAAAAAAATCTAAAAAATATTATCGAATTAGCCGGAATTAAAAACTTAGAACGTTTTGAATCAAGAATTGACAGAGTATTCTATACCGGCCTTGCCGAAATCCTAGGAGATTTCAGAGCATTGGAAAGACTGGATTCAGACTTAATTGCTGTTGACACACAAAGCCTCAAAAAGACATACGAAGAGATTTTTGTCGGTAAAAAATACGCTATAAGCGTAATGAAACCCCTAAAATATAAAAAGCAACAAGAAACAAACATTTTTTCAAAAACCCTTGAAAACGGGGCAAAAATACTTATAAACAATTATCCCGGAAGTGAACTTGCCGGTTTAACCATACTGATAGACACTCAAACCGGCGAAAAAAATATTATTTATCCTCTGCTGGCAGCCATGATCGCCTCTTATATAAACGACGAAAATCTGAACGATCTCGAAGAATCAGGACTAATTGGCGCTAGAATTGAAGCAAACGCCCTATCAGACTGCCTTATAATACGAGGAAAAATTAGAAATAACAAACTTATTGAACTGGTTCGATATATCAAAAATCTTCTGACAGACACAAAATTTTATAGCAAAAAAAACTTTGAAAATGCACAAAATATTGTAATTGAAGGTATTAACCAACATACCGAATCGCCGATTAAATTACTTGAAAAAAACATCAGAAGTGCCCTCATTGGAGCAAAAACTCATGAGATATCAGAAAACGAAATTCGTAAAATGCAATACAATGAAACTATGGCACATTACAAAAAATGGGCGTATTCATCAAGCCCGAATATAGTTGCAGTAGGCAGTTTCAACCCTGAATCAACAATGAATGAACTGTCTCAAATTTTTGCTTCGCTACCTAAAACTGAAAACGTCAAAGAAACCATAAAACCTAGCGAGAGTATTTTACTTAAAAAATCAGAAAAACATATAATCAAAATAGACAATTCACCTGATACATCATATATAGCAGTAGCCTTTAGAATGAAGCCCGTTATAGACAAACTTGAAATTAAAGACTTTGTTGCAAACTCAGTCTTGGCACATGTGCTTTATGGAAGCGACAATGCAATAATTAAACAAGAACTGAAAAAAATTGGCGCATTTCAAGAAGTCACCGGAAACATTGCAACAAACAAAACTTCATCCATAATGTCTATATATGCCGCTGTCCCGGCAAATTTAGAAAATGAAGCAATAAAAACTATTGAAAATATCATTTCCGGGATTCCTAACATTAAAGTGTCTCAAGACAACATAATTGCAACTAAAATGAAGGTTATCTCCGAATTCGTGAGTTCTGTCGAAAAACCGGAATCAAGATCTGCAGTAATGGCTTTTCTCCTCTGGAACGGCTTAAAAGATGATCTTCTTGATAAATTACTGTCACTCTACTCAGAAATAACTCCGGATGATGTGTATAATGCAGCTAAATTATACTACAATAACTATTACATGCTAATCGGAAAGCCTTAACAGACTGAAACTAAACTACCTAAGACAACCTCTTTGCTTGCACCGGTAGCCGTAGGTAAGTTTCCGGGTTCTCTATTTAAAAATGCATGTCCTAAAATGGAAAACGCCATCGCTTCTCTTGCCATAACCGGGATTCCATATTCTGTCGATGTTTTTACGGCAACGTTGCTAAGCAGGCATTTTTTCCGCAACCGCTCTGACAATTCGACATTTAATGCCCCCCCGCCGGCGACGACAAGCTCATCTGTGTTATAAATATATGGTTTTATAGCGCGAAAAATGCTTTCAACAGTGAGATCTGTTAAAGTCGACATGCAATCTGAAAAAGATATATTTTGTAGCCGATCTTTAATACGCTCAATACAAAAATACTCTCTTCCGGTAGATTTTGGAGGATCTTGCTCAAAATATGGGTCTGCTAAAAAGAACTTAAGAACATCATCTATTGTTTTTCCCTGTGATGCAATTTTGCCCGACTCATCAAACCGGCCTAATTTATTTAATTGCATGTAATCATCCATTAATCCGTTACCGGGGCCGGTATCAAAAGCACATTTCACAGTGCTCCCGTTTGGCAAACCTTGCAAAATTGTTACATTTGCTATGCCGCCAATATTTAAAATTATTCTGTATTTTTTATTTTCAATATTCTTGCCAAACATCTTTAAGTCGGCAAAAGGAACCAACGGAGCACCCTGCCCCCCAACCGCCATATCTGCTTGCCTAAAATTGTAAATTACAGGTAGTTTTGTCAGATGCGAAAGCAAAAAACCATCTAATAGCTGCAAAGTTCCCGAAAGCTCTAATTCATCCCATATTGCAATATTAGGATGATGAAAAACAGTCTGTCCATGTGCTGCGAGATAATCAGGCAAAGCTTTTTCATTTTCAAAAAAAGAAATACAAGCCTCAGTGTAAAGTCTGCTGATATAGGCGTGTCCAAGAGTTATAGTCTCAGCAGTCGCCGACTTTATCAATCTTTGTATTCTTGTAAACTGCCTTTCAGAAAACTTGTAAGATTTATGCCATAAAAACTTAAAGCAATCATTATCATAAAATTCAGCGGCAACGCCATCAATGCCGTCGCCGCTGGTTCCGCTCATTAAACCGAGAATAATCATTCTTTTTTAGATGATGCGTTCTTCTTTTTTTCTTCTGCCGGAGCCACAGGCTCGGGTATCATTCCCAATTTCACTTTAACTTTCGTTATAATTTCAGCGAATACATCAGGATTATCTCTCAAAAACTGCTTAGCATTTTCTCGCCCTTGTCCCATTCTGGTATCGCCGTAAGAGAACCAAGCACCGGATTTATTAATGATACCGTTAGTTTCTGCCAATTCTACAATTTCGCCCTCTGTCGATATACCTTCTCCGAACATCATATCAAATCTGGCTTTTCTGAATGGAGGCGCAACTTTATTCTTAACAACTTTCACTTCAGTTGTGTAACCAATAGCCTCTTCGCCTTCTTTTAACTGTTCTTTTCTGCGGATATCAAGTCTTACAGAAGAGAAGAATTTTAAAGCCCTTCCGCCCGGAGTTGTTTCAGGATTACCAAACATAACACCGATTTTTTCTCTGATTTGGTTTATAAAAATACAAACACATCTTGATTTGCTGACTACAGGAGTTAATTTTCTCATTGCCTGTGACATTAACCTTGCCTGCATACCAACCGTTGCATCACCCATATCACCGTCAATTTCGGCTTTACTTGTCAGTGCAGCAACAGAGTCAAGAACGATAATATCTACCGCATTGCTTCTTACAAGCATTTCGGTAATTTCAAGAGCTTCTTCTCCGCTGCTGGGCTGAGCAATAAGAAGATTCTCTGTGTCTACTCCGAGTTTTTTTGCATAACCGGGATCAAGAGCGTGTTCAACATCAACAAACGCAGCTTGCCCGCCCGCTTTTTGTGCTTGAGCAACACTATGCAACGCAATCGTAGTCTTACCCGAAGATTCCGGCCCGAATATTTCAATTATTCTGCCTCGGGGCATGCCTCCAACGCCTAAAGCGTAATCAAGAGACAAAGATCCGGTAGGAATTGCTTCTACTTGTAGATGTCTTGATGTTCCAAGGCGCATTACAGCACCTTTTCCAAATTGTTTTTCAATTCCTGCTATTGCTGTTTCGAGAGACTTCATTCTGTCTTGCTGAGCTGAAGATACTGCTTTTGGATCTGCCACGATTCGCCTCCTAGATTATTTACATCACAAAATAGCATAAACCCGGAAACAAATCAAACTTTGCTATAGTTTTTAATCTTGTAGTATAATATGCCAACTGACCCGAGAGTGAATTTTAAGTTGCAAAGAAACAGCAAACAATTTTTGTTTATCTTCACTTTACTGGTTTTTATACCGGTTTGCTTCACTTACTTTATTGCAAACCATTTATTTGTCTCCATGGCCCAAAAAGACATTGCTGAGATGGAAGAATATCTTGAGAATGTCGCAAATAAACTTTTCCAAAACATGACGACTGATAAAGTGTTTGGTCCGCACCTTAAAAAGGCTGCTAATAGAATTATTGAAATTACCTATGATAAAACAGAAGATCAAATTAACAAAGATGAAGTTATAAAAACCATAAATGAAACTAAGAGCATCCTCGGAGTAAAAAGCACATTTCTTATTTTTGATAAAAAGGGTAGCCCGATTAACATAGAAAACCTGCCAACAAATCTTTTGTATCCGATGACATACCTGTGGACGCAAATATGTGATAATGCATTTACCTTTGACTATTCGACACGCAAAGCAGATCTTATTTTTTTCGCAGGCAACCACTTTAACTCAGATGTTTTAAAGAAACATACAGAAGCTATAACAAACATTTCAATAAATAACTCGCCGGCCATATTATTCCATTCTAAAGCAGAAAATGCTTTAAACGGCTTACTGGTGAGAGCTGAAGAAAATATTAATTATCAGCAACTATTAATAAAGTTACTCAATGAACAAAAAACGATTAGTTATGTTTTAAAAAACTCAGACAACAAATTCGTGGCAGGCAATAATAAATTAAATAAATCATTACCGTCAGAACTCTACAAAGAAGACTTTAAAACCCATTTACATGCAAATCATATATGGAAAATCTATAACACTAAAGGGTATAAAGTTATCATTGGGCACAAAACCAAAGATGGATACGGCAACTATACAAAAATAAAATTTTTGGCATTTTTGATACTTACAGTAATAACTGTTGTGGGTTTTTTCGTATTAAAAAAACATATAATCAAAGCTGAATCAACGTGGATATCAATCAAACATAAATTGGTATTTGTATTTCTGAGTTCTGTTTATATGCCCATTATTACTCTTTATATTTTTAGCTTCAATGCTGTAACTAACCACAGAACAATATTAGAAAATAATATAGTTAAAAATTTAACGGATATTTTGTATAAGCTGGATTCTGATTACAGCAATAAAGAACAAGAAATACTTGAAAAATTCAGACGCATATACCAAAGCAAAAATCGCTGGAAAAACAAACTTAAGCTTGCACACCACGAAACAAGAAAAGAAATCAATAATGCTGCATATCCGATAACCAAAGATAACATAAATCACGACGGCTGGCTAAACTGGATAGACATAAGAGATATAAAGCAAAATAGGCTTTATAACATGGCCTCAAAAGAAATAAGAAACAGAGTTAATACTTTTGCACGCATTTTAACACTTCTGTGTCTTCAAAAAGTTATGCCCGAACAGTTGCAAAAAGCAAAATCCGATATAAAACGAGCCGACATGATGTTGGCAAACTTTTTTGAAAGCCCCATAATGGGGGTCAGCAGGTTAATAGAACAGCCCGACCAATTGATTTATCACGAATTCAGTAACGACGGCGTATACTGGTATTGGAACTACTACAACGATTTAAATTGCAATATTGCATACATATCTTTAAACACAATCGGAAGAAAAAATATAGTCGAATATTTAGAATCCGCTTTTAAAAAAAGACATAACATTGAAAATGTCGGAATTAAATTTTTCGCGTATCACAAGAAAGACAAAATAAAAATACCTCAAGCAGCACCCTATAACGAAGCCTTAAACAATCTTATAGACCAAACAGAAATTAGCAGAAATATTGAAACAAAAGTCATTAAAATAAATAGTATGAACCATATAGCCGTATGTCTTCCGGGCGCAAAACTAATAAACACTTATGTCATTGCAATGTATCCGGTCAGCTTTATTGATAAAAAAATACACAATTTCGAAAACAACGTTTTATTCGGAATATTGATAGTTTTGGTTTTTTCGGTTTTGACCGGGCTATTACTGTCTCAAAACTTTATAAATCCTCTCAAAGAATTAGAAAAGGGTCTGAAAGCACTTCAAAAAAGAGATACGGATTATTCGGTGAAAATTGATAATCGAGATGAATTAGGTTTGCTTGCCGCCACTTTTAACAAGATGGTTTCTGAAATCAAAGAAATGCTGCTTGCCGCCGCAATACAAAAGTGCCTTATTCCCTCAAAAACCATGCAAACCGAAAAATATGACTTTGCGTTGTACAATCAAATGGCTGACGATGTCGGAGGCGATTACGCAGATTTTTTCAATATCGATAAAGATCAATTATTGATTGTAATAGGTGATGTTACAGGTCATGGAGTCAGCTCTTCGATTTTAGTTGCAATGGTAAAAGCCTCTATTTTTAAATTTTGCTCGATAATGCTTCCGAATAAAATATTTAGTAAGGTCGGTGAAATGATTTATGAACTGCTAAGACGGAAAAAGTTAATGACAATGCTTGCAATAAAACTCAACCTACAAAACGATTCTTATCTTTTCACAAATGCAGGGCACCCGTATCCGATAATATGCGATAAAAACGGTAATATAAAAGAGCTTGAAGAAGATGCAATGCCATTGGGAGTATCTGCAAAAAGAAACGTTTACACATGCAAAGAACTGACTTTTGAACCAAATAACGTAATGATGATTTATTCTGACGGGCTCTGCGAACTAACGAATGAAAAGGGTCAGGCTTATGGAAAAAAAAGATTGTTTGAATTATTACAAAATAATAAAGAAAAAAACTCAAACGATATTAAGGAAACGATTTTAAAAGATTTTAATAATTTTATGGGCAAAAGAGAGCTTTCAGACGACATTACTTTTATTATAATTAAACAAACTTAATTTCTTTTTAAGTAAACTAAGGTATAGTCGTCATCCGGTTCATTGTCTGCTAACCAAGCAGAGTAGTTTTTGACAGTTTTTTCTATCACAGAAACCGCAGACATGCCATAGCTTGAATGCAAAGAAGACTTAAATCTTTCGTAGCCATATTGCTCTTTGTCTACAGAACACACCTCCACAATACCATCGGTGTAAAACAAAATACCTTCGCCGCTTTTAATCTCAAATGTTGCCGGCTGTAACTTTGGAGTTTTTTTTGATACTCCGATAGGCAAATGAACTGCTGATAATTCTTCTACGCTCAGATCATTTTTTAGCAACAAAGGGAAATTATGACCTGCATTAACAAAGGTTCCAAGCCCGGTTGAAACATCTATTAAACAGGCAAAAAGAGTAATCATTTTTCTGACGGGGGGCTTGCTGAAATAATAATTTATAACTTTATTTAATTCGGCAAATAATTCCACCAGGTTTTTGTTTTCCTTAAAACCGTGATATAAAGTGGCTTTAGCCATAGCCATAACTAAAGCAGAGGAAACGCCGTGCCCTGATACATCTCCTATTATAATGCACAGTTTATCGTTGTCACACATAAAAACATCGAAATAATCGCCCCCAACAGCAGCAGCCATTTTATTTGAAAAAGCAATTTCATAGCCTTCCGGATTTGGGACATCGCTTGGAAGCAAAGAATTTTGAACGTCTTGAGCCAATTCCATTTCTTTTAAATCTGCTATCATTCTGTTAAAACGCTCTGCCAGGTCTCCAAATTCGTCGCTTTGAGAATATGAAATTCTGTAACTAATATTTCGTTTTGATATTGCCTCGACACCTTCTGCCAAAGAATAAATCGGAACAATAAAAAAATCGGTCAGCATTTTCCCGGCTAATGAAGCTGTTATGGTAAAAAATAAAAGCCCCAGCACGAAATATAGTTTTGTAAGTAAAATTTCAGAGTCAATCTTTTCGAGGGGATAAAGAGAATAAAAACAAAAATCTCGCGTTTGCCTTGATCTTTGGGCTGTTATCAGAAACTTTTTGTTATCTGATTCAAAAACCGACTCTGTAAGGTTTTCTGAAAAATAAACTTGCTCGTTAAAAATTTCAAAACTCGGAATTTCTATCAGAAAATCGGGAAAAACATCTCCGGTTCTATTATTTGCAAAAGCGACTTGATACGGCGCAAACAGTGATGAATCATTGAATTCATTAAATTTTTCTATCACTCTTGCTCCCATAAACTTGTTAGCCATAATAAGTACCGACACAAACAATTTTTCGCCATTCTTAGGGATTAGGGTCCAATATGAAGCTAACGGCATTGAGCCAAAAAGAATCAGGTGAGTTTTATTATCCTGCTTAATTACCGGAGACAGTCCAATCTCAGGGTTAGTTATAAACTCAACCATTACTTTATCTGAATGTTCTGACAAATTGCTTTTAAATCTGTTATCAAGCGAAAGTCTCGCTACAATCTCATACACATTCTGAAGGTCTTCATAAATTATTTCGTGGTTAAAACTAAAAATCAAACTTGAGTCTGATGCATTTCTAACCTCAACGCTTACTAACTCATCTGAATCCATAAGCATTTTCAATGCGGCCAAACTATTCGTATTCTCGTAATTTACCGCTTTTAAACAAATATCAAAACACTTGCTGTCAAAATTAATGTTATCGCTCTTAAAAAGTTCGTCGATTCGTGTCAAAAGAGACCTACTATAATTCGAAGCCTTAACGATTAGGGATTTTTGCTTATCTTCAATATATAAGTTTCCGAGATATATAAAGCCGCCAAATGCGACCAAAAATGCAGTAAAAAAGAGTCCGGCGATTTTATATTTTATAGAAATCGATATCTCCTTTGTAAAAACATAATAAGCGTATAAAAGCAAAGCCAACAAAGCAGATAAAATTGTAATAGTTACTATGTTTCCACAAGTCGATTGATAATTCTCGGTAACTGTTGTTGAAGCGCTAAGAAAATAGTCTTTATAATTCACCGAATTCCAAATTTTTTCTTTATTTTCAACAATATTCTTTTCTTTTAAAACATTTAATCTTCTGAATATATCTTTGTTTAAAGCGTCTTTTTCGGATTGCGCAACAAAAACATCGGCATATTTATGGCTTTCTGCTTCTATAACTCTTTTGATTATGTATTCATCTTTGGGAATTTGCCAATAAACAATCATTATGCCTGATGATTCATCATTATCCTCCGAATTCCAATATATTCCGCCGGCAGTAAATTTGGTTACAATCGGAATTATTGAATTACGTTCTTCAATCATTCTAGCGACTCTAAACGTGCTTCCGAGGTATCCGGCAATCAGTTTTTTATATTTTTTATATTCTTGATTACGCTTTTCGTTATCAAGAGCCAATAATTTCCAAACTCTTCCTCCAACAGAGCGAGACCTAAACTTTAAAAAATTAGGATAAACCTGTTTTCCTTTATCGAATAAAAACAAGTCGAATTCTACCGGGAGGTCGTCAGCCAATTCTTTACAATAAGTCTCAATTTTTGCTTTATCTGATTTATTTTTTTTAAAATATTCAAATATTTTTTTTGATTTTTTGAGCAAAAACACTTCAGATTGCAAATTATATAAAGTTTCACTTAATGAGTGATTTAGACTATCAAATTGTTTATC
>Ga0265293_10007186_pt1 | contig 17331 bp, 18 predicted proteins | sample Munlanlewell138R_FD_192505 | JGI IMG/M metagenome (GOLD analysis project Ga0265293, IMG submission 192505) | Leachate microbial communities from a municipal landfill in Southern Ontario, Canada - Leachate well 138R | ecosystem: Engineered > Solid waste > Landfill > Unclassified | place: Canada...
ACAAACAGGTTCGCTAAAGCATGGAGTTACTTGCCGTAATCATCGTGGGTTTTTTATGCGACTCATTGTAGGTATTCTTCAGCGGCCGACTGAACAAAACTAGGTTCTGCAACCAGGCCGGCGCAGGCCTCCTTCTAAACATATTCAGCAACTTCGCATAAGGGATATTATGTAAACTAAATTTTTGATTTAAAAGGGCCCGTCCACGATATTTATTATCGATCAGAGCGCACATCTATAGCACCTATACCTATCGTTGACCTCAAAGCCTGCGTTTAATGCGAGACTTAACTCAGCGCTATCTTCTTCATCAATGAAAAAGATGATTTCTTCCAGGGAACCGAACTCATTATATAACTGTACAAGCAGATGGCTGATTAATGCATCTTTTTCGCCAAGGTTTTCTCCTTCGCTAAACAAGCCGAAGATCTCGGCACTATTTGTCTTTGCAAAGATCTTGGCAAAGATGCTGCCATAAGTCCTGTCGGCTTTTCTTAAGGCCAAGATTCTAAAGCGTTCTAGTTCTCGCTTTAAATTCTTGCTCCTGCCACCTTTCTGGTCAGCTTGTGGTTTCAAATCCGGCCCCCGCAACCAACATGGTTTCAGTAATTCATAACCTATGTTTGATCGATTGGACAAAGTCTGCAAAATCCCCTAGATGGTGTTCTACAATCTTCTGCAAAATCTGCAAGTTGATTTGTTGATAATCATGGACAGCGATATTTCGAAATCCAATCATGGCGCTAAGCCTTCCAAGCAAAACCTCATCGATGACTTCTCTATCATGGAGTAACTGAAACGCATCACGACTGTTTTGGGGTAAACCCCATTTTTCCTCCGCTACAATATGCATAGCAATGTCGATGCTAGCTTCTATAGCTCGCTGAAGGTTTAGCACGATGGAGTCTTGTTTCGTGTAGTTCTGCAAATTCATCTGGTCCCCGGCATATTCCTCTTTGACTCTCTGCAAACATCGTTCAATCGTGGCAACCTTGTTTAGCAGGACATCACCCATTATAGACAGACCCCTCCTCCCGAATAACGTCAAGGATGACCTTCCGTTCCTCGTTTAGCTTGGCATAATCTTTCAAGACTCGCATTTCATAGTATCCTCGGAACGTTTTGTCTCTACAGTATAGCAGTTCTCCACGCGTGATCACCTGTGCCCGGAACACGGTAGAAGCTGCTTTGAGGTCCACTAGGTCTACGTCGCGCTTTAGGCTTTGGGCCAGTTCATTGGCTAGGAGGAAAAGCGTGTACGGCCCGCTTTCATCTATGCCATAGACGGCTAAGTCGATGTCGCTCTCCGTGCGACCTTCACCGCGAGCAAATGAGCCATAAAGATAGATCAGCTCTGGATTCAACTTCTCTAACAAAAACCGAACGATGGTGTTCTTAGAATCCAGTGATAGCTCCATTGATACACCTCCTGGTCTGTAATGAGTTCTACAGTCATAACAACAACCCTACAGACCCATGTTCATAACTTCCCGCACTTCATCGAGGGTCTTGATTGCTTCCTCTCGCGCAGCCTGCACACCATCTAATAGCACTTGGCGAATATAAGCAGGATCGTTCTCTAGCTTTTTACGTCTCTCTCGATGTGGTCTAAAGTATTCGTTAAGGGACTCCGTCAAGATTTTCTTTAACTGACCTCCCCCGCCATCCCCTATCTCATCTGCAATTTCCTCAGGTTTCCTCCCTGTAGACAGGGAGATCAACATCAAAAGGTTGGCCACTTCTGGACGGTTGTCGGGATCATAGGTAATGACACGGTCGGCGTCTGTTTTGGCTCTCTTGATTAATCTCGCGGTCTCGTCTTCGGTCGCACTCAACATAATTGTGTTATTGCGACTCTTGCTCATCTTTTGGCCACCATCGAGACCCATAATGATGGGTGCCTCGCTTAGGAGGGGTTGGGGTTCTGGAAAGACTGGTTGATCTTTGGCAAAACGATTGTTAAAACGCCGTGCAATGGTCCGGGTGAGCTCCAAGTGAGGTAATTGGTCCTTTCCCACGGGCACCACTGTTCCTTTGCAAAACAGGATATCGGCGGCCTGGTGGACAGGATAGGTGTACATCCCGGCGTTAATGCTCTTTTGCCCCGATGCTACAATCTCCTCCTTGACGGTAGGGTTGCGGTCGAGTTCGGCATTTGTCACTAGAGTTAAGAACGGTAACAGTAATTGATTCAACTCAGGCACATGGCTATGGGGAAAGATGAAGGTCTTTCCGTCTGTAGGGTCAATTCCAGCTGCCAGATAATCGACGGTCAATTCATGCACATTCGCCGAAATGCCTTCAAAGGTGTCCCGGTCCGTGAGAACCTGGTAGTCGGCGATGACAATAAAGGTAGGCACACCAAGTTTGTGCAGGCGCACTCTGTTTTGGAGGGAGCCGAAGAAATGGCCTATGTGTAACCTACCCGTAGGTCGATCACCCGTTAGGAGCTTGTGCTTTTCTGGGGTGTTTTGTAGATCCTGCTCTAGTACTCTGCTCTTCGCCATCGCGGCTTCAAATGTTCCATAATCAACGTGTTCGGTCGTCATCAGTGTCATCCCTTTCCTTTTTGGCAATTGACTTCCTCCCTGGCCTAGCAGGCACTTCGGAAGGTATTTTTTACTCAAAGGCGAACTAAGACTCGTAAGTAAAACTCATCGTTAGAGGAGGTGTGGTATGCATTCAATCAAGGATAAACGCGGCTACATTTGTGACATGGATGGAGTAATCTATCACGGAAATCGCCTTTTAGACGGAGCTAAGGAGTTTGTTCAGTGGCTTCATGATCACGAGAAGCTCTTTCTTTTTCTAACCAACAGCAGCGAACGGAGTCCCCGGGAGTTGCAGGAAAAACTCGCACGCATGGGTCTTTTTGTCACCGAGGACCACTTTTACACCAGTGCTTTGGCCACAGCGTCATTTTTGGCCAGTCAAAAGCCAAATGGAAGTGCGTATGTGATTGGTGAGGCTGGGCTTGTAAAAGCTCTCTATGATGTAGGCTTCTCCATGAACGATGTGAATCCCGATTATGTCGTCGTAGGTGAAACGCGCAATTACAACTACAACCACATGGAAAAGGCGGTACACTTGGTGTCCAAAGGGGCTCTTCTGATCGGCACGAACCCTGATCTGACAGGTCCCACCGAAACTGGTATTGCCCCAGCATGTAGAGCGCTGATAGCGCCTATCGAACTGGCTACCTACAGGACAGCGTACTTTGTGGGAAAACCAAATCCAATCATGATGCGACAGGCCCAAAAACGACTGGGATGCGACGTCTCAGAGACAGTCATTATCGGGGATCGAATGGATACAGACATAATTGCCGGAATTGAGTCAGAGATCGAGACAGTCCTAGTGCTGAGCGGCGTCTCCAACGAGCATACTCCTAACCTATTTCCATATAGACCGGATCATATTCTAAGCGGGGTCGGCGTGATTCCCTAAAACCGGTAGCTCTCAATTCAGTGATCTGATTGGGAGCTTTTTTATACAAAAAAACGCCCCTCGTTAGGGACGATTATAACCGCGGTGCCACCCTGCTTGATCGCCTAAGCGATCCGCTCCTTCCCCTTAACGGAGGAAACCCGGTTAGGCCTACCGCTATCCTAGCATTCGGCCCAACGACTCCAAGGTCCATTCACTCCGTATCTGCTTCGATATTTCACCATGCTATCGACTCTCTTTGCCAGATTGACGAAGTTACTACTCCTCTTTCCAGTCTTTGACTATATTGGTATTATACCCGGCATAGGAGGCTGAAGTCAAGAAAGAGCGTGTACAAAAGTAGAGCCCATGGCTTATCCGGGCTTACGACTCACAATCTAGTGGGAGATGAACCCTTCCTCACAGCAAGGACTACATCGACCAACACACAAAACGCTAAGTATACAAACCAACACAACCAGTAAGCCGTATATGAGTTCCCCAGCTGGGGAACTGGAGAAAGAGTCCACGAGTATCCACCAAGGGTTCCTTGAACAGCGTTAAACATGCTGGAAATCGGCATAAGGCTCAAGAACCACACGTTAATGGATAGAAAGGTCTTGACTCCCGGCCTCCAATTGTCTACCGAAAGCTGGCCCACTGAAAAAAGCATGCAACCCATTGCCATAATAACAAGGCCAGCAGCAACGGCTGCCAAGGTTTGTTTATCCAACCAAAGCAAAATGGCTATCACAAGACCAATGAAGTTTAAGCCGGTAGCAGTTACCGTAAATACGCGTGCATCAAGAGTTCTCCTTGGTGCTCTCCGTTCGGGTTCAATACCCCTTAATAGGTAATCTGTCGTTACACAAAAAATCTCGCTCAACAGGATTATCTTATCCAGATCAGGTAAACTCTGTTGACTCTCCCATTTTGAGACGGCCTGTCTCGAGACGCCCATGTTGTCTGCCAGCGCTTCCTGGGACAATCCATTTGTTTTTCTTAAGTTTTGTATTCGTTCTGCGACACTCACTGCCTACACACCCTTTCTCCTCGATAGCTTTATTCTACTCCAAGAACTGGTAGCCTTGCCACCAGTGTTACCTTGAACTCTGTCAACTAGTGGTTGCAACAGCGATCAATGCCGAAGGAACTTTATACTATCGGTGATTAGCACCAGGTCATATCGTCGGTCCGAAGGATCAGCGCCCGTAATCACGAAAAGCTACATTGATTATTGTCAGGAAGGATGAAAGCATGACGAATAAAATAAAGCTTTTTACAGACAGTGCAGCAGATTTACCCCAAATCTATCGAGATCGCTATGACATTGGCGTCGTACCCTTGAGTGTGATTTTCGGAGACACAGAGTTTAAGGACGGGGTAACGCTCTCCCCGGCTGAGTTTTGGATGAAACTACAGACGTCAACGGGACTGCCTTCTACGAATCAGGTGAATCCCAATGATTTCGTGGAGGCGTTCACACCCTTCATTGAAGAGGGCTGCACGATCTTGTATGTTGGTTTATCAGCCAAACTAAGTGGCACGCTCCAAAGCGCTGTTCTAGCCAAAGACCTAATTAACACAGAAAGAATCCATATTTTCGACTCTCGATCGGCCTCCATAGGGGAGACATTACTGCTCATCACGGCAGGCGAGATGAGCAAGAACGGTCACTCCCTGGCGGAAATCCAGCGGCAATTGGAGCAAGACCGCGAGGAGTCTTTTGCCTATTTTACTATTGATTCCCTCACCCACCTTGTGAAGGGTGGTCGCCTGACGAAGACACAAGGAATCGTCGGCTCCATGTTGAGCGTCAAACCCATCTTGCAGGTCACTTCCGAGGGGACCATCGAGGTTGCAGAAAAGGTTCGCTCAACGAAAAAAGCCCTGCAAACAATGGTTAGCAGGGCTAAAGAGCGAAACATTGACGTATCCAAAAAGCGTGTCGCCATTGTCCACACCTGGGGTGCCGAGACGATTCCTGAGCTCACCGAGCTCGTGATGGAAGAACTTGCACCTTTGGAGATTGTGGAAGGGCTAATTGGCCCCACCATCGGGACCCATGCTGGACCGGGCGGAATTGCACTTTTCTTTTAGGCCCTTGGCTATGGGGATATTCGCGTCGGCAAGATCATAACGATCGAGCTTCCGATAGTCGACCCAGGCACAGTCGGAATGAACCCGCAGGATTATTTCGCCCGCAACATGGGTGGCTAGATAACCGACAACCAGGAAGTCTCCATGTTCATAATGGGAATGAACAGCATGGAAAATCTCGTCGACTTCGATTGTAATCCCTAGCTCCTCCTGAATTTCCCTGATAAGACACTCTTCAGGGGTCTCCCCATTCTCAAGTTTTCCGCCAGGGAACTCCCATTTTCCGGCAAGTGCTCCCTCTCTGCGTTGGCAGAGCAATACTTGATCGCCCTTTTGAATAATGGCTGCCATAACAGGTAATGGCATATTCATGACCTCCAAGCGTATCGTTTCCACAGAAAAGACCGGTATCAAACCGGTCTTTGTACTTAAATGGTTGCGGGGGCCGGATTTGAACCGACAACCTTCGGGTTATGAGCCCGACGAGCTACCAGACTGCTCCACCCCGCGTCGCTATGACTAATCCTACCCTATCTTGGCGCTTTTGTCAAGCAATCCACTTGTTGAGCCTCTGGGCAATGGCTTCTTTGGGCAAGACGCCGACGAGACGATCTACTTCCTCACCGTCCTTGAAGATAATCATGGTAGGGATCGAGAGGACCTCGTACTTGGCTGCGGATCCTTGATTGGCATCCACATCCAGTTTGGCAACTTGAACCTTACCCTCATAGTCTTTAGCCAAGCTTTCGATGGTCGGAGCAATCATCCGACATGGTCCGCACCATGCGGCCCAAAAATCCACAAAGGAAACACCTTTATGGTCTAAGATTTCACTTTGAAAATTCTGATCCGTTACCGTCATTGGCATTTGAATAGCCTCCCTAATTCGTCATTCGTTTTTACTTAAGTAGATTATATACCCCCCGGGGGTATATTGTCAACTACTTTTTCAAAGCTTAGATAACCAGTTTTTCGCTGCAAGATGGTTGCTTCTTGCAGGTTAGTATGCGCTCGTCCCCGGAGCGGCTCAGATACATTGCGGACCCACACACGGGACAGCCATGTGTCAACGCTTCAGGGAAATGCATCGTCCTTCGGCCCGTTGAATACTCCTGCAGGTGCCGGAAAACTTCCACAAGCAACATCACATCGTCTCTTGCGCGATGGGCATTAGCATACGAGTCACCAAGGCCAAAATGACACATAAGATTGCTGAGGCGATGGCTACCACCCCCCTCGGGGTAAATGCACAGTTTAGGGAATAGGGCCCTGCTAATGGCCAACGTATCAATGCCCCCTGCCCCCATTTCGAGGAGGTTGTTGCGCCGAAACATGGCATTTAGGAACCGCAGGTCGAAAGGGAGATTGTGGGCCACGAGCGTTGCCAACCCCACAAACTCCCGAATCGCGCCGGCAACTTCAGCTTCGCTGGGCGCCCCGACCAAATCGCTGTCCCTCAAGCCAGTTATTTGGGTTATGTTTGCAGGAAGGGAACGTCCTGGATTGATCAGCGTTCCGTATTCAGCTACTTCCCCGCTCTTGCCCAGGGACAGCAGAAATATCTCAATGATCCGATCACGATTGCCATCTAGACCCGTTGTCTCTACATCAAAAAATACTAAGCGTTCAGGAATTTGTATCAATCCTTCCTTAGGGATTCTTTCTCTATTTTCTCCCCTGAAAGGAAAATCCCTCCTGTCCCGTAGCAGCGAGCAGGGAGGGATTACTTTGGGTTCATCTAGTCCTCGTAGTCATAAATCCGTTTTTCACCGGTAAGTTTTTGGATCTCCGTGATGTTTTGCGTCACTTCTAACGTACCCCGATACTTTCCGTCTTTATCACGGACGGCAAAGTAACGAATATAGAGCATGATTCCCTTGGCATTGATCCAGAAATCTGCACTATCCTTGTGACCGCTCTTAAAGTCCTCCAGGATCCGTTCTACAACACCCATGCTAGCAGGCGGATGACAGAATTGTACCTTCCGTCCAATGACAGCCCGAGTCCGCTCAAAGAACCGTTCTGGTCCCAGCGAAAAGTAAGCAACTTCGTCCTTTTCATCGACAAAGGTAATATCAATCGGCAGATGGGTCAACATAAGGTTGATCTGCTCTGGCGTCAGCACGCCAATATCCAAGTCGATTCCTGCTAGACCTAGGCCAGAGAGCGAGGCCGTAGCAAGTCCATCCTTCTTCTTGTAGACTGTTGCCATAGGGTCCTCTAATTGGACAGTGATTTCCTTCCATTCGTCTTCCGTAAAGGTCTCCACGCATAAGGGAAAAAGGATATTCTCTTCTTTGTACACCATCTCTGAAACCGAATTGAGAACAGGCAGCACAAGATTACCGATCTCAACAGATAATTGGGGAGAAGCGATCCTGTGTTCTGCATTGGCGATAACCTGGGACACGTCCTTGAGGGCAGCTCGAATCTCGTCATGTGTTCCCCACATCACGGACGAAGGTCCACTGATTCCATAGCGTTCTAGATAGGGAAAGAGGATGTTCTCTTTCTTGGAGTAATGTTGATCAACCGTAAGCAGTTCTTGGTGTTTGGCTTCCCATTTGCTCAGCAAGTCGTCGAGTGTTGCCCCGCTGTCGGCGTCAGTGATAGCCGTGAGAATGTCTTTGATCTCCCCAACCAATTGGCTAATAGTGTTATTCACTTCTCTTAGGGGGTTTAGAGCTTCTCTTACACGAGCCATCTGCTCAGCCATAGCATCAACGGAATCCCTTTGTTTGTCCAGGGACTCTTTAAATACTGCTACGTGCACATCACAAAGACTTTGCACTTCCTCAACGGGTAGACCTTCATTAATCAAACTCTGCTCAATTTCAGCAATTTCAGCTGCACCGACTTGGTCCAGGAGTTCTCCAAACCGATCCTTGATGTCCTCGCTTTCGACGCCAGCGTGGAGATCGCGGATAATTCCTTTTAGAGTCTCCTGACGGTGCTTACGGTTGTCAATTAACTCACTCATGAACTAACCTCCTTGTTTTTAGCATCACCAAACTCGGTGTTTTTATTTATAAGTCGGTGACTAAGTATTTATTCTCCACCCGTTGGGGTTCTCCTTCTGTTCAACAATATTATTTTTAGCGTTTAATTGTGGCAAAGAGGGGTAGTCTAATAGCGTAAAATCTTCTAAAGGAGGTTCATAATGTATCGAAATCAGTATTCCCAGCAACAAAGAATGAATCAGCCTCCACGGGTATTGTCGACAAAAGACGATGCTTACTTAACAGATGCCCTCTCCTGGGAGCTCTTGGCTGCCAAAAAGGCTCATAGTTTTGCATCGCAGTGCAGTGATCAACAAGTGAAGCATCAAGCAGAGCAACTCTGCGAGCTCCATCAACAGCACTACAATATCCTGCTGAACCATCTTTCAACTAACCAGCAAGATTACGAGAACCAAACCTATCCACACTTTCACAACTAGTAAGGAGGATCAGCATGAATAATAATCGTGGCTCCTATGGTAGCTATCAACAGGGTTATGGCGGTTCGAGTAGTCCAACCATCAAGAACCCATCGACACAATTTGAAAAGGGACCCGAGTTCAATGATCGGGACCGTCTCAACGATTTGCTGGCAACTGAAAAATGGCTCACAGACGGCTTCAATGTCTTCGTTCGCGAGACCAGTCATCAAGACCTGTATAATGATGTGCTCCATATTCTCAATGAAACCCACCATGCTTGCCGGGACGTATTCAACCTAATGTTCGAAAAGGGCTGGTATTCAGTCCATCCAGAGCAACCAAGTCATATCGCTGACCATTATCAAAAGTACTCTGGCCACCAGAATCAGTTCCCGTCCCAGAGTACCTCCTCCTATAATCAGTACCAAACAGGAGTCGGTCAACACCCGAGAGACTACTAAGTCGATCAGCAAGGTGCAAAATGCAAAAGAGGATATAGAACAAACCACTCTATATCCTCTTCTTCATGTGTGATTTCTACTTTCTAATCTTGCTCTTGATATACTTTTCGATTGCCTCCACAGTAAACCCTAGATGCTCGGCGACCTTCGCACCAGGCCCACTCGTTCCAAATCCATTGAGATCATAGACGTACACGGGTCCGCCAGAATGAATGGCGTGCCAGCCTGTTCCAACGCCTAACTCCATGGCAAGCGTGGGAACATTTTCCGGAATCACCTTGGCGCGATACAGGGAATCTTGACTGAGGTAGAGTTCGCGGCTGGGCACCGACACAACCCGGATGCCGAAGTCTTTCTCTTCTATTTTCTCAGCCACCTGCATGGCCAGACTCACCTCGCTGCCAGAAGCAACCAAGACAAGTCCCAACTCTGCTTGTTCCGCCCGTAAGACATATCCGCCCCTGGTGAAATCCCAATTCTTAGGCTTCGCAAGCGAAGGCAGGTTCTGACGCGTTAGGACCAAGGCACTCGGACCATTCTTGCGCTTCATCGCTTCCACCCAGCTCCAGGCGGTCTCTTCCGCATCCGCGGGACGATAAACACGAAGATTAGGAATAAGCCGCAAGGACTCGGTCTGTTCCACGGGCTGGTGTGTGGGTCCATCTTCGCCTACATAGGCTGAATCATGGGTGAAAATGTAGATGATTGGTAGCTTCATGAGGGCCGCTAAGCGTATACTCGGGCGCATGTAGTCGGAGAATATCAGGAATGTTGCGCCAAAGACCCGATAATGACCGTAGAGGGCGAGTCCGTTTAAAATACCACCCATTGCATGTTCGCGCACGCCAAAACTAAAGTTGCGTCCACTGAAGTCCTCTGCACCCACGATACCTAATCCATGCAAGAAACTGTTATTTGATGGAGCCAGATCAGCGGAACCACCCACCAAATTCGGAACTAGCTTAGCGATGGCGTTGAGTGCTTGCCCGCTCGCTGCCCTAGTGGCCACGTTCGTGTCTGGTGCGAAAAGGCTGAGGATTTCATCTAGATTCGGAAGTGTACCATCCTTCCATGTGTGCCACTCCTCTACCAGCTGCGGATTTTCCTTAGCCCACTGCGTGAATAGCTGATTCCAGGCTTCTTCCAGACCTTGGCCCTTTTGGGTCATTAGCTCTGGAAGTGTCTTAAGCTCATCGGGGACATAAAAGTCCTGATCAGTAGGCAGCCCGAGAGCAGTTTTCAGCCCAACGATCTCTTCGGCACCAAGTGGAGCTCCATGGGAAGCAGCAGTACCTGCTTTCGTCGGTGCTCCTTTGGCAATCTCCGTATTGGCTATGATCAAAGTCGGTTGACCCTGATTTTGCTGGGCTTCTGCTAGTGCTTGCTGGAATTCAGGAATATTATGCCCATCCACCTCTAGGACTTGCCACCCGTAGGCTTGATAGCGGCCTTTCACGGATTCACTGAAGGCAAGATTCGTAGCTCCTTCAATCGTGATTTGATTCGAGTCGTAGATCAAGATTAACTTGCCGAGTTTTAGATGGCCAGCTAAAGAGGACGCTTCAGAGCTTATTCCTTCCATTAGGTCACCATCGCCTGCTACTACATATGTATAGTGATTGACAACATCCAAGCCTGGTCTGTTGAAATGCGTCGCCGCCAATCTTTCGCCGATGGCCATTCCCACAGCATTGGCAATTCCCTGTCCTAACGGACCTGTAGTGGTTTCTACTCCATCTGTTTCGCCATATTCGGGGTGACCAGGAGTAACGGAACCAAGCTGTCTGAACTCCTTCAGGTCATCCATGGAAATCTGATAGCCTGAAAGATGCAAGAGCGAGTACAATAACATGGAACCATGACCGCCTGAAAGGACAAAGCGGTCTCTGTTCGCCCAGCTAGAGTTAGCTGGATTATGTCGTAAAGAATCAAAATACAGTACTGTGCCAACGTCTGCAAGACCTAAAGGGGCTCCTGGGTGTCCAGAATTCGCCTTCTGTACGGCGTCAGCCGATAGGCCTCGTACCACATTCGCGATTTTTTGCAAATCCATGCCTGCCACCTCTTTAACTTTGTTGCGAAACTTCCACGAGTTGACCGTTTCCTAACATCGCAGCGTTCGCTTCATCGGTATCAATGTGCATCTCTAGAACGAAATCATTGCGGACGCGGACAAGTACATGATCAAATGTTACTCCGCGCTCGCCACCAACACGTACCGACACCATTTCTTTGTCTTTCACTCCAAAGGACTCGGCGTCTGTTTCGGTCATATGAATATGTCGTTGAGCGATGATGACACCCTTATCTAAGTCAACCTTACCATTGGGTCCCACTAAGGTTAGCCCAGGGGAGCCCTCTAAAAAGCCCGAATCACGAACCGGTGGTGTGAGACCAAGAGCGAACGAATCCGTACGGGAAATCTCGATCTGGGTCTCCTTGCGCGTAGGTCCAAGAATGCGTACCTTTGCCATAGAGGACTTAGGACCCTCGATGGCGACCGTTTCTTCAGCGGCAAATTGTCCGGTCTGCGACAGGTCGTTTCTTACTGTCAGTTCATAACCAGCTCCAAATAGTGTTTCTAGGTCTTGCTGTGATAAATGAATGTGCCTGTTTGAGACACCAACAGGTACTTTTCCGAGTATATCTCTACCCAAATGTCCCACTCCTTTATTATGTCTTCGACCTTAAGTACTTAGACAGGCAGAAGGGAAATCCTCCCCAAAACTGTTGACCGAAGCTAGTTCCTATGCTATTATTATAGATGTTCGCAGGGGAGTAGCTCAATTGGTAGAGCACCGGTCTCCAAAACCGGGTGTTGCGGGTTCAAGTCCTGTCTCCCCTGCCACTTTATTTCAAATCCGAACTACGATCCAGGCCATGCTTGGATTTTTTTGTTCTCACGATTCTCCGTCAGCCTTAGTTTCACCCTTTCTGACGTGTGATGATCGTTTCAAGCCCTGACGTATTTCTGGTTTCGGCTGTTGGGTTTGTCGGGAATTGTCATTTTCAGTTTGCCGGATTCAAGAAGCGGTTTCAGGATTTTCGCCCTGAAATGCTCGCGGTGGTTGATGCCCACAAAGGATTGAATCTCTTTACGTGTTTTCGGTTGGGAGCAAAACTCCAAAACTTTCTCTTCGCGCCCGACTTGCTCTTTATCTTGCTCGGTGACTTGCTCGGTAGCGAGCAAGTCGGAATTTGTGTTTTTCAAAATTTCATATAAAGCCGAAAGCGTAAACTCAATGAACACGCCGGAATCGTTAGCGTGGCGGGAATCCTCAATCGCCTTGTAATACTGCAGGCGGTTCGCGTACAGCACCGACTCCATTGGTATCCACGCAAATATCTCGTTCCACTTGGCGAGCAGGAGCGTCTGCCACAGCCGCCCCATACGCCCATTGCCGTCGGCAAAGGGGTGGACAGTCTCTATCTCATAGTGCAGAATCGCGCTCTTTAGCACGGGGTGCAGTTCGGAAGCTTTTGCCCAAGCGAACAAGTCATTCATCAAGCCCGGCACGAACTGCGGCCTTGCCCCGATATGCATTGCCACATCGCCGTCGAACACGCCGACATCGCCGCTGCGAAACTTACCCGCCTCTTTCACCAAACCCTGCGTCATCAGCTTGTGGGCTTTCAGGAAGTCGGCAATCTTGTAGGGGTCGAAGGTCATAATCTTGTCGTAGGCTTCGTAGGCGTTCTTGACCTCTTTGACTTCTGTCTGCTTTGCAGCGACCATCTTGCCCTCGATAACGGCGCTCACCTCGCCCAACGTAAGGGAGTTGCCCTCGATAGCAAGCGACGAATGGATTGTCCTCACACGGTTCTCGCGGTGCAGTTTGATGTTGAGTTTGAAGCCCGTGCCGAACTCAAGGCGGGTCACGGTCTCCACAATTTTCGCCAAGTAGTCGGTAGCTTTTTCCGTTATGGTATACGGCGGTTTGCTCATCGTCCTGACCCCTCCCTATATCTTCGCCAGAATAGATAACTTCCACATCTTTCGCGAAATGTCCTCCCCTCCGCTATTTTGCTTTTGCCATAATCTTCAATCTGCCCTAAAACTAAGCTCGGCGTCGACGAAAGACCTTCCTAGAGGCTGTTACGCATCCTTTTTGCTAAGATCCTAGCGATATGGGAAAGCTATTAAAAAGGGGGATTTCATGCAGAAGGTATCGCAGCGCGTCTTACTCCGTAGATTCATAGCAACCGTTCCTACCGTTAAAAAAGAGCTGCGTGTCTGGTCCAAGCATGCAGCTCTCTTGCCTGATCCGCTACGTTCTCAGGCTCTAGCAAGCATTGAACTGAAGGCCTTTCATTGTGTTGGTGGCTCTGTTTATGCCCACTACCCGGGAGCAGATAAAGGAGCAATAGTGCGCCTGATCGTAGCCTTTCAGACGATCAGCGACTACCTTGATAACCTCTGTGACCGTCTACATGTCAGCGATCCCGATGCCTTTCGTCTTTTGCACACAAGTATCACGGATGCACTTATACCTGGAGCGCCTCTCCATGATTATTATGGGCTCTACCCCTATCGCGAGGAAACGTACTTGCCTCGACTCGTCGAAACCTGCCAAGAACTTCTCGGCCAAATCCCCCATTATTCTAAGAACCAATCCGTTGCCCTGCACTTGGCAGAAAAGTATTGTGAATTACAGGTGTTGAAGCATGTCTCTGACGGTGGTGAGGATCTCTTGCAAAAGTGGTCAAAAGGCAGTGTCGATCACCATCTTGCGTGGAACGAATGGGCAGCGGCTTGCGGATCCACTCTGGGGATCTTCTTCCTTTTTGCCGCTGGGTATAACTCGCCAAGTCCCGAGGACGAGCAGGTCTTACAGGCATATTTCCCCTGGATCCAGGGTCTACACATTTTGTTGGATTACTTAATCGATCTTGCCGAGGACCAAGAGAGCGGAGACCTAAACTTCGTCACATTCTACCCTACCACCAAGGCGCGCGACCTCTCACTCTGCAAGTTCGCTCAGGAGAGTAAGCGTCTTGCCAACAAACTGCCGAACCCGAACCTTCATTCTGCCGTTGTAGACGGATTGATCGCGCTCTATGGGTCTGACCCGAAGGTTCGTCTTCAGGCCCAAGAAGGTATCATTCGCGGCATGGCAGATAGCAGACGCAATCTGCGCTGGCTCGGGATCTGCAAGGGCCTGCGCTCTCTAGGTGTTATCTAGTTATCGGGCGCGCCCCCTTAGTTTCTCCAAGAGTCCTGTGAGCTCCCGCTGGGGAACGGACGACGGTAGACGATCAAGCATCTTTTCAGCCCTGCGAATGTATGCCGAGGCCACTTGCCACACATCATCTAGAATACCCTTTCCCTCTAGGATAGAAAGGATGGACGCAAAATCATATGTAGACCAATTCACGGGAATCAGACCTCGATCAAAGGCTCGTATGATGGGCAACGTCCACAGCCCTTCCGAAAAGTCTCTACCGCCTCCCTTCCCCATCACCGCATCCACCCCACGATAGTCCAGAACATCATCGGTCAACTGAAACGCCAAACCTATGTTCTCCCCAAACTCTTGAAGCTTCTTCTCTTCGAGCTCGCTCGCCTCAGACAAAATGGCCCCTAAGCGACAACAACCTCCGATGAGACAGGCAGTTTTCCTACGGATGTAATCGAGATAGCCGTTCTCGCTCTGGGCGGGTGTGAGTAATTGGTTAATCTCGCCAGCGCACATGTCCCGAATCACTGCGGTCATCACCTGAGACACCTTGCGATTTGTGCTCAAGGCAAAGAGATGAAAAGCGGCAGCAAAGAGGTGATCCCCTGCTAATACCGCCGCCTGGGTTCCAAACTTTCGATGAACGGTGAGCTGCCCGCGCCGAAGTTCACTTCTATCGATAATGTCATCGTGAATCAGGGAGGCCATATGGACCAACTCAACTCCTGCTGCACAGCTGATCGCTTCATCAAATCTCGTGCCACCACACAGATCGAAGGTAAGAAAGACCAGGGATGGGCGCAACCCCTTCCCTCGCGCCGATGCAACGTAGTCAAAGACTTCTGTAGACCGTCCTTCTGATTTAAGCATCTGATCAATTCTTCTTTGCACAGCCTCGAGGCTTAGTGAACTCTGGATAATCAGGAAGAACCCTCCCATGCTTAGAACCTTAGAATGTGCCCCTATTATCCACGTATTTGAAGAGAAATATCCTCCTCACCTCGCTCGTCCTGCCAGTCTGCCTCGCTGACCTGTCTCAATCCTTCGCCATTTAGCAAGTATACGCGATCAAAAACCTCAGTGATAAACTTCCGGTCGTGGGAGACGGCGATAATGCAGCCGCCAAACTCCTTCAGAGCTGCTCGGATCTCCGGACCCGATAGGGGTGATAGATTTCGGGTAGGCTCATCCAAGACCAAGAGCGCTGCCTTATCTAGAATCATCTTGGAAAAGTAAAGCTTGGCCCGCTGTCCTCCCGAAAGATCGAGGATGGAATGATGCATTTCCTCTACCGTGAAATTCATACTGCCAAGATACGTTTGAACTCTGGTTTGCTCCTCTTTCGTTCCCTTCAGCGTGAGAAACTCAATTGCATTTTGCCCAGCGTCCATCATGTCAGAGTAATCTTGGGGCATGTAACCAAATCTTATGCCGCGCGTTGCTAGGTCCGCCAATACGTGGCGGAGGAATGTTGTCTTTCCGGCCCCATTGCTACCAATAATGCAGATTTTGGTCGGTCCAGCAATTCGCAGATCGATATCGCGGCTTAGAATTCTTTCTCCTGCCTTGAGAGTCGCCAGCTGAAGATCGAGGACCATCTTGCCCTGTGGAACAGAGATACGACTCGAAAAGCGCACTGCGATACTCTCCTCGTAATCTGGCCGCTCGGTCATACGCTCCTTTTCTCTCTCAAAACGTTTTCCCATCGACTTTACTGTATGCATCTTGTCCTTGAGATTCTTGCCTACTGAGGGAGCTTGGCGCGAGGTGGACTTTTGCTCATGCTGAACTCGCTGGTAGATCTGACGATAACGCTCCATCTTCGCCTGGTACTCGTCCCTTTCTTTCTGAGCCAATTGGGTCTGCTTTGTGATGCGCTCATCTCTTCCCTGGATATACTCCGGGTAGGTCAGGCGCGCCACAGTATATTGCGGTTGTCGCTTACGCATGAGCTGCTCGAGATGGATGATGGTATTGGCGCACCGTTCCAGCAACATCTCATCGTGAGAAACGAACATAACGGGAATCTTCGCATTACGGATGAAACCTTCGAGCCAAAGAACGGACTCCATGTCAAAGTCATTGCTCGGTTCATCAAGAAGCAACAATGTTGGCTGTTTGAGCATTTCGCACAATAGAAGAAACTTGATTTTCTCGCCACCGGACAGGTTGCCTAGGAGAATCTGGTTGGATATGCGGTTCTCGGGAAAGCTCATCTCCCTAAGCAGACCATGGTAGCGCGCATAGTCAAGGCGGTTCAGGTCGACACGTTGACTGAAATAGTCCTGGGTCGTTTGGGCCAATGCTGTTTTGACAATAACTTGGGGAAGGTAGCCCACAATCTCACCAGATGTGACTATCTCGCCCCCTATCTCCATGTATCCTCGAACTGACTCCGGTTCCGCAATAACTTTAAGCAGCGTAGACTTTCCATTCCCTTCCTCGCCAATGAGGGCGACTTTCATATCACGCTGCAGGGAAAAACTGAAGTCCTCAATGAGAGTTCGCAGATCCCTTGTTAACGTTAGGGTTAGGTTTTTGAGAATCAACATTTTCATGCACCTCCATGGGGGCCGCCAAAAAAGCAAAAAATCTGCCCAATAATGAGCAGATGATTCGACGTCGTGCCTAACAACACGCCTGAAACACATCACCAGGACGCGCGATGGTTTCATGTTGACATGGTTCTCTAGCCTTACGGTTCACATTCTGAATTCTTATACTCAAATACTCAAATACTCAAATA
>Ga0265293_10007187_pt1 | contig 17328 bp, 20 predicted proteins | sample Munlanlewell138R_FD_192505 | JGI IMG/M metagenome (GOLD analysis project Ga0265293, IMG submission 192505) | Leachate microbial communities from a municipal landfill in Southern Ontario, Canada - Leachate well 138R | ecosystem: Engineered > Solid waste > Landfill > Unclassified | place: Canada...
CCCTGCTGCAGAGCCGAACCCCGAGCGGTGGAAGACTGAGATCGTTCAACCGCTCGCATCGTAGCCTCCCTCGTCGCTTCCCCGGCCACCCGGCATGAGCCGGGTGGCCGGGGGGCCGTGCCGTTGCCCGCGAGTGCCTGGAACGGACATGCTTCAACGTGCGAGCGTTCTCGCCCGCGGAGGTCTGCATGAAGTTCGTTCCCATCGAAGAGGCGGTGGGGATCGTGAGTCCCGGCGACCGCGTGTACCTGCACGGCGGCGCCGCCACCCCCCACGCACTCATCGATGCGCTCGTGGCGCGCGCGGCGGAGCTGCACGACGTGGAGATCGTGTCGTTGCACACAGATGGGCCAGCGAAATTCGCCGCGCCGGAGATGGAGGCGCACTTCCGGCATAACGCCCTCTTTATCGGGGCGAACACCCGGGCAGCCGTCCAGGAAGGCCGGGCCGACTACACACCGATCTTCCTTTCGGAAGTGCCGGCGCTGTTCAAGCCCGGCGGCCCCTTGCCGCTCGATGTGGCCTTCCTACATGTGACGCCGCCGGACGACGACGGGAACTGTTCGATGGGTGTCTCGGTCGATGTCGCGCTGGCCGCGGCATGGAACGCACGCACCGTGGTCGCGCAGGTGAACCCGAACATGCCGCACACAGACGGCCATACGTTGCCCTCATCGCTCATCAAGCGCGCGGTCTGGGTCGAAGCCAGCCTCCCCGAACCACACCAGGTGAACCCGGGAGAAGAGTACGCGGCCATCGGGAACGCCGTCGCTGCGCTCATCGACGATGGCGCGACGTTGCAGATGGGCATCGGCGCGGTGCCAAACGCAGTGCTGGCGTCTCTGCACGACCACCGCGACCTCGGGATCCATACCGAGATGTTCTCGGACGGCATCCTGCCGCTCGTCGAGTCGGGGGTTATTACTGGCGCCCGCAAGAGCATCCACCCGGGCGTGATTGTGAGCGCGTTCGTGATCGGGAGCGAGCGGATCTACCGGTTTGTAGACCGGAACCGAACGGTGCAACTGCGGCCAGTGGACTACACGAACAACGTGGAGGTGATTGCTGCGAACACGAAGATGGTGGCGATCAATTCGGCGCTCAGTGTCGACCTTACCGGCCAGGTCGTGTCGGACTCGATCGGCCCACGATTCTATAGCGGTATCGGCGGGCAGGTGGACTTCATCCGCGGCGCGGCACGGTCGGAAGGAGGCGTGCCGGTCATAGCGCTCCCTTCGACGGCGAAGGACGGGACCATCTCCCGGATCAGTGCGGAGGTGGCGGCAGGGGCGGGCGTCGTCACCACTCGCGGCGATGTGCACTGGGTGGTGACCGAGTACGGCGCGCGCAACCTCCACGGACGCACCATCCGCGAGCGGGCACGGATGCTGATCGACATCGCGCACCCCGCCTACCGCGCCGAGCTGGAGGAGCAGGCGGGACGCCTGGGCTACCTCGGGCGGGCCTGGGGCGGTGGCCCGGCTGCGGTGAAGGACGATGCCTGTGTCCTGCCTACTGCCTCCGAACGCGCCCGGCGCCTGCACAGCTAACCGGGCACTAGCGATAGGCCGCTTCCAGCGCCTCCATCTTTTCCGCGAGGTCCGCCATCGCCTCCGCATCGAACCAGCGCACGGCGGGTGCGAAGACGTGGTTCTCTTCGTCCATAAAGTGGCCCTGGAAGAGGTCATCGAGGATGCGCACAGTGCCATAGAGCCCGTTGAGGACCGCAGGCGACGGCGCCGTTGCGGCATCCCGGAGGCCGTCGTTCAGCTTCGCGACGCCTTCGAGCAATTCGTCGTGGTCCGTGTCGATAGTGCGGAGCGTTTCCCGGATCTCCTCACTCCGATCCCGGATCTCGTCGTGCTGGGCGAACATGTCGACCATCATGGCTTCGACGTCCTCCTCGGCAGCGACCCGCACGGCAGGGAAGAGGACGGCCTCCTCCTTCTCGATATGCAGCGCGAGGTCGACCTCGGCGTAGGCGGAGAGGTCGCGCACGAGCTCGAGGGCGTGGGTGACCAGCCCCGGTTCCGCGCTCTTGGAGCCGGCGGCCGACAGTGCTCTCCGCACCTGCATCACAAGCTCCTCGATGAAGCGGTGGTCGCGGACGAGTCCGGCGAGTGGTTCTGGCAGGGGACCCACAACTCCTCCATAGCGCGATTGCGAGGGGCCCATGCTACCGAACCCTCCGCTCCGGTGGCACCAGAGAAGGCCCGTGCCGAGCCCGGGAGCGTGCGGTGGCCGCAGCGGGACAAAGTGCCGACAATCGAGCCATGTGGTTCTTTCGCAGGCGGCGCCCGGAAGCCGCAACGCAACTCCCTGGCCCTTCGTTCGGCGAATGGGCGCTGCGCTCCTTCGCGAGCGACGAGCCGGTCCCGGGGATGACGTTCGCCCGGCTGGAGCAAGTCTGCAGCAACGCCGCGTCGCTCCTCTGCGGCGCCGCCTACGCGGAGCCCGAGGCAGCGCGTGACGCAGCCCCGAGCGATGCCACGCTCGCGGAGGAGGCATCGCTGATGGCGCGGCGGACGGCGGACGGCTTCAAAGCGGCGCTGGCCGACCGCGACAACGCGGTATTGGCGTGGCCCTGGGACCACCTGGCGACGCGGCTGGCATGGCAGGCAACGCGGAACGAGGCCACCCTCGAACGCGACCTGGGTGACGGCCTCTGGCAAATTTCAGCGCTCTACGCGCTCCGCCACCGTGAACAACTCCAGCATGTGCTCTCGCTTTGGGACCAGGTGGCATCGGGCGTGCTGACCGGCGCGCAGTCCCGGCGACCAAGCCTCGAGCGGATGGGCCGCGAAGCGCTCGCCGCCTATCGGAGCGGTGTTGTGAGCCTCAGCGCCGGGCATCCCTGACGCTGCCACGGGATGTCCTGGTCCCTTAGTTCGAGCCGAGCGGCCCGAAACCTTCCGGGGGGTTGTCGCCGAACTCCTCGATGATGCGCTTGGCGAGTTCGTCGAGCTGCTCTTTGGTGATGCCCATCCGCTCCATAGTCTGCTGCATGAGCCGCTGGACTTCGCCCATGTCTTCGCGGATGAGGGCGTCGGCCAGTTCGAGCTGAGTTTCAACCGCAAGGAAACGCTCGCGCCGCTCCGTCTCGTTTTCGGTGGAGAGGATGGACGACATGAGCCGCGTGAAGAGCGTCGATGTCCGCGCGATGCGGATGCGGTCTTCGTGGTGCGGCGGGAATTCGCCAGTGACGGCGACTTCGAGCCCGGTGCGCTTGTCGGAAGCGACGTATTGTTCGGCCATTGGGCTCAGCATAGCTGTCTGCAAACGTGGCGTCGCCGGGATGCGGGAAGCGTGAGAATTACGTTAGGATTTGCGCCTTCGGTGGAGTGGCGGGTTTCCGGGCATTGCAACCTGCGTCGCAGGGTCGAAAAGTACAGGGACGCCCGTGTGTCACGCTGCTGCAACCGGCGGGAAGGAAGTTCAGTGCAGGAGTCTTGGCCACTATCGGGGGTCGGGAGCGAATCCCGGAACGAGGCCGCGATCCTCGACCACCTCGCGAGCCGTGCCGCGGAGGGCGACCGCAATGCGTTCGAGCAGATCTTTAACCTGCTGGCCGACGAGCTCTACACCTACCTCCGGGGCCAGTGTCAGAACGAGACGGTTGCCGAAGACCTGCTGGCCAACACCTTCCTCAAGGCGTGGCGTTCGGCGCGGCGTTACCGGGTGGGCTCCCATCACTTCCGTCGTTGGATCTTCGCCATCGCGCGGAACGAACTTCGCGACCACTGGCGGGCGAGCCAGCGCACCTTGCCAATCATCGATCTCGACCTGGCGGAAGAAGTGCCTGAGGCACGGGACGACCCCGCCGATGTGCGGCGCTTCGTGGCGCAGGCGCTTGCGACGCTGACCGAGGAGCAACGCCAGGTAGTCGTCTTGCGCTACTTCAGCGAAAAGTCGCACGAAGAGATCGCGGCCCTTATGGGGAAACGGGAGGGGGCAGTTCGGCAGCTCTTGCTGCGCGCGCTGCGACGCATGCGAAAGGTGATGGCCGATGCTGCGCCGTAGACCAGACGGGACGTACGAATTCCGGCAGGTGGAGCAGTGGCTCGCCCTTGGAGCTCCGCAAGCGCTTTCGCCGGAGCGAAAGGACGCACTGCGACTGCACATTATGTCGCGATTGGGCGAGCAGGACTCTGACCGCCAGCTCCTCCCGCCGCTGGTGCGCGAGCGCTGGATTGCGATACCGGCCGGCCTCGGCATCGCCGCTGCTGTCCTTGCAGCGAACCAGAACCTTCAAATGCGCGACGCCACCGAGGACGGCACAACCATCGCCCACGCGAACGGGACCGTCCTCGTCGATGGCCGCGTCACGAGCCGCATCGCGCCGGGCGAGAGCGTCCGTGCGGTCACCGTAAGCTGGGTCGGCGTCGGCGATGAGGTGAACGTCGGCCTGGATTCCGGGGCAGAGTTCCGGTACTTCGAAGAGACGAGCGTGCTCCGCATCGAACTCGCCGCGGGCGATGTGACTGTGGTGAGCAAGCGTCCGGACGTGGTCGTGCAAGCGGCAACCTTCAGCGCGCGGATGCGGGAGGCGGCGAGCCTCCAGGTCGATGAAGTTGCGGACGGCCGCATGTTGACCGTTGTCGAAGGCACGGTCGAAGTGCGCACGGGAGGGCGGCTGGAGATCCTGCGCGCCGGCGATCGCCTGTTCATCCCGAGCGAGCCGGGCGGCGGCCCGAACACGGGCGGTTCGCACGACGGGCAGGGCGGCCCCGCGGGACCGCAGGGCCCCGGCACGCTCCCCGGCGAGGACGAGCTCGTGCATGACCATGGCGGCGATGCGGACCAGCCGCGCGGTTCCTCGCAGCCGGGCGATGCTGAGCCGCCGGTCACAACCCCGGCGAGCCCGAATGCGCCCGGCCAGCCACCTTCGAAGAACAGCGGCAACCCGGCGGGGCCTCCCCTCCCGGCGCCCCCACCGGCGCCAACGGCCACGCCTTCGCCCGCCGGCGACGACACACCAACCCCGGCGCCGGCTTCGCCCACGCCGCCGGCAAGCCCCATGCACGGGAACCACAGCGAGGGCACACCGACGTCGACACCGGGGGGCAACGCACCAACACCAACGCCCACGCCGGGGAATGGCGGCACGAACAGCGGCGGCGGTGAAGGCGTCCCCGGCCTGCCGGGCAACGGCGAGCCGAACAGCGGCGGCGGTGAGGGCGTCCCCGGCCTGCCGGGCAACGGCGAGCCCAACAGCGGTGGCGGGAAGGGCGTCCCTGGTCTGCCGGGCAATGGCGAGCCGAACAGCGGCGGTGGGAAGGGCATCCCGGGCGTGCCGGGGAACGGCGGCGCGAACAGCGGTGGCGGGAAGGGCGTCCCGGGCGTGCCAGGGAACGGGAAGAGCGCCTGACGGCTTCGTATCGTAGGACGACTTGCCTCTGGTGCATCTGATGGCGGACGCTTAGGGCCGCATGGCTACCCCATCCCCCCAGGGTCAGGACATCCAACTCGAACCACCCACCGCCCGGCACGCCGACGTCACGCCGGCCGTCGAGGACCGCTCGTACATTGGCTATGTCGCGTCAGCGCTGGTGATCGCGCTCGCGGCGGGCTTTCTGCTCGCTGTGATCGTCCCGCTCACCGCGACGGGCACGCTGCCGTGGGACGAACGGCTGCCACAGCTCGTGCAGGCGCACGGCTGGGCTCAGCTCCAGGGCTGGGCCGGGCTGTTCGTCGCTGGCATGGCGATGCGCCTCATCCCGCGGTTCGCCGGCCGCCCGCCGATCCCGGTGCGGGTCACCCTGCCCGTACTCGTGCTGCTCGTTGTGGGCGTGGTCTGGCGGACGATCGCGCAGTCCTTCTTCACGGGCACGCTCGGCGAAGTGAGCCTCGTTGTCTCGGGGGTCATCGCCGCAGGTGGCACGCTCTCCGTGTCGGCCGTCCTCGCCGTGACGCTGGCGAAAGGGCGGAAGCGGCGGGAACCGTGGCGCTATTTTGCCTGGGCCGGCACGGCGTGGTGGGCAGCCTGGGGCGTGCTGATGGTCCCGGCCGCGATCCGCGCAGCCGACAACGGGCGCTTCATCCCCCTGCATATGGAAGACGTGCTCACGTGGCTCGTCATCTTCGGCGCGGTGGGGAACTTCGTCTGGTCCGTGCAAAGCCGCTCGGTGCCAGTGTTCTTCGGGCGAAAGACACCACCAATCCGAAAGGTGGTGGTGCCCGGGGTGCTGCTCAACGCGGGCGCCGCGCTCATCGTGCTCTCGCTGCTCGACCTCTCCCCCGAGGCGAACGAGCGGCTGCTCGGAGCAGGCTTCGTGCTCGCCGGGGGTGCCAGCGCCTGGCTCGCACCGATCGCGGGCTCCGTCTGGGGCGAAGCGCACCGGCTCCGGCCACGGGCACGGGCAGCCGCGCGCTATGTACTCGCCGCGAACGTCGCGACACTGCTTGGCGGGGTGCTGCTCGCGTGGAGTGGAGCGGCGAGCATGTTTTCGGGCGAATTCGAACTGTTCGGCTTCCGCGACGCCGCCCGCCACGCCTTCGGGCTGGGCATGATCACGATGCTCATCTTTGGCATGGCGCAGCTCGTCGCACCGATGTTCGCGCTTGCACGGGCCGAGGCACGCCCGCCGCGCCTCTCGGAGGTACTGCCCTTCTGGCTGCTGGTGACCGCCACGCTGTTGCGCATCCTCAGCGGCCTGCTGCTCGAAGTAGACAGCATCGATCTCGAGCCGCGGATGCACACCGCGTCACTGGCCGGGGCGATGGCGTGGGTCGCGATCGCACTGTTCGCCTCGACGGTAGTGCGGGCGGTACGAAGCGAGCCGCGGATGAAGGAACTGCTGGGCTTCCCGGCGCGCCCGGCGCGTTAGCCAACCTCTCTAGCCCTAATTGTCTTGGTCGATATAACGGCAATTGGCTCGCTGGCGCTTAAACTACGCGAGCGCCCGCAACGAGGAGGCCCTGATGAAGTTCGGCATCACAATGTTCCCAACAGACTATGCGATCCCGGTAACTGAGCTCGCGAAGGCGTGCGAAGACCTCGGGTTCGAATCGCTCTTCTTCCCCGAGCACACGCATATCCCGGTAAGCCGCAAGACGCCCTGGCCCGGGGGCACCGAACTTCCACGGGAGTATTCGCACACGCTTGACCCGTTCGTCACGATGTCGGCGGCCGCGGCCGTGACCACGAACCTGAAGGTGGGCACCGGAATCTGCCTCGTCATTCAGCGCGACCCCATCACCCTCGCGAAGGAGGTGGCGAGCATCGACCATCTCTCCGGCGGACGGATGCTGTTCGGCATCGGCGGGGGCTGGAACCGGGAAGAGATGGAGGACCACGGGACGGACCCGCGGAAGCGCTGGAAGGTGCTTCGCGAGCGCATCGAAGCGATGAAGGAAATCTGGACGAAGGACGAGGCGGAGTATCACGGCGAGCTCGTGAACTTCCCACCGCTCTGGTCGTGGCCGAAGCCGGTGCAGAAACCGTATCCACCGATCCTGGTCGGGGGCGATGGACCGCGGACGCTCCAGCGGGTGATCCGCTACGGCGACGAGTGGATGCCAATCTACGGCCGCTCCGCGGAGCACTTGCCGGAGCGCATCAAAGAACTGCAACAGCTCGCGAAGGATGCGGGCCGCGAGCCGATCCCGGTATCGCTGTTCGGTGCGCCGCCGAGCCCGGAGCACATCGAGACCCTCGGGCGCGCCGGCGTCACGCGGTGTGTGTTCGTGCTCCCGCCTGTGCCGGCAGACGAGGCACTGCCGCGGCTCTCACGCTATGCGCAGGCGGCAGCCGCGATTAGTGGGTAACCGCGGCTAGAATCAAGGCACTTGCATCGCAAGAGCGGCCCGGACGGCCTCGGCCCGGGCGGCTCCGGCATCGGGGATCTCGGCGCTCAGCGAGATGCAGAAGTACCAGCTCCTGCTCCCGTCGACGAGCTCCACGAACACCCACGGTTCAGTCGGCATCCAGCGCGCCACGGTGAGACCAGGCCCCGCATCGAACGGCTCACCCTGGGTCCCAGCCTGTACGGCGTGAGCAACGTAGTTCAACGTCGCGATGAGCTAGTTGCCCTCATCGCGCCAGTAGAACTCAACTTCGGGCAGCACCGGCAGGCCATCGGCAGCCGGGTTGCGCACCGTGACCGCCACGTCGCGAAGGCGGCCGCTCGTTCCAAGCACTCCCGGCGGCGCAGGGATTGGACGCTGGAGCTCCCGTTCGGCGAGCGCTAAGACTTCGTCGAGCGCCATCTCACCAAGGAGCTCCAGGCGCCCGGGTTCGTCATCGCGGGTCATCCCGAGAATTTCGCTGACATTCCACTTGGCGCCGTCGAGCGTCATGCCGAGGGACTCGGCGATCTCCGGGTTTGTCTTCCCCTTGGCGATGAGCGCGAGGACCGTCTGCTGCCGTTCGTTCAGCAAGCGGCTCCTGCACCCGGGCGTCCTGGAAGCGGCTCTATCGGCGTTCCACCGCCGAACCCTATCTTCCCCCCGGCCTACGTGTCACTACCCGATGGACCGCATGACGAACAGCGTTGCGCGGCTGACTCGTCGTCGCACTCGACGGCGCTGGGCCCTGACGGGCGCAGGGCGACCCGGTACCCTCAAGATGTGAACGTTCTCGCTATCGAGTCATCGTGTGATGAAACGGCCGCTGCCGTTGTGGTGGATGGCCGCACCGCGCTCTCGTCGGTGGTCGCAAGCCAGGTCGACCTGCACGCCAGGTATGGCGGTGTCGTCCCGGAAGTGGCTTCGCGCCAGCACCTGCGCAACATTGGCCCGGTGGTCCGCGAAGCGCTCGAAACCGCGGGCATCACGCTGGACCAGGTCGACGCCGTGGCGGGGACGCGCGGCCCGGGGCTCGCCGGGTCGCTGCTGGTGGGCTACAACACGGCGAAGGCGATTGCCTTCGGGCGTGGCTTGCCGTTCCTGGGCGTGAATCACCTCGAAGGGCACATCTACGCGAACTGGCTGGTCGAAGGGCCGGAACCGAAGTTCCCCGCGCTCTGCCTCGTGGTCAGCGGTGGCCACACGGACCTGGTGCTGATGCGTGGCCACGGCCAGTACGAGCGTCTGGGGGGCACACGCGACGACGCGGCCGGCGAAGCCTTCGACAAAGTCGGGCGGCTGCTTGGCCTACCGTTCCCGGGTGGCCCGCACGTGGCGAAGGCCGCGGAAGAGGGCGGCCCGAGCGAGCTGAGCCTGCCGCGGGCCTGGATCCCGGGCACCTTCGACTTCAGCTTCAGCGGGCTGAAGACGGCGGTGCTGCATATCGTCCGGGCGGGTAAATACGACACACCAACGGTGGCTTGGGAGTTCCAGGAGGCCGTCGTCGATGTGCTCGCGGGAAAGACTTCGCGGCTCGCGCGGGAACTCGGCGCGGCGGAGGTGTTGGTCGCGGGCGGCGTGGCTTCGAACACCCGGCTGCGCGAGGAGCTTCACCGGCGCTGCCCCGTGCCTGTCCGCATCCCACCACCGAAGTTCTGCACCGACAACGCCGCGATGATCGGCGCCGCCGCCGGCTATCGCCTCGCCCTCGGCGAGCGTTCGCCCCTCACCGAGGATATTTTCACGACGAACGATTGGGCTCGGGTCCAGTCGTCAGTCGTCAGCTCCTAGTCGGTAGTCGGTAGTCGGTAGTCGGTAGTCGGTAGTCGGTAGTCGGTAGTCGGTAGAGGATGTCGCCCGAGGACAAACGGTCCACGGGGGCATGGCGTGAACAGCTACAGGGACCTGGAAGTCTGGCGCGAGAGTATGGAGCTCGCCGTGGCGGCTTACCGCATAACCCGCGACTTTCCGCGGGAGGAGATGTTTGGCCTCACAGGCCAGATGCGGAGAGCCACATCATCGGTGCCGTTCAACATCGCTGAGGGCTACGCGCGACGCGGGAACCGCCAATTCCTGCACTTTTGCTATATCGCACGTGGGTCACTGGCGGAGAGCGAAACGCAATTGGAGCTCGCGCGCCGGCTCGGCTACGTGGAGTCCGCTGCATTCGAGGCGCTCTGGGAGCGGATGCAGGTGGTCGGGCGTCTCCTGAACGGCCTCATCCGAAAACTCGAACAGGAGCAGCGGTAGTTTTCCGACCACCGGCTACCGGCTACCGGCTACCGATCAAATCTCCAGGACGACCTTGCCGAAATTCTCGTTGGATTCGAGGTAGAGGTGGGCGGCGGAAATATCGTCGAGGGGGTAGGTGCGGTCGACGATGACGCGGACGCGTCCGGCGGCAATGTGCGGGAGGACGCTCTTCTCAAAGGCGCGGGTGGCGATGGCCTTCTCCTCGAGGGAGCGCGCGCGAAGGGTCGTGCCGATGACGGTCGCACGCCGCTGAAGCAAAAGCGCCAGCCCGGAATCGACCTTCGCACCACCCATCAAGCCGATGATGACCATGCGGCCCTTCGTGGCCAGCGAGCGAAGGTTCCGTTCCCAGTAGTCTCCGCCGATGGCATCGAGGATCACATCAGCGCCCCGGCCGTCGGTGGCGGCGAGCACGGCTTCGGCGAAGTCCGGCTGTTCGCGATAGTTCACGCCGAAGGTGAGGCCGAGTTCACGGGCGCGCTCGATCTTCGCGTCGCTGCCCGCGGTGCCGATGATGGTGGCGGCGCCCATGGCCTTCGCGATTTGGATTGCGGCCACACCCACGCCGGAGCCCGCGGCGTGGATAAGCACCGTTTCACCCGACACAAGTCCGGCCTGGCGAAAGGCATCGTGTGCCGTGATGTACACCTCCGGGAGCGCACCCGCTTCGGTCCACGAAAGGTTGGCGGGCACCTTCATCGCCTGGCGGTGGTGGATGACAACCTGTTCGGCCTGGCCGCCACCGGCGAGCAAGCCCATCACCCGTTCGCCGAGCGCGAAACCCTCGACGCGGTCGCCGATCTCGATCACTTCACCGGCGAATTCGAGCCCGGGTACTTCGAAGGGCGGACGTGGCCCCGGCTGGGGATAGCGCCCCTGGCGCTGCAGGATGTCGGCCCGGTTCAGCGCGGCCGCGCGCACGCGAACCAGGAGATCGTCCGGGCCGCACTTCGGCGCGGGGATATCCTGGACCTGGAGGACGTCTGCGCCGCCGGGCGCCGGGACCACAACTGCTCTCATAAAGTGAAAGTCTATACACGTAAAGAAATGAAAGCGCACCTCCATGTGAACACCGTGTTAGGGTTCTGCATCTTCGTGTCATAAGTGGCATTGCGTGCCTGCCCTGGCATCGCATACGCTGCCCGCCAGCCACCCGACAGGACGCCGAGATGACGGCTCCTCTGCGCGATCCTGGCCCTGTCTCCGCCACTGGAACAGACGACGCGCGCCTGGTCGCGGAGCTGCGAGCGGGCGACGAAGCCGCCTTCGTGGAGCTGGTTGAGCGCCATCACGGTGCGATGGTGCGGCTGGCGCTCACCTACGTCCCCGGCCATGCGGTCGCGGAGGAAGTGGCACAGGAAGCGTGGCTGGGCATGCTCAAAGGCATAGACCGGTTCGAAGGACGTTCCTCCCTCAAGACCTGGATATTTCGCATCCTGACGAACATCGCGAAGACACGGGGCGCGCGGGAAGCGCGCTCGGTACCGTTCTCAGCGCTGCTGCACGACGAGGCAGCGGAGGATGAGCCGGCTGTCGCCCCATCGCGATTCAGCCCGGAGGGTGCGTGGCGCGCGGCTCCCCGGGAGTGGGAAATTTCGCCCGAGAACCGGGCGCTCTCCACCGAGCTCGGGGGCGTTGTGCGTGGCGCGATGGAAGCACTACCGCCCGCCCAGCGCGAGGTGATGCGGCTGCGGGACATCGAGGGCTGGAGCGCGCCGGAAGTGTGTAACGTCCTCGCACTCTCCGAGACGAATCAGCGGGTGCTGCTGCACCGCGCGCGGGCGAAAGTCCGCCGGTCGATCGAGCAGTACTTCGATGGAGGCACTGTATGACGGCCCCGCCCGCGCTGACGTGCCGCGAGCTGGTCGAACTGGTCACGGAATACTTCGAAGGGGCGCTTTCCGGCACAGAGCAGGCGCGATTCGACGAGCACATCTCGGCGTGCCCCGGGTGCCAGCGGTACCTCTTGCAGATGCGCGCGACCATCGCCGCCGCCGGGCGCCTGCAGGAGGACGATGTCCTTCCCGAGGCACAGGCGGAACTCCTCGCCGCCTTCCGGGACTGGCGCTCCGGGCGCACCAACGGTGCAACGCAGGGCGAACACCGCGTGGCCTTCCTGGAGCGAATCCTGGGGCGGTTCCGGCGCAGGTAGACGCGTAACGGCGCTTGCGCGAGGCACGCACCACAGTAAGCATCATTGGCATGGAGCGTGTGATCCGCCGGTATATCGTCCGCGGCCGGGTACAGGGTGTGGGCTTCCGGTACTTCACCGAGCGGCTCGGGCGAAACCTGGGGCTCGATGGCTGGGTGCGAAACCTGCCGGACGGCCGCTCAGTCGAAGCAGTGGCGGCCGGCGATCCCGCGACACTGGACGACTTCGAGCGCGGCCTGCGAGAGGGACCGCCCGGATCATTCGTCGCGGAGTTCGAACAATTTGCTGGCGAGAACACGCCCGGCGACGGGTTTCACGTGGTGCCGTAGGATGGCTGTCAGTCGTCGGCTATCGGCCTTTGCCGCCGCCTCGGGCCAGGGCTAGGCGCTCCTGCGCGCGCGAAGAGGGAGCAGGCCGGCCTCAAGTGTCGAAAGGTCGATTCGCCCGGGGGCAGCGTCGATGTCGATTCCCACCAGGTCCCCGTTCTCGTCGAAGCCCAGCAGGACGCCATTGGACACTTCGCGCGTATCGGCGCTCGGCCGGTCAGCGAGCCCAATGTAGAGGGAGTCAGTCTCAGGGTAGTAGTGCGGTTTCACGCGCCGAGCTCCTCCGCCCAAAGGATACCGCTCGTCGAATGGCGCGGTTAGGCCGTGACTTCGCGGCGGTGCTCGAGGAGTTCGCGGATACCGCCGTCGGCCACTTCGTAGACGTGGGTGGCCACCCCTTCGACGATGCCGGGGTCGTGGCTGGCGCAGAGGATGGTGCCGTCGTAGGCCTTGAGTGCCTCGATCAGCTTGCGGCGCGTGGTGCGGTCGAGGTGGTTTGTGGGTTCGTCGAGCAGGAGCACGTTCGTCGGCTGGATCAGGAACTTCGCGAGTGCGACGCGGCTGCGCTCGCCGCCAGAAAGCACACGGATGGGCTTGAAGACGTCGTCGCCCCGGAAAAGGAACTGGCCGAGGACCTTGCGAAGCTGGACGTCTGGTTGGCTGCCGGCGACGGAGCGAACTTCTTCGAGCACGGTGCGGTCGGGGTCGAGCGCTTCGTCCTGGTGCTGGTCGTAGTAGCCGGGGCGTGCGCGCTCGGCCCATTCGACCACGCCCTCGGTCTGGTGGAGCTGCCCGGCAGCGATGCGCAGCAGCGTACTCTTGCCGCTGCCATTCGGGCCGACGAGGACCACCTTCTGGCCGCGCTCAACGTGCAGGTTCACATCGAGGAGCACCGGCTCTTCGTCGTAGGCGTGGGCGACGTGCTTCATCATGAGCACGTCGCGCTCCGTGCGGCCGTGGGCACTGAGCTCGAAGTGGACCTCCGCCTCCTTGCGCGTGCGCTGGATGCGCTCGACCTTTGCGAGCTGCTTTTCGCGGCTCTGGACCTGCGTTGTCTTGGTCGCCTTGGCGCGGAAGCGCTCGATGAAGCGCTCCTGGCGGTCGATCTCGCGCTCCTGGCGCGCAGCCGCGCGATCCTGGGCCTGGAGCTTCTCCGCCTTCTGGCGCTGGTATTCGGTGTAGTTCCCGGCGTAGCTCTCGATGGTTTTTTCGCGCAGATCGAGAATCCGCGTGACCACCTGGTCGAGGAACGCGGCCTCGTGCGTGACGATGAGGACGGTCCCGGGATAGTCCTTGAGTTCTTCGGCGAGCCAGTCGCGGGTCTTCGCGTCGAGGTGGTTTGTCGGTTCGTCAAGCAGGAGGTTGTCGGGGCGGCGCACCAGTACCTTCGCCAGCGCAATGCGCATTTGCCAGCCACCGGAGAAATCGCCGCAGAGGCGATGCGCGTCTTCGGGGGCGAAGCCGAGGCCATCGAGCACGCGGCCGATGCGTGCTTCGATACGGTAGCCATCCAGTGCTTCGAACTGCTCGAAGAGCCGCGCCTGCTCCTCGATGAGGGCGTCGAGGTCATCGTCGTCCCCGTGTTCGATGCGGTGGGCGATGTGTGCCAGCTCGCGTTCAATCGCCTGCGCTTCAGGGAAGGCGAGCCACAGCTCCTGGAGGAGGGTGTTCTCCTCGTCCAACCCGGCTTCCTGGCGCAGGTAGCCGAGGCTGCCGCCGCGGTGCCCGCAGCTCCCTGTGTCGGGTTTTTGGTCCCCGGCGAGGAGGCGCAGGATGGTTGATTTGCCGCTGCCGTTTGGACCAACAAGGCCCACGCGCTCACCATCGCCGATGATGAACGAAACGTCCTGGAGCACGTCCAGGGCGCCGAACGACTTGGATACGTTTTCGGCGTAAAGCATCGCCTGGATACCCTGCCCGGGGAGTTGCCGCTCCCGTTCGATGGTAGCAGAGGTGGGGGCTCCCGCACTGCAGCGCAGGGCCACCGCCCAAGGCCCCGGGCAGGTATACTTCGGCCACCATGACCACGACCGACGTGCCTTCCGGCATCAACTATGACAACGTCTCGCGCTTCTTCGCGGAGCACATCGAAGGCGGCGCGGTGCCGCTCACGTTCAAGCTCATCGGCGATGGCCGCTCGAACCTGACGTACCTGGTGACCGGCGGTGGCCGGCGGTGGGTCCTGCGGCGGCCGCCGCTTGGGCATGTGCTCCCGACCGCGCACGACATGGTGCGCGAATACCGCGTGCTCGCGGGGCTGGCGAACACCGATGTGCCCGTGCCGCACCCGGTCGCACTCTGCGAAGACACCGCAGTAAACGACTACCCGTTCTACGTGATGGAGTACCGCGAGGGCGTCATCATCGTGAACGAACTGCCGGAAGGCTTCGCGACGACGCCACAAGAGCGGCGCGCGATCAGCATCGCTCTCGTCGACACGCTGGTGAAGCTGCACGCGGTGGACTACAACGCCGTCGGCCTCGGCGACTTCGGCCGGCCGGAGGGATACCTTGAGCGCCAGGTGCGGCGCTGGTCGGAGCAGTGGGAGCGCTCGAAGACGCGCGAACTGCCAGAGATCGACGAGCTCATCCGGCGGCTGAAAGCATCAATCCCGGAGAGCCCTGCCCCGACGATCGTGCATGGCGACTACCGCCTCGGGAACATGGCGCTCGACCCGAACGACCCGGGCAAGGTCGTCGCGATTTTCGACTGGGAGATGTCGACGCTGGGGGACCCGCTGAGCGACCTCGGCTACACGCTCGTCTATTGGGGCAACCTTGCCGACTCAGAAGAGAAGCTGAATATCCGCCCGAACGCCCGCGTGACCGCGCAAGAGGGCTTCCTGACGAGGGAAGAGCTGGTCGAAGAGTACGCCCGGCGTAGCGGGCGAAACGTCCAGAACATCGACTGGTACGAAGTGTTTGCGAACTACAAGCTCGCGGTCATCGTCGAGGGGATCTACGCGCGGCACCTGCAGGGCAAGACAGTCGGCGGCGGCTTCGAAGGGTACGACCAGACCGCGCCGCGGCTGGTCAACGTCGCGCTCGAGCAGGCGAGCCGCTCGGCCAACCCGAAGCTGCGCGGCGAATAGCTCCGCCGGGCCGTCACGGCGATGCCACTGGCGGCTGCAAGCTGGCGGCTGGTTCGCTGTTGGCGAAAGCCCAGTCCAGGAGTGCGGCGGCATCGCCGTCCCGGTCGGGGGCGTTGAGCAAAACGGCGAAGAGCCGGCGGCCATCGCGTACGGCAGAGGCCACCAGCGTGCGGCCTGCCCGGTAGGTGAAGCCGGTCTTGATGCCATCAGCGCCGGGGTAGCCGAGGAAACTGTTCACGTTGTTCAGCGCGATTGTGCGTGAACCGTGGGCAACCCAATGGCCGGCGCGCGCGATCTCGGCGAACTGCGGGTTCGCCATCGCGTAGCGCGACAGCACGGCGAGATCCCACGCGGTCGAATAGTGGTCGCGGGCGCTCAAGCCGTGGGCATTGGCGAAGTTCGTGTCCTCCAGCCCGAGCCGGGCCATCAGGTCGTTCATGCGCTGCACAAAGGCTGCATCGGAACCGGCTACGGCCCGCCCGAGTGCGAGCGCGGCATCGTTCCCCGATGGCAGCATCAGCCCGTAGAGCAAATCGCGCACGGTGAAGCGATCGCCGGCATGGAGGCCCATCACGGAGCTACCGCGCATGTAACGGCTGTCGACATCCACCGTGACCTCCGCATCGAGTGGAATACCGTCTTCGAGCACGACGAGGGCGCTCGCGATCTTGGTCAGGCTGGCCAGGGGAAGGCGGACATCGGCGGCCTGTTCGAACAAGGCGGCACCGGAAGCCTCATCGAGGACAACCGCAGCGGCCGCGGAGACTCGCGGCGCCGGGAGGTCGCCGAGGACCGGCGGTGCGGCCCACGCCGCGGGTTGGAGCCGCGGCGCAGGGACCGCGGCAGCCGGCTCGGTCGCGGGGAGCTCAGGGGCCGGTGCAAAGGCAAGGGGGGCGGCCGCCGGGGATGCCGGGGGAGCGCTGGTGCCAGTGGCGCAGGCCGCGAGCAGGAGCCCCGCCCCGGCCAGGGACGATGCAAACAGGAACGCCGGTAGCCTCACGAACGGGAGAATATCGACGCAAGGTCAAGCATCGGTCCGTGAGGGTTTCCGCTTGCTTGCCGTACAGGTCGACCGGCGGGATCTTCCTTTACCCGGCGTCCGCCCGCAGCTTCGCGATCCCCTTGACGGCAGGCATACGCTGATTCGCAGCCATGACAGGGAGGCATTTGCGCGATGCTCGGTGAACAGATTGGCCAAATGCAAGGGAAGGTCGTAGGACGCCGGGTACTGCCCGGCGAAGACTACCGTTACGTCAAAATGGAGGTCACCGTCGAGGAGAACGGCGAGCTCTATGGAAGCCCCGTGACCGAGGCCGGGACGTATGTCGTGTTCGAGCGCGTACCGGAGCAACTCTACGGCACCGGGCAGGGCGTCATCGGGCTCGCAAGCGGTGAAGGCGCGATCTGGAACGGCCATGGCGTCGGCACCATGACCGGCGAGGGGATGTCGATGAAGATGCGCTTTTCGATCGCGGTCCAGGCGCCGAAGGAAGGAAAGCTCGCGCCGTTGAACCAGGTCCTTGTGGTCGGCGAGCACGACGTGGACGACGAGGGCAACACACAGACACGGATGTGGGAATGGAAGTAGGCGAGGCGCCTACCGGATGAGGCTCAGCGCGGCGGGAGCCGCCACTTCCCACGGCTGAAACGCATGCCGCGACGAAGTTCGTGGCCAGAAATCTCGCGGAACTCGATGAACCCGAGGCGGCGCGCCAGGCGCG
>Ga0265293_10007189_pt1 | contig 17325 bp, 13 predicted proteins | sample Munlanlewell138R_FD_192505 | JGI IMG/M metagenome (GOLD analysis project Ga0265293, IMG submission 192505) | Leachate microbial communities from a municipal landfill in Southern Ontario, Canada - Leachate well 138R | ecosystem: Engineered > Solid waste > Landfill > Unclassified | place: Canada...
TTGATTTTTTTCATTACAATAACGCAAAAAAATAATCATTCGGTACCATTCGATATTTTACATCCATATAAAATATCTCTTTACCTTCGTTCACTTATAATACATCCGTATATTATATGCTTCGCAATGTTCACTCAAGTTACCGAGTAGATTTTTTTTTGCTTTTGTTTATAGAAAATCCTTCATACTTTATTTTAATTGAAAATTTTCTAACGAATTCTCGTTAAATCTGTTAATCCAACATGACTTTGTTTTTGTTACTAATGTCACAAAGTGACATGTCACGCTTTATCTGTCACAGCTTCACAGTTTTTTCTTTTAATTCGACATTGGACATTAAAAATATGTCATCCCGGCATGATTCTGAGCCGGGATCTGTTTTTGATTTTTTTCATTACAATAACGCAAAAAAATAATCATTCGGTACTATTTACAATTATTAATATAAAAATACCCAAAAAAGTGCACGAGAATTTCCCCACCTTCCCCCCCATATTTTTTAATAAAATATTTTTTTTATATAATATTTTATATATTTTTTATTTTGTTTTAATAAATGTAATTCAGTCTTTTTAAGAAGTGATTTTGCCCAAAAATCTTGTTTGTTTTTTATCAAATTAAAGTAAAAATATGCTTTTTTGTAATTTTCATTATTTATATACCATGAAAATATTCTGTAATATCCTTTATCTTTAAATAAATCAATTTTTTCACATGCTAAAAGTAATCTTAAATATCTTAAATTATAAAGTGAAAAATCATATTCTAATATGTTTTTTTTTAATTCATTCCAATTAGTTATTATTTCAATATTTCTTCTAAAAAATTTGAATATTGTACTGTATTTTTTTTCCACAAAAAGATCATATATAACATTCCCAAGCATGATATCAACATCTTTAATAGAAAATAATCTGAATTTTTCAATAAGTTTTAATAAATATACATAATCTTTATTTTTATAAATTTCCATTAATGAATTATGCACAGTTGGTGAAATATCAAAAACATTTTGTAATGAAAATGTATATATATTTTTAAGATATTGTTCAAATCCTTGATATTTTAATAATTTTACCAATCTATAATGAATAATTTTTTCTGATTCTTCTCCAACATTCATGTTAAATTTGTCTAAAACTTTGTAAAAAGTATAAAAATTCCAAGTTTGTGAAATATTAACTATTTTATAAAAAAGTGCTTCTTTAATTTCTTTTAAATCTAAAAAATCGCTCCATTCTGCAAAAAACATTATTATATCTCTATATTCTTCAATTTCTTCGATTTTATCAACTATATGAAAACAAATCGAACGATACAGTTCTCTATCAAGATCTGAATTATATATTATTTTACCTTTTAACAATCTTTCAAATACATTTTCAAGATATATTCTAATATCAATGTCTTCAATATTACCTTCTGCATAATATCTTACAAGTTTTATATTTACTTTTACTGGCAAAATTCTTTTATTATTACTTTCCATAATTTTAAATAGAATTTCAGGAAAAAATTTTTCTGTAAAAAGTGAGTATTCATAATAAAAAAATATATTTTTTGTTTCACAAACCATGTCAAAAATATCTCTATCATCATATCCAAATTTCAAACATTGATTAAAAACATCGCGGTAATATTCAATTCTATCAATTTCTTTTGATATACTACAAGCTTGTGATATGTTTCCTTCTCTTATTGCATTTTCAATTAATCTTTTTTTATCTGAAAATTCCCTTGAAAACAGTGCTGGGGAATTTATATTTGAACTTCCGAAAGTATAATATCTATCCCTTAATTTATCATAAGAAAATTTGTTTTCACAATAATAACATTTATCTGGAATATCTGAATAATCATTATTTAATAATTTTTCTCTAAATAAATGAAACTTTTCAATTTTAATTTGGCATTCATCGCAACCAGTGTATAAAAATCCATCTTTAAAACTTGCATTTCTAAGCCATTGCACACAAAAATCAAATTCACCTTTTTTTTTGTCATTATAAAAACCATGATAAAAAGCATTTTTAAAATCTTTATTTGTTGAAAAAAGACTAGTTAGTTTATTTTTACTAAAATAAAAATCAACATCAGAAATACAATTTTCTTCAAATGAAATATTATAAAAATCAAAACAAACTCCTTTTTCTAATCTATTTAAATACATTTCATAAGGAATTTTTGAATTAAAATAATTTTTTATCTCGTCAGCTTCCATAATCTCATAATTATGACAATTTCTACATAATCCAATTTGTTCAAACATTCCTTCAACATGATAAGCTTTAAATTTTTTTTCCTTATCATTCTCTAAATCGCCGATTTTTTTGTATTTATAATCAAATTTAGAATCACGACAACAAATTGTAACCCATTCATTATTAATAGATGGATTTAAAAACAAATATCTGCAAGCTTTCCTTCTATAAAAATCCTTACCTTTTTCAATATTATCCGATAATTTAATATTTATATCATTATCAAATCTTTTTACTTCTTCATCAAAAAGTTCTGAATCAATATAATTGCCGGAAAAATATCTTCTCAATGCTATTTGCACATTTTTTTCACTTTTATATTTATCTTCACAAATATCATAATCAATATTGATATTATCAAGATAATTTTGCCAGAATTCTAAAAAACCTCTGATTTCATGAGAATTTTCAGGAATAACTAGAAATTGTACCGATAAAGATAAATAATTTTTCAATTCATCAATTTCAACATAATTAATAAATAAATTTTTAACATTATTAATAAGATTTTCAAATAATTGCGAAGAAGTTATTTTTTTGTAAGTAATTGATGTTGCTGCATTAATTGATATTGTAATTCTAGTCTTGATTTTATATTTTAGAATTTTTTTGATAAAAATAAGCTGATTTTTTTCATCAAAAAGCGTACCATTACTTGTTAAAGTTACATATTTATTTTGAATTGAATCACATGAATATATTAACTCAAGAATATCTTCCCATTGAGGATGACAAAAAAATTCACCTTCATTTACAATAGAAATTCCACTATAATCAGATAAATTTGAAATAATAGTTTTTATATCATTTAAATTTATAAATTTAACACTACATCTTCTGTCCCTAAAACAAAAAACACAGTCTAAATTACAATTATTTGTCGTATCAATCTGAAATATTCTGTTCATTTAAACCTTTTATTGAAATCAATAATAAATGTAAAAAACTTTAACTATTTATTAAAATTGATTATACAATAAATAGTAATAATAACCAAAATAAAAAATGTTTTTTTATTTAATTTTATAACTTTTGAAAAAGTTATTTAGAAACAAAAACTAAAAAAGTTATGCACATTACCAAATAAGATTTTGTATAAAATCGCTTTATTAAAAACATAATATCATTCTTTTATGATATGTTTTAGCTTGCTATAATCAATGCATTTCAATTTGTCAGTTTTGTCGTTTTTTTAAAACGGCTTGAATACTGAATAGTTATTTTGCTTGTGTATAGATGTGCATAACTTTTTAAAAACAATATTTAAATACCATTTGATATAGACTTTTTAAATTATAAAAAGGAATTTATGACATAATAATATTTTTATTGTATAATTTAATTTGAAAATAATTATATGGAGATTGTGGTTATTTTTTAACCTTTTTTTAAAATGAAAAAAAACTTTGCAAATTATGAAATAAATATTTTCATCTTTATTAATCTCATAGTTTTATTCGTTATATTATCTACTAATATTTTAACAGGTTTTAGTCAAATAAATTTTGCTAAACAACTTCTTGTAAATAATTTTAAAAAAACATTTATTAGAAATTCTTCTCCATTTAATAATATTAATAATAGAAAACAAAATAATATTTTTGATAATAACAGAAATAATAACAATGATATATATTTAGCTGGATCAAATGAATATATTAATTTTGAAAAACATAATAATGACATTCCTGAAATTGATATTAGTAAATTTATAGATTATATAAAGTTTAAAAAATTCAAATTTGTTTTATCAGGTTATTTATTTAATAAAAAACTAATTATTAATTTTGAACAACCAATATTTTTCTCACTTAAACCAAACTTTGTTTATTCTTTTGTTATTTTTTTATTATCAAATCTATTTATTTATCTAATTATTTTATATATAAGAAAAAAAGTTAATTCTCTCATGTTGCCAAATAAAAATAATGAAGATTATAACAATTTATCAGCTTCTCTTGCACATGAATTAAAAAATCCTCTTGCTGGTATTTCTATGTTTATTGAATTGCTTGAAAGAAAAATAAAAAATGAACCTGAAACTGATTATATTGATAATATTAAAAAACAAATTAGAAATCTCAATAAAATCATTTCAAATTTCATTAATTATGCAAGACCTTTTAAAATAAATAAAATCCAAAGTGATATTTCTCAGATTATTTCTGAAATTATCAACGATTACAAAAACGAAATTAGAGATATTTCAATTACAAAAGAAGTAATGAACGCTACAATAATTAAAGGCGATAGTGTTTTACTTAAACAAGTTTTTTTAAATATATTTCTCAATGCAGTTGATGCTTTAGAAGGAATTAACCAAAAACACATTCATTTTTCAATATATAATCAAAACAACTATGTTATTATAGATATAAGCAATAACGGGAATTTAATTGAAGAACATGAAAAACAAAGAATATTTGACCCATTTTTTACTAATAAAATTAAAGGAAGTGGTCTAGGACTTCCAATTTCTAAAAAAATAATTGAAGAACATGGTGGTAAGCTTTTATTGGCAGAAAATACAGAAAACAACACAGTTTTTAGAATTATTCTTAGGAGGGATACATGAAAAAATTTATTTTAACAATTACAATTTTAATGCTTTGTATTACATTTAATTCTTATTCATCAGAATGGAATACTTCATTTTCCAAAAGTTTAAGAATTGCTCAACAAGAAAACAAAATGATAATACTTGATTTTTATACCAATTGGTGCGGTTGGTGTGTTAAGCTTTATGATGAAGTTTTCACAAAATCAAAATTCATTAATTTTGCAAAAAATGATTTTGTTCTTTTAAAGCTAAATGCTGATAAATACCCAAAATTAGTAGAACATTACAGAATATACAGTTATCCAACCGTTCTTATATTAAATAATAAAGGTGTTGAAATAGATAGAGTTTCTGGATATTTAGCAGAAGATAATTATATAAAATATTTAAATGAAAAAGCATATTCAATTGGAAATTTTTATAATCTTAAAAGAATACTCAAAGAAACTAACAATGAAAACAGACATGTATTTTTTAAATTAGGTGAAGCTTATTATGAAAGAAGATTATATAATGATGCTTATAAATGTTTTTTAAAATCTATTGATCTTGACCCAAATTATGGTGATTCTTATGTATATCTTGGTAATCTTTCCTATATTGATAAAAACCCTGAGAAAGCTGATTATTATTATGAATTAGCGAGAAAAAATGTTCCATCAAATAAAAATATCGATTTAGAAAAAGCCATGAACGCATATTACAACAAATATTTTGCTCGTTCTCTCTCTTGTTTTGATGATATATTAAAAAACAATAATCTTTCTGAAAACGAAACCAAAAATATAAAATACTATAGAATATTATGCAATATAAATTTGAATAACAATGTTCAAACGCTAAAACTTATAGAAGAACTTGAAAATGAATTTGCTGACATGAAACCTTATACTAAAATACTTCGAGAAAATCTTAAAAAATAGATTTTCCAACAAAAAATGGAGGATTAAATGGGAGAAATCAAAAACTGGGATTTTGAATTAAATGATGAAATTATAAAATTAGCTTTACATTTTCATTCTAAACCAAGTCCAGGAACTTATGTAGGTGTTTATTTGCTCAAATATCTTGTAAGTAATCTTGGTGAAGTTGAGGGAAAACTCCATGTAATCACAGAAACCGAAGGCTGTTTTATAGATGTAGTTCAATGTATTTTACAAAGAACAATGGGAAATAGATATCTTAGAGTAGAAAAAACTGGATTTATCGCTTATACTGGTTATGGTAGAGATAATCCTGATAAAGCCTTGAGAGTATTTATTAATTTAAGCAAAGTTGATAAACAAAAATATCCTAATCTATACGGTTTTTTTACAGGCTCAAGACCTCATGATAAATATGATAGAACAACTCTTAATCAATGGACAATTGATGAATTTTTAAAAGTTGGTTTTGATATTTTTGACAAAGAATGGGTTAAAATAACTGGCATTAAATATAAAAAAGACAGAAAAAACATTATTGTTTGTGAAAAATGTGGTCAATCCTTTACTTCATGGGAAAAAGATAGTTTGTGCACACAATGTAATAATAAAGATTTATATTATCAAAAGATTTAAAAAAACTTAAATTTCATAAAAAAAAAAATCCGGGATGTTAATCCCGGACTTTTATGATACGCATCCTATTATTATAAGACCTCAAATATTATATCGGCATTTTTTTCATCAATGCTAATTTTTTGACCAGGCAAAATCTTTCCTGCAATTATAATTTCAGCTAAAGGATTTTCTATCTTTTTTTGAATAACTCTTTTTAAAGGTCTTGCTCCAAATACTGGATCATATCCTTTATTTACAATGAATTCTTCAGCTTTTTGAGTAATTTCAAGCTCAATTTCTTTTTCTAAAAGTCTTGATGCTAAAATATTTATCTGTATTTTTACGATTTTTGATATATTTTCTTTTGAAAGTCTATCAAATATAATTCTTTCATCTATTCTATTAAGAAATTCAGGTTTAAAATAATTGTATAAAACCTCATCAATATCTTTTTCAATATCAGAAAGACTTCCCTGATTATTCATAATAATATCTGAAGCAATATTTGAAGTCATTATAATAACTGAATTTCTAAAATCAACAGTTCTTCCCTTTCCATCTGTAAGTCTTCCATCATCAAGTATTTGAAGAAGTATATTAAACACATCACTATGAGCTTTTTCTATTTCATCAAGCAATATAATCGAGTACGGTCGTCTTCTAACACTTTCGGTAAGAATTCCACCTTCATCATATCCGACATAGCCTGGAGGAGCTCCTATAAGCCTTGCTACAGAATGTTTTTCCATATATTCACTCATATCAATTCTAATCATTGATTTTTCTGTATCAAATAAAAATTCAGCTAAAGCTTTTGCAAGCTCAGTTTTTCCAACTCCAGTCGGACCCATAAATAGAAAACTTCCAATCGGTCTTCCACTATCATTAAGCCCAGCTCTTCCTCTTCTTACAGCATTACTTACAGCTTCAAGAGCAGGCTTTTGACCAATTACTCTTTTTGCAAGATTTTTTTCCATATAAAGAAGTTTTTCTTGTTCACTTTGAATTAATCTTGATACTGGAATACCAGTCCATTTACCGACAATATTTGCAATTTCTTCTTCTGTAACTTCTTCTTTTAATAAAGTTTTATCTTTTTGTAGATTTTTCAAAAAAGTATTTTTTTCTTCCAGTTGTTCTAAAAGAGCTGGAATTTTACCGTATTTTATTTCTGAAGCTCTTGCAAGATCAAAATTCCTTTCAGAAAGTTCTTCTTCAGTTTTTAATTTATCAATTTCTGCTTTAATATTTTGAATTTCAACAATTGATTTTTTTTCATTTTTCCAATGAAGTTCAAGACTTCTTTCTTTTTCAACAAGATCACTTTTTTCTTTATTAAGATCTTTAAGTCTTTCCTGACAAAGAGGATCTTTTTCTTTTTTTAAAGCTGTATTTTCAATATCAATTTGCATAATTCTTCTTTTAATACTATCAATTTCAGCTGGCATAGAGTCAATTTCCATTCTCAACTGCGAAGCTGATTCATCCATAAGATCTATTGCTTTATCAGGTAAAAATCTATCAGTTATATATCTTGAAGATAAAGTAACAGCTGATATAATCGCTGAATCCTGAATTCTTACACCATGATGAACTTCATATTTTTCTTTTAAACCTCTTAAAATAGAAATCGCTTCCTCAATACTTGGTTCTTTTATTAAAACAGGTTGAAATCTTCTTTCCAATGCTGAATCTTTTTCAATATATTTTCTATATTCATTTAATGTAGTTGCACCTATACATCTTAAAGTACCTCTGGCAAGAGCTGGTTTTAACATATTTGAAGCATCAACCGAACCTTCAGCGTTACCTGCACCAACAAGAGTATGAAGTTCATCAATAAACATTATTATCTGACCTTCTGAATTTTCAACTTCGTTTATAACAGATTTAAGTCTATCTTCAAATTCTCCTCTGTATTTTGCTCCAGCAATTAAAGAACCTATATCAAGCACAAATAAAGTTTTATTTTTCAATGATTCAGGAACATCATTTTGAGCAATTCTAATTGCAAGACCTTCTGCAATAGCAGTTTTACCAACACCTGGTTCACCGATTAAAACAGGATTATTTTTTGTTCTTCTTGATAAAACCTGTATTGTTCTTCTAATTTCTTCATCTCTACCAATAACTGGATCAAGTTTACCTTTTCTTGCAATTTCAGTAAGGTCCTTACCAAATTTTTTTAAAGGATTATATCTTTCTTCAGCATTTTGGGAATTTACATTAACATTTCCTCTCATTTCTTTAATAGCTTTATTAAGCTGTTTTTCAACAACTCCATTTCTTTTAAGAATTAATGCTGAGATATCTTTTTCATCTTTTACAATTGCAAGAAGAATATGATCAGTAGAAATATACTCATCTTTCATTGATTCAGCAATATCAAAACTTCTTTCTAATATTGTTTTAAGTTCAGGAGTTAAATATTGATTACCAAAAACACCTTCAACAACAGGTAGTTTTTTCATTTCTTCTTCTATTTCATTTAAAATAACATTACTTTGCACTCCAAGTTTTGAAAGCATCGGAGAAGTTATTCCATCTTGTTGATTTATCATTGTATAAAGCAAATGTAAAGAAGAAATACCTTGATTTTTCCTTTTATCTGCTAGTTTTTGGGCTTGTTCTACAATTTCTTGAGCTTTAACTGTAAATTTATCAAGTCTCATAAAAACCTCCATAAATCGTAAATACATATTTATTGATTAGTATAATACAAAAACTATACCAAAATAAAGCAGTTGAGAGTTTAATTGTTTAAATAGTTATGGGTTGAAAAGAATATATCCCTTATCCTGCATCCCAATTCCAGTTTTTTTGTGTAATTTTTCCACACTATGTAGAAGTTATTCTTGAGATTTTGTATAAATATAAATAAATATTAAAAATCTGACTTGAAGTATTTTTTATTGAAAAGTTTTCCATCATATATTCATAAGCTTTTTTAGTATTAATTTTTCTCTTATCAATATTAAATATTACTTTTTCAAAATCTTCAGGTGAAAAATCCTGCATGAAAAAAACTTTTTTATTATATATTTGATTATACGGAAATACATCTGGTAAAAACACTGGTATATCCAGAAACATAGCATGTTTTATAATATCTGAATTTTCAGGTTCTTCCATATCAAATTTTTTGAGATATATAAAAACATCACTTTCTGTAAGAAGATTATTTTTTTCAGTATTTGATACTTTACCAATATTTTGGCATTCAAAACCTTTAGATTTAAGTATTGAATAACTTATTGAATCTCTTGTATAAAAAATTATATTTTGATTTATATGTTTGAGATATTCAAAAAAAATCAGATATTGTTTAAATTTTTTTTCAATTTCAATACTTATACTTACTTTATTTTTAGAATAATCTCTATCAGGTATATTCATTTCAGGATCGCATGGAAAATTAATTAATTTATAAGGTGTTTTTACATTCATTTTTGTATAATAATTTTTTATTAATTCACTTCTAAGGATTACAAAATCAGCATTTTTTATATTAGAATTAATATGATTTACATTTTTATTAAAAAAATTCTTTAAAGGATTTTTCCATAAATTTAATAAAATCTTTTTATCTTTATATAATTCCTTTAAATTACTTATAATATTTACAATGTTTTGTGATTCAGGATTATCTGAAATTTCAATAATATCAGGATTTACTTCTTCAACTGCATTTAAAATATCTTTTATCTTAAAAAAATGTATATTTTCTAATCTTTTAATAGAAAATTTTTTATTAGTTTCAAGTTCTATAAAATTTAATTTACCATTTGTAAAATCTTTAAATTTAATTATCTCATCACTATAAAATAAACTAGGAACTATCAAAGTAAAATTAAGATCATTGTAATTTGTAAGATATTTGTAATAACTCTGTATATTTTGATTAATATTTCTAAATCCAATCACAAGTATATTCATAAATTTAATTTAAAGTCTTTTCAAGGATTATTTTTGCATATTCAAATACTTCTTTATTACCTGAAGTTTCAGCTTTTTTTTTGATTTTTTCAACATGTATTCTATTAAAAGTTTTTTTGAATAATTCCATATATTCTTTGGAATTAACACTATCAATATATTTATAATTTTCAATAAGTTTTTCAATAATCTCAATATCATCTTTATATTTAACAAAATATCTCTGAATAGCAGCTCTAACTTTTGCTTCTTCATCAAGAAATGCAATTATAGCAATTGGATAATATTCTCTATTACCAAAATTAAGAATAGCTTCAGCAATAATCTGTCTAGCCTGAGGATGAGAATAATAATTCATAACATAATCGAAAGCTTCAATAGTTCTCCAATTATTTTGTCTAGTTGATGCTTTGACATTTTTTAAAATATCAAGTTCGCTATCATGCTCCCAATCAGCAAGATATATTCTCTCAATAATATTATCAACCGGATGATTTTTTTCAAATCCAACATCATTGAGAGTATTTGTTATTTCTTTTTTTTCATGAATAATAATTTCAACTTCAGTAATATTACCAGCTTTTAAGATGTTTTTAAGAACATAAAAATCTACAACAGTATTTATTCCTGCAATTAATATATTATCAGAAATAATCTGTTCACCTATAATATTTCCTCGTTTAAGTTCACCTTTATTTATTTTCACCCAAAATCTCCTAATTTAAACATTTAATAAAACAATAAAACCTGTTGAAAAACTTTCTATAAACATTTTTGTAATTTTTTTACATTCCATTTATAAAATAAAAAAGAAACAATTAAAAGTAAAGCATAAATTGCAATATTACCTGAGTAAAATTCAAATAAATTTATAATATTTTTTTGTAATCTCCATGTTTCTTTACCTTGATATACTAGCATAAAAAAACCTGTAAACCCTGATAAAAATACAAATAATTGCACAGGTATTGTAAATACAGAAAAACTATCTTTCATTTTAATTGATGAAAAATATCCAGCCATTGTTAAAAAGAATATCGGCATTATAATTGAATTCATAATAAAAATAACAACTATATGAACGTTACTTTTAAAAAATAAAATATTTACAAGATTAAGTAATAAAGACAAAACAATCATCAATGGTAAAAATAATCTAATTCTTGCTAAAACTACTGATGAAAGCTTTATAGGAAGACTTTTTAAAAAAACAATTTCACTATGTTTTCCATAAAATGCTCCAAAAAATAATCTTGCTATAAAAGAAGCAGTTATAAGCATAACAACTCCTGAATTAAGAAATAAAAATGAATTTGTAAAACCTTCGAGTTTTGAGAGAAAAAATAAGTTAAATATAAATATTACGATTACACCAATAAACAACCATATTTGCTGGAAATTTATCCAATTTCTCTTAATAAGAAATAATTCTTTATCTCTTAAAATTTTTACTTCATCATTGTTTTCATTAATATTAAACTGAATGTTTTTAATATCTGCAAAATCACCTTCATTTTCTTCTATTTTATAGAATTTTTGCCAAATTTTCCAAGATAAAATTAAAAAGAATGATGAAAATAAAACAAGATATAACCAAGGATAAAAAGAATTAACAGTATTATCAACACTTGATAAAAAAATATCTTTTATCCATGAAGATGGAAAAAAACTTAAAAATCCCATTTTTAGATTTTCAATATAATCAGTTATCGAAGCATCTCCAGAATTAATAAGAACTTCTGGTCTTGCAAGTCTAATAAGAATTATAAATCCAGACATTAAAACAGCAGAAATAGAAATAAGCATATTTCTACCTCTTTTACCTTTAAAAAAACTTACAATATAAATTGTAATGCTAATAGCAATAGATACATAGCAAATTGCAGCAAAAATCGAAGCTAAAATGCCTTCAAATATTATTGAAACTGGAGCTGAAAATTTTACATAAAACGAAAAAACTGCTCCAATAGTAAAAGTAATAAATAATGCTGCTCCATAAACGAAAAGTTTAATAAATCTATTAAAAAATATTATTTTTTTGTTTACAGGAAGTGAGTAAAGAAACAATATTTCACTATCATCATAAAAAACCGGAAAAACATGAATCATTGTTGATAAAAACGCCATAATTATAAGGAAAAATATAAATATATCAATAAATACAGAAAAGAAATAAACAGCGGTTTCCATATCAGCTTGGGCAATGATATTTGATGTAACTTTATAGTTTAATCCATAACTACCTAAAACAAGAAACAGAAAAAGTAATATATAAAATAAATCTGTAAAATAATTCCTGTTTTTTTTCCTGGCAAAAATACTATAAAAAGTTAAAATTAGATTTTTCATATAAGGCTAAGAAGTTCCTTGTATTTTTCTCCACCAGTTAGATTAATGAATATATCCTCAAGTACATCATTATTTTGTTCTTTTTTAAGTTCTAAAATATTACCAGCAAAAATAATTTCACCTTTATCAATAATTATTACTCTATCACCGATTTTTTCTGCAATTTCAAGAATATGAGTTGATAATATAATAGTTTTACCTTGTTTTTTTTCATTTATCAGAATTTCCTTTAATATTTTTACACTAACCGGGTCAAGACCATTCATAGGTTCATCAAGAAGTATATATTTTGGATTATGCATTAAAACAGAAATTATACCGAATTTTTGTTTTACACCTTTTGGAAGTTCAAAAACAGGTATATCAACAAACTTTTCAATTTGAAAAAGTTCTACAAAATTATTAAATTTATCTTTATTAAATTTATTCTTTCTTAAATTACAAACTAATTTGATAAATTCTTCACCACAAAGACTTTCGTAAAAAAAAGGATTTTCAAAAAGAAACCCGGTTTGTTCTTTGACTTTATTCATATTTTCTTTAAAATCAACATCAGAATAATGTATATCACCAATTTTTGTTTCCCATACACCAGATATAAGCTTTAAAAAAGATGATTTACCTGAACCGTTTTCTCCAATAAGAACAGTTATTTCTGAACTTGGAATTTCAACGCTTATATTATGGAGCAATTCCTTATCATTAACTGAAAAACTAACTTTATCAACCTTTATCATATAAACCTCACTAAATTAGCACTCGCTACGCTCGTTAGTAAAGACCTTCGATCTAGTTTAAAACCTCTAACTAAGATTCTTTGGAGTCTGCTTACCAGGATTATTTATAATTCGCTCACTAAAAAAGCAATAGCTTTTTTTACTTGCATTTCCCGATTTTTCCCGATTCCCGGTTTCACCCCTAATCACTTTCGCTCTTTCCATTTTATCATATAAATAATTGATTTAAAAATTAGATATTTAATAAAAAATTAATTATCAAAAACAATTGCCCTTTATTGTTGAAAAATATTTGTTATTGTTGTAAATTCTATTATGGTGAATATTTTTTGGAGTGTTTATGATTCAAACAATTAAAGCAGATGAACTTTTAAAAGTATATAGCGGAAGAAAAGTTGTAAATAATGTCTCACTTACTCTATCTAAAGGCGAAATTGTTGGACTTTTAGGTCCTAATGGAGCTGGTAAAACAACCAGTTTTTACATGATAGTTGGACTTATAATTCCAAAATCAGGAAGTATTTTTTATAATAATGAAAATATAACCGAATTACCAATGTATAAAAGAGCAAGACTTGGAATAGGTTATCTTCCTCAAGAACCTTCTGTATTTAGAAAACTTACTGTTGAACAAAATATTATGGCAATACTGCAATTTACAACACTCACTAAAAAAGAACAGCTTTTTAAAACCGAAGAACTTCTTGATGAATTAAAAATTGCTCATATTAGAAAAACTTCTGGCTACTCGCTTTCTGGTGGAGAAAGAAGAAGAGTTGAAATTGCTCGTGCTATAAGTACAAATCCTAATTTTTTACTTCTTGACGAACCATTTGCCGGAGTAGATCCTATTGCTGTAGCTGATATTCAAGAAATAATCCATGAACTTAAAAGAAAAGGCCTTGGTATTCTTATAACTGACCATAATGTTAGAGAAACACTTAATATAACTGATAGAGCTTATGTTATGAATCGTGGCGAAATTCTTGTTGAGGGAAATGCAGAATCTATTGCAAATGATCCTAAAGCAAAACAGTTTTATCTTGGAGAAAAATTTAAACTATGAACGAAGGTGCAATTAAAGTACTTGGGATTCTTATGTTTTCAGGACTTATCGCTTATATCGGCGATATGGTTGGATTTAGAGTTGGTAAAAAAAAGATTTCACTTCTTGGATTAAGACCAAAACAAACCGCAACAATGATAACAGTTGCATTTGGTATTTTAATAACTTCATTAACAATGATTTTTGGTCTTATAGTATCTGATGATGTAAGAGTTGCTTTGTTTATGATTGATAATATCAAAGCTGAAATCAGAGAAAAAGAAGAGTTAAATAAAACTTTAACTACTGAAAAACGTCAGGTTTTGCAATCTGTAAAAGATCTTAATATTGAAATAATACAAAAAAAGAAAGAAATTGAAAAATTAACTCAATTTTACAAAGAATTAAAACAAAATGTAATAATTATCGAAATAAACGAAATTATAGCTCATGTTATAATTGAAAAAAACACTCCTTACCCTGAAGTTGTCAAAAAATTTGAACAACTTTTTAAAGATTCCCATGAAGAAATTAGAGAAAAAGGTATAAAAACAAATCCAATCGGTAATACAATAGAAGATTACAGAAAACAAATAAATGAAAAAGCTAAAATAATTGCAAATTCTCCTGTTAGATTTCTTCTTGAAACAGTTGCATCTTCTAATCTTACTTTAAAATCAACTCCAGGCAATTTATTTGATATAATAGCATTAGCTGAAACAAAAATAATAAGTGCAGGGGAAACAATAAAAAGTCCATTTTACATTGATTCAGATTGGGATATGCAGGCAATTTACAATACTACAACAATTTTTTTCCGTCAGGTAGAAGAATTTTTAATATCAAGAAAAGCATTTTTAAACAGTGATTTTTTTGTTCATCCAATTGAAATACAAGAAATTTGTCAAGAAATTAAAAAATTTGATAAAAGAATATATTTACAGGTTAATTTCAATAAAAATATTTACTCATTAGGACCATTTAATTTTAGAGTTGAATTTTTAAATGCAGAAACAGCAATAGATTCAACATTAAAGGATAAAAATTAAGAGAATGAGTATTAATTATTTTCATATAACACATTCACAACAACAAATTATAGATGAATTTTGTCAAATAAAAAACACAAATTTACAAAATATTATAAATAATTACATTAAAGAATTTCCAGATATAAACGACAAAAACAAAAAAGCAAATACTATAAAACTTATGAAATATATTTTTAATATAAGATATCCAATTTATTCAAAAATAAAAAATTCTTTTGAAGAATTAATTAGAAAAACAAAAAAAACTAATATATCATTAAATACTCACGAAATATTTGAGGATACCAGTGTTAACATCAATATAAACATTTCAAATTACAATGAATTAATTAAATCCATAGAATTTTTAGAACAAAAAAAACAATATTTCAAAGAATATTTTAAGGCTCTTGAAAATGAAGATATTCTCTGAAAAATATATAATAAATCATAATCCTTTTATTCAAAAAATAGAAACCATTCAAGAATTAAATAATGAAATAGAATATACAAATTCAATAATTTTAAAAAAAAGGAAAAACCAATATCTTATACCCTATGAATATGGAAATGGTATAAAAGGTAAAGGTGAATATGTTCTTCGTTGGGGAATTGGTTGTATTTACGATTGTGTTTATTGCTATTCTAAATTAAAAGTTAAAGATTCCAATATAACAGTGTTTCCTGACCTTTATAATATTGAAAATGAAATTATTAAACTTGCAAAAATCAATAAAAATCTGCTTATAAATGCTGGAGAAAATTTTGATTCATTTATACTCGAAAACACAATACCATTTTCTCAAGAATTAACTCATATAATTGCAAAACATAAAAATGTAAAATGTGAATTTAGAACAAAAGCAATTGTACCTGATAGTTTCATTAATAATGCCTCAAAAGAAAACATAACAATAGCATTTAGTTTAAGTCCAGCCCAATGGAGAAAAAAAATCGAAAAACAAACTCCACCATTAGATAAAATAATAAATAATATAATAAAACTTCAAAAAGCTGATTTTGACATAGCATTAAGATTTGAACCCATAATTCTTTTTGAAAACTGGCAACAAAAATACAAAGAACTTATAATAGAATTAAGCCGTAAAATTAATTTAAATAAAATTAATTCAATTGATATATCATTATTAAGACTTACAAAACAAGGATATAAAAAAGTAAGTAAATACAATGAAATAATCGATGGAGAACTTTTATATCACAAAGAAGATTCTAAATACAGATATTTTTTACCATATAGAATTAAAGCTTATAGATTTTTAATAAATGAATTAAAAAAAGTTTATACAGGCAAAATTCACATTGGAACAGAACCAGAAAAATTCATAAAGAAATATTTTAAAAACAGTGAGAATAAATTCATTTTTTAAATAAAATTATTAGTAAGCACAATTTTGTTAAAATAATCAGAGAATTTATGTTAAAATAATTTTAGAATTAACAACATCAAGTTCTCGTAATTGAACCCTCTGATTAAATAAACAAAAATCAATTTAATGTCTTCTTGATCTACTTCTGAGCTTTTGTCATCCTGATACTATTCTGAATTTTTGTCTTCCCAGCTTGATTATGGATTTTTGTCATCCCGGTATGTTTCTGAGTTTCTGTCATCCCGGTATGCTTCTGAGTTTCTGTCATCCCGGTATGCTTCTGAGTTTCTGTCATCCCGGTATGCTTCTGAGTTTCTGTCATCCCGGTATGTTTCTGAGTTTCTGTCATCCCGGTATGCTTCTGAGTTTCTGTCATCCCGGTATGTTTCTGAGTTTCTGTCATCCCGGTATGCTTCTGAGTTTCTGTCATCCCGGTATGCTTCTGAGTTTCTGTCATCCCGGTATGCTTCTGAG
>Ga0265293_10007190_pt1 | contig 17323 bp, 19 predicted proteins | sample Munlanlewell138R_FD_192505 | JGI IMG/M metagenome (GOLD analysis project Ga0265293, IMG submission 192505) | Leachate microbial communities from a municipal landfill in Southern Ontario, Canada - Leachate well 138R | ecosystem: Engineered > Solid waste > Landfill > Unclassified | place: Canada...
CCCCCGTTGCCCGACAGCAGGGCCTCGCCCCCCGCCACCGGCGTGGTGGCCGGCGTGGTGCTGAGGGCGGCGCACGCGGTGAGCCCAAGCGACAAAACCAATAGCAAGAAGAAGCAAACGCGCCTCAACGGTGCTTGTGTCATGGACCAGTCCTCGTTTCTGTTGTATCCGCTCTGTTGTATCAACAGCTATAAAACTACATCAAATAGTATACAATAAAAAAAAATAACTGTCAAGTATTTTATACATGGCAAAACCAGCCGCGCACCGGCCGGGCGCGGACAAAGGGAATCAGTAAGCGTGAATAGGAAATAGGGAAAGTCCCGGCCGGGTGCGCAAGCGCCCCCCGCGGCAAGCCGCCGCCCCTGTCTGCAAGCGTATCAGCGGATGGGGGGCAATTTTTTTTGAAATTTAGTCACTTTTTAAGTGACTTTGACCCCATTCGAAGTAAAATACCTGCTATACTTCTCTCAACGGGTGACAAATACACCTTTTGCGGCAAGGCACTGCCGTCCCTACGGCGTGATTGATTGGCCTGCTGCCTGCGGGGTGGTCACCCCGTCACGGATATCACAGGGCGCCCCGCGCCTGTCGGTGCCCCGCGCTCATCAGCGCCCGCGCCACCCGTGGGCCGGGCAGACCTGCACGGATACCACACGGGGGGCCGGCAGGACGGGGGCGGCACCCTGCCGCAAGAGCCAAAGGAGGGGGAGAAATGAGAAGATACCACCAGCGCTACGCCGAGGCACTGCGCCGCTTTTTTGCCGAAAGCAAGAGTCCCCCCTCCCTGGTGAAGTTTGCCGGGCAGATCGGGGTGGACTGCAGCGACATCGAGGCGTGGGTGTCCCGCTACCCCTCCTTTGCCAAGGCCGCGGGGGAGTGCCGCAAAGTCCTGCTGGACCGGCTGATTGACGGCGGGCTGACCCGGCAGTATGATCCGTCCTTTGTCAAGTTTCTCCTGGGCGAGCAGCTGGGGCCGGGGGCCACCCCGGAGCCGGACAAGCCCTTTGAGGTACTCATCAAAGTGGTGTAGTATGTCATGTTTTGTTTACCTATCACCCCGCGGGAACGGAGGCCGAGCCAACCCTCATGACCGGCGGGAATGGTAGTTTACCGATCACCCGCGCGGAAAGGAGGCTGTATGGAACTGACGGTGACGCAAAAGCAGCGTCTCTTTCTGGAGGCCGACGCCACCGAGGTGCTGTTTGGCGGGGCGGCGGGGGGCGGCAAGTCCTACGGCCAGTTGATTGACGCCCTGCTCTATGCCCTGCGCTACCCGGGCTCCCGGCAACTGATCCTCCGCCGGACCTACCCCGAGCTTGAAAAGTCGCTGATCCGCACCTCCCGAGCACTCTTCCCCGGCGACATCTACACCTACCATGCCGGCAACCACTGCGGCCGCTTTTGCAACGGCAGCCTGATTGACTTCGGCTACTGCGCCGATGAAAATGACGTGTACCAATACCAGTCTGCCGAGTATGACACCATCCGCTTTGACGAGCTGACGCACTTTACCGAATTTCAGTATTTGTATCTGGTCTCCCGTCTCCGGGGCGCCAACCCCTACCCCAAACGCATCAAATCCAGCACCAACCCGGGCGGGGTGGGGCATCGGTGGGTGAAGGCGCGCTTCATTGACCCGGTCCCCCCGGGGGAGACATTCGCCGCCCCCGACGGCACCACCCGCCTGTTCCTCCCCGCCCGGCTGGAGGACAACTGCTTTCTGATGGCGGCTGACCCCGGCTACCGGCAGCGCCTGGAAGTGCTGCCCGAGGCCCAGAAGCGGGCGTTGCTGCTCGGGGACTGGCACCTCTTTGAGGGGCAGTATTTCGGTGAGTTTTCCTACCAAACGCATACCTGCGAGCCTTTTGATATCCCCGCGGGCTGGCGGCGCTACCGCACCGTTGACTACGGGCTGGACCGACTGGCCTGCCTGTGGGTAGCGCTGGACAGCACGGGGCGGGCGTATGTCTACCGCGAGTTGTGCGCCTCGAACTACATGATTTCACAGGCAAGTGAGGCAATTTTGTCGCTAACCCCCCCTGAGGAGCGCATTTATGCCACCTTGGCCCCCCCTGACCTCTGGCACCGCAGCCAGGAGTCGGGGCGCAGCAAGGCCCTGCTCTTTGCCGAGCACGGGCTGGACTTCACCAAGACCGCCAATGACCGCGAAACGGGATGGCTGGCGATCAAAGAGTGGCTGCGCCCCGACCGGGACGGGTACCCCCGACTGCAAATCTTCCGCTGCTGCACCGAGCTCATCAAGTGCCTGCCCATGCTGCAGTACGACCCCGCCCGCCCCACCGACACCCTCATTACCCCCCATGAGATCACCCACGCGCCCGACGCGCTGCGGGGCTTTGCCATCTATTTCAGCCGCCCCGCCGAGGAGGCGGTACCCGAGAAACCGCTCTCCTTATACAGCCCCGACCTGCTCGCCGACTACGAGGCGGCGTCCGAGTCCGAGCGCGCCTACCTGCGCCGCCGCTACGGCCTGCCCAAAAGCTTCTGACAAAACAGCCGACAGTCCCCTGTCAGGCAGAAAAGAGGTACTGTATGTATGTAGACAAGCACCAAAGCCGCCCCGCCTTTTTTGCGGGGCTCTACGAGCACGCCAAGCAGAACCTGCAGCCGATCATGGAGCAGTTGCAGCTATGGTACGAGCAGTACAAGGGCTCGGAAAAAATCGACGGCAGCCATGAGCGGGCGTGCGCCGTGCGCAACATCACCTATGAGATCATCGAAAGCCAGCTGGACGCCGCCATCCCCGCCCCCAAGGTCACCCCCGGGCAGTACTGCCCCCGCCGCGACCGCAACGCCAAGTCGGTGGAACGGCTGTGCGCCCAGCTGCGCGACCGCTTGCCCTTTGAGGAGCTGAACGACATCGACGAGCGGTACACCTACATTTTAGGGGGCAGCGTCTGGCTGGTCGAGTGGGACAGCGCCCCCCGCGGCGGGGAGAACGGCGGCATCCGCCTGTCCTGCCTCTCCCCCGCCGACTTTTTCCCCCAGCCCGGCATCTATGAGGTGGACGACATGGAGTATTGCTTTTTGCGCTTCACCACCACCAAGGAGGAGCTGGTGCGCCGCTGGCAGGTCGGGTGGGAGGCGGTCCTGCACGCCGGGGGCGAGCTGCGGGAGGGCTACCGCGCCGACGACGACACCGTCGCGGTCATCCTCTGCTACTATAAAAACGAGGCGGGCGACGTCTGCCGCTTTGTCTGGTCGGGGGAGCTGGTCCTGGAGGACACCGAGCAGTACTACCGCCGCAAGCGCGCCCTGTGCCGGCACTGCGGGCAGGCCCGTGAGGTGTGCTTGTGCGAGGCGGGGTCGTATGCGCTGGTGGACCAGCCCGAGCAGGTGCTCGAGGGAGACATCCCGTGCAGTGACGGCTCTGTCATCCCCGCCCTCTCCCCCCTGACCGACCGCTGCGGGCAGTGGCTCGGACAGGATGGGGCGGCCGCTTCTTTGTCGGATTTGGCGGGGGTTTCCATGGTGCCGACCCGTTTGCCCTACTATATCCCCAAAACTTTCCCCCTGGTCGTCCGAAAAAACACCTCCTGCGACAAGCAACTGCTGGGGCAGTCGGACTGCGAGTTTCTGCGGCCGGCGCAACAGCAGATCAACAAGATCGAGAGCCGCATCCTCCAGAAACTCATGCGCTCCGCCATCACCCCGCTGGTGCCCGAGGACGCCCAAATCACCCTGACCAACAACATTTTCGGACAGGTCATCAAGCTGCGCCCGGGCGAGCGCGCCTCGGACTACGGCACGGTGGACACCACCCCCGACATCTCCCGCGACATCACCCAGGCCGAGCGGCTCTACAACCATGCCAAGCGCATCATCGGCATTTCGGACAGTTATGTGGGGCTGGACAACTCGTCCATCTCCGGCTACTCGCGCCAGTTACAGCTCTCCCAGTCGGCGGGCCGGCTGGAGTCCAAACGCCGCATGAAACACGCCGCCTATGCGCGGCTGGACCGCATCATTTTCGAGCACTACCTGGCGTATGCCGACGAGCCCCGCCCGGTCACCTACAAGGACTGCTGCGGCAAGCTGCACAGCACCATCTTCAACCGCTACGACTTTTTGGTCTACGACCCCGCGAGCGGCACATGGAGCTACGACGACAACTACCTGTTTTCGGTAGACCTGAACGGGTACCTGGAGGGCCAGCGGGACGCCATGTGGCAAAAAAACCTCGAAAACCTGCAATCGGGCACCCTGGGTGACCCCGCCGACCCCGCCACCCTGCTGCGCTACTGGCAACTGCAGGAACGCGTCCACTACCCCTTCGCGCGGGAGAATGTCGAGTATTTTCAAGCCCTGGTTCAGTCGGACCGCATCACACTCGAAAAGGAGATACCAGATGAGCCAAACAGAGAATCTGCTGGATTTTCTCAAAACCTGCCTCACCCGTTCCTCTAAAACGGGAGGTCCCCCCTCCTGCGGAGGGCCCCCCTCCTACGCCGCCTACCTGCGGCAGAGTCCGGCGGCCGACGAGTTCGGGCGCGCCATGGCGGCGGCGGAGGACAGCTTCAGCCGCTCCCTGCCCGGCTACGGCCGGGAGGCGGAAGCACTGGCGGCGGCAGGGCTGACCAACAGCGGGTACAGCAACTACCTGACCGGCCTGTCCTACGGACAGCGTCAAAACGAGCGCCAAGCCCTCCGCCGTCAGGCAACCGCCCTGGAACAAGAACAGGCCGCCGGCTACGCCGCCTACCTGGACGCGCACGCCAAGGGACAGCAAAAAACGGCCTCGGCCCTGCTTGACACCCTGCTCCGTGAGGGCATCGCCGACTACGACACCGCCTATCTGTACGCATTGCAACAGGGGCTGGGCGAACAGGATGCGCAGCTCACCGCGGCGCTGGGTGTGCAGTTGGCAGGGCAAAAGTCGGGCGCCACCGTCGCCAACCGCTACACCATCCTAAACCACATCCTGAACCGCGACCTCGACTACGAGAATGCCTATGCCTATGCCATGGCCAGCGGGCTGCCCCCCGAGGAGGCCCGGCAGCTCGCCGAGATTTCCCAACAGCTCTACGCCGCGCAAACCGGCCGCATCAAAGACCTGTACGAAAAACTCTACGGGCCCCGGCCCGAGTGAGGCACGGCATTCTGCGGGCAGTAAAGCGGCGGGCCGGGAGCCACGAACGGCAACCATTACGGACACCGACCCCCGACCGACAGCACTCACGGTAGCCGGCAGACACTCCGGGCCGCAAAGCGGCAGGCCGTGCCACGGCGGGCCGGGAGCCACGAACAGAAAGCATTACGGACACCGACCCCCGACCGACAGCACTCACGGTAGCCGGCAGACACGCCGCGCCGCAAAGCGGCAGGCCGTGCCGCGGCGGGCCGGGAGCAGCAAACGGCAACCATTACGGACACCGACCCCCGACCGACAGCACTCACGGTAGCCGGCAGACACTCCGAGCCGCAAAGCGGCAGGCCGTGCCGCGGCGACTCTCATGTTTTTTTGACTCTTCCTGCATTTTTTCTGCACTTCTCTGCACTTCCCTACGCTGCTTCGACAGATTTCTCATGTTATCTCTTCCATAATATGGTATCATTAGTGAAACCCACTTGCAAGGAGGATGTTCAAATGACAGAAAAAGAGTATCTGCAATTACGGCACGCCTTTGGCTCCGCCGACATCGCTTCGGCGGCAGACGCACTCTCACCCCTGCTTTTGGCGGAGGCAGAGCACGGACTGCGCTGGGTCTGCGCCCTGTGCTACTTGGCGGGTGTGGCGGAGGGTCGGCGGGAGGTGCCGGCAGAACGCCCGCCGAGTGGCAGGGGCAAGCCCTCATATCGGCAAAGGCAAGCACGGTAGAGCCGCCGGGCTTGCTCCTTGGCCTGTTGACCGGATAGAAATTTTTCGGGGCGTGCCGACACCCGGCGCGAGCGGCTCCCCGGCGCGAGAAACGGACGCCCAAAAAACGCAGCAGGGGGCGCCGTGTCCGCGCGCCCCGATCCCACCGAAAGGAGGTGAATGCCATGAGTCGGCAAAAAAAACAGAACCCCTATGCCACCAACCAAGGCGGCCGCATCAACGCACCCTTTCAGAGCGACAACCAGCCCCGCGCCACCGTCCGTCAGAGTGACGGCGACCTGAGAAGCAAAAAGACCCGATAGGAGGCCTACCATGTCAAGCACTCACCAAGCGGCAACTACCACTTTCGCAGTCCCCACCCCGCCGGCGCAGACCCCCGACACCGGACAGCCGGCGGCACCCCCTGTCTCCTTGGCACCGCCCGCCGCCGGAGCGCCGGCAGGGGCACCCGCCGGATACCCCGCGGGCACGCAGATACGGGAGGGCACGGCCCCCGCCGAGGGCAGCCCGCCGGGAGAAACGCCCGGCTCGTTTGAGTCCACGCCGCCCGGGGAAGCGCCCCCCGACTATGAGCAACTGGCCGCCGCCGACCTGGCCACGCTCCGGCAGCTCTTTCCCACCCTTGGCAGCCTGTCGCATATCAGCCAGCTCGACAATCCCCTGCGCTACGCGGCACTGCGGGACCTGGGGCTGGACCCCCGAGAGGCGTTTCTGGCGACCAATCACCACCGCCTCCTCCCCAAACCCTCCCCCGTGCCGGGGGTCTCCCCCGTTTCGGGGGTCTCCCCCGTTTCGGGGGTCTCCCCCGTTTCGGGGGTCTCCCCCGTTTCGGGGGTCTCCCCCGTTTCGGGGGCCGCCCCCGTACCGGGGGCCGCCTACGACAACCGCGCCCATCTGCGCTCGGCCGTCCCCAAGGGGGCCGCGGCGCCCCCCACCATGTCGGCGGGCGAGCTGGAGGCGGCGCGCGAGCTCTTTGGGGAACTGGGGGACGCCGAGCTTGTTTCCCTGTACCGGCGCGCCGTCGGCGGCCGTCGCTGACAAGCCATTTTTGACACAACAGAAAGGAAAACGCTATGTTTCATCTGGTTAAAATCGAGTACGGGCGGCACAATGTCCCCGAGCCGCAACGGCTGCCCGCCACCGCCGACGTTGCCTACCAAAACGGCATGTGCCTGTACCTGGACACCACCACCCACACCCTCAACGTCGCCGAGGGCGATGTCACCGTCGAGTACATCTGTCTGGAGAACACCGTCGGGGAGGCGGGGGGGATGGTGCTTTGCTACCGTGTGTACCCCCAGATGCTCTTTGAGACCTCCGCCGAGGAGTACAGCGACACCTGCCACAGCGTGGGAGACCGGGCGCAAATCGCCGTGGGGGGACTCGGTCTGGCCGCCGAGGTCGTCGAGGACAATTTCGGCGCGCAGGTGGTCAGCACCGAGGCCGATTCCGAGGAGGGCCGGCGCATCCTGGTGCGCCTCGCCTAAGTAAAGGAGGAAAGACATGTCTATCATCTACTCAAAATCGAGCGGCTTTCACGACGCCGCCATCGGCAAACTGGAAACCCCCATCAAAATGGTCATTGAACACGAGTCGGACCTGCTCACCAAAAAGGGGGGCATTCGCGACTGGCTGTTCAATGTGGAGAAGTCCTCCCGCTTCGGTGAGACCATTGTGGCGGAAAATGAGTTCGGTATTTTCCTGTCCGCCGAGGAGGGGGCGGGTGCCGAAAACGACAGCACCGAGGAGACCGCCCGCAAGTTCATCGAACACATCCAGTTCATGAAAGAGTTCACCATCACTGCCCAGATGATGGAGGACGCCAACTACGGGGTGGCGGCCGACGCCAAGCGGCGCGCCGAAAACTTCACCCGCGCCTACTACAAAACCCAGCACAAAATCTGCGAGTATGCCCTGTCAAACGGCACCTCGCTCAGCGGCAACTTTGCCAAAGCCACCCTTGACCTGAGCACCCCCGACGGCCTGCCCCTCTTTTCCGAGGACCACAAATGGGGGGGCAGCCGCATCTCCGGCACCCAGTCCAACTATTTCTGGGGCTCCCTGTTCGGCTCTGCCTCCGAATTTGAGGACGCCCTGTCCGAGCTTTCGGTCAAGCTGCGGAACATGAAGGATGAAAACGGCGAGCCGCTGGGCTACACCGCCGACACCATCATCCTGCCCGGCAACTGCCCCACCGCCGAGATGATCGCCAAGAAGGTCTGCGGCTCGGAGGGCGCACTGGGCAACGGCTACAACGACATCAACCTGCAGTACGGCAACTGGAACATTGTGATCATGCCCGGCTGGCAAAGCACCGACGACCGCTGCATGATCATGTCGGGGGAGGCCAACCGCAACCTCGGCGGCAACATGTTCTTCAACCGCATTCCCCTGACCATCACCGACTGGGTAGACCACCACACCGGCAACTACATCTGGAACGGGCGCTGCCGCTTCGGCGTGGGCTTTGGCACCTACAAACACATCCTGCTGGCGGTGGACGCCGCGGCGGCGGTGGACGGCGCCACCGCGCTGTAAGGGGGCGCGGCTATGACCATCGCTGAATGGCTGTCCGCCGTCGCCCTCTTAGGATTGGAAAGCACGCTGGAGGAGGTGGACCCCAAGGCAAGCGAGCAGGTATACAGCTGCCTCAACCGCGCCCTCTACGCCGTCAACCGGCTGCGCCCCCGCACCGCCAGCCTCACCCTGCACCACTACCCGCCGCGCAACCTGCTGTGCGGACAGGGGGTGGGCGGCGGACTGCCCAGAGGCAGCGGACTATCAGGCAATCATCTGACCCACTTTGGCGGCATTGACCGCACGGTGAGCGCCGCGGGAGCGGTGGCCTATACCTTTTCGGTCTCGGGCAGCGGCAGTTGCCGGGTCAGCGATGGCGGGGAGAGCTTCGAGCATCACTGGACCTCGCCCGAGCACCCCAAGCGCTTCTGCGGGCCCCTGTCGGGCGGGACGGTGTCCCTGGTCTTTTCGGGCGCGTACAGCTACCATGTGAGCGAACTGGCTTTGTGGGACTCCCTCAGCTCCCCCGACAGGGACAAAATCCCGCGCGGTACCTACTACACCGACTACCACCTGCCCACCCTTGCCCCCGACTTTCTGACCCTGGCCGCCCCGCCCGAGCCCGAACCCGGGGCGGGGTGGACGCTGGAGGCACACCAAACCCTCCGCCTCCCCAACCACGCGCCGGGCAGCTACGAGGTGCGCTACCACTGCCGCTGTCCCCGCTTCACGGCGGATGACCCCGAGGATACCCCCCTGCCGCTGGACGAGGACCTGTGCGAGCTGCTGCCCCTGCTCACCGCCTCCTACCTGTACATAGAGGACGCCCCCGAGCGGGCGGCCGACTGCCGGCGGCAGTACCAGGAGCAGTATGCGCTGCTGCGCGCCGCCGAGCGCGACCGCCGCCCGGTGAGCTGGGTCTCCCAAAACGGCTGGTAAGAAACCCGAGCCCCGCTTGTGGGCCCGTGCCAGATGACAACTAAACTTGTCGTATACCGGATAGGCTATGCCCTGCGCGGGGGGGTATTCCCTCCGCAAGCCCTGTTTGGGTGCGGGCGGGCTGTCGACCTATGAGTGGAGGACGCCTCGCAAGATCTACTTTGACAGCGGGCTGTCAACCTATCAGTGGAGAAGTCCTTGGAAAATCTGCTTTGACAGCGGGCTGTCAACCTATGAGAAGAGGATTCCTCGCAAAATCTACTTTGACAGCGGGCTGTCAACCTATCAGAAGAGGACGCCTCGCAAAATCTACTTTGACAGCGGGCTGTCAACCTATCAGTGGAGGACACCTCGCAAAATCTACTTTGACAGCGGGCTGTCAACCTATGAGAAGAGGATTCCTCGCAAAATCTACTTTGACAGCGGGCTGTCAACCTATGAGAAGAGGATTCCTCGCAAAATCTACTTTGACAGCGGGCTGTCAACCTATGAGAAGAGGATTCCTTGGAAAATCTACTTTGACAGCGAGCTGTCAACCTATCAGTGGAGGACGCCTCGCAAAATCTACTTTGACAGCGGGCTGTCAACCTATGAGAAGAGGATTCCTTGGAAAATCTACTTTGACAGCGGGCTGTCAACCTATCAGTGGAGGACGCCTCGCAAAATCTACTTTGACAGCGGGCTGTCAACCTATCAGTGGAGGACGCCTCGCAAGATCTACTTTGACAGCGGGCTGTCAACCTATGAGAGGAGGATTCCTTGCAAAATCTACTTTGACAGCGGGCTGTCAACCTATGAGAGGAGGATTCCTTGCAAAATCTACTTTGACAGCGGGCTGCCCCCCCCCCGGGCGGGGCAAACCAGAGAAAGGAGCCGCTGATGGCAACATCGTACAAAACATACCACCGCTGCCTCGGGGAGGGGGGATTCGGGGGCGTGGACTTTTCCTCCGCCCCCACCGCCGTGTCCCCCCGCCGCTTCAGCGCGCTGGTCAACCTCTACCGTGACTATGAGTCGGAGCAGGGGGGCGCGGTGGAGGTCTTTCCCGGCTTTCGTGTGCTGGCGTCGCTTGGCGGGGCGGTGCACGGCATCTGGGAATACGCCCCCCTGCAGGGGACAGAAAGCTACGGCGTGGTGCACGCGGGGCGGGCGCTCTATGTCTTTCCGCTGGAGGAACGTGACCGGCTCCCCCTGCACCTGACACAGGTGACGGGGGCGCTGGCCGACTGCGACAGCGTGGGCTTCGCGGTGGCGGACAAGCTGTACCTGCTGGACGGCACTCACTACTTTGCCCTGTCCTATGACGCCGGGGCGGACAGCTTTTCCCTTGAGTCGGTGGCGGACCGGTATGTCCCCCGCACCTACCAGAACGGCGGGCCGTACGAACAACGCAATATGCTCTGTGACCGGTTTGTCGAGCGCTACCACCTGTGGAACACCGCCGACTATGCCGACGCCAGCCCGGCGCTGCTCTACCAGGTGAGCAGCCACGCCGAGCGGACCTGCCGGGTGGTGGGGATCAGCACCCCGACGCCGCTGGTGCTCGTCCCCGGCACCACCACCATTGACGGCGTGCCCTACCGCGTGACCGAAATTGCCGCCCGCGCCTTTCAGAACGACGGGACCATCCAAAGCCTGTCGGTGGCGGAGGGGGTGGAGACGGTGGGGCGGTACGCGCTGAACAGTTGCCCCGCCCTTGGCAGCGTGCACCTGCCCACCACACTGCGGCGCATTGAGCAGGCGGCGTTTGCCTACTGCTCCGCCCTCTCGGACCTGACGCTGGGGGGTGCGCTGGAAGCGGTGGAGCGCTACGCCTTTCACCAGTGCACCGCGCTGACCTCTTTTTCCTATGAGGGGTCGGCCGCGGCGTGGGCGGAGGTGACGGTGGGGGACTACAATGCCCCGCTCGACGCGGCAGAGGTCACCCCCGACAGCTGGGAGGCCTTCTCCGAGCGGCGCTGCTTTTACCCCATCCACGAGCCCTGCCGCTCGGTGGCGGCGGTGCGGCTGGACGGGCGGGCACTGCCGGACGCCCGCCACACCCTGACCGATGACTCCCACTTTGCCGCCGGCAAGGTCTACTACACCCTGCTCGGCTCGGTCTACACCGAGGCCACGGTGAGCGCCGGCGCGGCGGTGCCCCCTGACACCTACTATGAGCGGCACCCCACCTGGTACCAACTGCAAAGCGCCATGGTATCGGGCAAGGACTACTATGAGGGGGTGGTGCTCTACCTGAGCGACCACCGCGCGGTGAGCGGCGGCGTGCTGGACATTGAGGGGACGGCGTACGAAAGCGAGTTTACCGCGGTGGCGCAGGCCATGACCTTTCTCGACGCCAACCCCACCTACACCGGAAGTGCCTGTGAGGCGCTCTCGCGCTGTACGGTGTGTGCCGTCTATGACGGGCGCATCTTCCTCACCGGCTCGCCGGGGCTGCCCAACACCGTCTTTTACTCCCAGCGTGACCTGACCGGGCACAACAACCCCGCCTACTTCGGGGTGTGCAACTTTATGGACGACGGCATCGGCAACACGCCCAACCGCGCCATGATCGCCACCGCCTCGGCGCTGGCGGTGCTGAAAGGGGATACCCTGACCGACGGGTCGATCTACTACCACACCGCCGCCGACGGGCCTGGCGACCTGTTGCCCCGCATTTACCCCGCCGTGCAGGGGCTGGCGGGGCTGGGCTGTGTAGGGACGGGGTGCAACTTTCTGGACGACCCGGTCTTTCTCTCGCGCAAGGGGCTGGAGGCGGTGGGCAAGGAGCAGGTGAACCTGGAGCGCGCCCTCACCCACCGCTCCTCCCCGGTGGACGCCCGACTGCTCGGCGAGGACCTGTCCCGCACCAAAATGGCGGAGTGGAAGGGGTACCTGCTGCTACTCTGCCCGGGGGGGCGGGTGTACCTGGCCGACAGCCGACAGCTCAGCCGCCACCGGGACGGCAGTCTGCAATATGAGTGGTACTTTCTCGAGGGGGTGGGCGGGTACACGGACGACCTGTCGGTCTACCGCTACGCCTCGGCGCTGCCGCCCGGTGTGGAGCGCATGACGCTGGGCGAGGCCGACCTCCTCCTCTCCCCCACCCCCGACGGGTTGCCCTTTGACAGCTTGGAAGCGTATGAGGCGGAGTACGGCAGGATCTACCATGGGACCGCCGCCTGCTATGACAACGCGGAGGGGACGGGCACGCCGGACCTGTTGCCCGTGAGCTATGTGAGTCAAACCGACCCGGACGGTGCCACCCGCCTCTGCCTGCTCTCCCCGAGCAGCGAAAAAACAGGGGGGACCTTTCACCCCGCCACGGCAGTGGCCGCGCTCGGGGAGCTGCTGCTGTTTGGCACCGGGGCGGGGCACCTGCTCTGCGTCAACACCGACCGGCGCGGGACGGACGGGGCGGAGCGGCACGCCATCCCCCGCGCGTGCTACCGCTACGCCGACCACCGCTACACGGCGGGATTTGTCAGCTGCGCCGACATGGCGGGCCTCCCCCACCTGACCAAAGACACGGTCAGAAACAGCACTGTGGTCCAAAGCAAGCCCATGCCGGGCGGGGGTTTTTCGGTCAGCGTGAGCACCGACAACCAAAGTTGGCAGTCGCTGGGGAAACTGCAGGAGGGGCGGCTGGATTTTGGCGACCTCGATTTCGGGCACACGCTGCTGCAAAACAAGGAGGTGTCCTATATCGCCTGCAAGGAAAAAACCCGCCGCTGGGTGCAGAAGCAATATGCCGTGTATGCCGAGCTTTTCGAGCAGCCCTTCGGCATCTACACCCTGGCCTACCGCTACACGGTGAAGGGGAGGGTTCGGAACCGATGAGGATGGACGAAACACCAAGAACCGCATGGACTCTGTCAAGAGAGGAGTGGAAAGATGAGTATTGAAAGTGTCACCCAAAGCGAGATCAACCGGTGTAAAATCGCCGCCCTGCCCGCGCGCCCCAACGCCGCCGCCGCCTTTGGCGGGGCGGGCTACAGCTCGGCGGAGCTGCGGCAGGCATTTGACCGCCTGCCGCTCCTGGTGGCGCAAAAGTTCAACGCCCTGGTGGCCGCCCTCGGTTTGGTGGGGGAGGGGTCGCTGGCGGCGGCGCTGCCCACCGGACTGCGGGAGGACGAGCCGGGGCACACGCTCGCGGATTTGTTTGCCGATATCCGCTCGGGGGCGCTGGCCGACTACCTCTTAACGGGGCAGGTGCCGCTGTCGGAGGCGTTGCTCGCGATCGGGGCACGGCTCGGCACCGTGGAAAGCGGACAGGGCGGTATGCTGCCCGTGGGAGGGACGGCGGGGCAGGTCCTGCGCAAGCAAAGCGACGACCCGTATGACATCGGATGGGCGGACGACGGGTCTGCCGCCCTGTTTGGTGCCTGCCAACCAAAGGCCATCGAGGACGCGGGCGGGTACTACGCCACCGATACCGTCGAGGCGGCACTGCAAGAGCTGGGCGCCACCCTGTCGGGCCTCGATGCCGCGCTGGCGGCACTGCTCTGAACGCCCCGGGGGCACACGTATCATAGGCACAAGGAGGAACAGATGAGCATCGCAAGCAACCTGACAGCACTGGCGGCCGCCAAGGCGGCCATCGCCGCCGCCATCAGCGAGAGGGGCGGGACGGTGGGCGCGGGGGACGGCCTGGCGGACTTTGCCGCCTGTATTGACGCCCTCCCCCAGGGCGGCGGCAGCGCGGACGCCACCGCGACGGCGGCGCATATTCTGGCGGGTAAGACCGCGTATATCGCCGGGGGCAAGGTCACGGGGAGCATGCCGAACAACGGCGGCGTGTATCAGGAAATCCTCGACAACTGGGACTACTGGCAGATCCCGGCGGGGTACCACGACGGTGAGGGGGGTGTCATCGCGCATGTCGCGCCCTTTCGCCTCAAAGGCGGGGACCTTGACACCGAGTACATCGAGTACGGCGAGGGTACCTTTTCCACGGGGGCGATCGGATTCATCCCGGACTATGTCGTCATCCAGAACACCGGCAACCCGTTGGTGCGGGTGATGGTCACTGCGCTGGGCAGCTACAACGCGCCGGGGCATCCCGGCAGTATCTACGTCCGCGCGTACGGTTCCACCGCTGTCAACGGCACGATCTTTGAGATGATGGATACGGCGAACGGAGAATGGACCTATACCGCCGTAAAGTTTTACGACTATTACTAAGGGGGGAAAGCAATGAAATATGTCATGGTGATCCAAGCGGACCGCCTTGTCACCAGCGGGCTGGTCGAGGGAGCGTACATCGTGCGGGAGTTTCCCGAGATCCCCCGCCGCCCGACCGCCCAGAGCGGCGAGCGGTATGAGCTGCGCTATAACGCCGCCGAGGATCGGCTGGAATGGGTCACGCTGCCGCACTGAGCGGCTGACCGGAAGGAGATGCTATGCGCTATCTGTTATTTGAGGACGGCAGCGGCTACTGCCCCGACCGGGGGGGAGAGGGGGCAGAGCGGACGGTGCGGGTCGAGCTCGAGGCGGCGGAGGGCTACCTCTGTTGCGGCGGACACACCCTGCCCGTACAGGACGGAGCGGCGGTTTTCCCGTCCTCTTTCCTGCAAAAGGGCGAAAACCCCCTGACTTTCAGCCGGACAAGCGGGGGGCAGACCCGGCACTGGCAACTGGAGCCGTTGCTCTATGACGGCAGTCGGCTCACCCCCTGCGGGCAGGCGGACATCCCCGCGCTGCTGGCCTGCAAAGGGCAACTGCGGCAACTGACAAGGGATGTGTCGGCACTGCGGGACGAGCTGTCACAGTGGCGGGAGCGCCACTGCGGCTACCACCTATTTACCTGACAAAGGAGATACCATGAAAAAAACACTGCTTTTTCTGTTGCTGGTTTGCCTGTGCGTCCCGCTGCTTTGGGTCTCGGCCGCGGGGCAGGCGGCAGAGACAGACCCCCTGCCCGATAGCGGGGGAGCGTTGCCCGACCCCGCTGACGGCACGGGCGGAGAGGACGCCCCCTCTCTACGTGAGGGGTCCGCCGAGACCCCCTGGGCGGGGCGACTGCTCGTACTGCTTGAAGAGTATACCGGCGAGGTGTTGTGCGCGCTGACCCTGCTGTCCTCGCTGGTGCTGGCCTTCCTTTATAAAAAGGGGCTGCTCCCCCTGCTCTCGGGCGGCCTGTCGGCGCTGGGGTCGGCGGTGGGCAAGGTTCGGGACGCGACGGCCCGGCTGACCGATGAAACCGAGGGGAAGCTCGACCGGTTTTTCGAGTCGGTCGCCCCCGTGCTCGCCAAAATCGAGGCGGTGTCGGCCTATGCCGACCACTTGGCGGCCGAGACCCGGACACTCGAATGCCGGCTGGAGGCGGCCGCGGGTGAGCGGCAGGTCATGCAAACCCTGCTGTCGGCGCAGGCGGACCTGTTCTACGGCTTTTTCATGGCGGTCAATCTGCCGCAATACCAGAAGGACGAGCTGGGACAGCGCTACCGCCAGATGAAGGACGCCATTGAGGCGGCGTATGCCGCGGAGGGCGGTCATGAGGCGTGAGGGCAGGGCGCGGCGGCTGTACTGGCTGGGGATGATCTGCTGTGTGGTGCCCCCGGCGGGCACTGCCCTGTCCTACTTTCCCCTGTGGTCAACAGAGGCGTCGGGGCGGCCGCTGCTCTCCGTCTTTTCGCTGCTGCTGCTCCTGCTGTGCTGTCTGCCCTTTCACCGCGCCATCAAAACCGCCCTCAAGTCCCCCTCGGCCTGGATGGTGTGGCTGTTCGTGCTGGTGCTGCTGCTGGGGGTGCGGCATGTGCTGGAGGGCATGACGGCGGTGGCATTGGTCGCCACCCCCACCAGCCTGGTCGGCGCCCTTTGTTTCAAAGCCTCGGAAAGGGCCGCCCGTCAGCAGGCGGACAAGTGAGAGGAGCGCAAAGATGAGCCATGAATTTGACTTTTTAAGCCCCGCGCCGGGGGGCGCGGGGGTGCGGCGACAGGGTGCCGTGCGGGGGGTGGCGTACCTGATTTTCGCCGCGGTGGTGCTGCTGAATGTCGCGTACAGCTACTTAGCCGATATCAGCTTTGATCTGGCGTCCCTGTTGCGGTTTTCCACCGACTGTTTTGTCTACCTGCTCTCGGTCTATATCGTCTTTCTCTGTGTAGCGGAGGCGGGCCGGCAGGACGGGTACACCAAGGGGGCCTTTACCGAGGCGGCGGCGGCTTATGCCGAAATCAGGCGGCAGGTCATCCCCCATATGCCGAAGCTCGACGCTTTTTGCGCCGCGTATGTCCGGGCAGACCTGGCGGCACGGCAAAAAGAGTGCCTGCTGGCGTGCGGGCTGGAGGTCGAGGCTTTGGATGCCTGCCGAAAGCTGCGGCGGCTGCCCGCCACGCTCACCCCCCGGCAAAAGCGGGCGCTCCGCCGCGCCAAAAACATCCGCCCCAGCCGCCTGACACGGGAGCGGCTACTCTACGAGGGGGGCGGTGCCGTGCGGGCGGACCCCCTCGAGCCGCCCGGCCGGAAGATGGTGCGGCGGAGCCTGCGGGCACTGCTCCCCACCACCCTCTGCTCGGTGTTCGCCGTGCAGGTTGTCTTTGCCGCCAAGCTTGACCCCGACCCCCGCGCCATCCTGCTGCAGTGCCTCTTGCGGGTCATCGTGCTGGCGTGGTCGGCCCTGCGGGGCTATGCCGCCGGGCACCAAAGCGTCACCGAGGACACCGCCCAGTTTCTGTGCCGCCGCACCGAGCTGCTCGACCAGTTCCTGCGGCAGCTCGCCTCCGGGCTGTCCTGAAAGAGTGCCCCCGATGGGGCGGGAGGAGCTCCCGCCCCTTTTGGCGTTGCCGCACCCGCGCGGCGCGGGAACCTGCCGGGCTTGCCCAAAATTTTTGAGGGCATCTCTTGACAAAGCGTTTTTGTTGTGGTATCATGTAAAAGCCTCTGAAAAGCGGCACATTCAAACTATATGCGGGCGTGGCGGAATTGGCAGACGCGTAAGATTCAGGTTCTTATGGTCGCAAGGCTGTGCAGGTTCAAGTCCTGTTGCCCGCACCATAGACGGACGGCAAAACGGATACAACTGTTTTGCCGTTTTTCTTTGC